>Ga0081455_10006678_pt1 | contig 12326 bp, 8 predicted proteins | sample TabmetS3T2R1_FD_70207 | JGI IMG/M metagenome (GOLD analysis project Ga0081455, IMG submission 70207) | Tabebuia heterophylla rhizosphere microbial communities from the University of Puerto Rico - S3T2R1 | ecosystem: Host-associated > Plants > Roots > Rhizosphere ... | reverse complement strand
CTACGAGTTCCTCACCGTGCGCTTCGGAACAAAAACCAAGAACATGGCAAGTGGCATCTTTTTGTTTACGCGCGTGCTCGGCATCGGAGTTCGTTTGTATCTTGGCGGTGCCATCATGGTGGTAATCTGGCGTTATCTGTTTCCAAGCCTGCCGATCAACCTCAACACCTACATTTGGGGCATTATCTTCGTGACCGTCATCACGACGATTTATACCGCGGTCGGCGGCATCAAGGCCGTAGTCTGGACCGATCTCATTCAGGCGATGTTAATGTTGAGCTCAGTGATTTTTGCCATTTTTTTACTGCTTCACAATATTCCAGGCGGGTTCGAGACCGTGAAGCAAAACTTGGGCGGGCTCGGGAATGTGAAGGTGCTTCAAACCGGGTGGAACGCCGATCTGCCGTTCGGTCCGGCGCTCAAGGCAATGCTGGAGGAACCGTACACGCTCTTTGCCGCATTCATTGGCTCGACCATGTTGACGATGGCAACACACGGCACTGACCAGGACATGGTGCAACGGATGTTGACCGCGCCGGATTATCGAAAATCGCAACTCTCGCTCATTCTCAGCGGCGTAATGGATTTGCCGATAGCCGGAGCATTTCTCACCGTCGGCATTTTGCTTTCTGTCTTTTACACGGTGGTGCCTAGCCCAGATTTGCCAGCAGCAGATAACGAAATCTTCGGGTATTACATTGTGCATGAGATGCCGGTGGTGTTCCGCGGACTCATCATCGCAGGCGTTTTCGCAACCATGATGGGCTCGACCTCGGCGGCGTTGAACGCGCTGGCCACGAGTTTCACAAAAGATTTCTACCTTCCGTACTTCAATCGTAACGCAACCGACCAGCAGGCTATCCGCGCCGCGCGCATCGCCACATCGGTGTTTGGTATTCTCATGATCCTCGTCGCCACGATGGCCGCGAACGCGGTTTTGCAGGACGCCAGACTGACGATCATTCCGATTGCGATCGGAATTCTCGGCTACACCTACGGAGCTTTGCTCGCTGTTTTCCTTCTGGGGATGCTCACGCGCAGTCGTGGCCGCGACGGAGCGAACGTCATCGCGATGATCGTCGGCATCACATCGGTGCTGATCCTTTGCAAAGTCGCGCTGCCCGCGTTCGATGTCGGCGCACTTTTACGGGGTGAGTTTAAGCACGCAGACTGGAACTTTGGCTGGTTTATGCCTGACTGGTGGCCAAAGATCGCCTGGCCTTGGTTTGTTTTCGTAGGTTGCATGATTACGCTTATTATTAGTGTTTTGTTCCGTACTCCACGGAGCCAGATCGCGGCTGCGGAATTACACGTAGGAAACGCGGGGGCGCCGGCGCTAAGATTAAAGCAGGAATTGACCGCTGATGGGTCGCTAATTACTTGACGCGTAACAGCGATCCTTTATACGCAACAATCAAACATTGAAATCCCATGCCTCACGTCGTCACCGATAAATGTAACGGATGCAAGTTCACCGACTGTGTAGAAGTGTGCCCCGTCGCGTGCTTCTACGAAATGGAAACCCAGGTAGTCATCCATCCGGAGGACTGCATTGATTGCATGGCATGCGTGGATGTATGCCCGGTGCATGCTATCTACGCGGAAGCAGACCTTCCGCCCGAGTTCACGAAAGATACCGAATTCAACGCAACCGAGGCGCACCAACTAAAAGATTCTGGCGCCGAGGCGATCACAGTGAAAAAGGACGCGTTGCCAGGCGCGGACGAGCGAAAAAAAGCGTTGGGTTATTAACCGAGAAAACGCCTTTCGCGAAAAGCTTTGGCGTTTCGGGCTGACTGACTTCTGCAAATCGCAGCCTCGCGCTACGCTTTTTTTTCTGTTGCTAGCTTTATCCCTAAATCCCTTAGCTGGCGGGAATCAACTTCTGCCGGCGAATTCGACATCAGGTCCACGCTGCGGTTATTTTTGGGAAAGGCAATCACGTCACGGATGCTCTGTTCGCCGGCGATGAGCATAACCAACCGATCAAGCCCGAACGCGATTCCACCGTGTGGCGGCGCGCCAAGATGCAGCGCGCGCAGCAAATGACCAAACTGCGTTTGCCGGTTTTCAGGAGTAATGCCGAGAGCCTCAAACATTTTGTCCTGCAACCCGGGCTCGTAAATCCGGATACTGCCCCCACCAATTTCGACACCGTTTAAGACCACGTCGTACGCCTCAGCGCGAACCTCCGAAAACTTTCTTTCATTAAATAGCGGCACATCCTCCGCCTTCGGCCGCGTAAAGGGATGATGCATGGCGTTCCATTTGTTTTCTTCCGCGCTCCATTCAAACAGCGGAAAATCTGTGACCCAGAGAAAATCCCAGATTTCGGCAACCGGCGTAAGTTTTTGTATCTCTGCAATTCGCAGCCGTAATCGACCGAGCACTTCACAAGCGATCCCCCATTTGTCCGCACCGAAGAAAACGCAGTCACCTTCCTCGATTTTCAGCTTCAATTGCAGCGCTTCCTTTTCGGCCACTGAAAAAAACTTCACGATTGGCGATTTCCACTCGCCGTTTTCAATCTTGATAAATGCGAGCCCTTTTGCGCCGTATAATTTCGCGATCTCAGTTAATTCATCAGCCTGCCCGATGGTAATTCCGGCAAACCCTTTTGCGTTGATAGCTTTTACTACACCGCCAGATTCCAGAGCGTTGCGAAAAACTTTGAAACTGCTTTCGCGAAAAACTTCTCCCAAATCGACAAGCTCCATCCCAAAACGGCGATCGGGTTTATCGCTCCCATAGCGACCGACGGCTTCACGGTAAGTGAGCCGGTCAAACGGAACCTTAATCTCGGTTTTGCGTGTCGCCTTGAAAATTGCAGCGAGCATTCCTTCAGTGACAGCAAAGATATCGTCCGGCGTGACGAACGAAGCTTCTATGTCGATCTGGGTAAACTCCGGTTGCCTGTCCGCGCGCAAATCCTCATCCCGAAAGCATCTTGCGATCTGAAAATATTTTTCCACGCCGGCGACCATCAGCAGCTGTTTATACTGCTGCGGCGCCTGTGGCAGCGCATAAAATTTTCCGGGTGTAACTCGACTTGGCACCAAAAAATCGCGCGCCCCTTCCGGCGTGCTCTTGGAAAGAATCGGAGTCTCAACCTCGACGTAGCCCTGGCTGTCGAGATAATCGCGTGTCGCCTTTGCTGTGAGGTGACGCAACCGCAGGTTGCGCGAGAAGCGTGGACGACGCAGATCATAATATCGATGAGTCATCCGCAAATCTTCGTTATGCGGTTCCGCGTCGATCGGGAACGGTAGATCGTCCGCTCGATTCAGAATCTTCAGTTCGCTGGGAATGATCTCGATATCGCCGGTGGGAAGATTTGGGTTTTCCGTGCCGGGCAGCCGCGCAGCGACGCGACCCGAAACCTGAATCACATCTTCGCCGCGCAATGTATGCGCCTGCTTCGCCAGTTGCGGATTTTCTTCCGGCCGAAACACGATCTGCGTCAGACCTTCGCGGTCGCGGAGATCAATGAAAATGACTCCCCCGTGATCGCGTGTGACGTTGACCCACCCGGCCAGGGCGACCTGTTTACCAATGTCGCTTTTGCGAAGTGAATTGCAATCGTGGGTGCGATACATGATTAAAACAGAAAGCGTGTCATTCTGAGCGCAGCGAAGAATCTCTCGAATTTATGTGACGGCAGGTAATTGGGAGAGGTCCTTCGCTTCGCTCAGGATGACTGCGAGAGAACACGCTCAATGTGCGATTGCAACGCCCGATTGTCGATGAGCAATTCTTCGCGTGTAGCCAGGTTCTTTATTTTTGCCTGCGGCCATTCGTCTCCGAACAAAACCGCAACACGAGCGCCAAGTTGCTCTGCGATTTGAAATTGTTTGCCAACCTTTTCGCTGGTGAGCGGATAATCCACCCGATAACCCCGGTCGCGAAATTGTTGAATTTGCGCAAGAGCGTCTGCGCGGCGCTGCTCCTTTGCGATGACAACATAGACGTCGATCTTCCGGCACTGCGCGATTTCAGTCTCCAGTTTCCCACGCGCGTGAGATGTTTCACTGACGAGTTCACCGAGCACAACGTCTCCCATAGCGAAACCGAGGGCTGGCATTGAGATTGCGTTGTCGCTCAGTTGCGCGACTAAGTTGTCGTAGCGGCCCCCGCCGGCTATGGCGCGGAATTTTCCGGCACGGTCGAACGCCTCAAATACAATGCCGGTGTAATAAGCCAGTCCGCGCACAACACCGACATCGATCGCCACGTAGTCGGCAAGTCCCCGTTCGCGCAGGCCATCCACAAGTTGGTCTAGCCTCTTGTTCTTTCCACCACCCTCTAGAATTGAAAAGATTGGATCGGCTAGTTTGCCAAGTTTCACTGCTGTCCTCTCGCGCAATTCACGACCGGACTTATCGATCGCCTGCAACAATTCATCCCATCGCTCCGCGGGGACATCTTTTTCGCGCAGGAAATCAGTCCAGAAACCGCGGTCGCTGATCCGGACGACAAAATCTTTTTCGGTGAGCCCAAACGCTCGCAGAATATCGATGCAGAGCGCCAGCAGCTCGATGTCAGCGGCAGAATTCGTTTCTCCAATAATGTCGCAATTGAGTTGAAAATGTTCGCGCAATCTTCCGCGCTGTTGTTTTTCGTAACGGAAAAATTGGCCGATTGAAAACCACTTCAACGGCTTCTTGAATTCGCGCTCGTGCGCAGCGACCACGCGAGCCAGTGTGGGCGTAAGCTCGGGCCGCATGGCGACTTCGCGGTCCCCTTTGTCGGTAAAATTAAAGAGTTGATCGACGATTTCGGCGCCGCTCTTTTTTTTGTAGAGCTCGGTCGATTCGAGAACAGGACCATCCCATTCCACAAAGCCGTAGCGACGCGCTACTTCGCGCCAGCGCGCAAAGATGTAGTTGCGCACAGCGCAGTCATCGGGAAGGAAATCGCGAAACCCGGGTAAAGCCTGCATAAACGTCACTTTATCTTAGCTTGTTGCAGCAAAACGACTTACGTCCACGAATGCGACCACGCGAGGCGGATTTTACGATATCAGGGCGTAACTGAAAAAGCTCCGGCACGAAGCGACCGGAGAGATAGGCAGTGTAGAACATCGATTCAATCAAAGCAGAGGGACAAATATGAAACAAACGAGATTAGCAAAAATATTGGCAGCAGGATTTGCCTGCGCAACGGGGTTAGGGATGGCGATGGCACAGACCACGACTACCACGACCACGACCGACCCTGTCACGGGCACGACTACAACTCAACAGACAACAACCAGCAGTGCTGGCACCATTGTTACCCACACACCGGATTCGGATTACTTCATGTTCCGCACAACACCGGAGGTGGCACCAACACGTTATTATTACACTCGGGACACCGCGGTAGTAGATCCTGAGGGTCGCACTGTCAGTTGGTCAGCCATTCGTCCAGATATGCCGGCGACCATCTATTACACGAACGTTGGCGACCGCGTTCTCGTTCGTAAAGTGGTATTGAGCCGACCACCACCCAGAATCATAAAGCACGAGGAAACGACCACTACCACGACGACACGAGACTAACGAAAAATCGTTGCCATAAAATTACAGGCGCCCGCGAGAACCTCGCGGGCGCTTTGCTGTACGGGGTATCGGTGCGTGGCAATGCTGCAGAGGCGATACCGATTTTCAGATCTCCGCTTCTCGCGTAGATTCACGGCCGGATGGCTCTATCGACCAAAGAGAAGCCGGATTTGCAAAAGAAGGTGCACGAAGTTCCCCACAAGCCCGGTGTGTACTTGATGCGGGATCGATTTAGCCGTGTGATTTATGTGGGTAAGGCGCGCGATCTGCGCAAAAGGGTGGGTTCCTATTTCCTGCCTTCCAAGCTGGCGCAGGCCGACTTGAAAACGCGCGCCATGCTCGACGCCACTTGGGATTTTGAGACGCACACAGTCCGGAGCGAAGCGGAATCGGTTTTGCTCGAAGGCAAACTTATCAAGGAATATCGGCCGCGGTATAATATTTCTTTTCGCGACGATAAGCGGTTCCTTCTTGTCCGGGTCGATCTTTCGGAGGAGTGGCCGCGTTTTCGGCTAGCCCGGTTCAAAAAGGACGATCGCAGCCGTTACTTCGGTCCTTATGCGCATGCCGGTGCGCTGCGGCAAACATTGAATTTCATGCGGAAAAAATTTGGGGTGCTCACATTTGGACGAGGCTCGCCTACCGAGCGCGAATTGAAGTCAGCGACCTATCAGGTGCCGGTTCGTTTAAGCGAAATCAGCGCAGAGCAATACCGCGAGCGTGTCCTTCAAGCCTGTGAATTTTTGGAGGGAAAATCGAGGGAAATGATCGCGACGTTGGAAGAGGAAATGCGGAAAGCGGCGAAGAAAATGGACTTCGAGAAAGCAGCCGAACTACGCAACATGGTTGACGATTTGCGCAGCACGACAAGGCCAATGCGTCGGTTTACCCGTGGCAGTCTGCCGAGCACAATCGATCCGATGGCGGACGTGCGCGCGCTGGCTGATGCGCTACAGCTGCCACAGATCCCGCGCGTAATGGAATGCTTCGACATCTCAAATATTTCCACAACGCACGTGGTTGCTTCGATGGTTTGTTTTCGGGATGGCGTGCCGGACAAGGACAATTACCGCCGTTATCGGGTGCGAACAGTCGACGGTCAGGACGATTTCGCGAGCATGGCCGAGGTTGTACGGCGCAGGTATTCGCGCGTTCTGCTCGAGGCACGCGACGCGAACCTCGATGTAGCAGAGTTTTCCCAAGAGAATGCATTCGAAGCAATCGAGCGCTGTAGCGCAACCGCTCCGCTTGCCGACCCCGGGGATGGCGAAAAAAGCGCTTGCCCTACAACTTCTCGGGCTGACGATAGTTTCGTTGCCGTTCGGTTGCCAGATCTGATCATCGTCGACGGTGGAAAGGGTCAACTCTCAGCCGCGTGCCGCGAATTGCAGCGTTTAGGGTTGCACGATCTTCCCATTATTGGCCTGGCCAAGGAACGGGAAGAGATTTACCGCCCAGGCCGAGCCCTCCCCTTGCAACTTCCGATGGACTCCGGCGCCTTGCGATTGCTCCAACGCATTCGCGACGAGGCGCATCGTTTCGCCAATGCATATCACCAATTGCTCATGAAAAAACGAGTCGGCGAAAGCATTCTGGACGATTGCCCGGGTGTGAGTCAGAACCGCAAGAATTTGCTGCTCCGAAAATTCGGTTCGGTGAATCGGCTGCGAAAGGCGACGGTGGACGAAATCGCGTCGACCGAAGGTATCGGCCGCAAGTTGGCCGACGACGTGCATCAATTCCTGCAAAAGCATTGATTTGCCGGTAGACTCTGGGGATTCGCTTTTTCGAATGAATTCATGTTGGAGAACTTTGGGCGGTCTGTGGGTGGCCTTTTCGATCCAGGCAGCGCCGACTTCATTATTCGCGCAGGCGCTGGCGCCATCTGCTGTGTCCAGCCCCAGCGCACCTCCTCCACAAGCGGAGGGGGAAACGATTGTGCCCACGTTTGAGACGCAAAAACTTGCGCGTACTTACATACTCGATGTTCCGGCGCCGCGCGGCCAGATTACAGATCGCAACGGCGAACCGCTCGCACAAAATCGGCTTAGCTACAATCTCGCCATTAATTTTCCAACACCGCTTGATTTTTCCGATGCGCAGGCAGTCGGTTTCGCCAGGGAAAAAATCGACAAGACGGCCAGGCTGATTGGTCGCAAGGTCAAGATTTCAGACGAAGCGATTCTTCGTCACTACCATAACAGGGGAATCATGCCGATGGAGATCGCGCAGAATCTTAGCCAGTTGGAGTACGAACAGATCAAAAACGATCCTCCGCCAGGCGTGTTTGTGCGCCCAGTCTACGTGCGCGTTTATCCGAATGGAAAAGTCGCCGGTCAAATCATCGGCTACACTGGCAAGACGGGACGAAATCCCGATGGCATCGTCGACAATCACGAGACGCTTTGGCCTGAAACTGAGGGACGCGAGGGACTCGAGCAAACGTTCAACGAAATGCTTACGGGCAAGCATGGCGAATACAAACTCACTTTTGATAAAGATGGTCGGAAGACTTCGGAGAAACTGGTTAGTCCGCCTGAGCCCGGATACAATGTGGTCACCACGCTTGATTTGCGTCTTCAGCAACTCGCTGAAAAAGCGCTTGAAGCGAAAGCGAAACGCGGCGCCATTGTGATCGTCGATCCGAACAACGGCGATGTTCTCGCGTTGGCTTCCTGGCCTACTTTCGATCCAAATTTGTTTGTTCCTTCGATCTCAGCGGAGCAACTCAAGTCGTTGCAAGACGACAAGGACATTCCACTTTTGCCCAGGGCCTATCGCTCATCTTATCCTCCAGGGTCAACCTTCAAAATTGCGGTGGGAATCGCTGCACTCGAAAGCGGCGCGGTACATGCCGACGACCAATATGAATGCGTTCCGGCAATCCAAATTGGCAATGTAACGTTTCATAATTGGAAAAAAGCCAATCGCGGCGCGTTGAATTTTGTGCAGGCGCTAACCGAATCGTGCGACACATGGTTTTATCAGGTCGGAATCAGAACCGGCGCGCAACCGATTATCGATTGGGCGTTACAATTAGGTTTCGGCGCGAAGTGCGGCATCCCTTTGCGCGGAGAAGCGGAAGGCCGTGTTCCAAATGACGAGTACATGAAGGCCACGCACGGTCGCAGGCTGCTCAATGGCGACATCGCAAACATGTCGATTGGCCAGGGAGACACCCAGGCCACTCCGCTGCAAATGGCCCAGGCCATGGGCGTCGTTGCCAACGGCGGGACTTTTTACCAAACGCGGCTGGTGCAGCAGGTCCAGACGTTCGATAACCGGATAGTGACCGCCTATCAGGTGCGAGCGAAGAGAACTTTAAATCTGTCACCCGAAACGCTGGACGAAGTGCACACCGGAATGATCGACGTCGTAAATGGCGCCGGCGGCACCGCGCATCAGGCTAGCCTCGATAACGCGGAGGTGGCCGGAAAAACCGGTACTGCGCAATGGGGACCTAAAAATAAAGAGCGCACAGCGGCCTGGTTCGCTGGGTTTCTGCCAGCAGATCAACCACGATACGCTTTCGCAGCTGTTTATGAGGGTGACGTTGGCAGCAAAGTCCATGGCGGCTCTGCAGCTGCTCCTATGATTGCCGACATCTTCAAAGAAGTTTACAAGGGTGAAAAAGTTGTTACCCAGCATCAGCGTCGCGCACGGGAACAACCAGAAATTCGGCGAGCCGAACCGGTAGAGGAAGAAGACGAATCAGATTAGCTGGGGCCGAGGGCGCCCGACGTCGGGAACTTCGGGCAAGCCGCGTTCACTGGCCGCGACACACTCACGCGACCGCCGTTTCCTTCGGCAGCTCCATTGTGCCTTTGAACTTCGGCGCCCCTTCCTCTATTCCGAAATTCTCCGAATAGAGTTTTTCAATCTTCAGCATATCGTCACTTGTTAGGGGCGGGCAATCCGGCGCTTTCGCAAATTCAACCAGTTGTTCTTCGTTGTAAATATTCGGCAACGTCGAAGCCACGCGATCATCTGCGAGCAACCATTGCAGGGCTGCCTGCCCGAGTGTGCGCTCGGAGTTTTCAACGAAACGCAATTGCTCAACCTTCTTGACCCCATTCAGTAGCCAGCTCCGCGGGCGATGACTACGATGGTCGGCTGGCGGAAACGTTGTCTCCGCAGTGTATTTGCCTTCCAGCATCCCGGACGAATGCGTCACGCGAACAAGAAACATCGTGTCCTTATCGGTACTGGTGGCATCCTGCATGGCGCGCCCGGGATGCTGTTCAAGGATGTTATAGATATGTTGCACACTGGTGACGTCTCGTTCGCGAATACAATTCACACCCTCGTAAAGCCAGCCAATCGCCGGGCCGAGCGCGATGCCGTAGTAGCGAACCTTCCCAGCGGATTTCAATTTTTCGAGAGTCTTCCACAGCGCATCGTCGTACACCTGCTCCATTCGGATGTTGTGCAATTGGAGCAGATCGATCCGGTCCGTTTTCAGGCGTTCTAGCGCTGCGTCCGTTGCGCCCGTCACCGCTTCCGGCGAGAAATCCTGTGGAATTTCGCGTTGCCCGCGTCCGCGCGCCTCGCCGTGATGAACAAAATCGTACCCCACCTTGGTCGCGATCACGATTTCGTCCCGCTGGTTCGGGAACGCCTTGGCGATTAGTTCTTCACTCAAGCCATTTCCATAGGTATCGGCTGCATCGAACAAAGTAATTCCGAGATCGAATGCCTTGTGCATCAGCGCTATTGCTTCGCCTTCGGTAAAATTTCCCCACCAGCCGGTGGAAATCGTCCACAAACCAAAGCCAACCTCGCTGACGGTCAGGTCTGTATTTTTGTAAGTACGAAAACGCATGAGCTGAGTTTAAACGCTCAACGCTAAACGCTCAACGCCCACCCGCCCAATTAATCAGATGTTGAACATTGGGGTCGGATTTGCTTTTGAGTTCACAAACACCCGAACAACAGCGACGCTTTTGATCCAGCCGCAGGCTTATTTGTTAGCGACCGTCCGTGGCGCAGCTTTGCCGATTTCGACCTGCGCGCTCACTTTCTGGATTTGCGCTGCTTGTCCTCTAACGGTTGCAACGAGAGTCGCGAGGGTCTCTTCGAGTTCCTCTACTTTTTTGTGCTCTTTGAGAAATTCGTTGAGCAACATCGCGTTGATCTGTTCGTAGCGGACCGTCTGCGGTTTCCCATCCCGGTCACGGACGACCAGGTCGGGATTCACTTTTTCCACTTCCTCGGCTACCAAACCAAATTGTGGAATGCCCTGGGGATCGATCTCTTTCTTGTAGCGAAAGCTCACCGGCTGTAGCGCCAGAATAGTTTCGCTAGCTTGGCCCATTGGTTTGATCTCATCTTTGAAGCGGGCCGAGGAGGTATTGGTGCCCAGTTTGCCATCTGAAGTGACAAAGACGGTTGTTCCTCCAGGAGAGGTTTGACCAAAAATACCGGCAACATAGGTAGCACCGATGAACGATCTGCCGATGCGAATGGTGCCGCCTTCGCCGGCAACGCCGTCCGCTCCGATGCAGATATTGTCATCGCCCGTGGTGAGATTAGAGCCGGCCAGATACCCCAGGGCCGTGTTACCGCTTCCAGTGTTATTCACCAGCGCGTGATAGCCATTAGCAGTGTTCTTGAAGCCTGCAGTATTGTTGAGCAGCGTTTGATAACCGGTCGCGGTGTTCTGGAAGCCGGTGTCATTGTTACGGAGGGCATCAAAACCGTTAGCTGTGTTGAGGTCGCCCGTGGTGTTGGACGCGAGAGCCGTCCAACCGGTGGCCGTGTTTTGGCTACCTATGGTATTGAGAACGAGTGCTTGAAAACCATTGGCTGTGTTGTAGCTGCCAGTGGTGTTGTTAAACAGCGCTTGAGAGCCAGTGGCCGTGTTTTGGCTGCCGTCGACATTGGAAAAGAGTGCTTGAAAACCATTGGCCGTGTTTTCGTGTCCAGTGATATTGCTGAAGAGCGCTTCATTACCGACTGCGGTGTTGAAACTAGCGGTTGTGTTTTGCCCAAGTGCACGTCTACCAATTGCCGTGTTGGCGTCGCCGGTGGTGTTCTCTCGCAGCGCCTCGGAACCGGTGGCAGTATTGTTGCCGCCCGTGGTGTTGAAGTAGAGGGTCTTATAACCGGTGGCGGTGTTTTCCCCGCCCTCAGTGTTCCTAAAGAGGGCCTGAAGACCCGTGGCGGTGTTGTTGAAGCCGGTGGTGTTGGTAAAAAGGGCGAACGCTCCATTGGCCGTGTTGTCCAAGCCGGTCGTGTTGCTTAAAAGCGCTCCGGCGCCTGTCGCCGTATTGTAATCTCCGGTGTTGGAGAGGAGTGCTCCAGCGCCAAGGGCGGTATTGAAGCTCCCTTCGGTAAGGCTAAGGAGCGAATAGAAGCCGACGGCTGTGTTGTAGGCGCCGGCAGTTAGTCTCCAAAGCGCGCTTTGTCCTTCCGCCGTGTTACCTCCTGGATAGCCCCCATCCGGTGGAGGAACTACTGCTTGTGCCGGGGGTAAAAGCTCGGGGTAAATGAGAATTAGGGAAATCAGCAGAAAGGATAATCTCATGTTCATGGTTTATTGGTTCTGATATTCAGTTTTTTGATTGCCTTTTAGGCTTGGGCTGTTGCGGATTCAGGGGCTAGGTGCGGGGCGTGGGCGTGGGACGTGGCGCCGGCGTCGGGCGCGGCCGTGGCGTAGGTATACGGCGCGGCGTAGCTGTGGGTGTTGTTGTAGGCGTAACCGTCGGTGTCGCAGTTGGGGTTGCCTTCGGTGTAGCTGTAGGTGTTGACGTTGGTGTAACGGTAGGTGTCGGACTCGGAGTAGAC
>Ga0081455_10006677_pt1 | contig 12330 bp, 8 predicted proteins | sample TabmetS3T2R1_FD_70207 | JGI IMG/M metagenome (GOLD analysis project Ga0081455, IMG submission 70207) | Tabebuia heterophylla rhizosphere microbial communities from the University of Puerto Rico - S3T2R1 | ecosystem: Host-associated > Plants > Roots > Rhizosphere ... | reverse complement strand
TACTGCGACTTGTGGCTGCTGTAGTAGGCCTGGATGTCCTTGTCCGTGACGTCGATGTCGTCCGTGACCTTCTTGAACAGCTCCTCCTGGATGAGCGTCGCGCGAACTTCCTCGCGCGCCTGCTCGTCCGTCAGCCCCTGCTGCTTGAGCACGTCCTGGTAGCGCTTCTCGCTGCCGCCGTAGAACTGCTTCTTGAGCTGTTCGATGCGCTTGTCGATCTTGTCGTCGCTGATCTCGATCCCGCGATTCTCCGCTTCCTGCTGGAACTCGGCCCGCTGGAGGAGGAAGCCGATCGCCTGGCCCTTGAGGGTCTCGTACTCCGCAGTGCCCGGCTTGGGGAAGTCGCGCTTCTGCGCCTCGTAGCTCTTCTGGGCGCGGCTCATCAGCGACTGGAACTGCTCCTTGCTGACCTGCTCCGAGCCGACGACGGCGACGTCGTCGGTTCCGAGGGTGGCCACGGAGTCACCGCCGCCGCAAGCGGCAGCCAGGAACGCCAGGGACAAAAGCAGTAGGGAGAGTCGTTTCATGGAAAATGCGCCATTTGCAGCGGATTCCTCACGCTGCCCGGCGCGCGGCCAGTATAGCATCGACAAGCCGGAGCGCCTGTGGAAATCCCTCTTCTCTTAGGGAAATCTCACGGTTGGCGACGGTGTAGACGGCCGTATCGATGCGGCGGCGCAGGCTCCGGAGCTCGTCGGAGCCGAGCACCATCTGGCCCACGCTCGCCTTGCCGCCGCGGAAGACGAAGTAGTCCGCGCCGGCACGCGCGAGCTTCAGCTTCGCCTCCTGGATCAGGAACAGGTTCTCGACCGGCTCGGGGAGTGGGCCGTAGCGGTCCTCGGTCGCCGCCTGGAGCTCGCGCAGCTCGTCCTCCGACTCCGACAGCGCGAGCCGCCGGTGGAGGTCGATCTTGAGCGCCTCGGAGCCGATGTAGCTCGCCGGGATGTACGCGTCGACGCGCGCGTCGATCCGGACCGGCCGCGACGCGACGCGCCGCTGGCCGGAGAGCTCGGCCACGGCCTCCGCGAGCATCTCGACGTAGAGCTCGAACCCGAGCGCCGCCACGTGGCCCGACTGCTCGGCGCCGAGCAGGTCGCCGGCGCCGCGGATCTCGAGGTCGCGCATCGCGATCGCGAAGCCGGCGCCGAGCTCGGTGTGATCCGCCAGGGTCGCCAGACGGGCGCGCGCCTCGGGCGAGAGCTCGCGCTGGTCGGGGTAGAAGAGGTACGCGTGGGCGATCACGTCGGAGCGGCCCACGCGGCCGCGGATCTGGTAGAGCTGGGCGAGTCCGAGCGCGTCGGCGCGCTCCACGATCAGCGTGTTCGCCTGCGGGATGTCGAGGCCGGACTCGATGATCGTCGTCGAGACGAGCACGTCCGCGTCGCCGCGCAGGAACGCGTGCATCTTCTCCTCCAGCTCGCGCTCGCGCATCTGGCCGTGCCCGACGAGCACGCGCAGGCCCGGGCAGAGCTGCTGGATCTTCGCCGCGGCCTCCTCGATCGTCTCGACGCGGTTGTGCAGGTAGAAGCTCTGCCCTCCGCGCTCGTGCTCCCGCTCGAGGGCGGCCTTCACCAGCTCCTCGTCGTACTCCCCGACGTAGGTTCGGATGGGCCGGCGGCCTTCCGGCGGGGTCTCGATCACGGAGATGTCGCGCAGGCCCGAGAGCGACATGTGCAGCGTGCGCGGGATCGGCGTCGCGCTCAGCGAGAGCACGTCGACCTCCAGGCGCAGCGCGCGCAGCAGCTCCTTCTGCGCGACGCCGAAGCGCTGCTCCTCGTCGACGATCACGAGGCCGAGCTCCTTGGGGATCACGTCGCGGCTGAGCACGCGGTGCGTCCCGATCAGCACGTCGACCTTGCCGGCCTCGAAGTCGGCGACCACCTGCTTCTGCTCCTTCGGGCTGCGGAAGCGGGAGATCATCTCGACCCGCACCGGGAAGTCGCGGTAGCGCTCGCGGAAGGTGTGCCAGTGCTGCTCGGCGAGGACCGTCGTGGGGACGAGCATCAGCGTCTGCTTGCCGTTGACGGCGACGGCGAAGGCCGCGCGCACCGCCACCTCGGTCTTGCCGAACCCCACGTCGCCGCAGACGAGCCGGTCCATCGGCCGCGGCGCCTCGAGGTCCTCCTTCACCGCCTCGATCGCCGTGCGCTGGTCCTCCGTCTCGCGGTACGGGAACTCCGCCTCGAGCCGCTCTAGCCACTCGTTCTCGAGCTCGTATGCGAGCCCGGGCGCCTGCTGCCGCCGCGCGTAGAGCGCCAGCAGCTCGCCTGCCAGCTCGCGCAGGCTGGTCCGCGCGCGGCTCTTCAGGTTCTGCCACGCCTTGCCGCCGAGCTTGCTCAGCCCCGGGGCGCTGCCGTCGGCGCCGATGTACTTCGAGACCTTGCCGATCTGCTCGTGCGGCACGTACAGGCGGTCGTCGCCGCGGAAGCCGACGAAGAGGTAGTCGCGCGTGACCTCGGCGACGGTCTTCGTCTCGAAGCCGAGCAGCTTCCCGATCCCGTGGTCCTCGTGGACGACGAAGTCGCCGGTGCGCAGGTCGGCGAAGCTCTGCAGCGCCCGCCCGGGCGGCGCGGCCCGCGTGCGCGCGCGCTTGCGGAAGACCTGGGTGTCCGGCAGCAGGACGAGGCCGAGGTCGCGCCAGACGAAGCCGCGCCGCGCGGGCGAGACGGCGAAGAAGAGCTCCGGCTCGTCGGGGAGCCGGTCGCCCGGCTCGAGGATTCTCGGCTCGACGCGTCGCAGCAGGTTCGCCGTGCGCAGCGCCTCGCCGCGGTGCGGGAAGGCGACGACGACGCGGTTGCCGGCGCGGACGAAGCCCGCGAGCTCGGTCTCGGCCTCGGCCAGGCCGCGCGCCGCGACGGCGGGCCGCTGGGCCTCGAAGGAGAACGCCTGGCCGCGCGGGAACGGCTCGAGCTCGGCGGCGCCTTCGAGCGGCAGCTCCTCGCCGAACTCCTCGCGCCACACCTCGCGAACGTCGTCCGGCTCCCAGACCAAATCCGGGGCGCGGTCGAGCGGCGGCACGAGGTCGTCCGGGATCGGCGGCGGCTCGTCGTCGTCGCGGAGGCTCGGCTCCAGCAGGTCGGCGCGGCGCTCGGCCGCGGGGTAGACGACGGCGCCATCCACCTCGTGCAGCGCGCGCTGGGTGAACGGCGAGAACGCGCGCACCGCCTCGATCTCGTCGCCGAAGAGCTCGATCCGCAGCGGCTCGCGCCCCGTCGTCGGGAAGACGTCGATCAGCCCGCCGCGGACGGCGAACTGGCCGCGCTCCTGGACGCGGTCGACCCGCTCGTAGCCCGCGAGGGCGAGGCGCTCCGCGAGCGCGTCCAGGCCGGGTGAGTCGCCGGCCGCGAGCTCGATCCGCTCGGGCCGCGCCTCCGGAGGCGGGAGCGGCTCGGCGAGCGCCGCCGCGGAGGCGCACACGAGCCCACCGGCCGCGAGCACGTCGAGCGCGCGGGCCCGCTCGCCGACGAGGTGCGGCGGCGGCTCCAGGCCGGAGCCCCAGCGCACACCGCGGCTCGGCAGCAGCGCGACCCGCTCGTCGCCGAGGAACCAGCGCGCGCCCTCGGCGGCGTCACGGGCATCCGCGTCCTCGGGAAGCAGCGCCACGAGGCTGCGATCGAGCTGCTCGTGGAGCGCAGCGAGCAGAACCGGGAGCGCCGGCTCCGACACACGCGCGGGCGCGGGCAGCGCTTCCGCGTACGCGGCGAGTCGCTCGTCCGCGAGCAGCTGCTCGACGAGCGGATGGAGGACGGGCCGTGTCGTCTCGCGCAGGTCCATGACGAAAGGCGGAACCCGGCGGTTCCGCGCTCGTCAATCCTAGCCCGCTGCTGCAATGATCCCCGGACGTGAGGAGGACCGGGATCTGCGGCGTGGCGGCCGCGCTTGCCGTGCTGGCGGCCGCCGGGTGCGGCGGCGGCGACAACCGCCAGGCCGCTCCCGCGGAGCAGCACCTGGTCTACACCGCGGGCGAATCGGCGAAGGACACGACCGTCTGGATCGCGGGCGTCGACGGCGCCCACCCTCGGAAGCTGTCGAAGGGCTCCGCGGGCGTGCTCTCGCCGGACGGGCGCACGGTCGCGGTGCGGCGCGGCGGCGGGATCGACCTGCTCTCGTCGGGCGGGAAGCGCGTGCGTCAACTGACCGCGAAGAACCTCCGCCCGGAGATGTGGTCGCGTGACGGGAAGATGCTCTACGCGACAGAGGCGACCGGGCCGGCGATCGTCAAGTTGCTCGCGCTGGACGCCGACTCCGGACGCTCGCGCACGATCGCGAGCGGGTCGCTCTACGGCATGGACACCTCGCCCGACGGCAAGAAGATCGTCTACTCACGCGCACCGGAGGCGACGGATCAGGGCATCTGCGGGGACCAGTTCGATCTCTACGTCGCCAACCCGGACGGCAGCTCGAAGAAGCGCATCACCAACGACGGCCTCAGCGCGTTCCCGGTCTGGGGCGCATCGAAGATCGCCTTCTCGCACTTCCCGTCCGGCCGGTCGCTCGAGGATTGCTCATCGCCGGGGATCTGGACGATCGACTCCGACGGCGGCAAGGCATCGCCGGTAATCGCGCGCGCGCCGGCGTCGATCGTCCTGCTCAACCTCTACGGCCTGCAACCGATCGGGTGGCTGGACGATCGGCGCCTCCTGATCGGCCTCCGCTCCGAGTTCGGGAACAAGGCCGCGGTGCTCGACACCAAGACCCGCCGAATGCGCCAGTTCAGCGACTACGCCGAGCACGCCTCGAGCGACGGCCGCTACTACGTCGGCAGCGGAGGCGACACGGGCGTTGCGCTGACGATCCGCCGCGTCGACGACGGCCAACGCATCCTGCGGCGACAGAACGCGTGCTGCGCCAGCTGGAATCGCTAGTTGAAACGCTGCTGAGCGGCCTCTAGCCCCGCACCGACGATCGCCTCGACGGCGTCGGCCGAGCGTGAGACGAGCGCCTCCGCGTCGTCCTCCGGCGCGAACGGGGAGAGCACCCAGTCGGCGACCGAGCGCGGGTCGCCCCGGCCCGGCCTCCCCACGCCGATCCGCAGCCGCAGGAAGTCCTGCGAGCCGAGGTGCTGTGCGAGCGAGCGCAGGCCGTTGTGCCCCGCGAGCCCGCCGCCCGCGCGGGCCTGCAAGCGGCCGGTCTCGAGATCGACGTCGTCGTGCACGACGAGCACCTGCTCGGGCTCGACCTTGAAGAACCGAGCCGCCGCGCCGAGCGACCGGCCCGACTCGTTCATGTACGTCTCGGGCTTGAGCAGCGCGACCCGGGCGTCGCCGAGCCGAACCTCCGAGAGTGACCCCGAGAACTTCGAGCGCCACGAGCCCCCGTGCCGCCGCGCGAGCTCGTCCAGCGCGAGCCAGCCTGCGTTGTGCCGGGTGCGCTCGTACTCGCGGCCGGGGTTGCCCAGGCCTGCGACCAGCAGGTCCAGCGTCGAGGCGCGCTCGCCCCGACGGAAGAGGCGCACCTACTCCTCGCTGGTTTCTTCTTCGGCGGGCGCCTCGGCCTCGCCCTCGGCCGGAGCCTCCTCGCCCTCGGCCACTGCCTCCTCGCCCTCGGGCAGCTCGCCCTCCTCGAGCTCCTCGCCCTCGACCTCCTCGGGCTCGGGCTCGACGAAGCGGGTCGGCATCGTGACCGTCGCGAGCACCGTCTCCTCGGGGTCGTCGAGGTACTCGACGCCCTCGCGCGGCGGGAGGTCGGCAAGACGCAGCGTGTCGCCGATCGCCATCCAGCTGACATCCAGCTCGAGGTGCTCTGGGATCTCCATCGGCAGCGCCTGGACGGTGACCTCGCGGTTGACCTGCGAGAGCACGCCGCCCTCGGTCACGCCGACCGGCTCGCCCACGAGCTCGACCACGACGCGCGCCTGGATCGGCTGGTCGAGGCGAACCTCCTGCAGGTCGATGTGGATGATCCCGCCCTTCACCGGGTGCTGCTGGAACTCCTTGAGGATCGACGGGTGGGTCGTCTTCTGGCCCTCGAGCTCCACGTCGAGAATCGCGTGCAGGCCGCCGGCCCCGGTGAGCACGCGACGCAGCTCGCGCTCGGGCACGGAGATCGCGTGCGGCGTCTTCCCGCGCCCGTAGAGAACGCCCGGGATCAACCCCTGCTTGCGCAGGCGGCGCGACTCCGCGGAGCCGCGGCTCTCGCGTTCCTGGACCAGCAACTTGACTCGCTCTCCGGCCATCGGCGGCGCAGTGTAGCTGAGCGCCGAATCAGCCCTGTTGCAGGAGCTCTCCGAGTCTCGCCGCCGCACGCTGCGCGGCGACGACGTTTCCTTTCCGCTCAGCGATCTCCTGGGCTTCCAGCAAGACGGCTCGCGCGTCGACGCCGCGGCCGCCCGTGCCGAGGACTTCCGCCAGGCCCATGCGAGTGTGCCACCGCAGATCGAGGAAGTCGGTCTCGTCCGCGAGAGCGACCGATTCCCGCCCGAGCGCCTCGGCGCCCTCGGCGACTCCGCGACCGGCGAGTACCTTCGCCTGCACGTTTCGCAGCAGAGCATGCGTGTAGCGGTCCTCTGCGCCGGCGCCTTCCTCGCTCGCCCGCGTGAGCTCCTCGGCCTCTTCGCTTCGACCGACGAGGTATACGGCCTCGGCGAGAAGCGCGGTGGTCGTCGAGAGCCACGAGAGCTCCCCGATCTCGTTCAGCTTTTCGTAGCCCCAGCGGAGCTCCCGCTCCGCCGCGGCCGGGTCGCCGGCCAGCAACTCCACCCAGCCCGCGAACTGCGCGAGCGGACCGGCGAGCCAGACCGTCAGGGCGACCTCCTCGAGAAGTGTCTTGGCGTCGGAGATCAGCCGCCGCGCCTCGTCGAACTGGCCCTGCCCTGCCACGAACGCGGCCTTCGCGATCAGCGCGCTAGCCAGAACTTTCTTGTCGCCGCGTGCGCGTTGGACGATCTGCTCGCATCGCTGTAGCCCTCGCTCGGTGCGAGTCGGCCCCGCCCAGACGACGAGCGGCACCCACGACAGGCTCTCCAGCTCGTCCCGTCTGTCACCCGCCCGCTCTGCATGCTCCGCCGCCTTCTCCCAAGCCTGCTCCGCGCCGGCGAACTGCGCCCGGACGAGGTACACGAGCCCGAGCAGCGCCCAGGCCTTGGCGAGCCCGCGGTCGTCGCGTGCTGCCTCGAAGGCGAAGATCGCCGTCGCCGCCTCCCGCTGCGCCTCGTCGGCCCAGCCCTCGGGTGCCCAGGAGACGTCGATCCAGAGGCCGAGGATCACGGCGTAGGCCTCGAGGCTCGAGCTGCCCGAGGCGACCGCCGTCCGGCGTGTCTCGGCAACGACCCCCTTCAGCCGATCGAAGTCGCCGGTTTCGAAGAGGGCGAACGCGACCTGGGGCAAGAGCTCCGCGCGTTCCGGATCCCGCTCCGGCAGGAGCGCGGCCGCGCGGGACAGAAGCTTCACGGCAGCCGACATGTCGCCGCGTCCGAACGCCCGCCGGCCCGCGGAGGCGAGGACATCCGCGGCACGCGCGCCGAGCTCGGCCGTGCGTTCCGTCGGAGGGCCGAGCTCGAGCCGCAGCTGCCGCGCCTGGTCGAAGTGGTAGCCGACGATCTCCTCGTACTCGCCCGACAGCTCGCGCGCCTCCGCCTCGATGAAGTCCGCGAACCGCTCGTGCAGCTCCGCGCGGTCGGCCTTGGGGATCCCGCCGTAGGCGGCGTCGCGAATCAAGATGTGCGCGAAGCGGAAAGACTCTCCGCCCTCGGTGTAGTCGGGCCGGACGAGCTCCTTGCGCGAGAGCGACTGCAGCTGAAGGATGACCTGCGCTCTGTCCTCGGGGGGCGAGAGCCAGGCGACGGCCTCCCACGAGAACACGCGGCCGATGATCGCCGCTCGCTCGATCACTGCGCGCTCGTCACGCTCCAGCCGGTCGAGCCGCGCGGTCAGGAGCGCGTTGATGGTGGGCGGAATCGCGAGCCCGGAGAGGTCTTCCGCGACGGTCCAGGTCCCGTTGCGCCGCTGGAGGATGCCGTCGTCGACGAGCATGCGAAGTAGCTCCTCGACGAAGAGCGGGTTTCCCTCTGCGACCTCGGCGATCCGTGCGCGCGCTTCGTCCTCGAGCTCGGCCCCGGCCGTCAGGTTCCGGATCAGGCCGTCGATCTCGTCCTCGCTGAGCGGATCGAGGGAGATCACTCTCGCCTTCGGGTTCGTGCCCATCCAGCCCGGGCGGATCTCCAGCAGCTCCGGGCGGGCCAGGCAGAGCAGCACCACACGCGCCCTGATCCGGTCAGCCAGGTATTCGACCAGGTCCAGGAAGGTCGCCTCCGCCCAGTGGATGTCGTCGAAGACGACCACGAGCGGCCGCTCCTTGCCCAGGTGCTCGAAGACCTTGCGGACCGCCCAGAAGGTCTCCTGGATACCGGGTGTGGCGGCGCCGCTCCCGACGAGGGTCGCAAGCCGCTCGGCCACCAACGCCGCGTCCTCGGCGTCCGTGAGCAGCGCGGAGATCCTCGTCTGCGCCTGCTCGGGAGGGTCCCGGTCGTCGATGCCGGTCGCGTCTCTCAGCACCCCGGCGATCGGCCAGAACGTGATCCCCTCGCCGTAGGGCAGGCACCTTCCTCTGAGCACGGTCGCGCGGTCCGCCACCCGGTCGAGGAACTCATGGCTCAGCCTCGACTTGCCGACCCCCGCGGCGCCGATCAGGGTCACGACCGCAACCTCCCCGTCGCTGGGCCGCTCGACGCTCCCTTCCAGCACGGCGAGCTGCTCCTCGCGACCGACGAGCGGCGAGTCGAGCCGTCGTGTCCAGCCTGGCGCGGACGGGTCGATCTCGAGGACTCTGAACGCGCGGACAGGCCCCCGTTTGCCCTTCAGAGTCAGCGGCCCCACGTCCTCGGCCGAGACCGCGCCCGCGACGAGCCTGTGCGTCGGCTCGCCGATGAGGATCTCGCCGGGTTGCGCGGCGGTCTCGAGGCGCGACGCGGTGTTCACGGTGTCGCCGACGACGAAGGATTCTCCGCGGCCGGGGTCGCCCGCGATGACCTCGCCGGTGTAGAGGCCGGTCCGAGCGACGAGCGTCACCCCCCACGACCGGTGGAACTCCTCGTTCAGACGCCGAAGCTCGTCGCGCATCTCCTGCGCCGCACGGACAGCCCTCAGCGCGTCGTCCTCGTGGGCCTGCGGCACGCCGAAGACCGCCATCACCGCGTCGCCGATGAACTTCTCGACCACGCCGCCGTGGCGCTCGACCACGAGCTTCATCTCGGCGAAGTAGCGCGAGACGAGCCGACGCACCGCTTCCGGGTCCAGCTCCTGTCCCAGTCGCGTCGAGTCCGTCACGTCCGAGAAGAGGACGGTCACGACCTTGCGGACCTCCGGCTCGCTCATGCGCAATTGTGTGGCTGCCGCCGCGGACATGACAACCTGGAGCCGTCTTGACAACGGCGCGGAAACCCAGTAGCTAGGAGCGCCGTTCCGACAGAAAGGGAATCACTCATGCCCAGAAGACGAGAGAGCGGCGAGGCCGAAGCGCGAACGAGGGCTGTCGCGCTCATCGGGAAGGTGATCTCCGACCCGGTGAAGCGACGGGCCTTTGCGGAGGATCCGAACGGAACCATCAAGGCGGAGCTGGGAGAGGACGCCAAGGCTCTGCCACCGAAGGTGCGCGCGTTCTTCAGTGAGCTGACGTACGAGGAGCTGAGGGTGCTCGCGCAGCTGCAGCAGACGATGAAGGGGCAGGCGGGTCTCTACGAAGAGGTCCAGACCTTCAAGGGCACAGCGACGCTCGGGAAGCTCTAGGCCGCGTGACGCAGGCTCCTGAGGTTCACGCAGCGCCGAGTGAGGCTCTGCGCCGGAAGATCGGGCTCGTGTTGCCGCAGCTCGTGGACGCGAGTGAACGGATCTGCGCGCACAGCAGTCCTCGGGAGGTCTACCGGGAGTATCTCCGCACGTCGCACTGCATCCTCCGCGCCAGCGTTCCGGTGATGGAAACAGCCCGCGACCGGGCTCTCGTCCTCGCCGGGGACGATCCGGTGGCAGCCGAGCTTGCCGCTTACCTCGAGCACCACATTCCGGAGGAGCTCCACCACGACGAGTGGCTGCTCGACGACCTCGAGGTCCTGGGTGTGGATCGCAGCAGCGTGCTCGCCCGACCACCGGCGCCGTCCGTCGCGGCCATGGTCGGATCGCAGTACTACTGGATCCTCCACTATCACCCGGCCGCGGTGCTCGGGTACATCGCAGTCCTCGAGGGCTACCCGCCGTCGATGGCGATGATCGACGGTCTCGTCGAGCGCACGGGCTACGACCGCACCGCCTTCCGGACCATGATCGCGCACTCCGAGCTCGACCCCGGTCATGCCGACGAGCTGGACGAGCTGCTCGACCGACTGCCGCTCACCCGAGAGCAGGTGGGCGTCGTCGGGCTGAGTGCGATCACGACCGTCAGGCTGGCCGCGCGCGTCTTCGACGAGGTTGCCGACGAGTACGACGAGGCGAGCTAGCGCCCGGCGCGGTTACCCCGTGAGGTCGGCCGCCAGCTCGTCGAAGGCGGCGACGAACCTGTCGCAGTCCTCCTCCGAGTGCGCGACGGTGAGCGTCCACTCCTCCTCGCGGCCCGGCGTCATGTAGACGCGGCGGTTCATGTTGTAGAGCCAGGCGAGGTCGGCCAGCTCGCCGTCCTGATTCGCCTTGAAGGACTCGTAGTCGACGACCGGCTCCGGCGAGAACGTGACGCAGCCCTTGGCGCCGAGCCCGACGGCGTAGCCGGGGAGGTTGTGGCGCTCGATCACGTCCTGGCAGCCGCGCAGCAGCCGTTCCTCGCGCGCCTCGAGCAGCTCGTACGCCTCCGGCGTCAGCACCTCGGTGAGGCTCGCGCGCGCGGCCGCCATCGCGAGCGGGTTCCCGTTGAAGGTGCCGACCTGGTAGACGTCGCCGGCCTCGACGGTTCGGAACGCCTCCTCGGTCCCGCCGATCGCGCCCGTCGGGAGTCCGCCGCCGAGCGCCTTCGCCAGCGTCACCAGATCGGGCGTGACGCCGAAGCGCTCGACTGCCCCACCCGCAGCAATGCAGAGGCCGGTCTTCACCTCGTCGAAGATCAGCAGCACGCCGAGCCGCTGCGTCAGCTCGCGCACGGCCTCGAGGTAGCCGGGCTCGGGGAGCACGACCCCGAGGTTCATCATCGCCGGCTCCATGATCACGCACGCGGGCGGCCGCCCCTCGTCGACGAGCCGCTCGATCCGCCGCTCCATCGCGCCGGCGTCGTTGAACGGCACCGGGATGGTCAGGTCCGCAACCGACTGCGGGATGCCGCCGCCGTAGGGAAGCGACTCGTAGCTGTCGCGGATCCCGATCCGGTGGTACGGGACGCCGATCGAGACCATCACGTAGTCGTGGTGGCCGTGGTAGGAGCCGAAGATCTTCACGATCGTCTCGCGGCCGGTGTGGGCCCGCGCGATGCGGATCGCGTCCATCGTCGCCTCCGAGCCGGAGTTGACGAACCGCCAGCGCGGCAGGCCCCAGCGGCGCTGGAGCTCCTCGGCCACGATCACCGCGTCCTCGGTCGGCGCGGCGAAGTGCGTGCCCAGCTCCATGCGCTCTTCGACAGCGCGCGTGATCGCCGGGTGTGCGTGGCCCTGCGGCATCGAGCCGAAGCCGTTGTGGAAGTCGATCCGCTCGGTGCCGTCGACGTCCCAGACCTTCGAGCCGACGCCGCGCTCGAGGTAGATCGGCCAGGGCTCCCGTGTCTGGTAGGCGGACGCAACGCCGCCGGCCAGGGCCTGGCGTGCGCGCTCGAACATCGCGCGCGAGCCAGGCGTCGTCTCGTCGAGCCGTTTCTGCTCGCACTCCGTCAGTTCGGCGATGCGCAGGCGGTCGAGCTCGACGGGAGTTCGGGTACTCATCGGCTCATACTGTCGTCACGGCCGGGTGCCGCGTCAAACGATGCGAAGACCCGCGGCCGGTGACGACCCGGTCTCGAAACCCTCGCCGAAGGACGGGTTGTCCTCGCGCACCCCGTGGGCGAACATCGTTACGACAGCTCTACGAAAGGGCTGGGTTCGGGCTTTCGAGGCAGCGCTCGGTGGTTCGAGCCCTCGTCCCACGCGTTGTGACGCAAAGGCCGCCACCACATCGCTGCTCGATCGCCCTCTGGCGAGGTTACGTCTCCGCGCAGTTCTACGCGAGCGGCGACGATGGCAACGGCCCCCTCGCCCTCTCGCCGGCCTTCGGAACCAGGCGCCTCCCGTGGCAGAAGCGAAGGCCTCTGCGGAGGGATCCGAGCGCACTCGCAGCGCTCGACACGCTCAGCGCCGAGCTGGAATCCAAGGGCTGGGAGCGCATGCGGCGCGCCGCCGGCTCCCACTGGTTCGAGTATCGCTTCCGGTTGGCTGTTTCGACCTCTAATTCC
>Ga0081455_10006676_pt1 | contig 12332 bp, 8 predicted proteins | sample TabmetS3T2R1_FD_70207 | JGI IMG/M metagenome (GOLD analysis project Ga0081455, IMG submission 70207) | Tabebuia heterophylla rhizosphere microbial communities from the University of Puerto Rico - S3T2R1 | ecosystem: Host-associated > Plants > Roots > Rhizosphere ... | reverse complement strand
TTCACACCAAATCTGCTAATGTGGTGATCACGCATATCAAACATCAACTTGACATCAATACCGGCGCGTATCTTGCGGCCAAGACCTTGGCTTTAAACGAAATCGCAAGGGTGAATGTAAGTTTCGACAGGTTAGTGCCATTTGCTCCGTATCTGGAGAACAAGCGATTGGGAGCGTTCATTGTCATTGACAAGCTCACCAACGAGACCGTCGGAGCAGGTATTATCCATTTCGCGCTCCGTCGATCGGTCAATGTTCATTGGCAAGCGTTGGAGGTGACAAAAGCAGCACGCGCCGAAATAAAGCATCAGCGGGCACGTTGTGTGTGGTTCACAGGACTTTCAGGTTCCGGCAAGTCGACGATTGCCAACCTTCTGGAAAAACGTTTACACACAGATGGCAAGCACACTTACATCCTGGACGGCGATAACGTTCGCCATGGCCTTAATCGAGACTTGGGGTTCACTGAAGCCGACAGGGTGGAAAACATTCGCCGGGTGGCAGAGGTCGCAAAACTTTTAGTCGACGCAGGACTGATTGTGATTGTAGCTTTTATTTCACCGTACCGTGCGGAACGTGAATTCGCACGCAACCTTTTTGGTCCAGGAGAATTCATCGAAGTTTTTGTCGACACGCCGTTGGAAGAGTGCGAGCGGCGCGATGCGAAGGGATTGTATGCGAAGGCTAGACGAGGCGAGCTAAAGAACTTTACTGGCATCGACAGCGACTATGAACCGCCGCAATGGCCTGAGGTACATCTCAGAACGGCGGAGGTTACGCCTGAAACCTGCGTGGACCAGATCGTCCAAGTGTTACGATCCGCCGGATCGACTTGAAGTTGAATGGAGCAGACTAGCTGACTCGGCCCCGGCCTCAGACCATGCAGCAGGCATTGCAATGTGCCGGTCAAGCAACCATTGAATCCAACTTCGCATTCGCCGTTTTTCGCGTGACTTATTCGCGTCCCACGCTGGAAGAACAAATCGACACGATTCGCTCGATTTGAGTTAGCTTCCCTGTTCCACTCCAAAGTTGCGCCAAGAAAGTCGCTATCCATTGATCTGAGATAGCAATTCACGATCGAAATGAATTCGCTGCGGCGGTACACATTCTACTCGTTCTGCCTGGAAGGACTGGTTCAATTGTATGAAGCGTTTGACAAGTAATGGAAGTTCTTAATGATCTATAGGCGAACTTGTTAAAGCTAGCTATGAGAGTGCTAATATAGAGCTACAATTGTGCAATTTAAGAAATTCTGCCTATATTTACAATCATTTGACAATCGGAGTCAAAAGGGGTATGAAACCGGCAATTTCGACTCCTGTGGCAATAATGAGACACGACTACCGGGTTACGCTGATCAAGAACACATCGCCGGTGCACGAGACGGTGAGAGGATCGCAGAGTGACCGAGGAACGTAGGGTCCAGCCCTGGAGATTGAACGACCAAGATTCCTACCTCCTAGAGAGGAATGCGTTAGATTCTCGCGTTCTGATTATCGAAGGCATTTCAGGGTCTGGAAAAGATACATTTCAGACGTACTTAAAAAGGAAGCTCAAGGGGCGAGACGTCTATGACTATTCAGAGGGCGAGTTGTTGCAATCATGGAACCAATTACAAATTGGAGGCATTTTCAAATTACGAATCAAATTTATGAAGCTCTTCGTCAGCTACATTAAGCACATCGTGAATCGAGACGAGAACGCTGTTTTTCTTTTAAACAGGTTTCATTTGTCTGCGTACGTGATGACGGTCATACAACAACCGAAACTCGAAAAAGAATACGATGAGATCATTCATGTCCTGAGAACGCTGCCTGTTCATGTTTTTATTTTGCGATTGGCCGAGAATGAAATTGAAAAGAGAAGCTTGCATCCCGAGAGGTCTGGCGCGTGGCAGAAGGTTCAACAGCAGATAGTAAAAAAAGAGGGCTTCCGCGATAGGTTGGAAAGATATATTTGGCAACAAGGACTAATATTAGAGGCCGCAGAAAAACAACAGATACCATATTCTGTAATAAAGGTTCCCCCCACGCAGGAGATCGGAGGCGAATGGGTTCGTGTCCCTGAAGCACAAAGCATTGATCGTCGTAGCGTACTGACGAATGCTACTAACTTGAAACCCTCCCGGAGAAAGGGAGATCTTCCTCAAACCTTTTAGGAAGAAAAAACGACCGACTAGTCCAGTTAAATAATGTCCCATCGATTTCCTGAAGGTAAAGAATTGGGGAGGCAATGATCGTAACTGACAAGTTCGTGTTTGTGCATTTACCGAGGTCAGGCGGTACATTTATTTCCGAAGTCATAGCGAAATTCTTCCCGTCAGCTCACGAAATCGGGTATCATTTGCCACGAAGTCTTCTGCCCAAAGAGTACTCTCACCTTCCTGTACTTGGTGCAGTCCGGAACCCTTGGGAATTCTATGTCTCATGGTATCATCACGTGTGGCCTAGAGATGCCGCGAGCGTATTGGTCTCCTGGGTGACCGAGAACGGAAAGCTCGATTTCATAGGTACCACTCGGAACGCCCTAAACCTCGGTGTCAACGACGAACGGCTCGATGATTTGATCGAGAGGCTGCCTGAGGAGGTTGATTACCGGAAGAGAAACATTCCTAACATAACCAAAGAGGCAATGCGCAAAGTTCGCGGCACTGGAGTCGGTTACTACACCTTTCGATTTAACCACCTCTTCGGAAATGCAGAAGACCTGTTTGTATGCCGACTTGAAACCCTGAGGCAGGATCTGATCCGCTTTTTCGAAGAGATCGGCGTAGCGACAGATGACTTGCGGGATTACGTGCTCTGTTCGGACAAGATGAATACCGCAGAGCATCTTCACTATTCAACCTATTATACGCCGGATCTTGCAAAGCTAGTTTCAATTCGCGACCGCCCATTGATTAAAAGATTCGGATACGTCTTTGAGCATACTTCTTTCGCTGCTTCCGCTGAGAAGGGAGGGCCAAAAAATGCAGAAGCATAACGCTAATTACAGCAGAAACGCGCGAAGAGCCCGGCTTCGTAATTCCAGTAAGCGTAGAGCATCGCTCGTTTTTGGCAGAGCGCTTCATCCCATCGTCACCAGACACGACCACGCGCAATTTACTGCCCTATGAGAGGTGAAGGCTGTGAACGTTGTGAGGCCAGAGAGCGGTGAAAGTACTCGGGAGCTGATCTCTCCATATCGTGGCAAGCTCATCAACTTAGTTGTAGATCGTGAGCAACATGACGAATTAGCACAACGCGCGAACAATCTTACGTCGTTACAATTATCCCCCCGTTTGTTGTGCGACCTCGAGCTTTTATCCACCGGGGCTTTCTCGCCCTTGGATCATTTCATGGGCAAAGCTGATTACACTCGGGTTCTTGAAGAGATGCGCCTGGCGAACGGCGCTTTGTTTCCTATTCCAGTTAATCTCCCTGTACATGATACATCGAGTATCCGACTCGGAGACGAAGTTGCTCTCAGAAGCACCAATAACGACTTGCTCGCTGTTATGACGGTGGAGGAGGTGTTCGAATGGGATCCTGCCGAGGAGGCTCACCTTGTCCTTGGCACAACAGACGTGCGGCACCCATTAGTGGCCGAAATGGATTCATGGGGCCGAACCTGTATATCGGGACCTCTAAAGGTCCTTAGCCTCCCAAAGCATTACGATTTTAGCGAACTCCGTAAGACCCCGAACGAAGTCCGGGAGATACTTCGGGCAGTGGGGACGAGCAACATCATTGCGTTTCAAACACAGGATGCGATTTATCGCGCCCATCAAGAGCTTACCAGCCAAACTACAGAAGTCGACGGTACTTTATTGATCCAACCGGTTGTCGGTCTGATGAAGCCGGGGGATGTTGATCATTATATGCGTGTGCGTGGTTATAAAGCATTAGTGGAACGGTATGACAAAAGCAGAATTGTCCTAAACCTACTGCCGGTGGCCACGCGCATGGCGGGGCCCCGCGAAGCTCTCTGGCGAGCGATCATCGGGCGCAACTATGGAGCGAACTACCTTATCCTTTGGCGGAATTACGCGGACCCCTACAGGAACTCACAAGACAAACCCTTTTACGGACACTACGATGCCGAGAAGATCCTCGAACGTCTAGCTCCTGAAATCGGAGTGAAGCCGGCTCCCTTTACGGAGAGCGCTTTCCTGCCTAATGAGGACCGGATTGAGGAAGAGAACCGAGTTCTCGTCGGCACTCAGATCGCCATTCATTCCGTGACGCAAGCGTGCACTCGATACTTCGGCAACGGAACAGACTTGCCGGAGTGGTTTAGGCCTCCGCAGACTGAGCCAACGCTTTCGAAGGCTCGTTTATCAGGCCATCAACAAGGGTTTTGCGTTTGGTTTACAGGACTAAGTGGCGCCGGTAAGTCTACACTCGCTGAGACCCTGACCGTCTTGCTAATGGAGTACGGTCGAGCGGTGACGTTGTTGGACGGCGATGTCGTGCGCACGCATCTTTCCAAGGGACTCGGCTTTAGCAAGGAAGATCGTGATACCAACGTTCTTCGCATCGGCTTTGTTGCCTCAGAAATCGTCCGTCACCACGGCGTAGTTGTATGCGCTGCTGTGAGCCCTTACAGGGCGGCACGAAGCCAATGCCGGCACATGGTCGGCGATAATCGTTTCATTGAGATATTTGTAGATACTCCGTTGGAAGTTCGTGAACGGCGAGACACTAAGGGGATGTATGCCCAGGCACGGCGGGAAGAGGTTAGAGGCTTTAGCGGGAGGAGTGATTCGTATGAGCAGTCGCTAGACCCAGACATTCATTTAACCACAACGGGCCATTCTCCAGAAGAGGATGCCCACCGAATCATTAGGTACCTAATAGACCGGGGTTTCCTGCAAGATATCAAGATATATAGTTCCGGACTATCTCATCGGTTGGTCACAAAAACGACTTAGAACAGAAGTGAAAGTTCGGAGCCATCGCATCCGGGACCACCACATTAGGCGTTACTCGTCAACAAAGATTGATATAGGAGACAGCAATAAAAACAGTAGAGATCATACTCCGTCGTAAAACTCATCGCTCCGACTGAATTACACCGGCACGGATTTATGGTGCGGACGTCGGAAGCTTTTTGCGCGAGCTGCCGATGAATGGCTCTAATGGTAAAGTCCACCCGGGAAGCGCCCTGTTCCTCGAAAGGTGGATTAAGAAAAGTACGTTCGTGCAAGTTTGAAATCCCACCGATCATAGTCACGGATAAGTTCGTCTTTGTGTACTTGTCACGCTTGGAGGTACGTCTGTTCCACCGGTTATAAGAAAAATTTTGTCCGACGGCTCACCAAATCGCTACCATTTGCCGCGAATTCTTCTCCCCCTTACCCAAAACTGCCAACGGAGACAAAGTTCACAAAAAATTTAACATCCTAAATTTTGGGCAGGTGTTATACTTACATCCTGTTAAACAAAGGATAAATTGAGCCCTGAGCCAAAAAAATCCATCGGTTAACCGCCACTAGTGGTTTGACGATGTGAAGGCATAGACCCATGAAAGAGAAGATTGCGGTTTCGGTAATCATTACTGTTGTCTTTTGTTTGTTTCATCCAGTTCAGGCGCAGCAGCCCACGAAAATGCCACGGATAGGGCTTATATATTCCTCGGGTACTGCCGAAACTCCTTCGCCATTGTTCGACGCTTTCCGGCAAGGGTTGCGCGATCTCGGTTACGAGGAGGGTAAAAACATCGTGCTCGAAAATCGCTACGGAGAGGGGAGGTTGGATCGCATGCCCACTCTTCTCCGCGACCTTGTTCGAGACAAAGTTGATGTGATTGTAGCGACGAATAATGTCGTGATCTCGGCCGCTCAAAAGGCGACCAAAACAATCCCTATCGTCATTGTAACTACCGTTGATCCGGTTGCCGCTGGTTATGTGAAGAGCTTCGCGCAACCGGGCGGGAATATTACGGGGATTGCTTCGCTGAGTCGGGATATAAGCGCCAAACGCATTGAACTGTTGAAGGAGTTGCTTCCCAGGTTGTCACGCGCTGGTATTCTCTGGGACGCGGCTGGTCCAGGACCGGCCATCGCGTTTAAAGAATATGAGGAGGCCGCGCAGGGTTTTAAATTCGACCTTCGTTCTTTAGAAGTACGCGGGCCGACTCCCGATTTGCCCGGAGCTTTTCAAATTGCCAAAACGGCTCGTCTGGATGCGCTGATTGTGGTCGCGAATCCTTTAATGAATCAGTATGCGAAACAAGTTTTCGAATCAGCCATAAAGAATCGCCTGCCATCAATAACCGAAGAACGCCGGTACGTAAATGCCGGAGGCCTAGTGTCCTACGGACCGAACCGAGACGATTTATACCGGCGCGCCGCCGAGTATGTGGTCGAAATTTTGAAAGGTGCTAAACCCAGCGATCTGCCAGTGAAGCTAGCCTCAAGATTTGAAATTTTCATCAACCTGAAGACAGCGCATCAGATTGGTCTTGCGATCCCTCAGCACCTGCTGGTCCAAGCTGACAAAGTGATCAAGGAATAGGTTACTGGTTATTCACCGTCCGCCATCGTAGGGACGAATTTTTTCTGCCATCCAATACATTAAGATCACAGTTCCCATCAATTGGCCACGTTTTTGTAGAAGTTCCAAGTATTCAATCAAATCTCGCCACACTCGGCAGTATCCGACACGACAAATCTGTTCTTTTTGGGCATTAATTAACATTTTTAGCATCACCGAGCCCTGCTCCTTTCTACTGGAAGCAAGTTAATCATTCCAAAAAGGCTAGTTATGGGCATAGACCGCCCTAAATTGCCTGGCATCATTCCTGCGGTGCGGGGAAGTTCTTACTTGTTAGCCATTAGAACGAGAAGAATAAGCTGAAAGAAGCAAATCGGAACCAGTGGGTGAAACTAAGAACCAGGCTCCTTCGTCTCCAAGCCAATAAAACCAAGTGGACTTAAGATTCCAGCGATAATAAGACCGACAACGGACAAAGTGGTCCGATAGCCATCGTTCATGTGGGATTCTGGAAAGAAAGTGCTGGTTGCTATTCGTGGCGGCGGTATCCGCAGGCGCCTCATGGCGTGGGGCCTTAGCCTTTTTGGGCTTGCTCTGACGATTGTCGTTGTCGCCGGCTATACTTACACCGTAAGCCAGATAAAGAAGGACGCAGCTCAACTGCAAGCGGAGGTTGCGTCAATGACTGCCGATCGTATCCGTACCTTTGTTCAACGTAAGATTGAGCGATTTTCAGATACAGCTGACGCCGTTAGTCTTTATCAGTTGGGAAGTAAAGAACAACAGTTGCTCATAGCTTTGCTGGTGAAAAACGATAACAGCTTCACTGAGGCGGCGATAATCGACGCTCATGGGATGGAAGTGGTGAAAGTATCCGACAGAAGAGTTTATTTCCCCTCGCATTTTTCTGACCAAAGCAAATCGGAAAAGTTTAACAAAGCCATCAAGGGGGAGGACTACATAAGCCAAGTCCATACTTCAGATAGAGCCCAACCATACATCACAGTTGCGATTCCCCTTTGGGGCATGGCTCAAAGTATCGCGGGTATTGTGGCGGCCGAAGCCGATTTGTCGTTTCTCTGGGAAGCGATTGGAAAGATTCGTTTCGGCACTGCGGGCTATGCTTACTTAATAGACGGGCGTGGAAATCTTATCGCTCATAAAGATGCGGCGCTGGTATTGAAAAGGATGAACTTACAACAAGTCGATGGAGTCAAGAAATTTTTGCGCAACCCTACTCGTTCAGATCTCACTCCCGCCCAGGAAGGCAAGGGGCTATTGGACAAGCCTGTCTTAGTCACCTATGCGCCGGTTCCTGAGTTGGGCTGGGCGGTTGTCCTAGAAGAACCTATCGATGCGGCATTAGCAAATGTGGAAATATTGAAACGCTATGCTGCAGTGCTCCTGGTATTAGGCCTGGCCGTCGGAGCGGTTGTTATTGCTTGGGTGAGCAGCAAAATGACGGGGCCAATTCGGGAACTTCGGCAGGGAGTAGCGACGATCGGTGCTGGCAACCTGGACCACAGGACTAGTATCGAGACCGGCGATGAAATTCAGGACTTAGCGGACGAATTCAACAAGATGACAGATGCTCTCCAAAACTCTTACGCAACTCTCGAGCAGAAGGTAGAACAAAGGACCAAGGAAATATCAGCGCTCTATGGAGTTACAACTGCCGTGAACCAGTCCTTGGCTCTAGAAGACATCTTGAATGCAGTCATCATAAAGACTACGGAGATGTTTCACTTTGAGAGTACGCGAGTCTTTCTTTTCGACGACGAGATGCAGGAATTGCAGTTGAGAGCGTCCTATGAAGTAGACAGTGAACATATGACCGGAATACGGGTGTTGAAACGGGGACAAGGTGTTATCGGCCACGTTGCCGAGACCGGCGAGCCTATGCTGTTCGAGAATGTCCGGACGGACCCACGTTATGCAGCATTGAGCGCGACTAAAGCGACGCTCAATGCCAAACTGGGCTTTTTCGCCGTCTTTCCTATCAAGACCCAGGCTCGTGTGTTCGGCATCATACTTTTTAGCGCGCGATCTCCCCGGAAGCTGACGAGCGATGAGACGCGGTTGCTGATGTCAATGTCAGAACATCTTGCTGTGGCCGTGGAAAAGGCAAGCTTGTTTCGCCAGTCGGAGATGAGGTCTCGGCAGCTTTCTGTGCTTAACACTATTGGCGCGGCGGTTAGCCAGTCCTTGAATCTTGAAATGGTCCTGAACGAAGCCATCGAAAAAATGATCGAAAGGCTCAATTTCGACGCCGCCTGGATTTACATCCTAGACCCGTCTGGCGAGGAACTCAGCCTGAAGGCACAAAGGGGTCTTGGCGAAGACATCGCACGATCCATTGCTAAACGAAATCTATCAGCTGGGGTAACCGCCAAGATATTCGAGACGGGTGAACGATTGGTTTTTGAGGATTTTCAAAATGATACAAGATACAGGCATCTCAGTGCTCAACATAAAATCGTCGCTCTTGGTTTTGCCAGTGCAGCGGGATTCCCGATCACGGCGAATGAGAGAGTCATTGGCGTATTACACCTTGCCAATAAAGCCACCCGTCACTTTACTCCTGATGAGCTGCAGCTGATTGAGTCCATAGCTCAGGAAATCGGTGTCGGCGCCGAAAATGCGAGGCTTTTTGAACAAGTGAACCAGAAGACTGCTGAGCTGGGTCAAATCAACCGGGAGTTACAAGAAGCGAATCAAGCTAAGGATGAGTTTCTGAGCGTCATGTCCCATGAGCTGAGAACGCCTCTGAATGTGATCACCGGATATGCAGAAGTTTTGAGCCAGGGTGTGCTGGGGGAAATCCAACGTGAGCAGCTGCACGCCGTTAAGACGATTAGTTTCCAATCGAGAGAGTTGCTCAGGATGATCAACGAGATTCTGCAGGTGGGGAGTATCGAGGCCGGAAAGGTTAAGGCAACTTGCCGAGAAGTAAACATTTCGGATTTTCTGGAAGAAGTTAAATCCGGCTATGAAATCCTGTCGAAGAAAGAGATCTTATTGGAATGGAATGTGCCCTCTCGGCTGCCAATCGTCAGGACGGACGGTGAAAAACTCAAACATGTTCTCCAGAATCTCATTAACAATGCCCTCAAGTTCACTGAGAATGGGAGTGTCACGGTTTCCGTCGAATGTAGTTCAGAGGTCATAGAATTCCAAGTAAAAGATACCGGCATTGGGATGCCTCAAGATATGCTTCCCTCAATCTTCCAGATGTTTAGACAACTCGATAGTTCCAGTACCCGATCCTATGGGGGTTCCGGAGTAGGGCTCTATATCGTCAAGAAGTTTGTCGACCTCCTGGGTGGAAAAATCGAAGTGGAGAGCACCCTCGGTGAAGGTTCAAACTTTACGGTTACACTTCCCCTCGAAGTATCCGAAACGATTCGCACAAACCCAGACGAAGATTTAGATGTAAAGTTAGCTGGCTAACCCGTGCCGGGACAGGAAGTGAATGGTCGGGGCGAGTGGATTTGAACCCCTTCAGTAAAAAAAGGGGGCAACAAATGAAAGCGCCTGTAACCCTAAGTGGTTGCGGCGCTTTTGTCGTTCATAGTGGTGCATCAGTGTCCCGAAACATCCCAGGTTTCACCCTTCAATTCCCATAAAAACCGAAACGGTTTCGGTTTTCCATCGGCTGGGCGTGGGTAGAGTGGGTTCACCCCTGGGCAAGGCCTAACGCTGAGGATTTTTGGTTACTGACACCGTAAAGACAAAAAGGCTTAAATAGTACTGTTTGTCCCACCCCGGAAGCCACGTATTAATTTGTTACGCCCTGTTCAGACTAGTGCTATTGCCTCTTCACAACTCAGCTAGGCCGTTCTTGAATGGATTTTGCTGCTGAGTCCAGCCTCTCCGCTGTTGAAGGATGTCGGCCACGACCGGGATCTTTCTTGTTAAATCAGTAAAAGGACTATAGATTGTCCACAACATGAAATCGTCTACTGGGGATAGATTGATCTACTTAGTTCGGTAACAAGCAGCCGAGAGATCATGCGATGAGGAGGACCTTCGGAAAGCCGCTGCTTATCTTATCAAGCTCTGTGCTGGCTCTTTTGATTATGGAAATTGCTGTACGAGTTTTGGACCTTCCCCCCCGACCATTAGCCCCACTTCCAATTGCACAGTACCGTCTTTCAGTAAATCCCGTGATCAGCTACGAATATCGACCTGGCTACAAAGCAAGCGATAGTCCCTTTGACGGGTCACATCGAGGATTTGCAATTAACAGCGCCGGTTTCAGGGACTATGAATATGCAGAGACGAAGCCTGAAGGGACCTACAGAATTATCACAGTGGGGGATTCTACAACTGCCGGCAATGGCGTTCAGGATCTGGACAAGACCTATACAAAGCAGCTCGAGAAACTCCTAAACACGAACAATACTAATGGCATATACTATGAAGTGCTAAATATGGGGGTCGGCGGCTATCACACGATGCAGGAAGTCGAAACACTTAGAGTCAAGGGTTTGAAGTACAATCCAGACCTTGTTCTCCTTACATTCTGTCTGAACGATTTTGATCTGCATAGCGACGGTGGGGTTTACAGAAAGCTCCTAGAGAAAAACCGCCTTTCTACCTCGAATACAGATACTGAACTCTACAGTGGTTTGCTTACACTTTCTCGCTTAGCGTTCATCATTCATCACCGGCTAAACTCATCCCAGACGAGGCACGCCGATTTATACATCAAGAATATCCTAAGAGAACAAACGACTGTTAGAGCTGGGTTGACTCTGCTATCCGAGCTGCAACAAAGACATGGCTTTTCTACATTAGTAGTGATACTTCCAGCGTTCATGAACCCCTTTAACAAGTACAAACATACGAGTATTCATGAGCGAGTTTTTCAATCTGCTGACGGCCTGAACATTGCTCTCATTGATTTACTGCATAGCTTCGCGCGTCTTGATAATGACGCTGGAAAGTTTTCGTATGATGGCCTTCATATGAACGAATATGGGCACAAGGCGATGGCAGAAATACTACTTCCCATCATACAAGCATTCGCAAGCAATTCTTTGCGAAACACAAACTAAGAGAAGATTGCCGAACGAGACGCTAGCAGCGGACGCGGGCAAGCCGCGCCGCTGAACTTTGGCGTTGATCTTCTTAAACACAATTTTCTTTATCTAGGCAAGAAGGCGAACCGCTTCAAAGCACGACAAACTTCCACGGCTCATCGAGCTTAATCAGCTCCCGACACAGTCGGTAAATCTCGTCTCTCACTTTCTGTCTCATGAAATCTAAGAGCTAGCCTGTCCATTCGTACTTCCAGCAGAACGCGCACAGATTCACGGATTCCAATAAAAGTAATGCGTAGCACCTGCTGTTGCCCTTCGCAGTCACCGGGGTTGTCGGTAAGTTCGGTCAAGACATGATGGCGAAACTGTGAAATCAACCATGCTGGCCGAATGTACGGTTCCAATAAATTCAGCGCGGCTCTAACTTCCGGCGTGTTGATGTCTCGCTTCTTACATTCCAAAACTGCGGCTTCAAGAACTGCCAGGGCTTCTAGGACGGTCATGGGCGCATGATCACATCAATCTGTTCTACTCAATCCGGCAGTGTTGTTCAGATGTCAATCGGATGGCGCCCAAGGTCAAGACAAACTTTTTTCAAGGGATTACTAGAATGGCGAAAGGAGACAGGAATCTATGAAACTAGGCGTAACCGGAAGCGCGAAGGTAGGACCGAGAAGAGTGAAACTTGTCGAGAAGGCAAGGGACATCAAACCAGGTGAGAGAGTCTTTGATAGCGGCACTAGCTTCGTTGTCAAAGAGGTTTGCGTTAGTGCGGAATTTGTCGCGTTCATCGACACAGACGGCGTCC
>Ga0081455_10006675_pt1 | contig 12332 bp, 9 predicted proteins | sample TabmetS3T2R1_FD_70207 | JGI IMG/M metagenome (GOLD analysis project Ga0081455, IMG submission 70207) | Tabebuia heterophylla rhizosphere microbial communities from the University of Puerto Rico - S3T2R1 | ecosystem: Host-associated > Plants > Roots > Rhizosphere ... | reverse complement strand
GGGTTCACGATCGACAACCCGGTCGCGACGGGCTCCTGCGCCTGCGGCCACTCGTTCCACTAGCCGCTCGAAGCGGCACCCGCCGGAACTAGATCGCGTTCAGCGCGCCCGAGATCCCCTCGACGAGCTCGCCGAGCTCCGCCTCGTCGATGATCAGCGGAGGCGAGACCTGCAGGGCCCCGGGTCCGAGCGCCCGCGTCAGGATCCCGTGCTCCCGGCACGCGGCGACGAGCCTGGCCGGCATCTTCGGATCGGACGCGAGCACCTCGGCGTCCAGCTGCACCGCCGCCAGCACCCCCGTGCCCGAACGCACCTCGCCCACGAGCTGGTGTTCGGCGAGCGGGGCGAGCGCCTCGGCCAGGTCCTGCTCGAGCTCGAGCGCGCGCTTCGGCAGCGCCTCGCGCTCCATCACGTCGAGGTTCGCGAGCCCGGCCGCCGCCGCCGCCGCGTGTCCCGAGTACGTGTACCCGTGCCGCCACATGCCGGCGTCCGGCCCCCAGAACGGCTCTGCCACCCACGGCGCGGCAACGACCGCTCCCATCGGGAGGTAGCCGCTGGTGATGCCCTTCGCGCACGTGATGATGTCGGGCTCCAGCTTCCAGCGCGTGCTGGCGAACCAGTCGCCGACCCGTCCGAACCCCGTGATCACCTCGTCCGCCACGAACAGCACGCCGGTCTCGCGACAGATCGCCCGAACCTCGTCCAAATAGCCCTCGGGCGGGGAGAACACGCCCCCGGCGCCGATCACCGGCTCGCAGAAGAACGCCGCGACGCGGTCGGCCCCCGCGCGCTCGATGACATCGCGCAAGGCCGCCGGCGAGTCCCACGTCACCTTCACGACGTCGCCGACCAGCGGGCCGTGGCCCGCCGCGTTGGCCTCGATGCCGGCGAGGCTCGTCCCGGCGACGTGCATGCCGTGGTAGGCGTGCTCGCGCGTGATGAGCATCGTGCGCTCGGGCTCGCCGAGGAGCTGCCAGTAGCGCCGCGCCATCTTCGTGGCCGTGTCGATCGAGTCCGAGCCGCCGCTCGTCAGGAAGACCTTCGAGCCCTCGACCGGCGCGAGCGAGCCGACGCGCTCGGCCAGCTCGATCGCGGGACGGTTCGAGAGGTTGCCGAACGTCGAGTACGACGGCAACTTCTGGAGCTGGCGGTAGGCGGCCTCGGCGATCTCCTCGCGGCCGTAGCCGACGTTGCAGTACCAGAGCGCGGCCGTGGCATCGACGTAGCGCTTGCCGGCCTCGTCCCAGACGTGGACGCCCTCGCCGCGGTCCACGACGACCTCACCGCCGGTCTCGACGGCGTGCATGTCGGCGAAGGCGTGCCAGAACGTGCCCACAGGCGGGACCACGGTAGCAGCGCCGAGTCCGGACTCAAGGACGAGGCCCGGACCCGCTCTCGATCGGGTCCGGGCCTGGATGCGCATGACGCGACGACTAGGAGGCGCGCCGCGTCTGGTCGGGCATCTCCTGCGTCGTGGTCGCCGTCTCGCGCATCCGCTCCGCCTCCATCCGGGCGGCCTGCGGGTTTGCGTTCTCCTTGATCTCGCGGCCCTTGCGCTCCATCCCGCTCGCCGCGCGCTCCCAGTACCGGCGCGCGGTCTGGATGCCGCCGCCGCCGAACGCGACGATCGCGATGCCGACGACGATGGCGAGCAGCGCATAGAACAGGCCGTTCACGATCTCGGGGGCGATCTCGAGCTGGTTCAGGGCGGCGAAGATCCCGAGCACGAGGATCGCGATCCCCGCACCGCGCGCGATCCATTCGCCACCCGAGACTGCCCCGAACGTGGCTGTGAGTAGGTCGGTCACGACCTTCGCCACCGCCGCGGCGATCACGAGGATCAGGACCGCGACGAAGAGCCTCGGCAGGTAGGCGATGATGCCTTCGATCAGGTCGCTCACGGCGTTCGGGCCCCAGACGCCGAAGGCGAGCTGCAACGTCAGCAGCATCACGGCCCAGAACACGATCGTGGCCAGGATGTCAGAGGCGTCGAAGCGGCTCTTCGCCAACGCCTCCCTGAAGGCCCCGCGTTGGACCCATCCGTCGAAGCCCACACGTTCGAGCAGGCCGTCGGTGAGTCGTTGGAGCAGCTTCGCCACGAAGTACCCGATGACGAGGATCGCGAGGAATCCCAGGAGCTTCGGGACGAACACCGCGATGGTCTCCCAGGCCTCGGTCAGGCCCTGTTGGATGTCGATCGCGAGCATTTCACACCTCCTGTTCCGACGTGCGGAGCGCGTCTGCCGTCGCTCCGCGCAGACGAGGTGTGTACCCCCAGGTCAGCGTGTATAACGCGCTCAGGCCATCAATCCGGCTCGTAGGCGAGGTTCGGCCGGAGCCAGGTCTCGGCCTCCCGGCGTTCCATCCCGCAGCGGGTCGCGTAGTCCTCGACCTGGTCGCGGCTGAGACGCCCGACGTTGAAGTACCGGGCCGCGGGGTGCGCGAGATACAGGCCCGAGACGCTGGCGGCCGGGGTCATCGCGAAGTGTTCGGTGAGGCCGATGCCCGCGTTCGAGGCGTCCAGGAGCTCGAACAGCGACCCCTTCCGAGAGTGATCCGGGCATGCCGGGTAGCCGAACGCCGGCCGGATCCCGCGATAGCGCTCGGCGATCAGCTCGTCGTTGCCCATGGCAGGGCCCGTCTCGTACCACTCCCGCCGAACGCGCTCGTGCAGCCACTCGGCGAACGCCTCGGCCAGCCGGTCGGCGAGCGCCTTGACCATGATCGCGTTGTAGTCGTCGTGGTCGGCCTCGAACGCCGAGGCGAGCTCGTCCGCGCCGATCCCCGCCGTGACCGCGAACGCCCCGACGTGATCTGCCAGGCCGGTCTCGGCCGGTGCGACGAAGTCGGCGAGCGAGCGGCTCGGGCGGTCGTCGCCGTGATCGGCCTGCTGGCGGAGCATCGGGAACCGTGTGCCGTCCACGACGAGGTCGTCGCCCTCGGCCTGCGCGGGCCAGAACCCGTAGACGCCCCTCGCCGACAGCGACCCCTCGTCCACGATGCGGTCCAGGAGCGCATTCGCGGCGTCGAACAGCTCGCGCGCGGCCTGGCCGTGGCGCGGGTGCTCGAGGATCTGCGGGTAGCGCCCCTTCAGCTCCCACGCGGTGAAGAAGAACGTCCAATCGATGTACGCGCGGAGCTCGGCCAGGCCGGGCTCGACGGTCCGAACGCCGGCGAACGCCGGCGCCGGCAGGTCCTCGGCGCGCCAGACGATCGGTGTCCGGCGCTCCTGCGCGATGCGGTAGGGGAGCAGCGGCTGCGCCTCGCGTTCGGCGTGCAGCTGGCGCAGGCGCTCCTGGTCCTCGCGGTTGAGGTGGTCGAGCTTGCTCCGGCGGTCGGGGTCGAGCAGGTCCGAGACCACGCCGACGACCCGGGAGGCGTCCACGACGTGGACGACGGGCTGGCCGTACTCGGGCGCGATCCGGACCGCCGTGTGCTGCCTCGACGTGGTCGCGCCGCCGATCAGCAGCGGGAGCTCGAGTCCGCGGCGCTCCATCTCCTTGGCCACGCCCTCCATCTCCGAGAGCGACGGCGTGATCAGGCCGGAGCAGCCCACGACGTCGCACCCCTCCGAGATCGCGGTGTCGAGCAGCTGGTCGGGCGGCACCATCACGCCGAGGTCGATCACCTCGTAGTTGTTGCAGCCGAGGACGACCCCCACGATGTTCTTGCCGATGTCGTGCACGTCGCCCTTGACCGTGCACAGCACCACCTTGCCCTGCGCGCGTGAGCCCTCCGGGCCGAGCCGAAGCTTCTCCTGCTCCATGAAGGGCTCGAGGTAGGCCACGGCGCGCTTCATCGCTCGGGCGCTCTTGACCACCTGCGGCAGGAACATCTTGCCCGCGCCGAACAGGTCCCCGACGATCTGCATCCCGGCCATCAGCGGCCCCTCGATCACGTTCAGGGGCCGCTCGTACTGAAGGCGGGCCTCCTCGGTGTCCTGCTCGACGAACTCGTCGATCCCGTGCACGAGGGCGTGCTTGAGGCGGTCCTCGACCGAGGCGTCCCTCCACGACAGGTCGACCTCCTTCTTCGTCGCGCCGCCCTTGACGGTCTCGGCGAACGCGACCATGCGCTCGGTCGCGTCGGGGCGGCGGTCGAACACGATGTCCTCGACGTGCTCGAGCAGGTCCTGCGGGATGTCCTGGTACAGGGCGATCTGGCCGGCGTTCACGATCGCCATGTCCAGCCCGGCCGCGATCGCGTGGTACAGGAACGCCGAGTGGATCGCCTCGCGGACGGCGTCGTTGCCGCGGAAGCTGAACGACAGGTTCGACACGCCGCCCGAGACTCGGACGCCCGGCAGGCGCTCCTTCAGCTCGCGGGTGGCGTCGATGAACGCCTTCGCGTAGGCGTTGTGCTCCTCGATCCCGGTGGCGATCGCGAGGATGCAGGGGTCGACCACGATGTCCTCGGCCACGTAGCCGGCCTCGTCGATCAGCAGGCGCACCGAGCGCTCGAGGATCTCCACCTTGCGCTCGAACGTGTCCGCCTGCCCCTGCTCGTCGAACGCCATGACCACGACCGCCGCCCCGTACCGCTTGATGCGGCGCGCCTTCTCCAGGAACTCGTCCTCGCCCTCCTTCAGGCTGATCGAGTTCACGATGCCCTTGCCCTGGAGGCACGTGAGCCCGGCCTCCAGCACCTCCCACCGCGACGAGTCGACCATCACCGGCACGCGCGCGATCTCGGGCTCGGTGGCGATCAGGTTGAGGAACGTGGTCATGGCCTTCGGGCCGTCCAGCAGGTCGGCGTCCATGTTCACGTCGAGCATGTTGGCGCCGCTGCGAACCTGGTCGGCCGCGATCTCGACGGCCGCCTGGTAGTCGCCGGCCTCGATCAGCCGGCGGAACCGCGCCGAACCCGTGACGTTCTGCCGCTCGCCGATCATCACGAAGCCGGTGTCCCGGGTGATCGCGAACGGCTCCAGGCCGCTGAACGCGGTGACGTTCGCGGGCGCCGGCACCCGGCGGGGCGCGAGCCCGTCGACCGCCGCCGCGATGGCCCGAACGTGGTCGCCGGTGGTCCCGCAGCAGCCGCCCAGCACGTTGGCGAGGCCGCTCTCGGCGAACTCGCGCAGGTACTTGGCGGTCGTGTCCGGCTGCTCGTCGTAGCCGCCGAACGCGTTGGGCAGGCCGGCGTTCGGGTGGCAGGTCGTATAGACGGGCGCGATCCGCGCCAGCGACTCGAGGTACGGGCGCATCTCGGCCGCGCCGAGCGCGCAGTTCACGCCCACGGTGAAGGGCTCGGCATGAGCCACCGAGAGCCAGAACGCGTCGATCGTCTGGCCCGAGAGCGTCCGGCCGCTCCGGTCGGTGATCGTGACCGAGATCATGAGCGGGACCTCGGGCGCCGTGTCGAGGGCCGCCGCGATCGCCGCCTTCGCGTTCAGCGTGTCGAAGATCGTCTCGATCAGCAGCAGGTCGACGCCGCCGTCGACCAGGCCTCGGATCTGCTCGGCGTAGGCCTCGGCCATGCGGTCGAACGTCACCGTGCGGTAGGCGGGCTCGTTCACGCGCGGCGAGAGCGACAGCGTCTGGTTGGTCGGGCCGACCGAGCCCGCCACGAACCGCTCGGCCCCGAACGCGTCCACCGCCCGCCGCGCGATCCGGGCGCCCTCCAGGTTCAGGTCGTACACGGCCTCCTCGAGCCCGTAGTCGGCCTGCGCGATCGCGGTGGCCGTGAAGGTGTTGGTCGTGACGATGTCGGCGCCGGCCTCCAGGTAGGAGCGATGGATGTCCTGGACCACGTCGGGGCGGGTGAGGTTGAGGAGGTCGGGATCGCCCTTGACGTCGCGGTGGTGGTCCCGGAAGCGCTCGCCTCGGTAGTCCTCGTCGGTCAGGTTCCGGGCCTGGATCGCGGTGCCGTAGGCGCCGTCGAGCACGAGGATCCGTTCGGCCAGCAGCGCCTCGAGCCGGTCCCGCATGCGTTCACGCTAGCGGGCGGCCCCGTGCGTGACCAGCAACGGGCGCCGCCCCGGCCGGCTGGAGTAGGCTGCGCTCTCGGCACTCGACGGAGGGGGAGCGGTGGGCAAGGACGTCTTCGAGCCGTTCACGGGGTCGGTCCCCGGGGCGGTCGCGAGCGGCGGGACCTCGACGCCGCCGGCCGCGGGGCGCCCGCGTCCCGACCGGCCGCTCGGAAGACGCGGGGCCGATCTCCTCGCGCAGGTGCCGCTGTTCGAGGGCCTGTCCCGGCGCCACCTGAAGAAGATCGCCGAGCACGCCGACGAGATCTCGTTCCGCGACAAGGAGACGATCGTCGAGGCCGATCAGCCCGGAGGCGCGTTCTTCGTCATCGTGGAGGGCGAGGTCAAGGTGACGCAGGGCGACCGCACGATCGCCCGCGCCGGTCCCGGCGAGTTCTTCGGCGAGATCTCGTTGCTGGACGGCGGGCCCCGGACCGCCTCGGTGGTCGCGACCACGCCCGTGGTGGCGATCCGTCTGTTCAAGAGCTCGTTCGACAAGGTCGTGCGGGAGGAGCCCGGCGTGGCCACGAAGATCCTCGCCGTGGTGGCCGGGCGGCTGCGCCAGGCGGAGAAGACGGTCACGGCCTGATGCTGGCGATCGCCTACAACTGGTGGAAGTTCCTGCACGTCGCCGGCGTGATCGCGTTCGTGATGTTCCACGGCGTGTCCATGATGGTGGCGTTCCGGCTGCGGAAGGAGCGGGACCGGGGCAAGATCGCGGCCATCACGCAGCTCTCGGGCTCCTCGCTCACGGGCATGTACGTCTCGTTGGTGTGGCTGATCGTGTTCGGCGTGATCGCGGGGATCCAGGGGGACTGGTGGAACGACGGCTGGTTCTGGATCTCGATCGTCCTGCTGGTGGTGGTCGGGATCGAGATGGGCGCCGTGGCGAGCCCGTACTACAAGCGCGTCAAGGAGGCGATCGAGGTTCGGCCCTCGGGGGTCCCGCGCCGCAGCGACGAGGAGCTGGAGGAGATCCTGCGGTCGAACATCGGCCTGTGGAACGCGATCTTCGGGCTCGCCGTGCTGGCGGCGATCGCCTGGATGATGATCTTCAAGCCGTTCGTCGTGGTCTGACGGACCCTTACAGGTCGGTCGGGGCGAGCGGTTTCGGTGCCGGTCCCGCCACCACCTGACCGGTGGCCGAGTACCGGGACCCGTGGCATGGGCACAGCCACCCGTGCTCGGACGCGTCCCACTTGACCGTGCAGCCCGCGTGCGTGCACTTGGCCGACAGCGTCGTGAGGTTCCCCTTCTTGTCGCGGTAGACCGCGACCTTGTGGTCGCCCACCTTGACCACGCCACCCTCGTCGGGGCCGATCTCCTCCAGGTTCTGCGCGATCGTGCGGGCGACCAGCACGTCGCACGGCGCGGACTCCGCGATGTCGCGTGGCACCGAGCCCAGGACGGCGGCCTTGGCCCCCGCGAGCCCGCGGTTGCCGATCACGACGAGGTCGAACCCTTCGGTCGAGGCCGCGTCCACGATCTCGTCCGAGGGGTCGCCCGAACGGATCTCGATCGCCGAGGTCACGCCGCTGTCGGCGCCGATCGTGGCGACGGTGTCCTGCAGCACGAGCTCGCCCGTCTTCGGGTGGCCGACGAACATCAGCGTCACCGAGGCCTCGAGCGCCTTCGCGAGCGCGTAGCCCTTGCGGGCCGCGCGGTCGGCCGTGGACGAGCCGTCGGTGGCGATCAGCATCCGCCGGTACGGCGGCGTCTGCTTCTCGTGCTCGGGCAGCGTTCGCGCCCTGGTGAGCAGCACGTCGCACGGGGCGTGGGTCACCACCCGCCGCGACACGCTGCCGAACAGCTGCTCGGAGGTCGCGAACCCGACGCTCCCGATCACGATCAGCTCGGCGTCCTTCTCGTCGGCCGTCATCAAGATCGCGTCGGCCGGTGCCTCGGCCGACATCGCGACCTCGTGGCGCGCGCCCTCGCGTTCGGCGATCTCCTCGGCGCGAGCGACGGCCTCGGGGGCCCGGTCGGGGTTCTCGTACGCGTGCGCGATCGTGAGCCTCGCGCCGCCGATCGAGGCCAGGGTCGAGGCGATCGTCTCGGCCGTCTCCGCCGAGTCCGATCCGTCGGTCGCCACCACGATGCGTCGGTACGCCATGCCGGGGAAGCCTCCTTCGCCTATCCGTGCGCGGTCTCGGAGAGTATCGCGTCGAGCTCGGAACGGGTCGCCTCGTCCAGCTCGACGTCGCCCGCCGCCGCGTTCGAGCGCACGTGGTCGGGGTTGCGGCTGCCCGCGATCGCGACCGTGACCCCCGGCTGCTCGACGTTCCAGGCGAGCGCGAGCTGCGCGAGCGAGATGCCCAGGCGCTCCGCGATCGGGCGCATGCGTTCGACCGCAGCCAGGTTGCGCTCGAGCCCGGACCCGAACAGCGCGTCGCTCTCCTCGTCGGCCCGGAAGTCGCCCTTGGCGAACGCGGTCTCGGCCGAGATCGACCCGGTCAGCAGGCCGAACGCCAGCGGGCCGTAGGACAGCACCCCGGTGCCGTGCTCGCCGCACCAGCGGATCAGGTCGCGGTCCCGCTGCGACAGCATCGAGAACTCCTGCTGCAGCGAGTCCACGTGCCGGATCGCCTCGCACCGGTCGATCAACCCCTGGTCGAAGTTCGAGACGCCGATGTGGCGCACCAACCCGTCGTCCACCAGGGAGGCCATCGCGCCCCAGGTGTCCTCCAGGGCGACCCCGGTCCCGTCCGGCCAGTGCAGCTGGTACAGGTCCAGTCGGTCGGTCCGCAGCCTGCCCAGGCTCTTCTCGCAGGCCGAGCGGACCTGCTCGGGCCCGAAGCCGGTCCCCTGGGGGGAGGGGGCGACCTTGGAGGCGATCAGGATCTCGTCGCGGCGCCCGCCGACGGCCCTGGCGACCAGCTCCTCCGAACGGCCCTCGCCGTAGACCTCGGCCGTGTCGATCCAGTCGATGCCGCAGTCGAAGATCGCGGCGATGGCCTCGACGATCTGCTCCTCGGGGGGTGCCTGGCCCCATTCGGAGCCGCCCCCCGCCTCCCACGCCCCGAACCCGATCACGGACATCTCGGGACCCTGCGAACCCAACCGGCGCCTGCGCATCCCACCTCCAGAGGCTGTGTTCGCCCCAATCTAGCGGCTCGACCTGACCGGTCCCCGGGTGCGCGGTACGCTAGATGTGCAACGCCGAGCAGGACCCCTCGAAACCAACGAAGGAGGCGTGCCGGGCCGCGCCCGGAGAACGCATGACCAAGCAGGTCGAAGAGAAGCAGCGCGTCGTCATCCGGTTCGCCGGCGACTCGGGTGACGGGATGCAGTTGACCGGCGACCGATTCACCAATGCGACGGCGGTGCTGGGCAACGACCTGGCCACGCTTCCGGACTTCCCGGCCGAGATCCGGGCCCCCGCGGGGACCGTGCACGGCGTCTCGGCGTTCCAGATCCAGTTCGCCTCGGTCGACATCCTGACCCCGGGCGACCATCCCAACGTCCTGGTGGCGATGAACCCGGCCGCGCTCAAGGCCGAGATCGGCTCGGTGGAGAAGGGCGGCACGATCATCCTGAACGAGGACGCGTTCACCGAGCGCAACCTCCAGAAGGCCGGCTACGCCTCGGACCCGCTCTCGGACGGGAGCCTGGACGGCTACCAGGTCTACCGGGTGCCGATGACCTCGATCACGGTTCGCGCCGTCGAGGAGCTCGGGCTCACCCGAAAGGAGGCCGAGCGCTCGAAGAACATGTTCGCGCTCGGGCTGATCTCGTGGATGTACGGGCGGCCGACCGACGTCACGCTCAACTGGCTGCACAAGAAGTTCGCCGACAAGGAGAAGGTCTACGACGCGAACGCCGCCGCGTTCAAGGCCGGCTACAACTTCGGCGAGACCACCGAGCTGTTCGCCACCTCGTACGAGGTCAAGCCGGCGCCGGCAGAGCCGGGCACCTACCGCAACGTCTCGGGCGCCCAGGCCCTCGCGTGGGGCCTGGTGGCCGCGGCCGAGCGCAGCGGGCTGCAGCTGTTCTACGCGAGCTACCCGATCACCCCGGCGTCCGAGCTCCTGCACGAGCTCTCGCGCCTGAAGAACTTCAACGTGATGACCCTGCAGGCCGAGGACGAGATCGCGGCCGCCAACGTCGCGCTCGGCGCCTCGTTCGCGGGCGACCTCGGCGTCACCGGCACCAGCGGGCCCGGCATGGACCTGAAGTCCGAGACGCTCGGGCTCGCGGCCACGCTCGAGCTCCCGATGGTGATCGTGGACGTGCAGCGCGCGGGCCCCTCCACGGGCATGCCGACCAAGACCGAGCAGTCGGACCTGCTGGCGGCGCTGTTCGGCCGCCACGGCGAGTCGCCGATACCGGTCGTCGCGGCGCGCTCGTCCTCCCACTGCTTCGACGCGGCGATCGAGGCCGCCCGGATCGCGATCGCGTACCGGACGCCGGTGATCCTGCTCTCGGACACGTTCCTCGCGAACTCCTCCGAGCCGTGGCTGCTGCCCGACGTCGACTCCCTGCCGACGATCGACCCGGCGTTCGCGACCGGACCGAACGCGGGTCAGGAGTTCATGCCGTACCTGCGCGACGAGAAGCTCGCGCGGCCGTGGGCGGTCCCGGGGACCAAGGGCCTGCGCCACCGGATCGGCGGCCTGGAGAAGGAGGACGGCACCGGCGACATCAGCTACGACCCCGAGAACCACGAGCGGATGACGAGGCTGCGGGCCGCGAAGGTGGCCAAGATCGTGGACGACGTGCCGCCGCTGGAGGTCGATGACCCCGACGGCGACGCCGAGCTGCTGGTGCTCGGGTGGGGCTCGACGTTCGGCACGATCCTGGCGGCGGCCAGGCGCGTTCGCGCCGGCGGCCGCAAGGTGGCGACCGCGCACCTGATGCACCTGAACCCGATGCCGGCCAACATCGGCGACGTGGTGAAGGCCTACCCCAGGGTGCTGATCCCCGAGATCAACTCGGGGCAGCTGGCGATGCTGATCCGCGCCAGGCACCTGGTGGACGCCAAGACCTTCTCGAAGGTGCAGGGGCAGCCGATCTTCGCGGAGGAACTGGAGCACGAGATCCTAAGGGTGATGGACGGTGAGTGATCAAGAGATGGGCAACGGCGACGGCGGCAACGGCGGCGGGACGGTCGGGACGCTGACCAAGAAGGACTTCACCAGCGACCAGGAGGTGCGCTGGTGCCCGGGCTGCGGCGACTACGCGATCTTGTCGACCGTGCAGGCGTTCATGCCCGAGCTCGGGATCGAGCCGGACAACACGGTGTTCGTCTCGGGCATCGGGTGTTCGGGCCGGTTCACGTACTACATGGACACCTACGGGGTGCACGGGATCCACGGCCGGGCGCCGGCGCTGGCCACGGGGATCGCGACCGCGCGGCCCGAGCTCTCGGTCTGGGTCATCACCGGCGACGGCGACGGCCTGTCGATCGGCGGCAACCACCTGATCCACGCGCTCCGGCGCAACGTGAACATCAAGATCCTGCTGTTCAACAACCAGATCTACGGCCTGACCAAGGGCCAGTACTCGCCGACCTCGGAGGAGGGCAAGGTCACCAAGTCGACGCCGTTCGGCTCGGTGGACCACCCGTTCAACCCGATCGCGCTCGCGCTCGGGGCCGAGGCGACGTTCGTGGCGCGGACGATGGACAACGACCGCAAGCACCTGTCCGAGGTGCTTCGCCAGGCCGCGGCGCACAAGGGGAGCGCGTTCGTCGAGATCTATCAGAACTGCAACGTGTTCAACGACGGCGCGTTCGAGCTGCTCCGCGAGAAGCCGCAGGGCCAGCACAACCAGATCCGCCTCGAGGACGACAAGCCGGTGATCTTCGACGAGGGCAACCGGTGCGTGTCGGTGGGCGAGAACGGGCGGCTCGTGATCACCGAGACCGCCAACACGCCCGAGGAGGACATCGTGGTGTTCGACGCGCAGGGGCGGCCGTCGCTGGCGTTCGCGCTCGCCCACCTGTCGGTCGGGCCGAGCGAGCCCACCTGCATCGGCGTCTTCCGGGACGTGGAGCGTCCCGTCTACGGCGAGGCCATGACCGCGCAGATCAAGGGCGCGGTCGAGCGCCTGGGACCGGGGAGCATCGACAAGCTCCTGCACGCGGGCGACACCTGGACGGTCTCCTAGCCGCCTAGGTCTCCTCGTCCGAGCGGAAGCGCGCCATCGCGGCATCGGCCGCCGAACGCACCTGCCGCAGCTCGGCCACCAGGCCCGGGAGCGTCTCGAGGAGCCGGTCGGCGTCGATCTCGGTCGTGTCGGGCCCGACCCCGATCCGGAAACTCACGGTCGCCGGCGCGCCCATGTGCTCGAGCACCGAGGAGGCCTCGCCGGCCGCGCCCGAGCAGTTCGAGCCGGCGGCGATGCGGAACCCCCGGTCGTCCAGCGC
>Ga0081455_10006674_pt1 | contig 12333 bp, 17 predicted proteins | sample TabmetS3T2R1_FD_70207 | JGI IMG/M metagenome (GOLD analysis project Ga0081455, IMG submission 70207) | Tabebuia heterophylla rhizosphere microbial communities from the University of Puerto Rico - S3T2R1 | ecosystem: Host-associated > Plants > Roots > Rhizosphere ... | reverse complement strand
GGGGAGCACGGTCGGGCCGGGGCGGGGGGCCTAGCGGACGATCGCGCGGTGGACGTCCGCCTGGGCGGAGTAGGTCACCAGCACCTTGCCCGGGTAGTCCCCGTCCGAGGGCTGTGCCTGGTCGGCGGAGAACCGGAACACCTTGGCCGCGCCCGCGGGGACCGCGGACCCGGCGTCCGGGAGGAGGAGCCCGCCCGAGGTGTAGTAGGAGTCCGCGGTGACCGTGATGGAGCTGACCGAGTCGTTCTGGACCAGGAGCCGGTCCCCGGGGTTGACGACATCGCCCTCCGCGGTCGGGTTCGTGCTCCAGGCGGGCGCGACGGTCGCGCCCAGGGCGTTGCCCGAGGGCGGGTTCGTGAGGTCGGTGGTAGCCATGACTCAGTCCCCTCTCACGGCCGCGAGAACACGGGCGGGCCCTGCCAGGGCCACTCGATCTCGGTCACCTCGGTGGTCCGGACGTCGCCGCCGACGTCCGGCGCCTTGATCTTGACCTCGCCCGTCCACCGGACGTGCTCCGCCGCGATGTCGGGGTGATGGTCGATCACGCACGGGACGGTCTCGCCGTCGTGCTCCCAGCAGAACGCCGAGATGCCCGCCGAGCGCCAGTCGGAGAAGAACGTGGCCTGGAGCGAGTAGTCCGGGTCCGTCTCCTCGTTGAACTCCTCGCCCGGGACATAGACGTACTGCTTGTCCCCGTCCTCGGAGTTGTTGACGATCCTCCACGTGTTGCACTGGACCTGGAACTCGGTCCCGTCGATGCTGAACGTCAGCGTCTTGAGCTTGCGGTTGTGCGCCGTCACAGCGAGCACTCCAGAAAGTAGGCCGGGAGCGGGGTCGTGCCCGTCCCGGACGAGACGAACGCGCCGGGCGTCGCCCGAGTCACGATTGCGTCCGGAGCCGCCTCCACTGCGGCCACCACGAGGGGGACGAGGCGGAGAAGCTCCTCCAGTGCCCGGTGGTCCTCCGGACCGGACACGACGATGGCCAAAGGTGCTGTGAACCCGTCCGGCTCGCCGTCCCCGAACGCCCCCCACGTGAACGTGGGCGGGAGGAGGACGACCGCCGGGGGCCGGATCGGGAGGAGCGGCGAGGCGACCACGGCCAGGTCCGTCGTGTTCTCGGTGAGCGCCGCGAGCACCTCGTCCGAGCGCGTGGCCCAGTCCTGGCCGCTCACGAGATCACCGACTTGCGGAACTGGCCGATGCGCAAGAGCCGGTCGATGTCCCGGTCTCCGCTCCCGATCCGGTAGAGCCCCAGTTCTCCCGCCTGGACCAGGCCGTCCGGCGTGTTCCGGCGGGAGTACCAGCGTCGTGCCAGCATGATCGTTCCGAGGCGTGCGCGGGGCGAGTCCAGGAACGCGGACCCGACCCCGTGCACGTCCTCGGTGAAGGCCACGGCCGCCTCCAGGCGCTCCGCGAGCGCGTCGTCATCCCGGGTGTCGCCATCCGGGATGGACAGATCGTCGCGGAGATCCTGGAGGATCGGCGGCCAGGCCATGATCAGGCCGCCGCCGTGATGGCGATGCGCTTCACGCTCTTGCCGCTGTACTTCACGTAGGTGGCCGTGTAGCCCCAGACACCCACGCGGATGGTCTCGGGGCCGGTCACCTCCTCGTAGCGGAAGCGCATGACCGCGCTCTCGAACAGAAGCACGTCCTGAGCGCGCGCGACCAGGATGGACTCCGGGTACTGGGTGATCCCGTCCGAGGCGATGATCGGGAGGCCCTCGAACCGGCCGTCGGTGTCCACCTGGCCCTGGCCGATGATGTTCACCGGGCCCGCGGAGTCCGGCGGGACCAGCGGGCGCCCGGTGGAGTCCTTGATCTTGAGGAGCGAGCCGTAACGCTGCACCGAGGAGATCAGGACGTTGGCCGGGAGCTTGCGGGCCATGCGGACCGCCAGCGCGGTGTCGATCACGTAGTCACCGATGAACGTGGCGTCCGTCGGGTCCAGGCCCGCGGTGTAGGCCGCCTCGGTGGCGTACGTCTTGGTCGCCGTACCGGCGGAGGTGATCATGGCCGCGATGACCTTGCCCTCCACCTTGGCGTCGAACACCTCCAGGAGGTCGGTGTAGATCAACTGGTCGATGGCCGGGTCCGACATGTCGAACATCTGGCGCGAGAAGTTCTGGGCGCCCGAGGTGACCCGCGGGGTCACGGTGTCCACGTCGGTGTCGAACGCGTCGGTCTGCGGCACGGCGTCGTTCTCGTTCGCCTGGTCCGCCACGACGTTGTCCGTGCCCGCGGTCTGCTTGGGCATGGACATCGGCCGCGGGTCCGACCCGAGGTCGATGTGTCGCACGGCGTTGGCCGCCCGGCGGCCCTGGCGCGCGAACGGCGCGTACTCGTCGGTCAGCCACTTAGGCGGGAGCAGACCCACGCCCTCGTTCGGCAGGTCCAGGGCGCGGTTGTGCTCGGTGAGCCGGTCCCGGCTCGCCTTGTCGTTGAGCACCTCGGCCCGGAACCGGTCGGCGAACCACGAGTTGCGGCCACCCTCGCGCACGGCGCGGTAGTGGCCGGGGTCGCGGTGGCGGACCTGGGCGTTGCCGGACAGGCGCTCGCCGTTGCCGGTCTCGGCCGCGTTGCGCTCGCCGGTCTCGCCCTCGGCCCCCTGCTCGCCGCGGAGGGACGCGTCCAGGGCGTCCACGTCGCGCGAGCGGGTGATGTCCTCGGAGAAGGCCTGGAGCTGAGAGGCCAGGTTCTCCGCGGAGGTGCGGTGGGCGGTGAAGGTGGCGAACTCCTCGGTGGTGAGTCCGCGGTTCTCGTTCGCGGCCCGGTCGGTCAGGGTCCGCATGGCCGCGGTCTCCTGGTCGTACTGGGCCCGAGTCGCCACGACGTGGCGGGGGAGCGTGCTGGCAGGCACGGGAACTCCTCGGTCGGAATGGACTGGAATGCACGTCCACGGGGTGCCGTATTCCGACCGGGGATGCCGAACGCGGAAGCCGCGCCGGGGGTGCCGGGAACCGAACCGGGAAGCCGGGCTAGTCGTGCGGGATCTTAGCGGTTCTGATCCGCAAACAGAACGGCCGGGTGGGACTGGAACTCGGCGAGGCTACGGCGGACCAGGTCCGGGTCCACGTAGGACTCCTCGGTCTCGGAGCGCACGCCCGCGACCACGGCCCCGCGCCCGTAGGCGCCGCGCATGACGATGGCGGTCTCGAACGCCTCGGCCCGGGTCCGGATCACCGTCCCGTCCGTGTCGGCGCGGGACCAGCCCTGGCGCACCCGGAAACCGATGCTGAGTTCGTCCAGGACGCCGTCCCGGACCAGGGTCAGGGTCTCGTCCCCGGCCGGGGTCTGGGAGACGCGCAGAGCGACCCACAGGCCCTCCGCGCGCTCCTCCATCGCCACGGCGCGCCCGATCACGGTCCCGCCCTGGCTCTCGTGGTTGCGGGTCAAGGCCATCCGGTAGGCGGGCACGGCCGTGGCCGAGGCCCGGCCGCGCTCCGCCGTGCGGATCTGGTCGGCGAACGAACCCGGGATGAACATCTCGGTCAGGTCGTCGGTGATCCGCTGCCGGACGTTGTAGGGCACCGCGATGCCCTCGATCGTCCGGCCGTCCCCGCTCTCCGCGGCGCGGAAGCCGAGGCCCTCGGCCGAGCGGTAGAGGTGCTCCACGGTGCCCATCAGTCAGTCCTCCTCGGTGGACGCGTTCTCGGGCGCGTCCGGGTAGTAGCCCGCCGGGGTCCGGTGGGTCCGGAACCCGTCCTCGTCCCGCTCGCCGCCGGGGCGGTCCCCGTCGATCACCTCGGACAGGTCCGAGGGGCGGGCCTTCTCGTGATCGAGCGGCTGGCCCTTCCACTCGTTCGGGCCCGTGATCGGGCCGCCCGTGTGCGGACCGGCCGCCGCGCGGACCTCGTCCTCGGCCGGGGTCTTGTCCTCCCGGGTGGCCACCTCGGACTTGTCCTCGCGGACCTCGTCCTCGGCGTGCTCGGGCTCCTCCGCCTGGTGGCGGTTCGTGGTCGGCATGATCGTTACCCTCCTCATCCTGCGGGGGAGATCCCCGAGGTCTGCGGACTCGCCATCGCGGCCAGGAGCGCGCGCGCGAGCGCCGGATAGTCCAGGTCCCCGACCGGGGTCCCGGGTGCGGCCACGTTCTGGACCGCGGCCTGGAGTGCGTTCGCCACCTGGCCCGCGTAGGCCGCCGCGTCCCGGGCCGCCGCCGCGTTGTCGCGGGCCTCCACGGCACGGTCCCGGGCGTTCGCGCCGTGGGTGGCGGCCCATCCGAGCATGGCGAAAGCCGGTTGCGCCGGGAGGTTGGGTCCGTAGTAGTCCGGAATCCCGTAGGTCCAGATCCGGCGGATATCGTCGTCGGAAAGGGGCATGTCCTCGTCCTCGGTCGAATCGGGAGAAACGGAGACCCCGCGGAGGAGGAGTTCCCATTTCTGAATCTTGGGCGCGGATTTGTCTCCGTAGGCCTGGGCGGGCGAGTTCGGATTGTTCACCGCGCCCCCGCCGCCGTTGTAGGCGACGAATCCGCCCCGCACGCCGTAGCGCCGGATGTGGCCCGCGAGCGTCGCGAACCCGACCCGCATGTTGATCAACGGATCGTGCGCGCCGCCGAGCCGGTCCGCCTGGGCCTGGTAGTCCTCGGCGGTGAGCTGGGTCGGCCCGACGCCCTGGCGGGTCACCTTGCCCGCGGCGAGGGCGGTCCGGTACGCGCGGTAGTTCGCCTCGGTGACCGGGCCGCCGAGGGTGTAGATCCCGAGGGTGACCGCCGAGGCGCCACGGTCGCGGCCCCACACGTTGTAGCCGCCCGAGGACTCCAGTTCCAGGACCGTGCACGCGTGCGGGAGCGCGAGCCCGACCGAGGCCGCGATCCGGACCACGTCCTCCGCGCGCTGGATTCCGCCGCGCGCGAGGATCTCGCCCGCCGCGCTCATCCCCTGCCCACCGGGTTCTTGCCCTTGCGCTCGCCCGGCCAGATCCCGAAATGATCATGGAACCACTGGGCGGCCGTGCGCTTGGCCTTCCCGGCGGGCATGTACTTGAGGAGGTGGTGGTAGAGCGCGGTCCACGGGTGCGCGTTGGTCGCCCACTTGGCCAGACCCGGCCCCGCGAGCCAGTACGCCTTGAGGTTCGCCCCGTCGGCGGCGCGGACCAGGAGGTCCATCGCGAGCGCGTCACCCTCGCCGGACAGGTAGTCGCGCTCCAGGAACTCGGGCTCGGGCTCGGGCCAGAGGTCGGCCCGCGCGGCGGCCTCGTTCGCGTCCTGCGGCGCGTCCGGCACCTTGCTGGCACCCGAGGCCGCGCCCGCCTTGCTCGGGCGCCCTGGGCCGTCCTGGGCGGGCGGCGCGGGGGGCTTGGGGATCACCTCGTCCCGCTGCTCGGGGGTGAGCGGACGGGCGCCTTCCTTGGCCCGGACCTCGTCCCGGGTGAGGAACCCGTTCGTGATCGCCACGCCGTAGGCCTCGAACCGGGCCGCGAGGTCACCGCGCTGGATCTCGTCCAGGTCCGCCTTCACGTACCGTCCGCGCGGACGCGCGGACGTGAGCACCTGTTCAAACCGCGCGAAGTGCTCCATCATGCTGAACTTGAGCAGGTTGGACGCCTGATCAACCACGTTGGCGTAGGTGCGCGTGGTCTGGGCGGCGCCGACCCACGAGGGGTCCAGGCCGAACAAGAGGGCCTGTTCCACGAGCGAGAGGTTCCGGCCCTCGATCAACTGGGACTCGTCCGGCGTCCAGGCCAGGGGCGTGATCTTGGTCCCGGGGTTGAGCACCATCGGGGAGCGGACGCGCTGGCTGTTCAGGTACTTGGCCTTGAGTTCGTCCGCCTCGGCCTGGGTCATCTCGGGGTCCAGGGACTCGATCACGACCGAGGGGACGGCGTGGTCCGCGACGGACGTGGCCTGGGCCTGGAGCGTCTTGGCCAGGCGGAGCGTGCCGTTCAGATGGGCCTCCAGGATGCCCATCCCGCGCAGGTCCCCGGGCCGGTGCATCCCCTTCACGTGCATGACCTCGGACGGGGCGAACACCCGGCGGCCGATCCGGTAGCGGATGGCCCCGACCGGCCAGCCGGGCTCGGGGGTGTCCACCCACTCCACCATCACCTGGTCGCACGGGATCGGCAGGATCGCGGTCGGGTAGCCGTCCGCGCCGAACGAGGCGTAGATACCGATCGCGTTGCCGTGCCAGACGTAGTCCAGGAACCACCCGGTGAGGGTGTCCACGCGGGCCTCACGCGGGTTCGGCTGCTCCAGGATCGGGGGCCGGGGCGAGACCTTGTCCGGCGTGCCGTCCACCGTGCGGAACTCGTCCCAGGGGACCGTGGCCAGGATTCCGGCGAGGAGGTGCGCCGAGCGCCAGGCGCCGGGCAGACCCATCCCGCCGCGGTAGGACTGGTCCGAGTCCCAGTCCGAGAACATCCCCGGCCCGTGGTCGGTGACGATCGTCCACGGGCCCATGGTCTCGCCGGTCTCGGTGTCGGTGCCGGTGTAGACCAGCGCGCGCACCGCGACGCGGGCGCGGCGTAGCGCCACCGCTCCGCGCGAGGGGACGGCCGGGAGGTTGCGGGCCATGGTCAGTCACCGTCCAGGGGGGAGCGCGGGGCGTGCCGGTTCGGGCGCCGGACCACGACCTGGACCGGGCGCGTGAGCCAGGCCAGGACAAGGAGGATCAGCACGACCAGGCCGCCGTAGAACATGGCGGTCTCCCATCCGGACGCGAGCCCGGCGCCGACCACGAGCGCGGCCAGGCCCAGCGCCATGCCCACGCCGTAGACCCACGAGCGGATCACGTCCAGATCCCCTCGTCCGCACTCGGCCAGTCCGGAGTGGACGGCCAGATGATGATCACGAGATGCACTAGAAGATCCTCGCCTTGACTCGGGCGGCCGGGATCGGCAGACGGCGGGCCAACTCCACCGCTCCCGCGACCGCGTACAGACCGGACACCCGGCCGACCCCGCGGCGGGCGAACCGGCGCCCGTCGCCCTGGTCTTTCCACTCGGCGGCGGCCACGTGGGCGTCCAGGAGCGGGTCCCCGGGGTGGCGGAGGAGCCGGGCCTCCACGACGGTCGCGAACCCCTCGCAGATGGCCGGGTAGTCGCGCCCGGACAGGTCCACGAGCCCGGGGCCCGCCTCGGTGCGCTCCAGGCCGGTCGCGGTCATCTGGCGGATACCGAGGACGTCCGCGGTGTCCAGGGCGCGGAGTTCGGCGCCGATCTGCTCCCCCGGACCGCCCGGGTACCAGCCGACCGCGCGCGGGCGGTGGACCTGGAACCGGTTCCCGATCTCGCGCCGGGCGTCCACCACGCGGTCCCAGGACTTCACGACCTGGCCGAGGAGGCGCCCGTCGTCCAGGGGTGCGCACGCGCCCAGCACGGTGTAACCGTCGGGCGCGACGTCCACGCAGTAGGTCAGCCTCGGGCGCCAGGGTGCAAGGTCCAGGCCGCCGTCTTTGCACAGGCCCCAGGCGTGCGGGTCGATCGCCTGATCGAGCGCGGCCACGCGCTGGCACAGGTTCTCGGTCCGCCAGTCGGTGATGGACGAGGTGGCCCGCATCGTGCGCAACTTGGCCCAGGTGATGGTCTTGCCCAACCCCGGGTTCGCCTGGGCGATGGCGTGCGGGTCGTCGGGGTCGCACCCGTCCGGCGCGCTCCACTCGCACAGCATGAGGTCCGGGTCCGAGCCCGCGAGCGCGGCGGCGCGGAGCGCGTTCAGGACCACGGACTGGTCGTCGCCCTGATTCGAGATCCCGACGATCAGCGCGTTGGACCGGGCCATGGTCGTGTTCGCGAGCGCGGCCCAGGCCTCGGTGGTCCGCTGCTCCCGCAACTCGTCCATGATCAACAGGTCCACCGAGAGCCCGCGGCCCGCCGAGCGGGTGGCCGCGCTGATCATGTACCGGCGGTAGCCCGCGATCGTCAGGCACTGCTCGCCGTTGGTTCGCCGGACGTCCACGATCTCGGGCTCCAGGGCGGGCGTGTTCTCGGCCAACTGGACCGCGCCTTGCCAGGACTCGCGCGCGATCTTGAGATCCTGGGCCACGCCGAGGACAAGGAATCCATGCTTGAGATAGAGGAACCACAGAGACACGACCTTGAGAAGTGTCGTCTTTCCGTTCTGTCGGGCCACCAGCGTGAGAATGGTGGAGAAACGGAACGATCCATCCGGATTCAGCTCTAAAGCGTGGATAAGCCACCACTTTTGCCAACCGAGGAGTTCGATTCCGAGAACGTCCTCTGAGAAGGCGATGGCCTGGAATCCGAGCGTGGTCCCGTGATCGTGGGCGCATCCGCACCCACACGGACCCGGCCTGCCGACGACCTTGGGCGGGGTGAACAGACGCGGCACCGCCGAGCCCGAGATGTCGGCGAGGGAGTCCAGATCGGACAGGACGGCGGTCATCGGCGCGGCCCCCGGGACAGCGCGGCCAGGGTGACCAGGACCCCGCCCAGGCTCACGAGCCCGACCCCGTAGCCGACCATGACCGCGATGGCCGGGACGTCGGTGGGGGCCAGGACCAGCACGCCGCACGACGTGAGGACCAGGCCCGCGAACAGGAGCGCGAGACGCAGAGCCGGGGTCACGCCTTGCCGCCCTGGTGAAGGCGGAGGTTCCCGAGGGCGGCGGCGCCCGCGTCGGCCGGTCCGGACCGGCTCTTGGGTCGATCCTTGCGGGTCGCGGTCATCTGGGTGAGCACGGTCTGGAGCGAGCGCCCGATCACGACCACGGCGTTGCGCGAGGACATCGCGGCGGCCAGCGCCTCCACTCGTTCGTAGAGCGCCGAGTCCGTGCCGTGCTCCCGGCGCACGTCCTGGACCAGGCGTCGCGCGCGAGCCTCGGCCGCCGCCGCGTGGTCGATCTCGTCCGCGTACCGACGGGCCAGGGCAAAGGTGGCCTCGTCCACCGGCTCGCCCTCCAGGGCGCCGATGGTGGCCTCTACGGCAGTCCGAACAGGACCGTGGTTCTCGGACACGTGGGGAGCGTTTCCGATCGTGGGGAGCGAACGGGTCCCGGGAATGCTACCGGGACACCCTCGGAAATGGCACCGCGCCCCGTTCCGGTGGACCAGGACCAGAACGAGGCGCGGCGTTTGTGGGGATGGCAGTCAGTGCCCCGGGGTGTCCGGGTCCACGGGCCGGACCGCGGTCAGGTCGTCCACGGTGGACGTGCTCTGGACCGTGATCGTGGTCGGCGCCGTGGTGACCAGGGACGCGCTCTCGGGGTTGGTCACCCCGCGCGCCGCCAGGCCCTTGAGGAGGGACAGGAGCATGCCGCCGAGGAACAGACCGAGGGCCGCCCGCCAGTCCAGGGACAGGAGGTTGAGCGCGTCCAGGCCGTAGGCGGCCAGGACGGACTGGGCGCCCGTGGAGATCATGCGCTCCGCGAGGTCACGCCAGTAGGCAGAGGTGAACACGGGGCGGAGGATAGGGCGCAGACGGTAACGATCAGGACACCGTGAGAGATGTCCGACTCCTGAGCAACCTTAGAGCCGATCGGTCGTTAGGCCTTGTCCGGCGCGCACCGCTTGCACCCGCCGCACGCCGAGACCCACGGGCCGTCCGGGGTCGGGATCGTGACCGTGCCGCTACCGTCGCACACCGGAGCCCCCTCGGGCCCGCCCCAGACGCTCGCCAGGACTCGGAACCACCGGTCCGGTGTTCCTGGAGCGGCGGACCTCCAGAGCGCGCTCACGGACGCTCTCAGACGGCCTCGGGTCGCTGATCACGCCCTGGCGCGCGAGCTGCTCCAGGAACGGCCGCGCGGCGTTAAGCGCCTCGCCGAACGCCCGTCCCATCTGTCGGGCCACCTCGGCCATGCCCTCGGCGAACGAGCGGACGGCCTCGGTCAGCGCCTCCACCGTCGGGCCGTTGATCCGGGTCCAGACCTCGCGCGCCTCGTCCGGAGTGAACGGGCGCCCCGAGGTGGTCCAGACCTCCACCGGAGCGCCCGTGGTCGCCACGTCGCCCGCGTAGCTGTACGTGGCTCGCTCGTAGTCCACCTCGGCGAACTCCAGCGGGTCCGCGCTCGCCCACATCCGGATGTCCGGCGCCTGCGGGACCGCGACCGTCACCCCGGTCATGCCCGAGACCTCGATCGTGGACCCGTCCATCGGCCCGCCGTAGAGGTAGACCTGGCGCCCCTCGGGGCGGCGGATGCCGTTCGGGAACTCGGGCGCGTACTCCACGGAGCGGGCGAACGGGAGGCCCTCGTCCCGGATCTCGGCCGAGATCCCCTGGCCGCTCCACCGCGCCCGGGACTCCCAGCGGAGCCCGCGCTGGTCCTCCTCCACCACCCACGGGTCCACCTCCTCGGCCCCGTTCTCGCGCGCCTCGCGGCACTGCCCGCAACCGCACCCGCGGAGCGCCTGGGACGGCGGACCGATCACGAGCCCGTCCCCAGTGACGGGCTCGCCCCAGGACAGCGGCGAGGAGACCAGGGACGGGTTGGGCGCGAGGTTGCCGGACTCCACCCGCACGCCCCGGCGCTCCTGGGCGCGGATCTCCGCGGTCTCCCGGCGGGTCTGCTCCAGTTGCCACCCGCGATCGTCCGCCTCGTCCGCGACGTGGGCCGGGGTCGCGCCGCGGAGCCAGGACAGGTCCGCCAGCGGGTCGTCCGAGTCCTCGGGCCCGGGGTCGGCCGGGACGATCATGAGCGGGAGAGCGGCCTCGTCAAGGGCGTCCTGGGCGGCCCGGTAGAACTCGGGAGTCAGGCCGCTACTCACCCTCGGCCGCCTTCTCCACGAGCGCCAGGGCGCGGAACACGCGGCGCCGGGTGGCCGTGGAGTTCAGGCCCTCGGCTATCTCGTCCCGGTACGCGGTGACCGCCTCCACGAGCCCGTCCAGGGCCAGCATCGGGGGCGTGGCGGCCATCCGGGCGTGTAGGTCCGCCACGATCTCGGACGCGAACTCCACCGCGGTCCGGCGCGTGAGGTCGTCCGCGTTCGGGTCCTGGCCGTCGGGTTCGAAGTAGCCGCGCGCGCACTCCTCCACGAACGGCCGGACCATGGCCACGTGATCGGCCTGGGTCTTGGTCATGATCATCTCCTCGGTCGGGTGCTGACTCACTCACCGTAACAAGACTCGGTCACCCGTGCAAGGTAACGGAGCGTATCTGGAGTGCGAGAATCAATTCTTTTCCATTCTATCGTCCTAGCTACACTCTGTGATGGCCGAAACTTTCTCGTGTGCAAGCCTCTGACCTGCGGATATGACGGAAAGTAGTTGGGGTCCAGGCCTTGACACGCGGGGGGAGAGATCGACACGTACTTGGGTCTACCGGGGGTGGCCATTCCTGGGAAAAAAACGAGTCCGATGATCATGCTTCTGACCTGCGGAAACGTCCCGACCTGGGTAGGGGGGTGGGGTATTCTACAGAATTGCGCAGAAATTGCGAAATTGAGCCATTAATGGCGCATGCACACGACCTCATGATCACTACACTACGTAGTACGTGCAGGTCAGAGCCATGATCATGCGATGTATCCACATACTAATCCACATATCCACATGTCCACTACTGTATGTAGTCATATCCATATCACTGCACGTACACGCACACACCCACGTGCACATACACACACAGTGACCATGCCCCATATGCACACCCATGCATATGACCCCTACCACCACGAGGTCCCTTGGGATGGGGGGTCTGGCCTGGCGTCCCTGCCCTTGGTCGCACGGTTGCACTTGCCCATGTGCTCGGGCCCTCTGTAGATCGACCGGTCCACGTCGTCATGGCCCAGGTCCCACTCCTCGCCCTTGCCGATCAACTGGCCGCAGCGCCAGCACGTGACCCCGCCCGCCTCCACGGCGGGGCGGAGCCGTTCGCGAAGGGCTCTGTGCGCGGCCCCGTAGCCCCGCCTGGCGGCCGAAGGGCGTCCCCGAGGGTCTCTGTACCCGCCAGGAGGTCGGCGAGGCTTAGAGGCCATCTCAGGCCGCGTTCCCGACCGAGACCGAGAACGGCGCTCCGCTCTGGGCCTCCAGGACGTCCTCCGCCTCCACGACCACGGTCCCGATCCCGGGCGTGAGCACGAACGCCGTCCTCCGGTTCTGGGTCCACCCGAGGACGAACCCGTAGCACCGGCCCCGGGTCTCGAACCGTCCTCCGCCCTCGGTCTCCCGGTAGCGCGAGAACGCGATCTTGAGCGCGTAGTCCTGGGTGATCATTTTCTTCTCCTCATTCCTGATCTTGGCTGGCCCCCGTTCCGGGTCGCCGGTCCGGTCTCCGCCTCCTCCCCTTAAGGGGGAGGCGGACCGGCGGACCGGGGCTCGGACCGGACCGCGGACCGGTGCGGACCGGTGCGGACCGCCGCAGGTCAGAGGGTGGACCGGCCTGCGGACCGCGATCATGAAACCGCTCGGACCGGACCGGCCCTTTTCATGAT
>Ga0081455_10006673_pt1 | contig 12334 bp, 12 predicted proteins | sample TabmetS3T2R1_FD_70207 | JGI IMG/M metagenome (GOLD analysis project Ga0081455, IMG submission 70207) | Tabebuia heterophylla rhizosphere microbial communities from the University of Puerto Rico - S3T2R1 | ecosystem: Host-associated > Plants > Roots > Rhizosphere ... | reverse complement strand
ATTAGAAGTCGGAATGGCTGTCGCAATGCACAAGGCGGAATCAGGCGCTCTAATCATCCTGAAGCCAAAGAACGAACCATGGCCTAGCAATCTGCAGGGAATAGTCTACTGCAACTACCATCAATCGTTGCGACGAGGCTTGGAAGACCAAGCGGGATTTCGTGCCGCGCTCCGGACACAAATTCTGAAGGTTGCGAAGAACAGGGGGATGCTCAGTGCCGAAGCACATGATCGTTAGGATTGATTGAACGTGGAATGACTTCAAAAAGAATGGGGAAAGGCGCGGTGAATAAACCTTCACAATTTTGTACGCTTGGCGTGGCACTTGTGATATTGAGCGGCTGTAGCACTGTAAACGACTTAATCACGTCAAATCTACCGGAGAGTCATTCCGGCCGGGCGTCGATTGTCGTGAGCTTGCGGGAGCAAGAAGCGTATCTCTACCGCGGAGGGTATAGAACCTCGGCATCGCGGATATCCAGCGGCCGAGAAGGGTACCGCACTCCGGTTGGCCGCTTTCACGTCATCCGTAAGGACGAAGATCATCGCTCCAGTCTGTATGGTGACTACGTTGATGATTCGGGTCGCGTGGTAAGCGCCAACGTCGATAGCAGGCGTGACCCTAAACCGCCGCATTCGCACTTCGTGGGTACTCCGATGCCTTACTTTGTCGAATTCTCGCCCGGCTACGGACTGCACCAAGGCTATTTGCCAGGTGTGCCCGCATCACACGGGTGCATCAGGATGCCTTATTGGAAAGCGCGTCAGTTTTATAACGCCGCTCGCATCGGCACACCAGTAGTAGTAAAACCGTAGCGAAAGCGCGTGGCAATTTGTTACTTTATAGGTGCGTTTGCGCCCGCAATTTGTCTGGAAGCAAACTGATTCAAAACCAGTTGCCAAATGCGACGTAATGCAACTCTGCCTGTGAGGACGTCCTGATGCCCGCGCCGACAAGCGTTACGGACAGCGGATCGCCTCGCCGCCGCGCGCATGGATGAGAAAACCTAGCTGGTCATCCGAACAAGGCGAAGCGTATCCACCCGACCAGTAGGAAAACAATTGCAAATCCGCCGACCACCAACCAGCGAAGGTCGGGGACGACCATGCCGCTCGAAACCGGCACCAAGTCCAGCTCCATGGCGATGAATTTGTAGGGTGCGAGGGGCGCATAGCTGGGGTGGGAAATCAGTTTCAAAAACGTGCGCCGGCTAGGATAACGCACGACAGTCATATCGCCCCACGTTCTCTCAGGCGGCATGTTAATCAGGTTCTTGGCTTGGGGAAGTCCGATGAACGTCGGATAAGACGCGTGACTCAACCAGAGCCATATGATGCTCTTTTCATAGTGTGCGTTGGCCTCTACGGGCGTTCCCCTGAACTCCGGCGCGCCGGGAAATGTCTGCAGCTTGGGGAAAAAATGGATCAGGTTGAACATGTAGACTGGCTTGCCATCGTCGGCCTCGGCCCATGGGCGTAGACGGGCAGCGAACGCCTGAACGCCCTTCTCAGGCAGCGGTAGTTTTTCGATAATCGCTAGGTAATGATCGATCTCCGCTTGAGTGAGCTTGCCCGCTCCTTGAGAATGCCAGGCCCAGAAGGCCACGTACAAGACCATTAACGCGCCGGCTAGAATGAGCTCAAACCACATTTTCGTTTCCTTCTTGAATTTGTGCCGCTCGGCCGAAGCCAATCATGCGGTAAAACCAGTAATTCATCAAACTGAAACGCTTAATGCTGCTGGATGTTCCGCAGCCAATCCGGGGTAGTCGCGTAGACATGGCGACTAGTCACAACTTCTCGTTTTGCGCATCCAGAGTTAGGCAAAGAATTGCGATAACAAGGTATTAACACGTGCGGGCTCTTCGTGTTGGACCCAATGAGTCGCACTCTCAAACATCTCAAGGTATCCATCAGCAAAATACTGAAGACTTTCTCTGGCCATTGCTTCGTCCAAAAATTGGTCGTTTTTTCCCCAGATCAGGAGCGCCGGCACCTTCACTTGCGCAGCTCCGGGATTCAAAGCGGACTTCGACGGACGCAATAGGGCCGCTCGATACCAGTTAAGCATAGCTGTCAGAGCGCCCTTCTTGGCCCACGACTTCTTATACTGCTCGAGATCAGAATCAGAAAAGACCCCAGGAGGTGAAGTATTCCGCAGCACCCGAACCAGCAGCTCCCAGTCTCGCCTATACAGGATTAATTCGGGTAGCCAAGGAAGCTGAAAAAACGGTATATACCAGCTCTTCCACCGCTGCACGGGGTTTTTGATAAGGTTCTTTATGAACACGCGAAGGTGGGGGACGCTTAAAATCGCAGCGCGCTTAACCCTATCCGAATATCGGGCAGCCAAGTACCAGGTAACAGCAGCTCCCCAGTCGTGCCCGACGACGAACGCTTTTGAATCGGCTACGGTATCCAACACGCCGATAATATCTCTCGCGAGCACGTCGATTGAATAGTTAGCAACGCCTGCAGGTTTGTCACTTAGGTTATAACCTCGTTGGTCTGGAAGTATGACGCGATATCCGACAGAGACGAAGTGATCAATTTGGCGGCGCCAAGCGAACCAGAACTCGGGAAAACCGTGGAGGAATATTAAAGGTTTACCGCTTGCAGACCCGGCAAGAACGACATGTAACGCAATGCCATTAACGTGGAGAAGGCGGAATTCAAGAGGCGAGCGAATGCCTGATACTTTCATAAGACCAATTAGCCACCAGGTCTCTGAATTTAGCACGTGATCTAGATGGGTCCGGCGTGAAATCGCCAGGAACCATCCTGAAATCTGATCGGCCTTCCGTTATCGTGGACTGGTAGTTCAAGGTCACTCGCTACTGCTCGCGTTCTTCCAGCAGTCTGCAACATGCATTATCTAATAGGGTACTGATTAGAGAGACTCTTGATCGGAAGCGAATTCGCGACACAGCCAAGGCTGCGTCAAGCCGATTTGACTCCTGCCACTTCACGATATCTTCTCCGCTTAAATCACACATTATGATCCAATCCTCACGCCTTCGTTCGCTTCTCCTCTTGTTCGCACTTGCCTTCCTGGCGGAACCGCTTTTAACCGGCAGTCTGCGGGCGGCAGAGCAGACAAAAATAGAGTTCCCCGCTGCCAGCCAGCACTCGTTGGTAAAACAGCGTGTCGGGTTGACCGATGTCGAGGTGGATTATTCGCGTCCAAACAAGAACGACCGCGAGATATTCGGCGGACTGGTGCCTTACGGTAAGCTCTGGCGCACGGGAGCCAACGCGGTCACCAAAATTAAGTTTAGCGAAGCGGTAACGCTCGGCGGCAAGGAGATCCCGGCCGGCGAGTACGCGCTATTCACAATTCCGACAGCGGACGAGTGGACCATCATTATTTCGAAGGACGCGAACGTGCGGAGCACCGCCGATTATAAGCAGGAGAACGATGCCGCACGTCTTACGGCGAAACCGGAACCGATTCCGGTGGCAATCGAGACGTTCACCATCGAGCTAGCTGATGTGAAAGGCGCTTCCGCAACGCTCAATTTCCTTTGGGATAAAACGCGTGTTCCAGTGAAGTTGACCACGGACGATGTCGGGCAGGTAAGCAAGCAACTCGATGCAGTCGTTAGCGCAGGGACTCCGCTCGACCCGCGCACCGCCTATCAGGCTGCGGCCTTCTACTATGACAATAACAAGGATCTGAAGCAGGCGGCGAAGTGGATCGACCAGGCACTGGAGAAGAACCCGGACGCCTACTTCATGCACTACAAGAAGGCGCAGATTCAGGCAAAGCTTGGTAACAAGAAAGAAGCCATCGCCTCAGCGCAAAAGGCGATCGACATCCTGAAGAAAGACAAAGCGCCGGACGAGTCCGCGATCAGGAACGCGCAGCAGATCATCGACAAGTCGAAGTGAGGATCAGCTCCCGGCTTGCTCGTCCACTTGGCGGCGTGCGTTCCAGTAATTCAAAGTCACCCGCTTTTCCCAAAGTCTACCGGCGATAGGCGATGCGATGCCACGTGATAGACTACCGATGACGACTTTGGCAGGAGCCATGTGGCACGCCCGTGAAAAAACGCTCTTTCTGGCAAGCGACGGCTGATCGCTGATAGCGAACCACGGAGTCAAACTCTGTTGCAGAGCCAGGATACCTTGATGCTTGGCGGATGTTGCAACTCAGCCTTCCCTGCCCGCTCGAATACATTCCCCTGAACGGTGCAGGGTGCACCCGGGGGGCAGCGTCGTGCTTTGACGCTACGGGAAATTGATAAGATCGATTTCTCGCCTGGAATTTTTTTGCTAATAGGGCCTAGCAAAGACGTCAGCGTACGCCACTGACTACCGAGCGATATCGCCCCAGTGAACCCGAGAGCAAGGGTAGTTCTACGGACTCAATATCCGTTGCAATAGTCGGCAGGTCTCGCGAGACCGCGAGCTCTCGCCCGCTCACAAATACGATTCGTCCGGGAACCGATCGGTGCGGGTGGCACTGTACATTCCCAGCGGAACGCTATCAATAACGAGTGACTTTGAATCAGATGCTGTTGCGACATTCGCGAGCCGCTTAACACACAGGGATGTGCAACCTCAAGAAACTGTGCCTGACAGTGCTGGACGCCAATAGGGGAGAAGAGGAACGGTTGGGCTGCAATGCGTGGATTCGTTACAAACCGACCATTTTGTTACGAGTTAAAAAGGACTACTGAAAGAGAGCAGTTAGGAAAACGCGCCTCTGCCAATCGTAGAAAGGTAAAGAGTCTGGCTGGACAGGCCTAGCAGGGTTATCGAAAAACCGGTGGTGCAGCAGTACCTAAATTCTTAATCGGCAATTCAGCATCGTGCCCAACGGCTAAGTAACGTACAGTATCTTTACTATCGCTTACTGGTGTTGCATCCGCGCGCGACCTTCTGCATTCGATCGGCCTCGCGCGAAATCCTTGCGCGCGACTGATAGGTAGCGAAGCAGGCTTCGCCGGCATTTGACCCATTTCTCGTTTCTCCCGAAGCACGCTTCGGCTGTGGTGGCGACTCTTCCTAGGAAGACCCGTTGGCACGCCTTATGCAGAAAGCGCATTGGCGATGACAGAATTATCACAAGCATCCCGGCGTAGCTGGGTCACAACAAAAAATCAACCTAACCAAACCATTCAGGAGGAATCACATCATGTTTGAAGAATTTGAGACTGATACCGAACAGGAACCCGGTGAATTCGAATTCGAAGGAGCAGAGGAGTTCCAGCAAGAAAGCGATCAGGAGAGTCCGCTCGGAGAAGTCGAGGAGATGGAACTTGCCGCGGAGCTTCTCGAGGTTAGCGACGAGCAGGAGCTCGATCAGTTCCTTGGCAAACTTATTAGCAAAGCCGCTGGCGCCGCCAGTGGTCTGGCCGGCGCCGCACGCGGTTTCCTCCGCTCCCCCACTGGGCAGGCACTCGGCGGACTCCTAAAGAGCACAGCGAAGAAGGCGCTTCCGATCATCGGCAAAGGAGTGGGCACATATTTCGGCGGCGAAAGGGGTGGAACAGTAGGAAGCACACTGGGTAAGGCTGCCGGTCAAATGTTTGGTTTGGAACTCGAAGGACTGAGCGGCGAGGACCAGGAGTTTGAGGTGGCGCGTCAATTTGTGCGGCTCGCCGGCTCAGCAACACAGAAAGCGGCGCAATCTGGAAGCAGAACGCCACAGGCGGCTCGCGCCGCGCTGGCATCCGCGGCGCGGCAACACGCGCCGGGCCTTCTGTCGCCGAGCGCTCTTAGTGGTGGAATTAGCTCAACCTACGGGGGCGGGCATGCTCGTTCCGGACGTTGGATCCGGCGCGGGCGCAAACTGATCGTGTTTGGCGTCTAGATGTCGAAACAAAAAACAAACTCAAGGAGAAAGTATCATGCATGATATCGATTCAACTCAAGGCGAGTCCGATCAAAGCGGACTCGAAGCATTAGAGCCGGAGACCTTCGAATTCAATTTCGAGCGAAACGGCGCGTTCGAAACGGGCAGCCCATTCAGCGAGCATGAGGAGAATGAGCTCGCCGAGGAGCTGTTAAGCGTTCAGAATGAGTACGAGCTTGACCAATTCCTAGGCAAACTTGTGTCGAAAGCCTGGGGCGGCGTGAAAAAGTTCGCGAAGTCCAGCGCCGGGCGTGCGCTGGGCGGAGTATTGAAAGGGATCGCCAAAAAGGCACTCCCGGTCGTTGGGGGCGCTTTGGGCAGCATGATCCCGATCCCCGGAGTCGGCACCATGATCGGCAGAGCGGCCGGAACAGCGGTGAGCAATCTTTTCGAGCTAGAGCTCGAAGGGATGGATTCGGAGGAACAGGAGTTTGAGGTCGCCAAGCGGTTCGTGCGTCTAGCGGGGGCTTCAGCGGCTAAGGCTGCCAGTGCGCCGCGGAGTGCGGATCCCAGAAGGGTAGCGCAGAGGGCAGTGACGGGAGCGGCACGCCAACTCACGCCAGACTTAACATCTGGACGGAACGGCGGGTTACATGGTACGTACGCATCAACGCACTCGCATAGCGGTCGGTGGGTCCGTCGCGGCCGGGCAGTAGTGCTTTTGGGGGTCTAGTAATGCCTTTCGCGGCGACAGCAGTTTGGGCGTTGGAGCAGGAGGCCCGTGCCCTTCTCACGCGGTTGGCGCGCGTCCGGCCATTCGCGCTCCAATTCCCACAGGTCGTCGCAGCGGCCGTTTCACCGCAAGCGCAGGAAGCAATAGAGCGTTATCTGGCGCGCGGTCGCCGCGATCTGCGGCACCTTGTTTTTTCCTATCTCCGTTGGTTACGCGGTCGTCTCGGTAGAACCGCCTTGCCGGCAGTGATGCAAAGACGCTTCACATTTCTGCGAATTCGCTTCAACGCAGTCTTGTCGCAATTCGACATCTTTGCCGACGTGTTGGCCCAACGCAGCCAGCATGATTTTGGTGTCTGGATTAGCGGCCTCGATGCGGTGGCTGCCGATGCGCTCGCCTTGCCTGATGTTTATGAGCCGCCGCCGGTGGTCTGTTATCTCGATCGCGGACATGGCGCCGCGATCCGGCGCGCCCGTACGCGATTACCGGGTGGCGGGGACAATCCTGTAGCAATCGTGCGAGTGCCCCGGGAGCGAATGATCGGAAGCGGCGTCGCTTCATCGCTCGTGCACGAGGTTGGCCATCAGGCGGCGGCGCTGCTCGGTCTGGCGAACTCGATACGGCCGATGCTTCAAGGAATGCAGCGCAAAGGCGGTCCAGAGCAGAGAGCTTGGGGTCTTTGGGAGCGCTGGATTTCGGAAATATTGGCCGACTTCTGGTCAATCGCACGGGTGGGGGTGGCCGCCACGATGGGTCTCATGGGAGTCGTGAGCTTGCCGCGCCCCTTCGTGTTTCGCTTCCAGCTCGACGATCCACATCCTTTTCCGTGGATCCGGATGAAGCTGAGCTGCGCGATCGGGCAGACTCTGTTCCCTCATTCCCAGTGGCAGGCGATATCGCGCATGTGGGAATCCTTTTATCCGCGCACTGGCTTGGAGAACGAGGTGCAGACGGTCATCACGGAGTTGCTCGGCACAATGCCCGGCTTCGTTGGATTGCTGGCCAACCACCGGCCGAGATCGCTGCGTGGCAAATCGCTCGTTGAGGCACTGCAAGTGGCCGAGCGCCAGCCGGCGCGCCTGACGGGTTACTTTCAGGTCTGGAGCCGTGCGCCGCATCGCATGCGGGCAGCTTCGCCATCGCTGGCCTTTGCCGTGATCGGCCAGGCTAGGGCCGATGGGCGGATCACACCGGAAGAAGAGAGCCGCACCATTGCCGAGCTGCTCAACCACTGGGCATTAATCAGCACATTCGCTTTTGCTCACCGGCCGCTTCGCTCGGCCCACGCCGCCTGCTCGTGCGCGCAGCGCGGAGGTCCAGCACCGCGCCCGCGATTCTCACTTTCAACATTTCAAACCCGCTACGCATCAAGCAGGACCTAGTGGCCTATGCCAGTCCAAAACACCCAATTTTTCAATCGACCAATTCTGAATCACTAACGCAGGAGATATGCATATGGAACAACATAGCGAAGAAGACAAAGGAACAATCCAAGTAACAGTCCGGGATGGCGGCGCCGGCGGCAGACAAGCCCCCATTAAGGGCGCGGAGGTGCTCGTGTCCACAGTCAACCCAAAGCCAGATGCGAAGAAGCAACACGGGGCTGAGCCAGCGCTCATAGGCCAGAAAGAAACGGATCAGAACGGTCGCGCGGAGTTTGAACTGCCGCCTGGGAAGTATTCGCTCGCGGTCAACACCTTCGTCCCAGTTGGCAACAAGCCGGTGGAGCTGAAAAACTGCGACTGCGCTTGCGTCGATTTCGACGTTCCAGTCGGGTTTAATGTTGAGTTTGTCTCCTGTCAGGGCGAGGCCGCGCAGACTGCCTGCCCGGATTTGAACCTCTCGGGAACGTACATTCGCGGCGTCGCTGTGCTGAATGAAATCGATAAGGGAAAATACAAGCTCCGGAAGCCGGTGAATTTCCAGTTCATCAGCACCGGCGGGTCGTTCGTGCAAACGAGCAAACGGACAGCGCTCCTCGATACGACAGACTTAACAGGTGAGGTTATACTGACAGGCATTGTCAGAGAGGTGGGCAGCTCATCTATGACTCTCTCGCAACGGACGAACATCGCGGCGCGCCCGGCGCAGCCCATCAGCGGAGAGGTCTCAGTTAAGTTGGGACGCACGGCGACGGCGAAGACTTCTGACATGCCGCTTTGGACGGTTATCCGGGCAGCGGCCGAACGCATTTCCTTTAATAATTACAAGGACTTCATCGATGGCGTCATGTGCACGAATCCCCCTGGGACGCCTAAGACTAACGGCCTCGATTGCTCGACGAGGTCGCTCCCTTTCCCTGGCGTCGATGCCTACAGCTTGGTCAAGTGCGCCACGGAAGTCTTTCTCATGACAGAGTGTGGAGTGGTGCTGGAAGATTTCATCTTCGACGAGAACCCCTCCCCCCCCGCCACTACTAACCTCGCCACTACTCTGGCTGACGAGCAGGCCAGGTTCGGACGGGAGATCACGGCGCAGGAGCTCTCAGAGTTGTGGAGTACCGGCACGAGCCCGTACCTCGTTAATGTCAATGGTTACAAGACTTTGCCCTATTTGGAACTCATCCGCAGCAAGCTGGGCGATGTTCCGCTAAAAGGCACGTCAGCGGCAGTGGCCAATTGCTATGGCATCCTGCAGGAGAAGCTGATCAACCCATGTCTGATCGAGCTCATTTGGTCCTATTGGCACGAGGAAGGGCAGCTCGTCCAAACGATGAAGGCCATCAACCTGCGCTTCCAAAACAAGCGCGGCCGCGCGGAAGTGGATCCGCTGATGCGGTTTGACATCGACCCGCTCCGGCCGCTCGGCAACTTACTCTGGGGTTATATCCAGGATGAGCAGCATCGGCTAACTGTCGTCCGACGAGCCTATGAGTATGATCATCACTACGGCATCACGCTGCAGGGTCGCGCCGTGCCTGTCCTTCGCACGGTGGACGGCCGCTCAAAGTTTCTCGAAGCCTTTCATAATCTGCTGTATCTCTGTTCTGTCTTCTTTAAGGAAGATGACGATACGACGGTAATCGCGGACGGATTCCCAGTGATGAACGCCATTCGCGAGGTGCACTTGCTTCTCGCCGAAGGCGCGCATAACCAATTCGGCGACCTGCCTTCGACAGCCCGCCAAGAGATGCTGATCGAGCAATGGTTGTTGGCCCGTCCCGAGATGCGCGAGTTTCTGGGTGGCCGGATCATGGTGCCGTATTCGGAGACTTGGATGGACCGCGTCGATACGGTAAAGCGAATCCAAGGTTGGACCGACACTACCATCAGTGACTTCCACTATCTGGCGGTCTTCGGCGAACAAATTCTGCTCTCGATTCGGTATGGCCACTGGAGTGATGTCTACGACCCAACCCAAGCCGCAAATTGGGCGCGATACTGGCGGGCGGAAATTCAAAGCTACGTTCACTCATATCGCGCGGTGACCGGAGTCGATCTGACGCTGGAAACTGGCGGTCTGCGCCAGGCATCCGAACGCTACGCCCCGCCCTCGGTGCATTTGCGCCGACGGCTCGATTATCAATTGGCATCCAACCGATGAAATCCGTGTGCCGTGCTCGATTTTACTTCGGCACTCTATCTCGGCTTGCGGCATGCGAGCGGCTCGCTGACGCCTTGGGAGCGACTGACGACAGGCGTGCCGGCGGCGCTCTGCGTGCCGCCGATCGCCCGCCGCGTCGCGAAGAATTTGGCGACGTTGCAGGGTTGCGAAGCGGCAACGCTCGGACCTTCGACCCTGCATTTGTTCTGGGACCTGGGCGAAATTTTCGCGACTGCGGGCTGCGCGATCTTCCTCGACCGTGGCGCCTATCCGATCGCGCGCTGGGGAATGGAACGCGCCGCGACGCGTGGCGCGTTTGTTCGTCGCTTCAATCACTTCGATGTGCATTCGTTAGGCCAGACCCTGCGGAACGATTTGCAAGGGCGACGACCGGTTGTGGTGTGCGACGGCTTTTGTCCTGGCTGCGGCCGGCCTGCGCCACTGTCGGCTTATCTCGAGTTGGCGACGCGGGCTGGCGGTTGGCTGGTAATCGACGACACGCAAGCGCTGGGAATCTTTGGGCATTCGCCGCACCGAGGTCGGCCCTATGGTGACGGGGGTGGAGGCATGCCGCGCTGGAGCAGCATTTCCGCACTACACCTGGTCGTGGTCGCCTCACTGGCCAAAGGTTTTGGCGCTCCGTTGGCTGCGCTGTCCGCCAGTAGCGCGTTTGTAAAGCGATTCGAAGAACGCAGCGGCACTCGCATGCACTGCAGCCCGCCCTCGCTGGCGGCGACCGGCGCCATGTCGCGCGCCTTAACGATTAATCGCACTTACGGGGAAGAGTTGCGAGCTCGCCTAACGAGATTGGTAAGTCGGTTTCGCGCTCGGCTGCGCGAGGCGGATCTTGTTCCCATAGGTGGGATTTTTCCAGTGCAGACGCTCCCGCCGATTCCCGGGATCAATGTCCTGACGCTGCACCATCGACTCCGAGATGCCGGTATTTCGACCGTGTTGCATCGGCACCCAAAGCGGCCCGTACCACGCATCAGTTTCCTCATCACTGCAGCCCACAATCTCGACGAGATCGACAGGGCTGCGGATGCGGTCAGTGAGATCGTCGCGCGGGTCAAATCAACAATCAGAAAGGAGCTGGAACATGTTCGATACCTTTACGTTTGAAACCTCCACGAAAAGGCCGAGCCCGAGATGGGAGGCCGCCCGTTTCGCCCGCGCCCTCATACCGCACGGTTTTCTGCCGCGGACGCATTTTATCGACCGAATCGCCGCGAGGGGTTGGGCTAGCGGAGTGCGCTTTGACCCGCCCTCTCGCGCCGCCGTCGTACTGAACAGCAAGCTGCTTCGCGCAACGGGGAACTCAGCAGAGCCGAAGCGCAAGCCGCTTTAATCCGAACCAAATCAAAACCAGCCTGCATTAAGAACAGTTATGAGAGCAAATCTTTTCACATTCGACGAGTTGGAATGGCTCCCGGAACTGGAGGACGAATGGGAATCCTACGGAGACTCAAGCGCCAGTGAGAGCCAGTTCGTGAGTTCGGCCATCCGCCGAGGTACCACCGACGAGAATAGCCTGACAAATCTGGTTTTCTTCCGGCGGCATCCCGAACGGAACGGTCGTTCGATCTCTGGCAGTGAGCGGAATTATCAAACGCTGGTCCGGGAATGGGTTGCGATTCGTGACACCATCGTGAGGCCTGTGTTGCGGAGCGGGGCACCGACGCCTCCCTCTACGATGCCTGCGCCATCGACACCTTCGGGGCTTGATCTCGTGACCCTGAGCTGGTCGGGGCGCAGCTTTCAGGTGGCTCGCCAGATTGCGGGGAATGTGCAGGCACTCCTCGAAGCCGCAGCGAACGATGGGATTCAACTCACAGTTAACAGCGCCTATCGGGATCCATCCCAGCAAGTCGCATTGCGAAGGAAGAATTGCGGTTCAAGTGACTACGACATTTACAAAAAGCCATCATCCCAGTGCACTCCACCGACCGCAAGACCCGGGACTTCGAACCACGAAAGAGGTCTGGCCATTGATCTCGGCGTGAGCGGAGGCAGGCTCGAGCCCGGCACGCCTGCCTTCGATTGGATGTTGCGCAATGCTGAACGCAACTTTGGTTTGAAGAACTATTCTAAGGAGCCCTGGCATTGGTCCGTGGATGGAAAATGAGAGGACTACGGCTCATGCATGTAGCTGCACCGGATTTCTACCTCACCATGCACGAGCGACTCCGAGGCGCCGGTATTTCGGCCGTGTTGCATCGGCACCCAAAGCGGCGCGTACCGCGCATCAGCTTTCTCAT
>Ga0081455_10006672_pt1 | contig 12335 bp, 12 predicted proteins | sample TabmetS3T2R1_FD_70207 | JGI IMG/M metagenome (GOLD analysis project Ga0081455, IMG submission 70207) | Tabebuia heterophylla rhizosphere microbial communities from the University of Puerto Rico - S3T2R1 | ecosystem: Host-associated > Plants > Roots > Rhizosphere ... | reverse complement strand
CCGGCCGCCGCGCGGCCAGCCTGGAGAAACTTCAGAGATCGTCTAACGGGCGGCGGCCGCAGAGACCGTAGCGATGCAAGTCGGTGCCATGCACGTCGAGCCAAATCTTGGCGCGCTCCAGCTCCGGATAGAGACGCTTCACCAGCCGCCAGAATCGCGGCGAATGATTGAGCTCCACCAGATGACAGACCTCGTGCGCGGCGAGGTAGTCGAGCACGAATGAGGGCGCGAGAATGAGCCGCCAGGAAAACGACAATACGCCGGTGTTCGAGCACGAACCCCAACGGCTCGACTGGTCGCGCACGCAAATGCGCTTGATGCGAACGCCGAGCTTGGCGGCATAACGTCGGCTCGCGGCCTCGAGGTCGCGCTGCGCCTCGCGCCTGAGGAAATCGCTGATGCGGCGGTCGACGTGTGGCGGCTCGCCCGCGACACAGAGCAGCCGGCTGCCATTTTCGTCGGTCTCGGTCCACACGGTGCCGCGCACGCCGCGCCGGTTGACGATGCGATGCGGGTCACCCCGCAGCGGCACGTCCACGCCATGCGCGAAAGGCGCCACCTCCGGCAGCCGCTTGAGTCGCGCGGCGATCCAGCCGCCGTGCTTCTGCGCGAATTCTCTTGCCTCCTTGACGCTGCCGCGCGGCGGCATGGTGAGGACGACTTCGCGCGCCGGGGCATCGATGCGCAGCGTGTAGCGGCGCGCTTGACGATGACGGCGCAGGCGCACGGGATAGATCGCTTGGTCGAAAACGACCTGGACGACCGAAGGCTCGCTCGGACGGCGATAGAGCAGCGCGCGAAGCGACATGGAACCACCCTGCAACAACCCCGGCGAAATACTGCCACAGCCGCAAGAAGCCTCCGCACGTCGGCCGACAAATAAAGGCTCTTCCCCTAGAACTGGGGCTGCTCCGATCCGTCCACTACTAGATCTTGGACTATTCAAGCTTTGAATTTGTCTTCAGATTTTTCCAGTCGTCCGATTCGGCAGGCCAACGCATGGCCGTGCCGCTCCCGCTCGCGGCAGGGAACCGGATTGTATTGCACATCAACGGCTTAGCAGCGGTGACCGGAAAACCGGGCGTGACGAATCACGCAAAACGCTTGGTGGAACGGGCCTTCGTGCAATATTGCGGCGGAGCAGCATCGCCCCACGGCCAACTCCCTTGGGAGCTCGCCTACTCGTTGGCCGCGCTCGCCATCGCGGGTGAAATGGCGCTTGTGCGCAGCGCTGCCGTAGCGACTTTGCTCGACGGGCGGCGCGCAGGGTGGCGCGCGTTCGCGTTGTTCGAGAGTACGAAGTCCGCAACGCGGGGCACGATCTCAGCGCGAAAACGCGAGCCGTTGAAGACGCCATAGTGGCCCACCGCGGGCTGCAGCCAGTGCGCCTTGCGCTCGGGCGGGATGTTAACGCACAGGCGATGCGCCGCCTCGGTCTGACCGACCCCGGAAATGTCATCATTCTCGCCTTCGACCGTGAGCAAGGCGACGCCGCGAATTTTCGCCGGATCGACGCGAACGCCGCGATGGGTCATCGCGCCTTTAGGCAAGTCGTGGCGCACGAACACGGTCTCGACCGTCTGCAAATAGAATTCGGCGGCCAGATCCATGACCGCGAGATATTCATCGTAGAACTCACGATGCTTCTGCGCGGAGTCGCCGTCGGCCTGAACGAGATGGAGAAACAGCTTGCGATGCGCCTCGATGTGTCGATCGAGATTCATGCTGACGAAGCCGTGCAGCTGCAAAAATCCCGGATAGACGTCGCGCATGAATCCCGGATTTGGAAACGGCACTTTGGTAATGACGTTGCGACGGAACCACTCGACGCCGCGCCTTTCGGCAAGGATGTTCACCTGCGTGGGATTGACCCGCGTGTCGATTGGGCCACCCATCAGCACCATCGAGTGGGGCACGTAGGGATCGTTCTCGGCCTCCATGAGCGCGACCGCCGCGAGAACCGGCACCGAGGGCTGGCACACCGCAAGGATATGCAGGTCGCCGCCGAGCATATGCAGCATCGAGATCAGGTAATCGATGTAATCGTCGAGATCGAAGCGGCCCTCCGAGACCGGGACCATCCGCGCGTCCACCCACTCCGTGAGATACACATCGTGGTTGGGCAAAAAGCCCTCAACCGTGCCGCGCAGCAGCGTCGGATAATGCCCCGACATCGGGGCGACGATGAGCAGGCGCGGCTGCGGACGGCGCGGCGGGCGCTCGAGGGCGCGCTCGAAGTGCAGGAGCCGGCAAAAGGGCCGCTGCCAAAGCGTAGAGATACGGACTGGGACGTGCTCGCCGCCGACCACTGTCGACGTGATATTCCAGTCCGGCTTGCCGTAGCGCCGAGTCGAGCGCTCGAAGAGTTCGAGGCCCGCGGCCATCGTCTTGCCGAAGGCGGTGTAGGAGAGGGGGTTGGCGGGGTTGCGATAGAACAGGCGCGCGGCGTCAGCGAAGGCACGCGAGGGATTGAGCGCGGCCTGGCTCAACTCGTAGAGCCAGTAGGCCGGTGCCGCATACATCGGGCCAGTGTCGCCCGCTGCGACCGGCGCGCCGCCGAATTCGCCAATCGCCATTTTTTTCCCAGCCCTCAGCGGCTTTTGCCGCACTGCAGCATACTGTCGCGAATCTGACATATAGTCAATGTCTCCGGCGGGTTATCCCCGCGCCACCGCAACATAGATAAGCATTCAAGCCCGCTGGTGGTTTCGCGCCGCAGCAAGGCAGGCATGATCAAACCACCGGAACCCCCGGGCCGCTATTCACCGGTTTGCAGTAGCGAGCCCACCCGGCGCGCGCTCCTGAGCAGCTGCAGGAATGCGAACACGCCGGCGACGAAATAGACCACGTTGAGTGCGAAGGCCTCGACCATCAGGTCGACGCGCACCACCTGCTCCATGAGCAGCGCGCGCATACCTTCGAACACGTAAGTGGGCGGCAGCATCCAGGCAATCACTTGCAGCCAGTCCGGCAGCACGCTGACGGGGTAATAGACGCAAGTGAGCGGCATGAGCACGAACATGAGCGTCCAGGCGAGCGATTCCGCACCCATGCCGTTACGCAGCAGCACGCCCGCGACGACGATGCCCACGGCCCAGCTTGTCAGGATCAGATTCACGAAGAACGCCGCGAGCGCCAGACCGAGGCTGTAAACGTTGAACCCGAAGAAGGCTATCGCCAGGAACGTCACCGGCAGCATGCCGATGGCAAGCCGGATAAGGCTCATGGTCATCAAGGCGCAAACGAATTCAATCGGTCGCAGCGGGCTGATCATGAGGTTGGTCAAGTTGCGCGACCACATTTCTTCGAGAAAAGATACGGAGAATCCGAGCTGGCCGCGAAACAGCACGTCCCACATCAGCACGGCGGCGATGAAAACGCCGCTAGCGCGGGCGAAGAAGCCCGAATTCTGGGCAATATAGAACTGCAGGAACCCCCACACGAAAAGCTGCACCGCCGGCCAATAGATCAGCTCGAGAAGCCTGGTCCAGGACGAACGCAACAGATAAAGATAACGCAGGACCATTGCTCCGACGCGATGCGGGGCTACGGTGATGGCGCTGGTCGAAGGCAGGCTCACTGTGCCGCCTCCCGCGCCTCGCCACGTCCGCGCGCGACATCGAGAAACACCTCCTCCAGCGTCCGGCGGCCATAGCGGACGAGCAGCCGCTGCGGCGTATCGTCGTCCTCGATGCGTCCGCGCTTCATAATGATGACACGCTCGCACAGACGCTCGACCTCGGCCATGTTGTGGGACGCGAGCAAGACGGTTGCGTCGCGCTGCTTGCGAAACAGCTCGAGGTGGCCGCGCACCCAGTCCGCCGTATCCGGGTCGAGCGAGGCGGTGGGCTCGTCGAGAAGAAGAACCCGCGGCGAATTGATCAGCGCCTTGGCGAGCGCGACACGGGTTTTCTGTCCGGCCGAGAGCTTACCGGTCGGACGGTCGAGAAACTCCGTCAGGTCGAGTTCGCGCGCCAGCGAGGCTATGCGGTCGTCGAGGTCCGCCACTGCATAGAGCAGCCCGAAAACCTTGAGGTTCTGACGCACCGTCAGACGGTGCGGCATGTCCACGTACGGACTCTCGAAATTCATCTCGCGCAGCACCTGGTAGCGCTGCCGCGGCATCTCGGCGCCGAGCACCCTGACCGTGCCGGACGTCGGCATGACCAGGCCCATGATCATGGCGATGGTGGTGGTCTTGCCGGCGCCGTTGCCGCCGAGCAACCCGGTGATGGAACCCGGTTCGAGGGCAAATGAGACGCCGTCGACTGCAGTCGTAGTCTTGTACAGCTTCACCAGCTGGTCGACGGCAATGACGGGCTCGACGGTCTTGGACATGTCGGATGTTGCGTTGCGCGAAATCGACATGTGGCGCGGAGCCGCGCACGAGGCAAGAGGTATCGGGAGCCAAGCCGGTTGCGGCGATCGAGCGCTGCTGGCGCCCGTTGAGCAGGCGCGGCGAAGGCATACATTGTTGCCATGACCGATCAACCTGCGGAGGAAGCCCACCGGACGGGGCGCAGCGTGCGTCTCGACACGCTGGTGCGGCTACGCTGGCTTGCGGTGATTGGCCAGACCACGGCCGTGCTAGTGGTCTATTTCGGACTCGATTACGAGCTGCCGATCTGGGCCTGCCTCGCCGTCATCGCGCTCGCCGCCTGGCTCAACATCGCATTGCGCATTCGCTTTCCGATGACGCAGCGGCTGGAGCCCGACCGGGCCGCATGGCTGCTTGCCTTCGACATCGCCGAGCTGGCGGTGCTGTTGTTCTTCACCGGCGGAATGGAGAACCCGTTTGCGTTCCTTTTTCTCGGACCGGTTCTGATCTCGGCCACCGCGCTGCCCGCGCGGATGACGCTGATGCTTGGCGGCTTCGCCATCGCCTGCGCCACCGTGCTCGTGTTCGTGCACGACCCGCTGCCGTGGGACAGTGAACCTTTGGACTTGCCGGCGGTCTATGTCATGGGGGTCTGGCTTTCGCTGTTGCTCGCGATTGCGTTCATCGGCCTGCACGCCTGGCAAATCACCGAGGAGTCGCGCCAGCTCGCGGACGCGCTGGCGGCGACCGAACTGGTGCTGGCCCGCGAGCAGCACCTTTCGCAGCTCGACGGGCTCGCCGCGGCCGCCGCGCATGAACTCGGTACGCCGCTTGCTACCATCACCCTAATCGCCAAGGAGCTGCAGCTGGCGATCGAGCCGGATTCGGAGCATGCCGACGACGTGCGTCTCTTGAACGAGCAGGCCAAGCGCTGCCGCGCCATTCTGGCGAAGCTCACCGAACTGTCGAGCGGCGCGCCTTTCGATCGCATGAAGCTATCCACGCTGATCGAGGAAGTGGTCGCGCCGCACCGCAACTTCGGCGTTGCAATCAACGTCGCGCTCTCACCAGGCGAAGCGGCCGAACCGGTCGGCGGCCGCAATCCCGCTATCCTTTACGGGCTCGGAAACCTGCTCGAGAACGCCGTCGATTTCGCCCACGAGCGGGTCGAGGTCGCCGCCTCGTGGAACGGTCAGGACGTCGCGGTTACGATCACCGACGATGGTCCCGGCTTTGCGCCGGAGGTCATGGACCGGATCGGGGAGCCCTATGTCACCAACCGACGCCGGCAAAACGTCGATGGCGAAGCAAGCGGGCTCGGACTGGGCTTCTTTATTGCCAAGACCTTGCTGGAGCGCTCGGGGGCAATACTCGACTTCGAGAACCGTGCGTTCCCGGATCGAGGCGCGATCGTCCGCGTACGCTGGGGGCGTGACGAGTTCGAACGCGCGACCGCGTTCGCGTCGTAACCACTGTGCCGACAGCTAAGTCCATTGGCGGTCCCGCTTTTTGGCCCACTCTGCCCGCCCTGGCCGTTTCATTATCGATTATTCACTTGAGGTTGTGGGGTATCCACCTAGATTAGGTCCGCACTTTCCGGGTGACTCGTCGCCGCCTGGCTTGGACCGGCGCACCGGACCATCTGTGGAGGCAGAAATGGCGATGGCCGATTTGGTCGCGGCGATGCCCGCCGATCGCTCGCTGCTAATCGTCGAGGACGACAAGTCGTTCCTGCAGCGGCTCGCCCGCGCCATGGAAAGCCGCGGCTTTACCGTGACTACCGCCGAATCGGTGGCCGACGGGCTCAGCCAACTCGAAACGATATCGCCGGCCTTCGCCGTCGTGGACATGCGCCTCGAAGACGGCAACGGGCTTGACGTGATCTCCGCGCTCAAGCGCCGTCGCCCCGACGCCCGCGCCATCATCTTGACCGGCTACGGCAACATCGCCACCGCGGTGAACGCGGTGAAGCTTGGGGCGGTCGACTACCTCTCCAAACCGGTGGATGCCGACGACGTGGTCGCGGCGTTGCTCGCGCTCGACGGGCGCAAGGCCGAGCCGCCGGAAAATCCGATGTCGGCCGATCGCGTACGCTGGGAGCACATCCAGCGCATTTACGAGCTGTGCGGCCGCAACGTGTCGGAAACCGCACGCCGCCTCAACATGCACCGCCGCACGCTGCAGCGCATTTTGGCCAAGCGTGCGCCGAAGTAACGGCCGCCAACCGCAGCACCGTCTAAGTTTCCAGGCCGTAAGGCACTTCCGGGTCGGAGAGCGCCGCAAGGCGCATCGCCGCCGCCCGCGCGAAGGCGAGCGTCATGCTCTTGCGGGTCGCTGCATGCAGCCGGTGCTCGGGCGCCTCGCATACGATCGATGCGCCGAAGGCGTCCGCGACGATGAGCCCCACGTCCGGCGGAAAAATCTCGCACGGCACCTCGAGCGTGGTGGCGAAAAACAGCCGATCGCAATGCAGCCGATATTCGATCCACTTCTGGTCGGCGCGAAAGTCCGCAATGGACGATTTGATCTCGACGATCCACACTTCGCCGCCGGTGTCGAGCGCCACTAGGTCGGCACGCCGACCCGACGCCAGCGGTAATTCGCTCACCACCGAGAATCCCAGCGAATGCAGAAGCCGGGTGGTGCCGCGCGCAACGGCGAGCGCGGTCGGGGATTGCCGACCATCGACGGGCAGCGCGGCGGCGAGCGAACTGATGCTCATGGAATGAAGGAGTCCCGGAAGCGGTACGCTTGTGCTTGCACGACGAACCCGAACGCCACGCACGATGCCGCACTCCCCGTCACTACATTCCGCGCGTTGGCACCCACTCTACTTGCCCCGCCCTAATTCCATCAACATCCGCGCGAGCAGGTAAAATCGGGGCGCGATGCTTTCTACCTCGGCATATTCGTCGAGCGAATGGGCATTTCCGCCCACGAGCCCCAATCCGTCGAGCGTCGGCTTGAACACGCCTGCGGAAAAGCTTGAATCCGCGGCACCGCCGCTCCCTTCGAGGGTAAGCGTCTTGTCCAGCTCCGCGTAGATCGACTGTGCGAGCGAGACGAGCGCTTGCGTCTGCGCACTCTGCGGCATGATCGGAAATAGCCGAGTGAGACTCGTCGTCACTTCAGTGTCGGGAATGAGCTTGTTCTGCGATATACTTGCAAGTTCCCGTTCCACCCGATCGAACTCTTCCGAGCTTAGCGCGCGCACGTCGCCTTCGGCGATCGCGTAATCCGGAACGACGTTCTTGCGGTCACCCGCCTTGAGCACCGTGAAATTGACGGTGGTGCCCTTCTCGCGATTGCCGAGGCCGCTGAGCTGGAGAATTTGGTGGGCCAGCTCCATCGCGGCGTTGCGCCCGTTCTCGGGCGCGACGCCGGCATGCGCGGCGCGCCCTTTCACCTCCACTTTGATCGCGCCCGACCCTTTGCGCCAGATCACCAAGCCGTCCGCTGGCCGCCCCGATTCGAGATTGAGGGAGACATCGTGTTCTTTCGCCAGCTGCTCGATCAGCAACCGCGTGCCGAGCGATCCTGTCTCCTCGTTGGTATTCAACAGCAGCGTGATCCGCCCGTAGTCGTTGAAATCGAGGTCTTGCAGGATCCTCACGACGTAGAGGGCCGCGATGATCCCGCCCTTGTTGTCCGATACTCCCGGTCCATGGGCGCGGCCGTCCTTGATCCTGAACGGCCGCGCGGCCGCGGTGCCTTTGGCGAACACCGTGTCCATGTGGGCCATGAGCAGAATTCGTCCTTTGCCGGTCCCGGTGAACGTAGCGACCACGTTGTCGCCGACGGCAGGCTTGGCTGGAAAGGTTTCGATGCGGGCACCGAGCTTTTGCAACTCTGCGGTGGCGATTGCGCTGACCGCCTTGAGACCGTCCTCGTCGCCGGTGCCGGAGTCGATGTTGACGAGCTGCTCCCACAGCTTGAGCGCCTCACCCTTATAGTGCTGCGCCCGCTCGTAGACCTGCCTGTTTGCGTCGGCGCGCGAGCTCCCGGCCGCCAGGACGAGAGCGGCGGTCGCAACCGCCACCCGTGCTACCAGGAGGTAGCCAGGGGCCGCAGACGAGAGCCTCATGGGATCCTCCCGCACGCGCTATGTCCATGCCAAGCGCTGAAAACGCCAGTTTAGCGATTTGCTGCGCGCGGTGAAGCCACGCGCCTGTCAAATCATCCCGCGGCGGAGCTTGCCTGCGCGCGTTCGGCGAAGGAAGCCGCGAGCGTATCGCGCCGCGGCGTGAGGATGCCACGTTCGGTGATGAGACCGGTGACCAAGCGCGCCGGGGTCACGTCGAAGCCGTAATTTGCCACGGCCGAGGCTTCCGGCACGAGGCGCACGGTCTCGATGCGGCCGTCGGCGGTGCGGCCGCTCACGGTTGCGACCTCGTCGGCCCCACGCTCTTCGATCGGGATTTCTGCAATCCCGTCCGACAGGGAAAAATCGATCGTGGGGGAAGGCAGGCCGACGTAGAACGGCACGCCGTTGTCCTTGGCGGCGAGTGCCTTGAGATAAGTGCCGATCTTGTTGCAGACGTCGCCGTTGGCGGTGACCCGATCCGCCCCCACCATCACCATGTCGACCATGCCGTGCTGCATCAGGTGACCGCCGGTGTTATCCGCAATGACCGTGTGCGGCACGCCGTGCTGGCCCAGCTCCCAGGCGGTGAGCGCAGCGCCCTGATTGCGCGGACGCGTCTCATCGACCCAGACGTGGATCGGTACGCCTTGATCGTGCGCCACATAGATCGGCGCCAACGCGGTTCCGAAATCGACGGTCGCGAGCCAGCCCGCGTTGCAGTGGGTGAGCACCTGCGCCGCTCCGCCGGATCTCTTATTGGCGGCGATCGCGGCAATCAGCTTCGCGCCATGACCGCCGATCGCCTGATTGATGGCGACGTCTTCGTCGCAGATCTCGGCCGCGCGGCGGTAGGCCGCTGCGACGCGTTCTTCGCGCGGGCGGTTGCGCACGGCGCCAACCATCTCGTCGAGCGCCCATTTGAGGTTGACGGCGGTCGGGCGCGTGGCGGCGAGCATCGCACAGGCATGCTCGAGCGCCTCATCGGAGGCGTCCGCACGCAGCGCCAGCGCCACCCCATAGGCCGCGGTGGCTCCGATCAGCGGCGCGCCGCGGACCTGCATCGTCGCGATCGCGCGCGCGACCTCCTCGAGGGTCGTGAGACGGACGGTCGTGAAGCGGTGCGGCAGCGCCGTCTGATCGATGATGCCGATCGACCTGCCGTCCTCCTCCAGCCAGATGGTACGGGTATGTTTGCCGTCCACTTTCATGACGCCAGACATAGCTGCGATTGATCGAAAGGCAAGGCGCCTCTCCTCGCAGCTGGCAAGAGGTGATAGAGAGGCTTGGGGGAGAACGCATGTCGATCGACTACGAGACCGAATACAACAACCGCGCCCGCGTGCCCGAGCACCCGGAAATCTTCGCGCGCTGGGCGCGCGAGGCTGAGGACTACCGGGCGGAAGCGATGAAGGAGCGGCGCGCCGAGCTTGGATTGAGTTACGGATCGTCGCTACGCCAGTTCATCGACCTGTTTTCGGCTCGCCGCGCGGTTAAGGCACCGCTCGCGCTGTTCATCCATGGCGGCTACTGGCGCTCGCTCGACCCCTCGCTGTTCAGCCACATGGCGCGTGGGCTCAATGCGCATGACGTGACCGTCGCGGTCGTCGGCTACGATCTCTGTCCGGAGGTGACCATTGCCGAAATCATCGAGCAGATCCGCCACGCATGCCTGTTCCTGTGGCTGCGCACGGGTCAGCGCATGATGATCTACGGCCACTCCGCGGGCGGCCATCTCGCCGCGACGATGCTGGCGACCGAATGGCAGGCGCGCTACCCAAAGGCGCCGCCGGATCTCGTACCGGCCGCCTACTCGATCTCCGGGCTGTTCGATCTCACGCCGCTGGTCGGCATCCCCATGGCGCACGATCTGCGCCTCGACGAGAGTCAGGCCCGCAGCCTTTCGCCCCTGTTCTGGCCTGCCCCGAAAGGACGCCCGTTCGATGCGGTCGTGGGCGCGCTCGAATCGAGCGAGTTCCTGCGCCAGAGCCGCACCGTCGCCGACAGCTGGGGCAAGGCCGGTGCGCAAACCCGTTACGAGGCGATCCCGGGAGCAAATCATTTCACGGTGATCGACGCGCTGGCGGATCCCCATAGCGCGATGGTGAGGCGCCTCGCCGAACTCGCCCGCAGGTAAGCTGGCGCGCTGCCGCTGCCCGGTTCATCCCGATCAGGTTGAATCGCCTGCTCGTCCGTCATGCCCGCGGTTGTCGCGGGCATCCACGTTTTGTTACCGCTGAAATGAAGACGTGGAGGGCCGGGACAAGCCCGGCCATGGCGCCTGCGTATGGTCCGATATGAACGGAACACGCTCTAGCGATCAGAAGAACGCCTGGATCCCAGTTTGGGCGCGGCCGAGGATCAGCGCGTGGATGTCGTGGGTGCCTTCGTAGGTATTGACGGTCTCGAGATTGCACAGCACGCGCATCACATGGAATTCGTCGGAGATGCCGTTGCCGCCGTGGATGTCGCGCGCGAGGCGCGCAATTTCGAGCGCCTTGCCACAGTTGTTGCGCTTGAGCAATGACACCGCTGGCGGCGCGGCGCGGCCCTGCTCCATGAGCCGGCCGAGCCGCAGCGCTGCGTGCAGGCCGAGCGTGATCTCGGTCTGCATGTCGGCGAGTTTTTTCTGGATCAGCTGATTGGCGGCGAGCGGGCGACCGAACTGCTTGCGGTCGAGAGCATATTGGCGGGCCCGATGCCAACAGAACTCCGCCGCGCCGATTGCGCCCCATGCGATGCCGGCGCGCGCCACGTTGAGACAGCCGAAGGGACCGCCCAGCCCCTTCGCCTTCGGCAGCATGTTCTCTTCCGGCACGAAGACGTCTTCGAGCACGATCTCGCCGGTGATCGAGGCGCGCAATGAAAGCTTGCCTTCGATCTTCGGCGTAGACAGGCCCTTGCTGCCGCGCTCGACCAGAAAGCCGCGGATGACGCTGTCGAGCTTGGCCCAGACGACGGCAACGTCAGCAATTGGCGAGTTGGTGATCCACATCTTGGTGCCGGTGAGCCGAAAGCCGCCGGGCGCCTTTTCCGCGCGGGTCGCCATCGAACCTGGATCCGAGCCGTGATCGGGTTCGGTGAGGCCGAAGCAGCCGACGATCTCGCCGGAGGCGAGTTTCGGCAAATATTTCTTGCGCTGTGCTTCGCTCCCATAGGCGAAGATCGGATGCATGACGAGGGAGGACTGCACCGACATGGCCGAACGGTAGCCGGAATCGACGCGCTCGATCTCACGCGTGATCAGCCCGTAGGCCACGTAGCCGAGCCCGGCGCCGCCATACTCTTCCGGGATCGTTGGGCCGAGCAGGCCGAGCGCACCCATGTCGGAGACGATGCCGCGATCGAACCGTTCCTCCCGGTTGTCCATGAGCACCCGCGGGAAGAGCTTGTCCTGCGCATAGCCACGCGCGGTGTCGCGCACCATGCGCTCCTCCTCGGTGAGCTCGCTTTCGAGGTCGAGCGGGTCCTCCCAGTTGAATGCGGCATCCTCGCTCTGCGGCGTGGAGGAATGCCTGCGTGTCTCGGCGACCTGCGTCATCGGATGCTCCCGGACTTGGCCTGGGATTGAGCTCACACGCTTTCTCCAGCGAAGCGGCGTCCATTCCGGATCATGTCCGGGGCAGGCTTCGCCGGAAACACGTGGCCGCCCTTCATGCCCACGTTCATCCGATGGATTCAAGGGGCTTGCCGCCCCGCCCCGCGTGCGCCCTCCCGCATTGCCGCGCCGGGAGCGTTCGGCTAATGACTTGCTTAGCGCGCCCGTAGCTCAGCTGGATAGAGCGCTGCCCTCCGAAGGCAGAGGTCACAAGTTCGAATCTTGTCGGGCGCGCCATTGAATCAATGGCTTAACGAAGCGATCAAGTTCTAGCGCGCGGACGCAGCTACCACATAGCTACCAAGCGTTTCGCTCTCGCGGTCTTTCATACGGCACGC
>Ga0081455_10006671_pt1 | contig 12336 bp, 12 predicted proteins | sample TabmetS3T2R1_FD_70207 | JGI IMG/M metagenome (GOLD analysis project Ga0081455, IMG submission 70207) | Tabebuia heterophylla rhizosphere microbial communities from the University of Puerto Rico - S3T2R1 | ecosystem: Host-associated > Plants > Roots > Rhizosphere ... | reverse complement strand
CTTGGGCTGCGTGCCGTCGATCACCACGAAGCGGCGGGGCTCGTCGAGCGCCAGCCGGCCATAGGCTTCCCGCAACGCCTCGTGGAAAGCGCGCGATTCCGCCTCGAACCGGTCGGCGGCGCCATCGCCGCGCCGCTTGCTGGCGCGCGCCAGGCCGACCTCGGCCGGCACGTCGAGGATGAAGGTGAGGTCCGGCCGCAGATTGCCGACGGTCACCCGCTCGAGGGCGCGAATGAAGCGCGGGTCGAGCCGCCCGAGCGCGCCCTGGTAGACGCGGGTCGAATCGATGAAGCGGTCGCTGATCACCCACCTGCCCCGCGCCAGCGCGGGCTCGATGGTGCTGCTCACATGATCGCCGCGGGCGGCCGCGAACAGCAGCGCCTCGGCCTCCGCCCCGAGCGGCTTCGCCACGCCCGAGAGCAGCACGTGGCGAATGACCTCGGCGGCGGGCGAGCCGCCGGGCTCGCGCGTGAGCACCACCTGGATGCCGACCGCCTGCAGCCGGGCCGCCAGCAGCGCCGAATGGGTCGACTTGCCGGTGCCCTCGCCGCCCTCAAAGGTGATGAATCGTCCACGCATTTCGCCACTCGCGGGGAGCGTCGTTATAGCGGCTCGGCGAATGGCAAAAAAGCCCGGCCGGTCGCGTCAGGTGCCTGCGCCGGTGGCGCGCTGGAAGCCGGCGCGGAACAGGCCGATCACGAGCTCGGTCGCGGCATCGAATGCGCGCTGCGGCATCGATCCGGCCGCCACGCTGTCGGCCGCCTGCAGCGGCACTTCGAGCGCGACGAAATCGCCCCGCCACACTTTCAGAGTGCCGACCTTCTGGCCCTGCTGCACCGGCGCCGGCACCGGGCCGCTGTAGACCACGCGCGCGATGATCTTTTCGCGCGCGTTGCGCGGCACCATCAGCCGCACCTCTTTCGGCGCCATCAGCGGCACGCTGCCCTTGGCGCCGCCATAGACCTTGGCGTAGGCGATCTCCTGGCCGTCGACGAAGAGCAGGTTCGATTGGAAATTGTGGAAACCCCATTCCAAGAGCTTCTTGGCCTCGTCGGCGCGCTCCTTCTCCGACTTGAGACCGTTGACGACGACGATCAGGCGCAGCCCGTTCTGCACGGCCGAGCCGACGAGCCCGTAGCCGGCCTCCTTGGTGAAGCCGGTCTTGAGGCCGTCCGCCCCGACCGTCATGTTGAGCAGGGGATTGCGGTTCTGCTGCCGGATCTTGTTGAAGGTGAATTCGCGCTCGCCGTAGAGCTTATAGAATTCCGGATAGGTATCGATGATGTGGCGCGCGAGCTTGCCGAGCTCGCGCGCCGTCATGAGCTGGCGCGGATCGGGCAAGCCGTTCGAGTTGCCGAAGGTCGATTTGGTGAGACCGAGCTCGCGCGCCCGCTTGGTCATCAGCTCCGCAAACGAGGATTCGCTGCCGGCGATTCCCTCCGCCAGCACGATGCAGGCGTCGTTGGCCGACTGGATGATGACGCCGTGCAGCAGGTCGTCCACCGACACCTTGCTGTGGATCGGGATGAACATGGCCGACGTGCGCGAAGGCGCCCCGCCCCGTCGCCAGGCATTGGTGCTGGTGATGAACTCCTTGTTGAGCTCGAGCCGGCCCTGCTTGATCTCGTTGAACACCACTTCCGCGGTCATCAGCTTGGACAGGCTGGCGGGCGGAATGAGGTCGTCGGCACCCTTCTCGAACAGCACGCTGCCGCTCTCGGCCTCGATCAGGATGGCGTGCGGGGCCGCGGTCTGAAAGCCGCCGTCGCCCGCTTTCGGGCCCGACACCGGGTTGGGCGCGGCCAGGGCCGAGGCCACGGCGCAACCGAGAATCGCGGCCATGCCCCACCTGAGCAAGGGCGAGTGCCATACGCGACGAGCCATTGGGAAATTCATGATTGCGGCAAGCTGTGCGCGGCCGAGGTCCGCGCTCCCTTCCCTGCCCGGCCCCTGCTTAGCAAGGCCGCAGGGCAGGAATCAACGCCATTCGCGGCGCTTTGATGGCTCCGGAGCAGCATCGACCTGCCGCCATCACGCGGTTTTGCCAGGGGAATCCGTTGTTGCCACGCCGCTCAGTAGAGCCCGCGGCCGCTCATCAGGCCGAGCCCGTTGCCCTCCGGGCGCGTCGGCGCAAATCCGAACAAGGACGCGGGCAAGGGCGCGGGAGCGCTGGCCGGAGGCGGCGGCTCGGGCGGCACAGCGGACGCGTAAGCAGGCCGCGGGGCGGGCTTCGTCTTCGCACGATCAGCCGAGGCAATCTCGCTCAGCGATACCGGCTTGGCGGGGCGGCTCGACGCGCTGGCGAGGGCGTAGGAGCGCTCCGATGGCAACGGCGCTTTCGCCTCGTCGTCCGGCTTGGGGATGAAGGGTTTTGCTGCCGCCACCATCACCTTCGACGGCGCGGGCGCCGGCGACCCCTCGCGTAGCGTCGCGATCAGCATGGTGTCGTCGCTGCCCTCGATCGGCGCCCGCCCGACATATTCGACCCGCACACGGGCAATGCCTCGGTGATAGAAATCGAGCGCCTTGGCAGTCCCGATCGAGAGATCGATGACGCGGTCGCGGTGGTAGGGACCGCGATCGTTGACGCGCACGACGATGGAGCGGCCGTTATTGAGATTGGTCACCCGCACATAGCTCGGCAGCGGCAACGTCGTGTGCGCCGCCGAGATGCTGTGCATGTCGTAGACTTCGCCATTGGCGGTCAGCCGGCCGTGAAAATCCCGCCCGTACCAGGAGGCTACGCCTTCGGCGCGATAGTGGGGATTTTCCGCCGGCACATAGGTGCGGCCGTTGATGTTGTAGGGCTTGCCCACCTTGTAGGCGCCCCCACCCTTCGGCACCGGCTCGCCCTCCTCGACCACGCGCGGGCTGTATTCCTTGCTGACGAACGGTCCGGAGCAATGCGCCAGCGCCAGGCAGCCGACCGCGAGCGCACCGACCCGCGCGATCCCGCCCCAAGACCTGCCGCTGAGCTGCCGCCCCATTCCCGATCCCCGCCAGCCGCGCCCGACTCTCCCCTGGTCGCGACCGCTCCCTGTCGGGCCATATCGCCGATGGATCGCGGCAGGAATGGGGCTGGGTTCCACGCCGTGCCCAGCAAATGCCGGAAGCGTTGCAAACGGGTTACGCTTTTCCGAAAACCGCGGTGCCTCGCGCGCGGGCGCCCCTTCACGCGCGCTCTAAACGCTCCTCCCGAACATATTGTCAGAAAGACGATTTCAGCTTCAGATGGTCGAGGCGATTGACCGACTTGATGTCGAGGCGGCGCACCGCGCTGTCCTGCAGCACCTCGAGTGGGACGCTGACTCCGGCGTTCCCCTGCGCCCAGACCTTGCGGTAGAAGTCGGCCAGGTTCTTCGGCGGCTCGCCCTTCACACCGACGATCACGTCGCCGCGCTTGACGCCCGCCTTGTCCGCTGGCCCGCCCGGCGTGACGCGGCTAACAAACAGGCGTCCGCGCAGCTCTTCGGTGTTGAGACCGAGCCACGGCCGTCCCGGGCCGGATGTGCGCCCGTTCGCAATGAGGTCGGCCAGGATCGGCGGCAGCCGGTCGATCGGGACGAACATGTTGCCCGGCGTCTTGTCCCCTCCCCCGATGGCGTCACCGACGATGAGCGATCCGATGCCGACGAGCTTGCCCTCGCGGTTGATCAGCGCCGCCCCGCTCCAGGCCGGATGCGGCGGAGAGGTGAACAGCGCGTCGTCCAGCATGTACTCCCAACTGCCGGCGAACTCGCGCTTGGCGACGACATAGGCGGGGGCGACCATGGCGGCGCCGCCGAAGCTCGCGACCAGAACGGGGTCACGCTCCTTGACCTCGGAGGACTTGCCCAGCGCCATCGGCTTGAGCTTGAGCGGCTCCAGCGTGCGCAACAGGCCAAAGCCGCTTTCGTGATCGTAGCCGACGACGCTCGCCGGCACGGTGCGCCCCTCGTTGGTCACGACCTCGGCGGCATAGGCCTCGACCATGAGATAGCCGATCGTAAGCACGAGCCCGTCGCTGTCGATTAGGACGCCGGATCCTTCGCGTTCGCGGCCCAGGCCCTCGACGGTGCGACCTTCGGGATTGATGTGGGTCTTGATCCGCACCACGGCGGCGGCGAGCTCTTCGACCCAGGCATTCTGCGCGGCGGCCGAGACGCTCGACAGCGCGGCGATGCCCGCGACCAGCAACGATCTCGTCCATGACCAGAGGCCAGGGCGGCGAATGCGGCGCATGCGTGCCTCCTCCACAAGTGCTAGTTGGCCGGGCACCGCGCGTAGGTCTTGAGATCGTTGAAGTCGGGACCGGCCGAAACCTGGCCGTCCTCCTGCGGGATGATGAGGCGGTTCAATTCCGTCTTCTGGTCCGGCGTGGCCGTCATCGTGCAACGCATGTGGGCGGAGTAGATCGGCCCGCTGCGGCCCGCAGTTTCGGTGACCCATTGGATCGCGCAGCTCTCTTGCGAGGTTTCGTAGCCTTGTGGCGACACCGCGATGGTCGACTTCTTGTCGCGGCAGAGCTCCGCGCTCGGCGCCCACGTTCCCCAGAAGCGCTCCGGGACGCTGAGGTGCCGCACGGAATCCGCAAGCGAGGGTCCCGTCAGGAGTGCCGAGGCGACAGCGATGAGGATGCGCATGGTCGTGTTCCGCGCTGAACAAATGATTCTAGCCTGACCGCGCGGCGCCTTCCAGCCGTGCCGGGGGTGTCTTCGCGGACCGTCTCCTTGGGCACGCGACCTTGCGCTATCGTCGTCCTCGGCAGCCCGGAGGATCCCCATGATCGTCGTACGCGACCCCATCCTCGAGCCAACCCCCATCGCCGACCTGCGGCCGACCCAGATGACCGTAGGCATGCGGGAGGTCGGCGAGAAGCGACGGCACCTGCGCAAGCGCGGGGCGAAGAAGATCGGCAAGTTTCTCGGCGCCCACATGATCCCGGTCGTGCTGGGTCCGAAGCAGCGCCCCTACATCATCGACCACCATCATCTCGCGCTCGCCCTGCACAAGGAGGGGCTCGAGCATGTGCTGGTCAGCGTGGTCGCGAATTTGAGCGCGCTCGAGCCCGATGCGTTCTGGATCGTGCTCGATCACCACGCCTGGGTGCATCCCTACGACGCCAAGGGTCGCCGCCGCCCCGTCCAGGACATCCCCAAATCCATCACCGGCCTTGCCGACGACCCGTTCCGCTCGCTCTCGGGCGAGCTGCGCCGCGCCGGCGGCTTCGCCAAGGACATCACGCCGTTCAGCGAATTCCTGTGGGCGGACTTCCTGCGCCGGCGCATGAAGCGGGGCGATGTCGAGGACAACTTCAGCGGCGCACTCGATCGCGCGCTCATCCTCGCGAAGGGCCAGGAGGCCCGCTACCTGCCGGGCTGGTGCGGCCCAAGCGAGCCGTGAGCGACTGGAATCACGCGTCGGGCGGGCATTCGCTCCTCCTCGGCAAGCGATTTTGCCCACCCGAGGCATGCGACCGAAACCCGCCTTACCGCACGATCGGCACCATCAAGCGTGAATCGCTGAAGATGTGCGGCCCTGGTAGATGCGTAGGCGGTCCATCACGGCGACTCCGATTGGAAAGCTCGGCGACGGACCTGTAGGTGCAAAAGTCGCGCCCCCTATCGGCGGCGGTAACCTAATTTCGCCTAGGTGAATGACCTATGGACCCGCGCGTGGGCGGCCCAGACCGGGTTTGCTGCAGATCACCCCTCTAACCGCGCGGCCAAAGTTGCTTGCTTGCGAGCGCCGCGCCCTCGACCAGGGCTTGAAGCTTCGCCCATGCGATCTCGGCGTGCACCCGCGTGCCCAGCCCGCAGTCGGTACCGGCGACCACGTTCTCCCGGCCGACCACGCCGGCGAAATTCTTGATGCGGTCCGCCACCACCTCGGGATGCTCGACCACGTTGGTGGCGTGGCTCACCACGCCGGGCAGCAGCATCTTGCCGTCGGACAGCTTGACGGTCTTCCACACCTTCCATTCGTGCTCGTGCCGCACGTTGCCCGCCTCGAACGAATAGGTCTGGGCATTCACCCGCAGCAGCAGGTCGATCATGTGCTCGAACGCCAGATCGTGGGTATGCGGCCCGTGCCAGCTCCCCCAGCACAGGTGATATCGCACGCGGTCGGGCGGGATGCCTGCGAGCGCGTGATTGATCGCGTCGACGCGCAGCCCGGCGAACTTGCGATAGTCGGCGACGCTCATGGCGGGCTTGATCATGTCCCACCAGTCGACCAGCCCGGGATCGTCGATTTGCAGGATCAATCCGGCATTCACGACCGCCCGGTACTCTTCACCAAGCGCATCCGCCAAGGCGAAGAGGAACTCCTCCTCGGTGCGGTAGTATTCGTTGAAGATGAAATGGTCGAGCCAGCCCGGCGCGATCACGCAGAAGAACGCCTCCTCCACCTTGCCGGCGAAGCGAGCGATGGCGGCCTTGAAGGCCTTGAGCTCGCGGTCGATCGCTTGCGTGCCCTTCGTCTTGATCGGGCCGCTCGCGATCATGCGCTCGCGCTCGGGCGGCATCGGCTTCTCGCCCGGCACGAAGAACAGCGTGCCCATGCGGTCCATGTCGGCGTAGAAATTCTTGAACTCGTCGCGCTCGCGCGTGCTGTGGCGCGTGGTCGGCAGCTCGCCGGGCTTGAGCGGGCGCGTCTCGATGCCGGACAGATGACGGCCGTAATAGGCGATGTTGCGCGCCTTCCAGAACTCGCCGTCGCCGACGCAGTCGATGCCGATGTCGGTCTGCTTGCGCACGGTGTCGGCGACCGCCTGCTCGATCTGCGCGTCGTCGACTTGCTGACCGGCGAAAATCCGCAGCGGCAGGTCCTCGCAACCCGGCGGGATCGGCAGACGGCCGGCATGCGTGGTGCGGATCGCGCTGGAGCTGTTTCTCATGCGTTTCTCCCATCCCTTTGGCCTGACATCTGATCCCGTTGCCCGCGGGCGCTAAATCAACGCGACCTGGCCGCTCTCTCCGGTCTCCGACGGCAGATCAAGAAAGAACACGCTGCCGCCCTCCGGATTGGGCTCCCAACCCGCGGCGGCGCCCATCCGCTCCGCCAGGATGCGCACGATATATAGCCCGAGCCCCGAACTCGGCTCGGCGGCGGTCGGAAGCGCGCTCAGCCGCGCGAACTTTCCGAACAGCCGATCCGCCTCCTCCGGCGCAATGCCAGGTCCGCGATCGCTCACCGAGATCCGCACACCGGCGTCGCGCGCCTCTGCCTTCAGCCGCACGGTCGTTGGAGTCGTCGACGATCAGGACGCGCGGCCGTTTGTCGTGCCATGACGGCGAATTGGTACGGATCGTCGGTTCCCAGTCAAGACAACCGCTCATGCCTGAGCGGGCCGGGTGAACCCAGCGACCGTGTCCACGCACAAACCGGTGGGACAATGGGCATCATTGCCCTACCCAGCCGCTATGCTAGTCGTGGCGGCGTAAGGCATGCGCAATCCGAAGACGCATCCCGATCGATCGAACCGGGATGAGCTCTAGCCAGGGAGACATGCGATGCGCAGGATTTTGATCGCAGCCGCGCTCTCAGCGGCACTGCTGGCGACCGCGGATGCGAAGGAGCAGCGCGGAACCATCATCTCCGTCGATGACGCCGCCAAGACCTTCGTCTGCCAGTGGGGCACCAAGGACTGGACCTACAAGACCACGAAAAAGACCGGCATCCGCATCAGCAACAGGGACGGCAGCTGGTCCGACCTCAAGACCGGCGCGCGGGTCAATGTCGGCTATCACACGGTCGGCGAAGACCGGGTCGCGGATTGGGTCGTCATCCTGCGCTGAGCGCGGCGTCTCGGCGCTGGCGCCTGCTCACGGCGCCATTCGGTCGACCCACCAGACCGCAACGCCGATCCCCAGCAGAATGACGATGCACAGGATGGCGAGCCCCCACGCCAGTTCGCGGATGCGGCCGGGCGTCAACTTCATTGCAAAGTCCCCTCTTCGTCGTGCCGAAGCGAAGTCCCCCAGCTTGCCACATCGACAAGAAGGGCTAAATGCCCAAGCGCGACCACGCGCACGCACCAGACCCCTGCCCCTTGCGCCGACGGCGGAGCCGACGCGACAGGTTGCACGAGCCGCTCTACTGGGACGAACAGATGCCCCTGCAACGAAGAAGCGAGCGTTACAATCGACGAAGTCTTGAACAGAGATAACGAACACTGCCGCGAGTGCGACAGGTTTTCCGTAAAGTTTGCGTGGCTCCTCGAAGGCGCCGGGGACGGTCTTCTTGCTTATCCTGTCCCCGGCGTACATTCCGACCGGGTTGATGTGGTAATCCGGTGGAACGCGCTTCCTCCCCGGTTCAGGCGCGAGTGATCGGAACGGCGAGGAACCTTGTCGATTCGTCCGACTTCAACCGCATCAACACCACTCGCTTGCCATCCTTGTGGGCGTCCCTGACGGCGTTGCGCACATCGACCGGGGTGACGACCTTCTTCCCGCCAACATCGAGGATGATGTCACCGATCTTGAAACCGTGCTCGAAGGCAAGTCCGTTGCGATCGAGATCGATCACCATGACCCCTTCAGAGCCGGCACCTGCGACATGCTCGGCAGACGCGAGCATCAAACCGAGCTTCGGCGCCTCGACGCGATCCGTGTCGGCCTTGGGTGCGGCTGCACGCGCTTCGTGCTGCTTCGGCATTTCACCGAGCGTCAGCGAGATGGTCTTCTCTTCGCCCTTGCGCCAAATCGTGAGTTTCGCGGTGCCACCTGGAGTCAAGTCGCCGATCTGCTTGGCAAGGTCGCGGGTATCGTTGACCGGTTGACCGTTCAGAGCGGTGATGACATCGCCGGAGAGGATTCCGGCCTTCGCGGCGGGGCCGTCCGGGAACGGTTCGGCGACGAGCGCGCCTTTGTCTCCCTTCATGCCGAGGCTTTCGGCAATATTGGTGGTGACAGGCTGGATCTGCACGCCGATCCAGCCCCGGGCAGCCTGCGGCGCGCTTTCCTTGGCGTTCGCGATCGACACCGCCGGGAGTATCGATTGGCCGGAACCGCCCGGGCCAAGGAGAAGTGCGGCGGCAGCGAAGCTCACGCCGGTGGCAAGAAGGGCAAGACGCCGCGCCGAACGAGCGCGAGCCAGTTGGTCTCGAGGACTGATCATGGGGTCTCCGTTGGATTAATGGCGCGGCGGGCGCCGTGCTGGGCGGCTAAATGAAGGCGCCGGCCTTACTGTGAGGTGACGGCCGAATTAACGTTTGGCAATCAAACCCTGCTCTGTCAGATGGTGCTGCTGGTGCGCTCGTGTGCCGCAGCCATTCGACCCGATCGGAGCCCTTCGCTTGATGACGCAACGCACCCCGTGGTCGCGTTCCGCCAAGAGCTTTTGTCGCATTTCCCTCCCGGCACCTTGGTAACTAATCTCTACGCAATATCCGATCGGAGGGCCTTATGGCCGGTGTGCGACGCCTGACTTGCACGTTCGTGCTCGCCGCGCTGTTGACGACGCTGTTCGCGGCTGCGCCGGTAGCGGCCCAATCATGGCCGACACGGCCGGTCAAGTTCATCCTGACGCTCGGGCCGGGCAGCGGGGCCGACATTGGCGCCCGGCTATTGGCGGACCGGCTGACCAAGAAATGGGACCAGCCGATCGTGATCGAGAACCGGCCCGGTGGCGACGGCATCGTGGCGATCAACGCCTTCGTCAGCGCCCAGGACGACCACATCCTGCTGTTCGCGCCAAGCTCCTCCTTCATCGGCCACCCTTACCAACACGACAATCTGCCGTACAAACCGGATGATCTCGCCCCTATCGCGCGAGTGTCTAATACCGTCGTCGGAATCTCGGTGCCGATGGACTTACCCGTCAAGACGCTCAGGGACGTCGTCGAGCTGGCAAGCACTAAGCCGGGACAACTTAACTGGGCGGGCCTGACCGGCGCCCTCGATATCATATTCGAGGGTTGGCTTAAGAGCATCGGCGTCGACATCAAGAAGGTGCCTTACCGCAATCCGGTCGAGGCGGTTAACGATCTAGCTGCCGGGCGCGTACAGGTCTACGAGTCGGCCTACGCCATCGCCCGCCCGCAGATCCAGGCCGGCAAGATCAAGGTCCTGGCGGTGACCAACACCGCGCGCGCCTCCGCGATACCCGACATTCCGACGGTGGCGGAGGCCGGCTATCCGGCGCTGACGATGGATGGGCTGGTCGGACTGTTTGGCCCGCCAACAATGCCGAAGGATCTGCGCGAGCGCATCGCCGCGGACATCAGGACGGTGATGGACGCCGATCCGGTCATCAAGGACCGCCTTATCACGACTGCCCAGGTTCCCAACCCGGGCGGGCCAGCGGAGTTCGCCAAATCGATCGACGAACAGCGCGCGGTGCTTGCAAAGGCGGCGAAGGACCTTGGCATCACGCCGAAATAGCACTGGCAGCCTTTTGAAGCCGCAAGCTGCGGTGAGGTGATCGACATTCATCACCGGCAGCGAAGCTCGGCACCGTCGGGCCGCCTGCCCATGGAAGGATTTTCAAGCATCATGTTGGGCAAGGCGTGTTGCCGGGGCGTGGGTGGGGTCACGCATGGGCAACTGCCCCGACATCGATTGTGCCGATCGCAAGCAGACTTCGCCGGCGAGGTTGGCGATGGTATCGTGCCAAACGCGACACCCTTACAATCGCTCGAGAACGATTGGCAGGTGAATCGAACCCGAGGGACACAGCCATGAACCGTGCAATATCCTGTATTTCCATCCCGCTACTGACGGCCATTCTGCTGATCGGCGCGTCGTTCAGCGCGCCAGCGTCGGCAGCGGAAGAATTGCGCATTGGTTTCATCGCGCCGAAGACCGGCATTTTCGCGCAACTCGGCATCGACATGCAGAACGGTTTCCAGATGTATCTGGACGAGCACAAGGGCGAGCTTGGCGGGGCCAAGGTGACCCTGATCGTCGAAGATGATCAGGGCCGGCCGGACACCGGCGTCACCAAGGCCAACAAGCTCATCCTGTCGGACAATGTACACATGCTGGTCGGAGGCGTGCTGGCGACAACGGGCTATGCCCTGGCGCCGGTCGCGACCCGCGCAAAGATGCTCTACATCGGCTCGATCGCCACCGCCGACGATCTCGGGCAGCGCGACTTCGAAAAGTACCCGTACATGGTGCGCCCAACCTTCGTGCCATCGCAGCCCGCTCATCCGCTCGGCCAATGGGCCTGCGAGCAGGGCTACAAACGGATCAGCCTCATCGCTGCCGACTATGCATTTGGCCACGAGACAGCAGGCGGCTTCCAGAAGACGTTCGAGGACTGCGGCGGCAAGATCGTGCAGAAAATCTGGCCGCCGATCGGCACCAAGGACTTCGGTCCCTACATCCCGACGATCAAGGCCGATATCGATGCCATCTTCGCCTTGATGGTGGGCCCGATGTCCCTGCAATTCCCCAAACAACTGCGGGCGTCCGGCTTCAAAAAGCCGATCCTCGGCGGCGGCACCAATTATGACGAATTCATCCTGCCTTCGATGGGCGACGAGGTGATCGGCGATGTGTCGGCGTTCATGTACAGCGCGGCGCTCGACACGCCCGGGAACAGGGCGTTCGTGACCAAGTACCGCTCAGCCTACGGCAAGGTGGCGTCCTATTACTCGGAGGCCAACTACACGACCGCGCAATGGATCGACGAGACGATGAAGAGGCACGGCGGCAAGTATCCAGGGCCGCTCGAGTTCATCAAGACCATGCAAAGCATCAAGCTTGACGCCATCCGCGGACCGGTCTCGCTCGACGACCGGCTCACCGCCATCAACAACATCTATATCAAGAAGGTCGAGAAGAAGAAGATGTTCGGCTACGACAAGGAGGAGCTCTGGAACACGGTCATCAAGACTTATCCAAACGTCGGCCAGTTCTGGACCTACGACAAGGCAGCCTTCCTCAAGCAGCCGGTCTATTCGCGCGACTTCCCGCCGTGCAAGTTCTGTGAATAGCGCACGGCACTGGAAGAAGGGTCGAAACCCGCGCGTTTCGGAAGTCGCAGAGCCCATTTGGGCGTGCCCCTTTTGAGCCTGCGTGAGTGCTTGGAAAGGGGATCGATCCGCACGGGGGCCGACACGCAGAGGACATGACCATGGATCTGCAATCAGGCGACCAAACCGCAACGCAATGCTTTCAGGTCGGCGTCGCGCTGGTGCTGACCGTGCTGTTCGCCTCCACCTCGGCTCAAGCGCAGGCAACCGATTGGCCGTCGAAGCCGGTCAATGTCGTCGTCGGCTATGCCGCCGGCGGCAACACCGACGTGATGGCCCGCATGGCCAGCAGGTCGCTTACCGAGGAGCTCAGGCAGAGCTTCGTCGTCGACAATCGGATCGGTGCGGGCGGCGCCATCGCCGCCGCCTAC
>Ga0081455_10006670_pt1 | contig 12337 bp, 12 predicted proteins | sample TabmetS3T2R1_FD_70207 | JGI IMG/M metagenome (GOLD analysis project Ga0081455, IMG submission 70207) | Tabebuia heterophylla rhizosphere microbial communities from the University of Puerto Rico - S3T2R1 | ecosystem: Host-associated > Plants > Roots > Rhizosphere ... | reverse complement strand
TGGGTCGGCCCAGTCAGCGCATCGACATTGTGCTCCGGATGTGGCATGAGGCCGACCACATTTCCGCGCTCGTTACAGATGCCGGCAATATCGTTGTAGGAGCCGTTGGGGTTGCCGTTGATGTATCGGAAGATCACCTGGCCTTCGCCCTCGAGGCGACGCAAAGTCTCCTCGTCGGCGACATAGCCGCCCTCACCGCTCTTGAGCACAAGGGTGATCTCTTGACCCTTGGTGAGTTCCGATGTCCATGTGGTGTCGACCGAATCCACTCGAAGATCTTGATCCTTGCAGACGAAGACCCGAACATTGTTGCGAATCAGTGCGCCCGGCAACAGATGTGCCTCGCAGAGGATCTGGAAGCCGTTGCAAATACCCAGCACCGGCATCCCCGAGTGGGCAGCCTTGATCACCTCAGCCATGACTGGGGCGAATCGGGAGATGGCTCCACAGCGCAGATAGTCCCCGTAGGAGAACCCACCGGGCAGGATCACGGCCTCTACACCGTCGAGGGCATCGTTGCCGTGCCAGAGTGGCACAGCCACGCCCTCGCAGAGCCGGATGGCACGTAGCGCGTCCTGATCGTCGAGCGAGCCCGGGAAAGTAACAACGCCGATTCTTGGTTCCATCAGCCCGCCTGTGTGGCGAGCGCAGCCTGCTCGGCTGCCTCGCCTTCGTTTTCCTCGTCGGGTGGTGCCGGCGGCTCCTCAACCCGTACGTTGAAGGTCTCGATCACGGTGTTTGCCAGCAGTGTCTCCGCCGCCCGGCGCACCTCGGCCAACCGATCTTCGGTGAGCTCGCCATCGACATCGAGCTCGAACCGCTTGCCTTGGCGCACCGAAATACCGGCAAAGCCCAGCCGGGCCAGTGCCCCGGTCACGGCCTTGCCCTGGGGATCCAGGATCTCCGGCTTCGGCATCACGTCGACCACCACTCGCGCCATGCCAGCGGAGTTTAGCCCGGCTCACCCACCACCCCCGGAAAGAGCGATGAAATAGACGACCGGGGGCGGACTCAGGCGATGTCGCGACGTGTCGCGGACAGCATGCCGGCGAGAGCGGGCAGCAGACACCATGCCGCGAAGACTAGGGCGGCGAGCCACCACGGCGGCGGGTGGTGACCAGCGAACAACACCGGCGAGGTGATCTCCAACATGGCGTTGGTCGCACCGCTTGGCATCAGGTTCAGCAGCTGATCCCATCTCTTCAGGAAGAAGACAACAGACACAATCGGCTCGACCAGAAAGCCGAGAACGATGCCGACGACCAGAGCTACTAGCATGTTCTTGATCAAGATCCCGATACCCATCCCGATCATGGTCCAGAGCGCGATCGAGCACACGCCCAGGATGATCGAGCGCCATGTTTCAGGCTGGTCCAGCAGGAAACTTCCGCCGTTCGCCAGCACGAATGGGACCGACACCAGCATGCCAGCGACCACGCTGGTGACCCCATAGATCACACCGAAGATCAACAGGGCTTCCGCCTTGCCCAGGAACATGCGGACCCGCCGGGGAATGGCTAGATAACTCGAGGCGAGCGTGCCGTATCGATACTCGCTACCAACTGCGACGATGCCCACCACCATCGCCAGGATCCGGGACAACACGTTTCCGCCGTTGTAGATGCTCCGGATGGTCCCTGGATCAGCAAACGGCGCGCTCGCAATGCCCTCTCTGTTTTGCAGCAGAGCTATGACGGCGGGCAACGCGGCATATCCGGCGCTGAGCACGAAGATGCAGATAAGTACGACCCACCACAGCTTGGTGGTGGCAATCCGGCGCAACTCCGCACGGAGTACGCCACTCATCTGGAACCTTCGAGCATGGAAAAGAACTCATGCTCGAGATCGCGCCGTTCGGTTCCCAACTCGTCGACCACAATGCCGGAGCCGAATAGGACAGAACCGACCTGGCCCACGTCGTGACTGTGAACGCGTAGATAGGCTCCGTGCTCGTCGGCCGCGATTTCCACCTCAGCACCAATGGTTGCCAGCGCATGATGGGCGGCGCTCAGGTCTGAAACACGTGCGCGGGTAGTGCCTTCGCCCAAGTTGAGTTCCGACATCGGCATCTGCGCCAGCAGCCGGCCCCTGTTGATCACAACGATGTCGTCAGCAGTGGCCTCGATCTCGTTGAGTTGATGAGAGGAGACAAACACGGCCCTGCCACTTGCCGCGAAATCACGCAGGAAGGTACGCAGCCAGCGGATCCCTTCCGGGTCCAGGCCGTTGGCAGGTTCGTCCAAGATCAGATAGTCAGGGTCGCCCAGCATCGCGGCGGCCAGCGCAAGGTGCTGCTGCATACCCAGGGAGTACTCCCCCACCGGCTGCCGGGCGACTTCTCCGAGTCCGACCTCACCGAGCAGCTCGTCGACTCGGCGATCGCTGGCGCGGGCGGTAGGCGCGAGCACCCGAAGATGGTTACGGCCGCTGCGACCGGGATGGAAGCGGGCGTCGAGCACGCAACCTACTGTCCGCTGAGGATGCGGCAGGTCGGCGTACGCGAGGCTGCCAAATGTGGCCGTACCGGTAGTTGGAGTTACCAGTCCGAGGAGGATCCGCATGGTGGTGGTCTTTCCTGCGCCATTGGGTCCTAGGAAGCCGGTCACCCGTCCGGGCTCGACCACGAAGCTGAGATTGTGTACAGCCAGAGTGCCGTCGTAGCTCTTGATCAGCCGATCAACGATGATCGGCGACACGTCATGGTGGACGGTCGGTCGTGAGGACCTTGCCCGGGGCACGGCGGGTGCCGGTGGCCGTCCGACGGTCTGGCCCGATCGCGGTCGGGTTGACGCCGCCGTTGGCTCTGCGGGCATGGCCCTCGAGGCCGGCCGGATCGGCACAGCCCGTGTGATCTCTGCTGCGCCCTGATTGATCTGTTCGGTGCGCTGAGTCGTCTGTGGTGCACCTTGATTGATCTGCCCAGCCCGCTCCGCGATCGGTCTCGCGTCCTCACTAGTTCGTCCTGCGACCGGGTTGATCTGCCCTGCACGCTGGGCGATCTGCGCGGCGCCGCCCCAGGTGATCTGTTCTGCTCGCCGAGTGATCTCCATTGCACCCTGAGTGATCTCTGCTGCGCCCTGAGCCCGTCGAAGGGCGGCGCTCGGCCGATCCACTGGCGACGTTGGAGGTAGAGGCGCTGTCAGACGATCGATCGGTGCAGCGGGCTGATACTGCTGTGTCGGCCCCATTCGCGGTACCGCTGGCGTGGGAGCGACAGCGGGTTTTGGCGGCTTGACTGATCGCGACGGCATAGGGTCTGCAGGCCGGGCCTCAGACGCAGTGATCTTCGGCGGCTCAATCACCGGCTCGCTTGGGGAGAGGAGCACACTGCGCCGCGGCTGCGGAGTCTCCAGCTCCAAGTCCGGCTCTCCGAGAAGTCTCGCCAGGAAGGGCGGCGGTGGGGGCAAGCTTGATTGCGTGGGCTGAGGATCAACGACGGCGCGCCGACCAGTGGTATCGGTCGGTGCCGGCTCTCCAAGAAGCTCCGCCAAGCGTGACGGCGGAGCGGGCAGGTTTGATTGCGTAGGCTGAGGATCAACGACGGCGCGCCGACCAGTGGTGTCGGTCGGTGCCGGCTCTCCAAGAAGCTCCGCGAAGCGCGACGGCGGAGCGGGCAGGTTTGATTGCGTTACCTGACGATCAACGAAGGCGCGTCGACCAGTGGTATCGGTATTGGTCGGCGCTGGCTCCACCTCGTCGAGGTCGTGCCAGCTCAACGATTCTGCGGGCAACGCTCGGCGTGGTGGTAAGGCGGAAGGCCTCAGATGATCATGCTCCGCCATCTGCAGCTGGGTCCCGATCGCACTTGGCTCGAGTGCTCGAGCAGGAGCGCGTGCCGGGCGCACCACAACGCGGTCCCCGCTGTCAGCTTGAGTAAAGCCGCGGGACCGTCTGGCCATATATGATTCAACGTCGTCTGGCTCCTCGAGGAGCGCCCGCCGGGGCCGATCCACCGGCATAGTCTCTCAGGCATCTCGGTGTGCTGCTCGACGGTACCCATGTGTCGTACATCAAGCTTTTGTTGCAGTACGACCGACGGACCCAAGATGGCCGCCTTACCCACCTTGCTCACGCTGTACGCGGCATGCATGCCATGTACAGCGCGAGCACCCCACGTAGCGTGGGATGTTCAGAGGAGAGAGGCCGAGGTCAGTCTTCCTCGGGGAAGCCACGTCTTGGGCCCTGAGGATGACCCGGAACCAGCCAGCAATCGGGCTGCTTTCTGTGAGGCGTCGCCTCAAAGTGGAGATCTAGCCACCCATCGTGTCCAGAAAGGACAGCTCGAATGTCACTCACCCGCCCTCGCGACGACCGGATCATCGCTGGCGTGTGCTCGGGAATCGCCCGCCACTTCAACATCGATCCCACCGTCGTCCGAATCGCCTTCGTAGCCAGCCTGTTCCTCCCAGGCCCGCAGATCTTGATCTACCTCGTCGCCTGGCTGCTGATGCCGGACGAGGCCACCAGCGTCGTCTGATCCTCGCTACCACAACGGCCCCTCAGTCATTGGGACTGGGGGGCCTTTGCATGCGCTGACGCACTGCGGACTCAAGGACCCCAATCCAACTGGCGATGCGTCTCGAATGGGAGATATCGAGCGGACATTAGGGCCTTGATTGGGAGGTTAATCATGAACCATCGCAGCCGCAGGTGGATAGTCGCTGCCATCACTACCATCACGACTGGCATCCTCATTTGGATGCCCACCATCGCTCAGGCGGGCATCACAGCGACCGGCGTCGACTAAGCCACCCGGTGTAGCGTAAGCCCGCCAGGCAGGCGGGCCGCCTAGCGCATCGGGTTCGGAGTTGCCGCAGCCCGTGAGGTTCAAGCCACTCCGTACAAGGTACGGACGATGTCCTCGATAGCGGGCTCCTGCAGGGTCAGATCAACCACCTCGGTTACCGCGCTCACCTCGGCAAGGACCCTGGCTGCCGTGGTCTCCTTGGGACTGAAAGCCAGCCGCTGCCGCTGCCCGTCGAGATCGCTGCCGATATGAGACGCCTGGCTCACTTGAAGATCTGGGCTCGGCTCTGGCAGATCGACCACCAGAACACGCTGGAGCGCCACACGCTCGGCCAGGCTGGGCAGCGTACCGTCGAAGGCCAGTCGGCCGCGGTCGATCACCAGCACCCGCTCGCAAAGCCGTTCGATGTCACCCATGTCGTGCGTGGTCAACAGCAACGTAGTGCCGAACTCTGCACGCTCGGCGATGAGGAAATGGCGCAGCCGCTCCTTGCTGATCATGTCGAGACCGATGGTCGGTTCGTCCAGGACCAGTAGCCGTGGGCGGTGGACCAGGGCAGCCGCCACCTCGCCTCGCATCCGCTCGCCCAGGGAGAGCTGCCGTACGGGCGTGTCCAACAGATCGGCGAGACCGAGGCGGTCCACCAGCTGCTCGGTTCGGGCTGTCGCCTCCCCGGTCGACAAGCGGTGAAGCGCGCCCAGTATGCGAAACGAGTCGCGCAGCGGCAGGTCCCACCACAGCTGGCTCCGCTGCCCGAAGACGACTCCGATCTCGCGAGCCAGCTGCCGGCGTTGCGGCACCGGGTCATAGCCGCAGGTTCGCACTCGGCCGCTAGTGGGGACGAGGATGCCGGTCAGCATCTTGATGGTGGTGGATTTCCCGGCACCGTTCGCTCCGATGTAGCCGACCGCCTCACCAGGCTGGATCGACGCGGTGATCCCATCGACGGCGTGCACGATCTTCGCATGTCGACGCAACCGCCCGGCCTTTCGTCGTATCGTGAACGAGCGGCACAGGTCCTCGAACTGAACGATTGGTTCGGCGATCATCTCATCCTCCTGCACCGGTGAACCTGCGGACACCAGCGCGCCACGCGAGCCATGCCAGCGCCCCGGCCCAGAGGGCGAAGACGGGCGCGAACCAGCCGAGCCAAGCGGGGAGGAACTCCGGCCCAGGAAGTCCCATGATCAACAGCGATGGAAGGTACGCGGTTAGCGTCGCTGGAAAAACGAAGGTGAACAGAATGCGGATCGGCGTGATCAAGACGCTCCCGGGGAGCTGGCCCGCATAGCCGCCGCCGTAGACGAATGCCGCCGTGAATTCGGCGCCGTCGATCAGGAAGAACTGCAGGCCGCCAGCCGTGACGAAGAAGGCGCCATAGATGGCCGCTCCGACGAGCGGAGTGATCACGAGCAGGTAGATCGTGCTCGCGGTGTACCCGAGATCAAGTCCCGGCAGCACCACGAAGATGATCACCACTCCGACGACAAGCCGGCCCAGCCGTCGGAGCTGGAAGTCGGCGGTAATCAGCTGCAGCAGCAACGGCATGGGCCGTACCAGAAGAACCTCCAGCCGCCCCAGACGGAGGTAGGTGGGAATCGTGTCCAGCTGGCCAAAGATCACGTCCGCTAGTGCGAAACCCATGTTTGCAAGGGCGAAGACGAGCGCGCTCTGTCTCAAGTCGAGCCCACCGAAAACGGACACGTTGGCAAAGATCGCGTAGATCTCCAGGAACTCCACCAACCCAACGGCCACTGACGTGGCGACGTTCAGCCAGAAACTGGTCCGATAGGCCAGCTGACTGCGGATCCGGGAACCGATGAGGATCCGATGAGCCTCTATTGCGGATAGGTCAGCCACCCTGCACCACCAGTCGATGTGCGGCCCGCCACTGCACCAGCCTGGCGAGACCGATGAGGCCGATCAGCCAGCCGAGCTGGCTGGCGACCAGCGCAGCGGCAGCCCAGCCGAGGACCCAGCCGGAGAGCACGTCGATCGGCGTTTGCAGCATCGAGGGGAACGGGGTGGCGTAGGCGATGACCCGTAGCCATTCCGGGAAGAAGTGGACGGGGACGAACAGGCCGGCGAAGGGACCGACTACGACGATGTAGAGCCCTACGAATCCCCGTACGTCCAAGGTCCAGAAGGCGATCAGGTTGACCAGGAAACGGAGTGTGAAGCTGATCGATATGGCGAGGAACAAGCTGACCAAACCGAGCGGGTACGCGGTCCAAGAATCCGGCCGGGCTAGGCCAACCGTCACAGCGCCAATGATCAGCGGCGGCAGGCCGCGGGCGAGCAGCTGGAAACAGGCACGGCCCAGGTCACGTGCCCACCACGCCATCTGGAGGTCAACCGGCCGGGCGAAGTCGACAGCGATCTCCCCACTGCTGACACGCTCGGCAATCTCGATCCAACCGAACAGTGCAACCGGGGCAAGAAGCGCCTGGCCTAGCCAGACGTAGGTCGAGGCCAATTGCTCGTCGTAACCGGCCAGCGTGCCACCAGCGGAGGAAATGGCCGCGTATAAGACGCTGACTCTGATGAACCCGAACACCGACTGGGTCGTGATTCCGGCCAGGATGGCCAACCGATAAGTGCTGAACCGCCGGAATTCAGCCACTGCCAGCAGCAGGTAGGTACGCACGATGGAACGAGTTTTATAGCACTGCACCCGGACGGTAACTAGCAGCGTCGGGATGGGCGACCGCAACCTTCTCGATCTCGCTCGCCAATGTCACCACCTGCTGCCCCGCTGTACCGGCCAGCGGGAGCGGGTCGGCGAGAGCAGCGTCAAGCTCGGCGCGAGTGACACCGAGCCGCCGATCGGCGGCCAAGCGATCAAGCAGGTCGTTGTCGTTGCGACCGGTCTCGCGCATCTCCAAGGCAGCAGCAATCGCATGCTCTGAGATTGCTTCATGAGCCGTTTCGCGGCCGGTTCCGTGCCGCATGGCCGCGATCAGCACCTTGGTGGTGGCGAGAAATGGCAGATAGCGCTGCAGCTCGGCATTGATCACCGCCGGGAAAGCGCCAAAATCCTCGAGCACGGTGAGAAACGTCTCGAACAGACCATCGAGTGCGAAGAAGGAATCCGGCACCGCGACTCGACGAACCACTGAGCATGACACGTCACCTTCGTTCCATTGATCACCGGCCAACTCGCCGATCATCGAGAGGTATCCCCTGATGATCACCGCTAGTCCGTTGACCCGCTCGCAGGAGCGAGTGTTCATCTTGTGCGGCATGGCACTCGAACCGACCTGCCCGGGCTGGAAGCCCTCGGTCACCAGCTCATGTCCGGCCATCAACCGCATCGACGTCGCTAGGTTGGAGGGCGCCGCCGCCACCTGTGCGAGTGCGCTGATCACGTCGAGATCGAGCGAGCGCGGGTACACCTGTCCGGTGCTCACCAGGATGTGGGCAAAGCCCAAGTGATCAGCGATCCGGCGCTCGAGTGCATGCAGCCGCTCCGGATCGCCACCTAACAGGTCGAGCATGTCCTGGCTCGTGCCCACCGGCCCCTTGATGCCCCGAAGCGGATAGCGATGGAGTAACTCCTCAACTCGCTGGTATGCCACCAGCATCTCGTTCGCTGTGGTAGCGAAACGCTTCCCCAAAGTGGTGATCTGTGCTGCGACATTGTGGGTTCGGCCAGCCATCGGCTGATCTGCATATTGGGCTGCCAGCTGAGCGAGCCGTACCAGTGTCGCCACCATCCGGTCCCGGATGATCTTGAGAGACGAAACGATCTGTAGCTGCTCGACATTTTCGGTCAGGTCGCGCGAGGTCATCCCCTTGTGCACGTGCTGGAAGCCAGCAAGCGCATTGAACTCCTCGATCCGTGCCTTCACGTCATGCCGGGTGATTTTTTCCCGCTCGGCGATGCTCGCTAGATCAACATTGTCAACGATGCCCTCGTAGGCCTTGATCACCAGAGCAGGGTCGTCACCACCGAAGTCCACGCCAAGATCATGCTGGGCCGCCAGAACTGCGAGCCACAGCCGGCGTTCGGAGATGATCTTGCTCTCCGCCGACCAGATCTCGCGCATCGCCGCCGAGGCATAGCGGTTGGCCAGGACGTTGCCGATCCGCACTGTTCAGCTCACCGCCAGCCGCGCGGCGCCTGCCGTGTTTGCGCGGCGATAAAGGGAAGCTGCAGCGATGTCATGGCGATAGAAAGACCCCTCGAGCCGGATCTCTGAGATCGAGTCGTACGCCCGACCGCGGGCTGTCTCAATGTCATCCCCGAGTCCGACGACGGCCAGTACGCGGCCGCCGGCACTGATCAGGTTTCCCTGCTCATCGCGAGCGGTCCCGGCATGGATGACTGCGCTGCCGTTCTGTGTCGCGGCCTCGACCCCAGTGATCACCCCACCTGTCCGCGGGCTCCCGGGATAACCGGCAGCGGCGAGGACAACGGCTACCGCGGCACCGCTGCCCCACTCCAGGTCGGGAGATGAAGCAAGATCACCGGTGGCGGCGGTGTAGAGCAACCCGCCGAGTGGCGTGACGAGTCGAGCGAGCAGTGGCTGGGTTTCGGGGTCACCGAAACGCGCATTGAACTCGACCACCCGAACACCGCGAGAGGTCAGTGCCAGACCGGCGTACAGCAGTCCGCTGAAGGGTGTGCCGCGATGCGCCATCTCAGCCACGGTTGGCTGCAGCACTCTCTGAGTGACCTCTTCAACAAGATCATCCGGGGCCCACGGCAACGGCGTGTACGCGCCCATGCCGCCGGTGTTGGGACCGCTGTCCCCATCCCCGACGCGTTTGAAGTCCTGGGCTGGCTGTAGGAAGCGCACGGTATGCCCATCAGTGATCCCGAACAGGCTGACCTCTGGCCCATCGAGAAACTCCTCGATCACGACCCGGCCGCAGCGCAGGGCATGATCAACAGCGAACTGTCGGTCATCGGTCACCACGACGCCCTTGCCGGCTGCCAGCCCATCGGCCTTGACCACGTACGGCGGCCCAAACTCCTCGAGTGCCTGCTGGACTTGATCTTGGGTCACACATTCTCGGAACTGAGCAGTGGGCACCCCGGCGGAGGACATGACCTGCTTGGCGAAGGCCTTGCTGCCCTCCAGCTGTGCGGCGGCCGCAGACGGGCCGAAGCAGGCGAGACCGCGCTCGCGTACTGCGTCGGCAACGCCCGCTACCAGCGGCGCCTCAGGTCCAATAACGACCAGATTGACTCCGAGCCGGGTAGCCAGGCCCGCCACGGCTGCACCGTCGAGCGGATCGACGCGATGATTCTCCCCGAGCGAAGCACTGCCGGGATTACCCGGCGCGGCGTGCAACTCGACGACCGCGGGATCGCGGCTAAGCGCCAGGCTGAGCGCGTGCTCACGCCCTCCAGAGCCGATCACCAGCACGCGCAGCGCATCCACCACGTGCCAAGAGCCTACCCATCGGCTAAGTTTCGCCCGTGGCTGATCTCAGCTTCCCTCTTCTGCACATCCGGCCACAGCGTGGATGGCTCAACGATCCGAATGGGCTCTGCCGGATTGACGGCCGGTATCACGTCTTCTTTCAGTACAACCCGGTCGCGCCGGTGCACGACGCCGTGCACTGGGGCCACGTCAGCTCCACTGATCTGATCCATTGGCAGGAGCAGCCTGTCGCGCTTGCACCGAGGTCAAGGCTCATCGATGGTGCCGGATGTTGGAGCGGCTGCCTGGTCGACGATGCCGGAGTGCCGACCGCCGTGTACACGGCAAATCCCGATTATGCCAGGAACGCCGTTGTCGTTCTGGCCCGATCCGATCGATCCCTGGTTTGCTGGGAACAAGACGAGTCGCCGGTTGTGGGAATCTCGAAAGCCTCCGCCGGCGAGGAGATCCGGGATCCGTTCATATTTATCCACAACGGGCGTCGCTATGCCGTTCAGGGCGCTGGACGACCGTCGGGCGGCGGCGCCCGGCTGCTGCTCTACGGCTGCGACAACCTCAGGCGCTGGGTCGAACTCGGAGTCTTACTCGATGCTCACGACCCCATTGCCCTGGAGCATGCCCCAGCCGACATATGGGAGTGCCCGAACCTTGCGCAGATTGACGGCCAATGGGTGGTAGTGCTCTCGCTGTGGCGGCTGGCCGATGGTCTCACCCAGCTGGTTGGGGTGCGATACCTGCTCGGCGACTTGGTCGCCCGGGGTCAGGGATTGATCTTCACAGCGATCTCGGGAGGCATGGTCGACGACGGCCCCGCGTTCTATGCTCCCCAGCTCCTGACCGAACCGGATCGTACGCTGCTGTGGGGTTGGGCCTGGGAACTCGGTCGCAGCGAGGAGCAGATCGCGGAGGCCGGTTGGGCCGGCGTACTCACCTTTCCGCGTGAGCTCTACGTGCGCAATGGTGTTCTCTGCGCGCGGCCGGCACCTGAGCTGGAAGGTCTGCGCCTCGGGGACTTCGGATGGCAGTCGGGCGTGCCATTCCACGAGCAGGCCTTCGAGCTGATCGCCAGTGGGCCAGTAACTCTGAAGCTCGTTCAGGGCCGCGCTGTGCAGCTGGTATCAGCAATGGAGGGTACGCCGACCGATCCGGCGAGGATCTTGGTCGACGGCAGCATGGTGGAGACCTTTCATCGCGGAGCGAGCCATACCGCGCGCGCCTATCCGACGGCTGACAGCGCGTGGCTGGTGGATGGTGCTGCCGTCACTGCCTACCGGCTGGGACAGCATGAGCCCTGAGCTGGCGGCAGGTGGTGTCAAGGGGGATATGTGGGCGTCCCGCTTGTCAGCTACCTACTTGTCAGCTACCTATCGGTAGCTCGCGCGCACGAGCCTGAGTGCCAACTCGTCAATCATGTTGCGCCACGTGCCGCGGCGCTGCCACGGGGCACGTCATGCCCCCAGAAGCGACCAAGCCCAAGGAACACCAAGGAACAGGAACCAGATGACGGAGATCACGAGGAACACCATGCCAATGATGCCGAGGACGCGGCCGAGCTGGACGATCTGGCGGTTGCCGTAGCGGCCGGGCTGCGCGTCGATCTCCTTGAGGGCGTTGTTGCCCATGACGAAGGCGACGATGCCGAGCGGTGTGCAGCAGGTAACCGACAGGATGCCGAGGATGAGGATCGTCATCCCCTTCGGGTGGTCCACCGGGCCACCTATGCCACCCATGGGCGGCGCGGCGTAGCCACGCGACGCGGCGTAGCCACCGTCGCCGGAGCCGGGGGGCGGAGGCGCCGGGGTCGAACCTTGGTCGGACATGACTTCCCTCTCTGCCTCGCGACGCTGGGCACGTCATGCCCCCAGCCGAAGTGATCCGGCGGCGCCGATCCTTGCACAGTCATGGGGTCCCGCGCGGGGGAACCGGACCAGTGCGGTGCCCAGAATTTTCTTGACCTGGTCAGCAACACAATGGGAGTTGCGGCGGTCGTGTGCTTGACGCGCGTTGGCGCGTTCACCCGCAGTGGGTGAGGCTGGCTGGCGCGAGCGCTTCCACAATGTCTTGTGGACAGGCTCACCGTGGGCCGGAGAGAAAGGATATGCGGATGGGGTGTCTGCTCGCACTGCTTGCCGGGTTCGCGCCAAGAGTCGCTCTCGCGCTGGTCTGGATTTTCACGAACTTGGTGGACCGTGCATTC
>Ga0081455_10006669_pt1 | contig 12337 bp, 13 predicted proteins | sample TabmetS3T2R1_FD_70207 | JGI IMG/M metagenome (GOLD analysis project Ga0081455, IMG submission 70207) | Tabebuia heterophylla rhizosphere microbial communities from the University of Puerto Rico - S3T2R1 | ecosystem: Host-associated > Plants > Roots > Rhizosphere ... | reverse complement strand
CGACATCAATGTCACTGGAGTGTTCCTGTCGTGCCAGGCTGAGGGCCGGGCCATGCTCGATCACGGCCGCGGTGCCATAGTCAACATTGCCTCCATGTCCGGATCGATCGTGAATCGCGGACTGCTGCAGGCGCACTACAACGCCTCGAAGGCTGCCGTCAGCCATCTCAGCCGAAGCCTGGCGATGGAATGGGCCAACCGTGGCATCCGAGTGAATTCGATCAGCCCTGGCTACACGGCAACGCCCATGAACTTGCGCCCTGAGGTCGCCGAACAGGTCAAGACGTTCGAGGCTGATACGCCGCTGGGCCGGATGGCTACGGTCGACGAACTGGTCGGCCCGGCGGTCTTCCTGCTCAGCGACGCTGCCAGCTTCTGTACCGGGGTGGACCTGCTTGTGGACGGCGGCTTCACCTGCTGGTAGAGCCAAGTCCGCGGTCGCGGCCCAAGATTGCGGCTTCGGTACGACTGGCGACGTTCAGCTTGGTGAAGATCGAAGAGGTGTTGTTGTTCACGGTCTTGAGCGAGAGTCCGAGGCGAGCGGCGATCGCGGAATTGGACAGACCCTCCGCCAGCAGTCGCAACACATCGTGCTCACGCGGAGTCAGCTGAGGAAACGGATCTTCGTCGCTGGATGTCGCGCCGAGTCGGGCCAGCACTCGCTGGGCGACGGCAGGTCCGAAGATCGCTTGGCCGTCGGCCACGGCTGTAACTGCGCGCAGAATCTCCTCTTTGGTTGCTCCTTTGAGGAGGTAGCCACGGGCGCCCGAGCGCATGGCTTTGGTCACCGTGACGTCGTCATCACTCATGGTCAGCACCAGTACCGCCACGTCAGGAGCGGCCCGACTGATCTCAGCGGTAGCGCTGAACCCGTCGGTGTCCGGCATGGCGAGGTCCATGATGATCACGTCTGGTTTGTTGATCAATGCCGCCTTGATCGCTTCCCGTCCGGTGGCCGCCTCGCCGATCAGCTCGATGTTCGGGTACTCGGCGAAGAGCGCGCGCAGGCCATCGCGCACCACTGGGTGATCGTCTGCCACCAATACCTTGATCATCGACCGGCTCCGAGCGGGAGGACGGCAGTCACCCGACCGCCCTCCGCCGTGGGACCAGCTTCACAAGAACCCCCAACTTCAGCGGCCCGCAGCTGGGCGGAGGTCAGACCGAGGCCTGGAGACCAGGGGCCGTCGGAACTTCCGTCGTCGGTGATGACCATCTTGAGCGTGCCGTCGTCGGTAGTCAGTTGCACAGAGGCCAGCTTGGCATCTGAATGCCGAACCACGTTGGTGAGCGCCTCTGCAGCGATTCGGTAGGCAGCTACCTCCACCGACGATGACAGGGTTGGCAGCGACTCGGGTGCGTCGATGATCACCTTGACCGGGCCAAGCCGATCACCTTCCTCGCGCAAAGCGCCGACTAGGCCAAGCTCGTCCAGCGCGGCCGGGCGGAGTCCGTACGCTAGCCGCCGTACCGCCTCAACCGATTGCCGTAGCTGCTCGGCCAGCTCGTTGGCCAATGATTCAGCTCGCTCGGGTCGGTGGCGGGCGGCTAGACTGATGCTGTCGGCCTTCAGCGCTACCCCGGTGAGGAGCGGCCCGAGACTGTCGTGCAACTCACGGCGCAACCTCGTCCGTTCCTCCTCGGCTGCGTCGATCACGCGTTCCCGAGATGCCTTCAGATCTTCAGTGAGTACTTGGGCATGCAGCACGATCGCGATTGGCGCAGCCACCAAGTCCATCACCCTCCGGTCCGAGCGGGAGAGCCGACGCTCACCGCGCCGTGGGCCGACGACAACGGTCCCGACCGGTTTGCCGTTGTAAGTCAGGGCCCAGGTCTGCGAGCTGGCCGTCGGCTCACCGCTGGAAGCGATGCTGCCGTCTGGCTTTTCGATGGCCACGTAGCTCAGTCGGAGTGTTTCCCGGAGCGCATTGGCGACTCCGCCCAGGTCGTCACCGGCCAGCCGTTGGCCGACGGCGGAGACCGCGGCCACGGGGTCGCGACGGGTACCGTACACAGCGCGGTCGACCAGGCGTTGCAGGCGCACCCGGACGGGGTTGAAAGCGAGCGCTATTGCAAGCGCAGCAACCAGTGGCGCCCCGGCTCCGGTGAGCACTCGGCTGAGCACCGCGACGAGCCCGATATAGATGGTGATCACCCCAGCAGTGAGCACTGCGTAGACGACCACTCGCGATAGCACGATCCGGACGTCGTACAGACCGTGCCGCAGGACAGCAATGGTCACGCCGGCCGGGATCAGAGGGAAGCTGAACAGGATCAGGATGTAGCGACCGGTTGGGACGTTGTCCTCGAACATCAAGGACAGGTTGATGAGGATAACGAGAATGACTGCGATCAGCAGCCACAACACCTGCTGGCGAATGGCCTCGGTGCCTCGGATGTACCGCACGACCAAACTGGCGATCGATGCTAGGAAGATGGGCAGCGCGAGGTTCTGAGCAATTCCCTCTGTGACCGCCCACCACGGCGCAACGAGGAAGGACGAGGCACCGTACTCGGGCGTCGGACCGACGAACATGTTGCCAAGGGCGGCGGCGACGACGGTCAGCCAGCACAGCACCCTCCAATGTCGAGTTACGGGCTTCCCAGTCGGGAACAGCTGCAAGGTCAAGGGAAGGCAACAGAAGACTCCCCACGACCACGAGAACATGTACACCGTCACCAAGAGCCGCAGCGGGAACTGCGGCCAGTCGTGCGCGGCACCATAGATCATCAGGGGCGTTGCCGCCGCAGTGAGTAACGGGGCAATACCCATGATCAAAAACAGCCAGCCGATTGGGTTATCGGGTTTGGCACGTGCGATCAAGAAACCACATGGTGCCGCCGACAGACCGATCGCCGTGTTGGTGATCAGGTAGTTGGACCAGGCCGTATCGAAGTCGATTCCGAGTAGCAGTGCGCCCACAACGGCGACTCCAGCGAGCAGCAGGGCGAACCCGAAGAGCGCGTACGCCAAGATCGTGAGCCGCTTCGGCATGCCCTCATGATCCCGCCAGGAAGTCCCGGCGACTAGGGAGTTGCCTCCTCAGCGGTTCGGGCAGCCTCCCGGGCGAAGCAGCAGGAATCCTCCTGCTGGGCCGGTGCGGGCGGCGGCACAGTGCAGGAACAGACAGTTTCCAGCGCACCGGAGGTCACCATGTCAGTTACCGAAGCGGGCAAGACCAAGATCAAGAACGAGAGCGGGCGAGCGCGCCGCGTCCGGGATGTGCGAACCTTTCAGCGGTACGCGGCTGCGGTCCTGCTGCCCATCCCGCCTACCTGCGTCGCCATTGGGCGGCTCTTCCAGACCGACGACTCCGATACCAGACGGACGCTCGACCTCATCGCTGCCAATCCCGATCGCCAATTCACATTCGCCTTGCTCGGCTTTATCGCGCTCGCGTGCGTGATTCCGGCCTTTCTCGCAGCTGGACGGCTCTCGCGGCGTCGCCGGCCGGTGCTCACAACCGTCGCGCTCGCGATGAACCTGATGGGCTTCATCGGGGGCTTCGCTCTCTTCGCGATCGACAACCTCTACCTGATCGCAGCCTCGCTGCCGGTTGAGCAACGCGATGTCGGTGCCATTGTGATCGACGAGATGTGGTCCACCGGGATCTCCGGGTTCAGCACCAATCTCTTCGTTCTGGGCCACTTCCTCGGCACGATCTTGATGGGGTTGGCACTGCGCGGCAGCATCCCGACCGTCGGCTGGCTGGCCATGCTGCTGACTACGCCGGTGCACTTCCTGGCCTTCGTCTTTCTGCAGCTGCCCGCGCTGGACATGGCCGCTTGGCTGCTGATGACGCTTGCGTTCGTCTATTGCGCGGTCAAGGTCGTCAAGACACCCAATGACGAGTGGGACCTACCGCCGATCGGTCTGTCAGTGACCCGCGGATGACGTGTTCCAACGGGACAAAGGTGCGGCAAAGTGCTGCACCTTTGCTCTGTCTGTCGGAGCCGGCTTTACCTACGCCCCCGCGACCTCCAGCGCATCCGCATAACTGCGGCCGCGCTCGATTAAGGCCAGGTCACTCAGTCTTGGGCCGATGAGGCAGAGGCCAGCTGGGATCCCGTCGACCCGGAGCGCTGGCAGGGACAGCGCCGGATAGCCACCCATTCCGGCCAGGGAGGTCAGGTGCAAGGTGCTGGTCCGAACGGCGTCAATCTGCTCGGCGTCGGCGCCCAGTGGGGGAGCGGTCGTGGAGGTGGTCGGAAGCATCAGCACCTGCCCGGCCAGCACCGCATCCAGCCTCGCCCGGATTCGCTCGATCTCGGCGGTCGCGACATGGTACTGGTCGGTTGTCACGGAGGCCGCGTACGCAAAGCGGGCGGTGATGTCGGGACCCAGGCAGCCCGGATGTTGAAGAATCCAGTTCCCATGCACTTGCCAGGCTTCCGCGGCCTGCACAGTTCGGAACAGTTCATAGGTCTCGCTGAGATCCGGCAGCTCCACCTCGTCCGGTGGCTGCACCCTTCTTGATTCAACGAGCCGCGCCACGGCAGTCGTGAACGCGTCGCGTACGCCACTGGTGGTCTCAGCCAGCACGGCGGGAGCGACTACGACCCCAATGGGAATATCGATCTGGCAGGAGCTGTCGAGTGAGGTCGCTGCAGCATGGAGCAGAGTCCCGGAGGTGAGGGTGAGCCAGCCCACAGCATCGAAGCTCGGCGCCAACGGCAGCAGGCCAGCGGTGTCGATTGCGCCGTGGCTGGCGCGAAGGCCCCACAGGCCCTGGTAAGACGCCGGCACCCGGATCGATCCGGCCGTGTCGGTGCCCAGCCCGATCGATACCTGGCGCGACGCGACAGCGCTCGCCGGTCCGCTCGAGGAACCGCCGGGGATCGAGCCGGGAGCGGCCACATTCGGCGGCGTTCCATAGTGGGAGTTACGGCCGGCAATGCTGTAGGCGAACTCGTCTGTCTGAGCGATACCAATCACGTCGGCGCCGGCGGCAAGCAGGCTGGCGACGGCCGGCGCAGTGGTTGTGGCAGGGCGAGATTCCGCCAGATACGCCGGGACGCCGGCGCCAACAGCAAAGCCCGCAACCTCGAACAGATCCTTCACCGCGACCGACTCTCCTCGGAGCGGGCCGGACGCGGCTCCGGCGACCAGTGGACCGCCAACCACCCGCCAGATTGAGCTCAATGGAAGTCCTTGGTCCGGATCCGAGCCCCTGACACCGCTTGTGCAGAAAGCTCAGATGCGATCAGCGTTTGTGGCGTTCCACCGGACGAAAGTAGTGATCGAGCGCCCAGTTCGCAAGCTGTTGACCCATGCGAGCGCCAGGAGTATCTGCGGTGCGGAAGTGGATGCCCAACCAGACCCTCGGATCCACAACGTCCTGGCGCAGTGGTTGCCAGCTCGGATCGGCGGTCGTCGCAGTGTTGCCGTCGGTCGCGGCCAGGTGGATGGCCGGGATGGGACGCCAAAAGCCGTAGCTGCTTCGAGTACCAGACCAAGATGACTGCATCGGCAAGGCTCATGTCGACGGCGGTGAAGATTCGGACGGCGTCAACAATTCACGCACGCTGGCAAACTGTGGGAATAAGCAGGCCTGCCTAGCGGCGCCTGAGCACCGCTGGGCAGAGCGTATTCGGCAATCAGTTAGGGCTGGCTCACCGGACGGAAGTAGTGATCGAGTGCCCAGTCCGCGACCTGCTGACCCATCCGCGCACCGCGGACGTCTGCGGTGCGGAAGTGGATACCGAGCCACACCCTCGCATCGACCACTTCCTGGCACGCGGCTTTCTCGGAGTCATAGAAGCGGGTGACGTTCGGGACTGCAGTGGAGGTGAAAGTGAGCTGCAGCTTGTCCGTCTGGACTGTTTCTCCAAGGGCGCGGGTAAATGCTCCGATAATGCCGGAGTATCCACTCACATAGTCCGGATACGGTGGCGTCGCCAGCATTGGTTGCCAGCTCGGATCGACGGCCGTCGCAGGGTTGCCGTCGGTCTCGGCCAGCTGGATGGCCGTGATGGGCCGCCAGAAGGGATAGACGTACTTAGAGTGCCAAACCGAAATGATTGTATCGGCGAGGCTCATGTCGACCGCGGCGAACATGCGAGCTGCGCTGACGATGTCCAACTTCCGCACCCTCACCTGGTCTCGCAGTGCCATATTGAACTGGACGAGGCCATTCCCCGAATAGAACTTCGCAGTCTCGGTTTGCTCGGTCGTTCGCTGCGTTGAGTTCAACGAGCCGAGAGCCTTGACCTCATTGAATTCCTCTGTGTACTGCGCTGACGTCAGCTCGGGCGGGGGTCCGGGTTCGCCGAACTGGTCACTGCTCTTGACTAGCAATGGAGTGACGGATCCCAACCACGGGACGGCAAAGGGGGAAAGATTAGGCGGAGTCGTGGATGCTGGTGTCGGCCGCCACACACCAGGAGCCGGCTCTTGCGTGAACTTGATTGACGCATTGCGTCCGTCATCCGCCCGCTGCTTGATCAAGGTGTCGGCCGCCAGTTCGCCGAACGCGACGCCGCGAGTCTCGGCGTCGCCGTCAGGGATTTTCGCCAGAGATGCGGCGAACGCGGTGTCCAGCTCGGCGTGCTGCGCATCCGGCGAATACTCCAACAGAACCTTGTGGGCGGCAGCTACCGCCGCCGCCTGGGAGGAGGCTCCTTGCGGTGCCTTGGTGGGAAAGCGATACGGCTGGTAGCGACCCTCGATGCCGACTACGGCGTTGTAGACCGCCGCCTGCACAAATCCCATGTAGAGGAAGTTCTCCGGGATGGCCTTGGTCGTATCGGCCAGGAATGTCTTCTGCGCGATCTCGTTCCACTCAGAAATCACGGCCGCGCCGTCCGCCTGGTTCGTGTCCTTCGCGGTCGCGGTCGACGGCGCCACGACTGCAAATGATGCCAGCAGCAGGGCCGCCGTACCCTTAGCAAGCGATCTGCGGACCGCTACCTGACCCGGTTCGGCCGCATTTCTTTGTTGTCTCAACATGTTTTCTCTCCATCTAATTCAGGTCGGTGTTGTAGTCCTCACAAATTGATGATTGACTCAATGCGGGCCATCCTCAGCCTCCCTTCGAGCCGGCAAATGCGTAGGAGCATTTTGCGTCCATGTCAATCAGTACACGCTCGACGGTTTGGTGCAGTTCGGCATCTCTGGTGTCATCTGGGATGTCCAAATAGCCGATGTTTTTACCCGGGCCAGGTACTGGCAGGTCAGCTTCCTCGTCGCCTGCGCTCGCGGCCGTAATGGTGCCGTTATCGTCAAATACGATGCTGAGTCTCATCGCCGTTCTCTCTTTCCGGGGGCGCCTGTTGTGCGATCATATTTCGCATTTCGTTGGCCGGATGTTGATGTTGAATCGGAATAGGTTGAATGGATCGTATTGATCTTTGACAGTCTGGAGCTTGCCATAAATTTGGGACGGATAGCTTGCTCGGAGATTTGTCAGATCCGCCCTCGCCGGTGAAGTTCACATATGTACCCCCTTTTCCGTAATTTGCCACGGCATTTCGGGCAGATCGTGCCCAGTCGACGTGAGACGGGTCTGCCAAGTCGGGTGTGCGCGCGCAGTTAAGGAGCAATGGGGAGTCGCGATCTGCCGTCTCATAGTCGCGATCTCCGGGACCGACTACCGAGCCGGTCATGCCGATGTCCAATTCGCGGATCGTCGCCTCGCCGAGCATGCCGGTCACGGTGTCCGCCGACGGTCTGAAGTCATGCCGGCAGGGTAGGGAGTTCGCCTTTGCAGATCCTTTGCAAAACCGACTCACCTGCCCACTCCCGTGAGACGCCCAAGTGTCGAAGGCGCGCTGGATGGCTGCCCCTACATCGGTCTGATCCGGGGTTCCCGTTTGGACGAACCACCGCAAATTGCGATCAACAACCTCTACGCTCTCTTTCACACGGCCCGCGATAACAGTCAGCGCAGTGCGCTCCCGCATGTCGACCTCCTCGATCACTACTCGGAGGCGCGACACCGGTTCGAAATACATACGTAGACCGCTCGCAAGTCAGATGGGCCGCCAGCCCAAACTCAGCCTCCAAGGCTGCTCCGCGAACCGCTGCTGATACAGGTCGCCGAGGCCGCTGCCCGGGCCCGTCAGTTTTCTAGCAATGCCTGCGCATTCTTGAGGTCCGGCGTTTCCAAGCCTTCGGTGAACCAGCCGTACGCTGCGTAAGTAACTGCCTGGACTCGGTGCTTTTGCCCTGCTTTAGCAACAGCTGCGCCAAGTGCGTCGTGGCTCGTAGCTCAAACAACTTGGCCTGCTGCTTCTGGGCGATCTGTATTGCGCGGCGATAAGCGGCTTCGGCGTGCTGTTCATCGACGCCCTTCGCCAGCAATAGGTCGCCGCGGAGTCGCTCCAGTTCAGCATCGCACCAATATCGATCGTGGGAGGCGCTGGCCAGCGCCTCATATACGATTTCAAGGCCGTTGTCGATCCGACCGATCTTTGCGAGCTGTTCGGCAATGAGTAATGAGACGAATGGCTGAAGAAAGAAACCGCGTATCGCGCGCATCTGCTCCTCGCATGCTGGGCCAAGACGCTTCTGTGCGCCTGTGAGCAGCCGCCGATAGAGGGCCTTGGTCTCCGGCTCCGGTTCTGCCGCGTACGCCTCGTCGAGGCCGTCATGCAACCGCTCGTAGATCTCGATAGCCTCCCACCGGTGGCCGAGGCCGGCGAGCACGTTGATCAACACTTGGTGCAGCGGCTCATCGAGAGGATGCTGTGTGGCGAGCGGTTCAAGCAGAGCAAGCGCAGCTTCCAGCTCACCCTGCTCAGACAGCGGGCTCGCCGGAGACCGTGACAGCGAGACGACCCAGCAGCGAGATGTGTACCTCAGCTGCAGACCAGGAATTGGTCATCGCCGCATTTTCCCGCGTTCCAGTCGAAAACGGGAAGGCATTTTTACGAGGTCCACGCTCACCTGTTCAGAACCGACGTCGTTTGGCTTCTGGGCAGGTCGGGTAGGGCTTTCGTGCAACTGTCGGCCGCTGGTCGCCCCAACGGCCGGCTGCAGAAAGGAGAGTCATGGAGATCATCGGAGTGCTCGTTGCAGGAATCATCATCGGGTTACTGGGCAAGTTCGTGGCGCCGGGTAGCCGAGATAACACTCCCATTTGGCTCACCATTCTTTGCGGGATCGGCGGAGTTCTGATCGGCTGGTTTATTTACACGACCTTCGGAGGAAACGGCAGCGCTGGAATCGACTGGGTGCGTTGGCTGATTGCAATCGCGGTGGCAGCGGTGCTTGTCGTCATTGCCTCAACCGTGACCGGTCGCAACACGATTACGCGAGCCTGAACCTTGCCGTACCGGCCAGTCATGCAGGGCGAGGTGGCTCTCGCCCCTGAACGCCGATATGACACTCGCGAACTCCTTGGCCGAGGAGGAATGTCCGAGGTCTATCGCGGTTTCGATCTGCAACTGCGGCGGCCCGTCGCGATCAAGCGTCTGCGGCCCGACATGGTGAACAATCCCCGCTTTCGGGCGCGTTTCGCCCGAGAGGCCCAGGCGGCAGCCAGGCTCAGCCATTCGGCGATTGTGGCGGTCTACGACAGCGGCGAAGAGCGCAAGGCGACCGGTCCGCCGATTCCCTTTATCGTGATGGAGCTCATAGAGGGACGCTCCCTTCGCAGCGTGCTGCATGAGGCAGGGAAGGTTGCCCCATTACGGGCGCTTGAATACACATCCAGGGTGCTCGAGGCGCTCGCCTGCAGCCACGCGGCCGGCCTCATCCATCGCGACATCAAGCCTGCCAATGTCATGCTCACCAACACTGGTGCTGTCAAGGTCGCTGACTTCGGGATTGCCCGCCCGATGTCTGACACCACAGGCACCGTCACGCTGGCTGGAACAGTGGTCGGCACCCCGCAGTACCTCTCGCCCGAGCAGGCTCGAGGCGAGGCCGTCGATGCTCGCAGCGACATCTACTCGGTCGGCTGCATGCTCTACGAACTGCTGGTCGGTGAGCCACCCTTCACTGGCGACTCCCCGGTGAGCATCGTCCTTCAGCACGTCAGCGACGCTCCAGCGCCGCCCAGTGCCACGAACGGCGACGTCTCAACAGATACCGATTCGATCGTCCTGAGGGCACTGGCGAAGGATCCGGCCGACCGGTACCAAAGCGCTTTAGAGATGAAGGCCGATATCGAAAGGGTCTTCAGCGGACAACAGCCTGAGGCCACCGCATTGCTCGAAGCGCCCACGGTCTGGTCATCTGATTCACTGGGCACTCCGGTAGCCAGAACAGAACAACATAAGACAACTCACCTGCTTGCCGTCATGGCTCTGGTCCTCATGGTCGTGGTCGGTGCCAGCGCGTTCAGCGTGCACCGGGTCAGCCAGACCGCGGACGCGGTAGCGAGCACTGCCGAAGTCCCCGCGGTGCTCGGGCTCGGCCGGCTGGGTGCTGAGAGCGTGCTCCGAAACGCCAATCTGGTGCCGCGGTTCGAATTCGTCCGCGGCACAGAGGGTGTGACCGTCGGCACCGTGATCAAGCAGAGCCCGAGCCGCGGTGACATCGCAGCCACCGACAGCACTGTGAATGTCATGATCAACATTGGCACGCGGCGAGACGCTGTCACCGCGACGAATGACGGAGCAGCGAGTCGCGCCCCCGCGAGGTCATCGAGCCTCCGCTCTACTGAGAGGTTCTTTCCGTACGCCGACCTTGGGAGTTCTCGCGACACGTATGCCTGGAGTGGCGAGAACTCTGACAGTGGAGAGGGGACACATCGGGACGACGGCGCTGCTGCCAAGAAGTCAGACAAGGGCAAGAAGGGCGAGAAGAGTCACTAGCCCCACCATCGGCTGGCGGCTCCCATGTACCGGATAGAGAATCCATAAGCATGGCGTCTAAGCCCTCGGGCGTACTGGACTGATGATTAGTATCGGCGTCCTCGGCTCCGGCCCAGCGGGACAGACCCTGGCGACCGGGTTCCTCAGCCACGGTCACTCAGTCATGATCGGCTCCCGCGACCCCTCGAAAGGCCGGTGATCGACATGGGTGGCATCGAGAGCGCGGGCTGGCTGGAGGCCATCAGCCTCGCCTGGGTCGTCTACTCCCACCGCACGGGCAAGACCCGCCACGCCTTCAAGCTCGTCGGTAAGTGAGGATTCGGAGTCCCAGCGGTCACTCCGTCGGCTGTGTTGTCCGGACTGCTCGGGTGTTGTCCGTCTGTCTGGAGCGTGTCGGATGTCCCGGAAAGAGTCGGTGTCTCACCATATATTGAATGCGTGTTCGAAAATGATCTGGTGGGGTTAGATGCAGCGCAGACGCTGGCCGCAGCGGAGGCCAACGAACACGCCCTGATCACCGCCGAAACCCGCCGACTCCACATCGCTGCGCATTGGGCCGATCTGCGTCCCGGCGCCGCGGTGGTGCAGAGTCGGCTGCCCGGCACCGAACACCCTGTCCAGTTAGGCGGGGACGGCACCCCAACGGTCGGGGACTTCGCACCTGCTGAGTTGGGCTGTGTACTGCGGATGTCGGATGGGTCCGCGTGCCGGCTGATCGGGGATGCGTTGGATTTGCGGCACCGGCTGCCCAGGATCTGGGCGGCCGTGCAGGCCGGGCAGGTGCCGGCCTTTCAGGCCCGCCGGATCGCCGCCGCCACCCGGCACCTCCCCGCGGCACAGGCCGGCTGGGTCGACCAGCGAATCGCGCCGTCGTTGGGGGCGGTGTCGTGGGGCCGGCTGCAGACGCTGCTGGAGGCCGCCATCATTCAGGCTGATCCGGTGGCGGCCGCACAGCAGGCCGCGGTAGCGGCGCAGGAGCGGTTTGTGCGGCTCGGCCGGGCCTCGCAGCATGGTTTGAAGTTGATCATTGCCCGGGCGGCCGCTGGGGATGCGATCTGGTTCAAAGCCACCATTGACCGGATCGCGGACATCCTCGCCCGCCAAGGAGACACCGACCCAGTTGATATCCGCCGTTCCAAGGCCATCGGGATCCTGGCCCAACCCGCCGAAGCCCTGCAGCTGCTCTGCCAACACCAAACCGATGACTGGGACGGGCCCGCGGAACCATCAGATCTGGCCCTTGGAGCCAGACACAGATCAGCTCGAGGTGCCGCAATCGGCGGATCTGGACACGACTGGGCTGGCTGCCACGGTGGAGCCGGCCAGCAGTATCGCCGAGACTGCTGATCGCTCGCTGCAGATCAGCCCGCCGCCGTTTCATCCGGATCGGGCTCGGCCCCGTGCCGTGCTGTATGTCCATCTCAGCCAAGAAGCGCTGACCGCCGGGGCTGGTGTGGTCCGGGTCGAGGATGTCGGCCCGGTGCTCCTCGGGCGGCTACGCAACCTGCTGGCGGAGCGCTGCCGGATCAGTGTGAAGCCGGTGATCGATCTGCCCGCCGGACACATTCCGGTGGAC
>Ga0081455_10006668_pt1 | contig 12337 bp, 12 predicted proteins | sample TabmetS3T2R1_FD_70207 | JGI IMG/M metagenome (GOLD analysis project Ga0081455, IMG submission 70207) | Tabebuia heterophylla rhizosphere microbial communities from the University of Puerto Rico - S3T2R1 | ecosystem: Host-associated > Plants > Roots > Rhizosphere ... | reverse complement strand
TGGGGGTCGAGACGGTCGAGGCGATCGCGACCAGCGCGGTGCGCGACGCTAGCAACGGCGGCGCCTTCGTCGCCGAGCTGCGGGAGCGGTTCGCGCTGACGGCGCGGGTGCTGAACGGCGAGGAAGAGGCGCGGCTGACTTATCTGGGCGCGAGCTCGGAGGAGGAGCCGCGGGTGCCGACGCTGGTGATCGACATCGGCGGTGGCTCGACCGAGCTGATCATCGGCCGCGAAGCGGAGATCTCCTTTCACACGTCGCTGCAGGCGGGAGTGGTTCGGCACAGCGAGCGGCACATCGCCACCGACCCGCCGACCGCGGCCGAGTTGGAAGCGCTGGCCGCCGACGTGCGGGGGCTGATCGAGGCCGCCAGCGCCGAGGCGCCCGACCCCGAGGCCGGGATCGCGGTGGCGGGAACGCCGACCTCGCTGGCGGCGATCGACCTCGAGCTCGATCCCTATGACCCGGAGCGGGTCGATGGCCACCCGCTCGGCCTGCGCTCGATCCAGCGGATGTTCTCCCGGCTCGCCTCGGTGCCGCTCGCCGAGCGGACCCAGATCGTCGGCCTGCACCCCGACCGGGCGCCGACGATCGTCGCCGGCGTCGTGATCCTGGTCGAGACGATGCGGGCCTTCGGTCTCGAGGAGATCATCGTCTCCGAGCACGACATCCTCTACGGCGCCGCGATAAACGCGGCGTCGCGCTGAGACCGAATCTCCCTGCTGCCGAGCGACGCTCGAACGCTTCGAATGAAGCGAAACTATTCGAGGTACCAAGCGAACAGGGGCGTACATGGCAATACGCCAAATGGGTTATGGGACGCCTCGAACAACGGAAATTCGTCCAGATTCATACTTAAAATTTGGTAATTGCGTGCCTAGGGACTGGACTGTTAACGAGTGGAGATCCATACTTCAGCTCACCGGGGACGAGTTGGGGTTCGCCTCACCTTGCACCTGGTTACAGGGCTTGGGCGATTGCCGCATCATGGCGCCTCCCGCCGTCTGAGCCCAACTAATAAATGGTCCCTGAAGACGTACCCCTGCCCGTCCTGAGGGGCCAGCTGAATCGGCCGTCCTTGCGACGGCCGATTCTTTGCTCTGAGAGCCTCTAAGCCAGGTTGGCTTTGCGCGGGTAGGCGATCTCGGGGTCGGTGAGGACGTTGACCAGGGTCGGCGCGCCGGACTCGAACGCCCGCTCGAGCGCCGGCCGCAGCTCGCCCGGCTCGCGCACCAGAACGCCCTCGCAGCCGAGCGTCTCGACCAGCTCGTCGTAGCGGGTTTCCGGTTGCAGCTCGGCGGCCACCGAGTAGCCGTAGAGGAACTTCATCGGGTGGTGCTCGAGACCCCAGATCCCGTTGTTGCCCATCACCCCGACGACGCCGAGGCCGTGGCGGGCCATCGTGTCGAACTCCATCCCGGCGAAGCCGAAGGCGCCGTCGCCGAGCAGCAGGCAGACCTGCCGGTCGGGCCGCGAGACCTTGGCGCCGATCGCCTGGCCCGGCCCGGCGCCGAGGCAGCCGAACGGGCCGGGGTCCATCCAGCAGCCGGGCTCATAGGTGTCGATGAAGCGGCCGGCGTAGGAGACGAAGTCGCCGCCGTCGCCGATCACGATCGCATTGCGGTCGAGCACCTCGCCGAGCTCCTTGTAGACCCGCACCGGGTGCAGCGGCGAGCGCTGGTCCTCGAGCTCGGCGCGCTCGCCGTCACGGCGCTCGCGCTCGACGTTCGTCAGCTGCTCGATCCAGGGCCGCGTCCGCGTCCCCTCCCCCGCCGCCTCGCGCAGCGCGGCGAGCGTCGTCCGCAGGTCGCCGACCAGGTCGACGTCCGGCGCCCGGTTGCGGGTCAGCTGGTTCGGGGAGACGTCGAGCCGGATCAGCTTCGTCTCCTCGCCGAAGGCGCTGCCGAAGCCGAGCCGGAAGTCGAGCGGCACGCCGATCACCAGGGCGACGTCGGCGCCGCCGAGCGCGGTCGAGCGGGCGCGGCTGAAGGCGAGGTCGTGGTCAGCCGGCAGGCAGCCGCGGCCGAGCCCGTTGAGGAAGACCGGGATTCCGAGCGCTTCGGCGAGCGCCCGCATCTCGCCCTCGCCGTGGCCCCAGTAGAGACCGCTGCCGGCCATGATCACCGGCCGCTCGGCGCCGGCCAAGAGCGCCGCCGCCTCCTCCACCCCGGCCGCCGGCTCGGCGTCGACGACCGCGGGCTCGGGGATCTCCACCTCGCCCTCGCTGAAGACGACGTCCATCGGATAGTCGACGAAGGTGGGACCGGTCGGCGCCGCTGCGGCGAGGTCGAGCGCCGAGGCGGTCAGCGGTCCGATCGCGCTCGGGTCCTTGGCGGTGTCGGCCGACTTGACCAACGGCGAGACGAACGGCAGGTGGTCGATCTCCTGCAGCGAGCCCGAGCCCCAGCGCATCTCCGGCGCCCGCCCGCCGAGCACGCAGATCGGAGAGCCGTTGGCCTGGGCGCCGGCGATCGCACTGATCCCGTTGGTCACCCCCGGCCCGGCGGTCAGCGCCGCCACCCCGACCCCCCGGGTCGCCTTGGCGACGCCCTCGGCGGCGAAGGCGGCGGTCTGCTCGTGGCGCACGTCGATGATCCCGATCCCCTCGGCTTTGCAGCCGTCGTAGACCGAGAAGAGGTGCCCGCCGGACAGCGTGAAGAGGTTCTCCACCCCGCGCGACTTCAGCGTCCTGGCAACGATCCGCCCCCCGTGCTCCGCCATGGGCGGGAGCCTAGCGGCAACTGGCTCGTCGGCCAGTCCCGCCCGGTGTGCAGCGACCGAACGGGGACTACGATCGCAGGGCCCGGGTGGCGAAGTTGGTAAACGCGGCGCCCTTAAAAGGCGCTTCCCCATTGGGGATCGCGGGTTCGAGTCCCGCCCCGGGCACTGCCATCGCCGCGGCGCGGCGTCCCGATCTACCGAGGCGGCGGTGGGACCCCGCGTTCGCGCTGGCGCTTCATCTTCTCCGGCAGCAGCGGCAGGCCGAGGCGGGCGCAGCCGAGGCCTTCGGCCTGCGCCAGGAGCCTGCGTTTATGCCCCGCCCATTCGAAATAGCCCTTCGGCATCCAGTCCGCGATTTCCCAGACCACCGCCGAGTACGCTCCTTCCTTCGCCATTTCACGCAGGATCGGCCAGCGCCTCGAGGTCGCCAGCGCCCGCACGGCTTCGCTCACCGCCGCTTCGTCGCCCGTGCGGCGCCCCTCGCCCCACTGGCGCAGCCAGAGGCAGGCGACGGTGCCGGTCGTCTGGGCGCCCACCTGATAGCGGTCGGTGGTGAGCCCTTCGTCGGGGACCCGCGAGGGCGAGAAGGTCTTCGGCACCGGGATCCCCTTCAGGACTTCGCGGACCGCGGCATCGTGGTCGGCGGCTTTGACCACCTTGGCCGGCATCGCTTCGAGCCAGGTCTGCTGGTCGACCCTGGTCAGCCAGCCGAGCCGTTCTTCGAACCCCGCCAGGTCCGGCACGGCGGCCCGTAGTTCGAGTACATAACCCGCTTCGGACCAGAGCGCGATCATCTGCCGGTTCCCGGGCCCTCCCTGGTTGACGTAGAACTCGTTGCGGGTGTCCACGTAGGCGACCGTGTCGAGCACCGGCAGCCTGACCACCTGGCGACCGTGTGGGTGGGGCAGGCCGTGGATCCAGGCGATCGTGTCCTTCAGGCTCGCCTGGCGCCAGTCGAGCTCGACCCGGCGCTGGCGCACCGCGGGCGGGAACATCCCCGACTCGCGTTCGCCGCTTTCCAGGTTGCCGGTCACCTTGATCGATTCGTAGGGGATCGGCTTGCCGGTGACGAATTCCATCGACCCTTCGGTGCCCTGGCGGCTGCGGTATTCCTGCGCGTTCTGCACTCGCCAGCCCGGCCCTTCGAGCAGCAGCAGCGGCGAGGATTCGGCGAAGCGGACGAGGTCGGCGGCGTAGGCGCGGGAGGGACGCCCGGAATCGCCGCCGGCAAGGAGGACGACGGCGGCGACGGCGGCGAGGATCACGGCGCCGAGGGAGAGGGCAATCGCCGGCGGGCGGCGGCGACGCAGCACCCGGGCGCCGTGCGACGCGGCGGCGGGGTGATCGCCGTCGAGATCGGCGACCAGCTCCGGTTCCATCGCCACGAGGTCGAGGCGCTCGAGCCCGTCGCGGCCAACCGGGTCCGCGGTGGCGAGCACCCGCTCGAGCTCACGCGTGTTCATCATGCCTCCTCCGTGTCGAATTCCGGATTGCGGCGCCCGGTGGACTTGCGGTCCTCGAGCAGCGCCCGCAGCCGGCGCCGGGCGCGATGGAGTCGGCTGCGGGCGGCAAGCGAGGAGATCCCGAGGACGCTTGCCGCTTCGCCCGGCGAGAGTCCCTCCCAGGCGACGAGGAGGAGCAGCTCGCGGTCCTCCTCCTGCAGCTCGACCATCGCCCGCATCACCTCGCTTGCCTCGCCTTCGGCTCGAGGGTGGGTTGCGAGCTCGGTGCGCAGCGACTCGGCGAGGCGTTGCGCTAGCCGGGTCCGGCGCCCCTCGGCCCGGCGGAGGTTGGCGGTGACCCGGCGCGCCACGGCGTAGAGCCAGAGCCGCTCCCTGGCGCCGACCGGTACCTCGTCGAGGCGTCGCCAGGCGACAAGGAAGGTCTCGGCGACCACGTCGGCGGCGTCCTCCGGCTCCTCGACACGCCGTAGCGCGTAGGCGAGGACCGCCCTTCCCTGCTCGCGGTAGAGCCGCCCGAAGCGGATCCTGGCGAGCTCGCGGCCGAGCGCTGCCGTCTTCTCGATCGGTCCGGGGGCCATCATCTATATAGGTGTCCGGCTTGGGCCCGGCGTTGCAGGGCGGCGATTCCTCAATACGCAATAAATCTTTGGGTAGCGCAACTCGGCCCTTGTTACCGTGTCTCAAGCCCTGAAACCCAGTCGCGCTAGCTCTGGAGGGGAAACCTGTGGAGGCATCGGCCCTAACTCACGCCAGTCGTCGCGGTCTACTCGCCCGCCGCTCGCCGCTGCTCAAGCTGCAGGGCGACGAGAAGCTGATCGCAATGGCGCGGAGCGGCAACGCCGGTGCCTTCGAGACGATCGTCGACCGCTATCAGGGCCGCCTGCTCGGCTTCTGCCGCCAGATGCTGGGCTCGACCGAGGACGCCGAAGACGTCCTGCAGGAGGTCTTCGTCAACGCCTACCGGGCGATGCTCGCCGACGAGCGTGAGATCAACCTCCGCCCCTGGCTCTACCGGATCGCCCGCAACCGCTGCCTCAACCACCTGCGCAAACCGACCGCCGACGCGCAGGAATCGATGGACATGGTCCCCGAAGTCGAGGCCGCCTCGACCGCCGAGCGAGTCCACAACCGCGAGGAGTTCCGGCAGATCATCAGCGACGTCAACAAACTGCCGGAGACGCAGCGCTCGGCGCTGCTGCTGCGCGAGATGGACGCGCTCTCCTACGAGGAAATCGCCGCCGCGATGGACACCACGGTGCCCTCGGTCAAGTCGCTGCTGGTGCGGGCGCGAATCTCGCTCGCCGAGGCAAGCCAGGCGCGCCTGCTGACCTGCGGCGAGGTCCGGGTCGAGCTCTCCGAAGCGGCCGAGGGCCTGCGCAAGGTCTCCGCCCCGGTTCGCCGCCACATCCGCGAGTGCGACGAATGCGCCGACTTCCGCTCCCAGGTCCGCTCGAACGAGAAGATGCTGGCGGCGCTGTTCCCGGTCGCGCCGCTGATCGCCTTCAAGGGCTTCATCGCCTCCAAACTCGGCCTCGGCGGCGCCGGGGCCAGCAGCAGCGCCGCCGGTGCTGGCGCCGCCGGTGCCGGCGCGGCTGGCGCCGCCTCCGGGGTCGGTGCCGCGATCAGCGGCGGCGGTGCGGCCGGTGGGCTCGGCGGGCTCGGCGCGATCGGCGGTGCGATCGGCACCAAGGCGGTTGCCGGCGTCGTCACCGCCGCGGTCCTCACCGCCGGAGCGGTCGAGGTCAAGCAGCAGACTTCCGGCACCCCGGTCAACTCCGAACCGGCGCCGCCCGCCAAGGTCCAGGCAGCGATGTCGGGTGGCTTCGAGGCCAACGCGCCGGCGATCGGCTCGGCGCAGGCGCCGGTCGTGTTGCCGCGGGAGCACATCGCCGGGGCCGTCCAGGCGCAGGCTCCGGCCGAAGCCGAGCCGGTCACCGCCGCGACCGTCGAAATCCCAGCCCCGCCGACCGTCGCCGAAGAAGAAGCGGCAACGATCGGCGCCGCCGAAACCGAAGAAGCCGCCGGCTCGGCTGCCGGTGACGGCACCGGCGGACTCGACGGCGCTCCCGAAGCCGTTACCCCAGCGACTGCCTCGACTCCCACCACGCCGGGCGTCCACAGCACCGGAACCAGCACGGTCGTCGTCACCATCACCAGCCCGCCGCCCACCGGCACCACCGGCACCAGCACGTCGCCGGCGACCACGACGCCGCCGGCGACCGTGGCGCCGCCGCCGGTGGTCGAAGAAGTCGAACCGCCGGTCGAAGAAGCCCCGGTCGTCGTCGTCGAACCGGAAACGCCGGAAGCCGAAGTCCTCCCCTAGCCGAGCCCGATCACCCGCAGCCGCCGCATCAAACAAGTGGCGGCGAATTCGCGCGTTTCCTCGAGCGAGTAGCCGAACACTTCGAAGTCCTCGCTGTCGTCGGCCCAGGGCGGCGCCAGGACGCCCTCGGCGATCGGTAGCGCTTCGCCCAGCGCCCGCTGGATCGCCTCCTTGTAGCGCTCGTCCTCACGCGCCTTCTCGCGCAGGAAGACCGAGCCGAAAGCGACGTGCCGGTGCTCGTCCCGGGCGACGTTGCCGAAGCCCTCGACGAAGGCCGGCAGCGTCCCTTCGCGTTCGTTGAAGTCCATGATGAAGTGCTGGCCCGTCAGCGCCAGCATCCCCTCGATCACCATGTGGTAGAGCGTCACCGCTTCGACCAGCGCCTCGGTGTCGCCCGGCTCCTGTGAGAGCCGCTCGGTGCGCCGCCCCAGCATCTCGTCGAAGAGGCGGCCGAAGTCGTCGTTCAGGTGGGTCGAGGTCTCGGCCAGCATCTCCGCCAGGCTCTCGGACCCGAGCACGCCGACCTCGCGGTAGAAGCGCTCGAAGAAGCGGACGTGGCGCGCCTCGTCGGCGATCTGGGTGCAGAGGAAGACTTTCTGGTCCTCGCTCGGCGCCGCCCGCATGATCGGCCCCAGCTCCTCGGCGACCTTCTGCTCGCCGATGAAGAACGAGGAGAGCCCGTACATGCGCTGGAAGCGCTCTTCCTCGCCGATCCGCTCGTGCCAGTCGATCCGGTCCTGGCTGAAGTCGAGCTCCTGGGTCTGCCACTGCTGGCGCTCCCAAAGGTCGTAGAGCTCGCCGTAGCCGAGGAGCTTGACGTCGCCCGTCCGGTCGGCTGCCTCGTTCAGCGCCGGGTCGGCGGTCGCCTGGTAGTCGGCGCGCTCGGTCCGCGCCCGCATGCCGGTCCCGGTGCGAGCCCCCTCCATCGGTCGAGCTTACACCGGGGCTGGCCGGCTGGCCAGTTTCTCAGACGGAGTGGCTCTCGCCCGGCTTCAGAATCACGACCTGGGAGGAGGTCTGGGACTCGACGTCGGACTTGAACGCCTCAGCGTCGGTCTCGATCGGCGGGAAGGTGTCGTAGTGCATCGGGATCACGGTCGCGGCGCCGACGAACTCGCAGGCGCGGACCGCGTCGTGGCGGTCCATCGTGTAGTGGCCGCCGATCGGCACCAGGAAGACGTCGATGTCGCTGCGTTCGGCGATCAGCTTCATATCACTGAACAGGCAGGTGTCACCGGCGTGGTAGACGGTCGTCGCGCCGATCTTGATCAGCAGGCCGGCGGGCATCCCGATCACGGTGCCGTCCGGCAGCGTGTTCGTGTGCCAGGCGGGGACCAGCCCGATCGAGCCCCAGTCGTAGGAGACGGTGCCGCCGAAGTTCGGGTCCTTGACCGACTCGACCCCCTGCTCGCCCAGCCAGTTCGCGAGCTCGACGATCGCGATCGCCTCGGCGCCGGTCCGGTTCAGCACCGCGACCGCGTCGGCCATGTGGTCGGCGTGGCCGTGGCTGATCGCGACATGGGTCGCGTTGACCTCCTCGGCGGTGGCGACCGCGACGGGATTGTTCGGCTTCAGGAACGGGTCGGTGAGGACCGTCGTCGCGCCGTCCGTCAGTTCGAAGCAGGACTGGCCGTGGAACTTGATCTCCATTTTTCAGCTCTCTCCATCTCTCTCGGTGTCTGCGATGCCTTGCGGGCGCCCCGCGTCGAGCGCGGCCATCTCTTCCTTCAGTGCCCAGCCGACGGCGACGCCAACCATCATCCCCATCCGCGCCTCCTCGGCGAGCAGGGCGCGGACCGCGGTGAACCGCTCATCGGGGTCGGGCGTCGTCGCCGCCTTCAGCGCCTCGGCTTCGTGCGGCTCGGAGAACCAGCCACCCTCGGCGAGGGCGGCGGCGAGGACCTTCTGGAGTTGGGGTGCGGCTTGGGCGATGACTCGCTCGGCCTCGGCGAAACGCTCGGGGTCGAGGAGGCGGTCGATGGCGGCGTCGAAGTCGGCGTCGGTGGGCACGGGCGGGAGGCTAGATGATGGGACGGGCTAGAGAAGCGGTGCGGAGGGTGGGGCTCGGGGGACCCTCCTCTCTCGATCTGTCGGCGTGTAGAGGATTCGGCTATCGCCTCTTTCGAGCGCCGGGCCTCAATCGCAAAACGTTCGGAGGGTCCCCCGATCCCCACCTACGGATCCTGTCTGGCCAGACAGCTCCCGTCCCTCGTAAGCTCAAAAACAAATGGTGGGGGTCACCCTGTCTTGTTTAGAGCTTCCGAGGGACGGAGGGTGTCGGTGTCCCTCCGAACGTTTTGCGATTGAGGCCCGGCGCTCCTCGAGGCGCCAGCAGAATCCTCTCCACGCCGACAGATCGAGAAAGGAGGGACACCGACGCCCTCCGTCCGCCAAACCTCTGCCTAGCTAGACAAACGCCTACTCAGAAGGCCGGTGAAACGCCGAAGCCGCCAGCCCGGCGAGGCCGCCGACGGCGCCGCCGACCAGGCCGGCGACGAAGTCTGCGGTCGGCGCGAAGACCGGCAGCAGGATCAGCACCACGGCGGCGACCGCGACCCCGATCAGGTCGTACTCCTGGTCGATCGCCCCCGCCGTCTCGCTGCGCCGCAGCGCGACCCAGGCGGCGACCGAGCCGAGCGCCATGCCGTTGCCGCCGGCGACGACGATGAAGTCGCCCTGGGCGTTGGCAACGGCGGTCGCGGCGATCATCCCCAGCGCCCCGCAGGCGAGCAGCAGCAGCGCCGTCGGCGCGGTGCCGAGCCGCCGCTCGACCCCAGTCGAGAAGATCGCCAGCCCGATCGCGACGACGAACAGGTAGCCGACGTCGACGTATGCGAACGGAGCGGTGAGGTAGCGCCACCACTCGCCCTCGAGCGGCACGATCAGGCCGCCGTAGGTCGCGAGCGAGTTGCCGCCCGCCTTCTGGACCAGCAGCAGGATCGCCGAAGCGAGGATCACGGTCATCGTCGCGTAGGGCTTGTGGCCGATCGTCCAGGTGACCGGGGCGCGCCGCGGCAGCAGCCGCCGGCGCCGCTTCGGGCGCTGCGCCTCGAAGCCCTCGCCTTTGCGCTCGAGTTTCGGCGCCCGCTTGCGCAACCGCGCGCCGCAGTAGGGACACTCGGTGACGTACGGACTGACCTCGGAGCCGCAGTTCTTGCAGATGACGCTGAGCTCAGTCTCGCTCATGTTCCGAGAATAAACCCCCGAGCGTGCTGCGCCTCGCCGATCCGGTGCCATACTCCCCGGACACCCCATCTCTAGGAGGATTCTGACCGTGGAGTTGAAGAGCCTGACCGAGCAGAAATCCCTGCTCGCGACCCTTCCGCCCGGCAAACGCGCCCGGCTTCACCGCCTGCTTTTCGAGTTCGGCCCGGGCAACGGAACGCTGATGCTGCTGCCGATCGACCAGGGCATCGAGCACGGTCCGCGCGACTTCTTCCCCAACCCCGCCTCGAAGGACCCCGACTACCAGTTCCGGCTCGCCGCCGAGGCCGGCTACTCCGCTCTCGCCTGCCAGATCGGGATGGCCGAGAAGTACTACCCCGACTACGCCGGCCGGGTGCCGCTGATCCTCAAGGTCAACGGCAAGACCGACATCCCCTCGGGCGCCAAAGCCTTCTCGAGCTGCAACGCCGCCGTCGAGGACGGGGTGCGGCTCGGCGCCGACGCGATCGGCTACACCCTCTACGTCGGCTCGCCGCGCCAGGACGAGGACCTCGCCCAGCTGCGCCAGGTCCGCGAGGACTGCGACCGCTTCGGGATGCCACTCGTCGTCTGGTCCTACCCACGCGGCGAAGCGATCGAGGCCAAGGGCGGCCAGAACAGCTTCTACGCGATCGACTACGCGGCGCGGATGGCGATGGAGATGGGCGCTGACATCGTCAAGCTCAACATGCCGGTGATCAATCCCGACAAGGACAAGGACTCGCCGGCGCCATACAACGAAATGGACGTCGACCAGGTCGAGGCGATCCGCCAGTGCGTCGAGTCGGCCGGCAGGGCGCTGGTCGTTCTCTCCGGCGGCTCGAAGGTCGACGACGAGACCGTCCTCAACCACACCCGCGAGATCATGCAGGCGGGCGGCTCGGGCGTGATCTTCGGCCGCAACGTCTGGCAGCGCGAGTGGAGCGAGGCGAACACGATCATCGAGCAGATCAAGGAGACGCTGCTCGCCAACGTGCGGCGCACCCCTTAGTCGACTAGGTGGGTGCGCGCGGCGGTCGCTGGGGCAGCGCTCTGCTGCTCGTCGCGGCCGCCGTGGTGCTGCTCCGGCCCTGGGAGATCGGCGCTGGCGATGGCAGCGATGCGCGGCCGCCGGCGGTCGACCGCGGCAGGGTGGTGCGCGCGGTCGACGGCGACACGCTCGAAGTCCGGCTCGACGGCGCTGAGCGGGCCGAGGACGTCCGCCTGATCGGCGTCGACACCCCGGAGACGGTGAAGCCGGAGACGCCGGTCCAGTGCTTCGGGCCGCAGGCCTCGGCCTTCCAGCACCGGGTCGCCGAGGGCCGCCGGGTGCGCCTGGTGATCGGCGTCGAGCCGCGCGACGTCTACGGCCGCCTGCTCGCCTACGTCTACCTCGTCCCGGCGGGCCAAGTCTCCGATAACTCGAAACGGGCCGCCCAACGTGAGCGTTTCTTAAACGCCGAGCTGCTCCGCCGCGGGCTCGCGCGGACGCTGGCGATTCCACCCAACATCCGCTTTGCAGAGCGGTTCGAGGCCCTAGAGCGCGGCGCCGCACGGGCCGGACGCGGCCTCTGGGGCCACTGTTCGGCATGAGCGAAACGTGAGCTTTGCAAGATCGTTTGCTACGGTGCCCGCGGCCCTTCCCCAGGGGCCTCGTGACCATGAAAATGCGACAAAGCATCTCCCAGTTCGAGGTTGCCTTCGAGCAGGAGACCTCACTCGAGCGGCGTCGCCGCGAGCAGCTCCGGCGCCGGGCGGCGAATCGCTCCCGCAGCCGCCGCATCCAGCGCGACGAGCAGCACGGCAAGGTGCGCTTCAGCGTCCTCGCGGTCTGCCTCACCGTCACCGTCGTCGTCGTGGTCATCGCGATGTTCGAGGCGCTCGCCTTCCTGATGTCCTAGATGGCCGCCTCGCTGACCTGCGCGCGCCGAGCGCGCCGCGAATCGATGTCCCCGTTCAATAGACTCGCCCGCCGATGCCCCGACGCTCCCTGAAGCCGCAGCTCAACCAGATCCGTGCCTGGGTCCACCAGGGCCGCACCGACGCCTGGATCGCCCACCAGCTCGAAATCACCGCCTCGGAGCTGCGCGAGTTCCGCAAGCAGTACGACCTCTCGCCCGACGACGAGAACGCCGGCTCGAGCGAAATCGATCTTCGCGACGAGATCGAAGCCGAGATCGAAGCGGCGACCGCGGCCGAGGAAGAGGCCGAAGAGGCGGAAGCCGCCGAGCGGCCGGACGAGGACGACGAGGAGTCCGAGGGCGACGGCGAGGGCGAGGGCGAAGGCGGCGAGGGCAAACCGCGGCGGCGACGCCGGCGCGGGCGGCGCGGCGGCCGCGGGCGGCGACGCGAGTACGAGGCGACCTTCGACCACGGCGAGACCGACGGCTACGGGCTCTGGCTCGACGCCGCGATCAAGGACAACCCCGTCTACGCCGAGAACTGGGCCGGCAAACGCGACGTCACCGTCCGCATCGAGGCCGACCAGATCGTGATCCGCCGGGCCGGCGCTGACGCCGAGGCCGACGGGGACGACGGCGACGACTCAGACGATTAGCTCGACTGACGACCGACAGGTCGTCTGACCAAGCAGTGCAAGGACGCAGGGAGACGAGGGAGGGGGGCGCACGTTCTAGTGCGCGACCCGACC
>Ga0081455_10006667_pt1 | contig 12338 bp, 9 predicted proteins | sample TabmetS3T2R1_FD_70207 | JGI IMG/M metagenome (GOLD analysis project Ga0081455, IMG submission 70207) | Tabebuia heterophylla rhizosphere microbial communities from the University of Puerto Rico - S3T2R1 | ecosystem: Host-associated > Plants > Roots > Rhizosphere ... | reverse complement strand
TGGCCGTGACGAACGTCCCATCGGCCAGCACGACATCGGCTTCCCAGCCGGGCGGGTAGTCAGTCACGCGGATCATCCGGATCCAGGCCGTGTAGTGGGTAGACGGCTCGGCGGGTCGCCGCGATGGTCCGGTCCACCTCGTCATCGCTGCCCGGCTGCCATGGCCGGTAGTCCGGCACGGCGCCATCGGTCATCGACGTCGGTGGCGCGCTGCTGAGGCCGCACTGGGCCGCTTCGCGTTCCCACGCGGCCGGAATCTCCCGGTGCGGATCGACCGGTGCGCCGGAGACGACGGCCAGCAGATGCGTCCAGGCCCGCGGCACCACCCGTACCAGCCCGTATCCCCCGCCCCCGAGGGCGAGGAGTCGACCGCCGCACAATTCGTGCGCGAGCGCATGAGCCTCCACATAGGACGCTCGCTGGCCGTCGACGGAGAGCCGCAGGTTGGCCAGCGGATCCTCCCGGTGGCTGTCGCAACCGCACTGCAGGACCAGGACCTCGGGCCGGAACGCGCGCAACAGCCCGGGAACCACCGCGTGATAGGCCCGGTGCCAACCGTCATCCTCGGTACCTGCCGGCAGCGCGACGTTGACCGCCGTACCGAGCGCCGGATCGGCGCCGATCTCGTCGGGATAACCGGTGCCGGGAAATAGCGTGCGGGGACTCTCGTGCAGGCTGATCGTGAGCACCCGCGGGTCGGCATAGAACGCGGCTTGCACGCCATCACCGTGGTGCACATCGACGTCGAGATATGCGACCCGGCTGAATCCGTTGCGCAGCAGGGCATCGATAGCCAGCGCGGGGTCGTTGTAGACGCAGAACCCGGAGGCGTGTCCGCGCATGGCGTGATGCAGACCGCCGGCGATGTTGACCGCGTGTGTGACCTCGCCCGCGGCGATCAGTTCCGCCGCGCGGACGCTACCGCCCGCGATCAGCGCGGCCGACTCGTGCATGGCCGGAAAGACCGGGTTGTCGGGCGTACCCATGCCGTAGCCGACGTAGCCGGGCTCCGCGGAGGCCTCCATCACCGCGGCCACGTAGTCCGGACTGTGCACCCGACAGAGCACGTCATTGCTCGCGATCTGCGCGCGTGCGGCGGTCAGACCGTCCAGCACGCCGAGTTGGTCAGCCAGTCTCAGGGTCAGCTGCCAGCGGATCGGGTGCATCGGGTGCCGGCCGCCCAGGTCGTAGGCGAAGTAGCCGTCATCCCAGATAAATGCGGCGGTGCAACGGTCGTCTGCGCCGGGTGACCGGGCGGTGTCGAACTGCTCCGTCATCAGCGCCGCCGACCCTGGCCGGTACGCCGTGGTGGCGCCATGTCGCACACTCCCCTGCGATGGTGAGATCCCTTGCTTCCAGGATGCCCCTCCGGCGCTGCACGGCTGGAAGGCGCACGGCGATCGGTGGCCCGGGATCGTCGTCTCGGACAGCGCATCGCGGGCTGGTGGGGCGCGCCGGTCCGACGGTCCAGCCGCCGCAGTCGAGCCCGGCGCTGGCTTGTACAGGCCGGTACCATCAGAAGGATGAATGACCTGGTCGACACCACTGAGATGTACCTGCGGACCGTCTACGAACTCGAAGAAGAGGGCATCGTCCCGCTGCGCGCCCGGATCGCCGAGCGGCTGCGACAGAGTGGACCGACCGTGAGTCAGACCGTCGCCCGGATGGAGCGCGATGGACTGCTGACCGTTCAGGGTGACCGGCACCTCGAGCTGACAGTCAGCGGTCGCAATCGCGCCATCGCGGTGATGCGCAAACACCGTCTCGCCGAACTGCTGCTGCTCAACGTCATCGGCATGGATTGGGCCGAGGTCCATGTCGAGGCCTGCCGGTGGGAGCACGTGATGAGCGAGGACGTGGAGCGCAAGCTCGTACCACTGCTGGACAACCCGGTGGAGTCCCCGCACGGCAATCCGATCCCCGGCCTCGCCGACATCGGCGGCAAGGCGGCTCCGGAATTCACCCTGCCGTTGTCGGCGCTCGATGAGGCGGCGACGGCGGAAGGCAATGTCGTCGTACTGCGCCGGATCAGTGAACAGCTGCAGCCCGATACCGAGCTGATGCATCTGTTGCACCAGGCCGGCGTCCGCCCCAACCACAGCGTTGAGGTCACCAAGGACGAGGACGGCGGGGTCCGGGTCCGGCTCACCGGCGATGCCGACAACGAAGAGATCCACCTCGACGAGCTTGCCGCGACGCACCTCTACGTCAGCGCCAACTGACGGCTTGGCTGATCTCGTCCGCCGCCCGCGGCACGAGCGGTCCATGTCGTAGCTTCTACTCGGCCGACCCTGCCTTACCCCCTTGGGCGGATATGGCAGGGTCTGGTTAATTGAGTCTTGCCCCAGTCGGGCTCTGCTTCGTCGCCGGAGTGCGGCAGGACAGAGCAACAGCGAGGAGTGGCCGCCACGATGCCTGATGAGTCCAGTACCGCCGCCGGAGAATCGACCCAACCGCGTTCCGGCACCGCGTTCGATGACATCAGCAGGTACGTCGCGCTGCCGCGGTTGGGTGGGCTGGCCATCTCGCCCGACGGCACGCGCCTCGTCACGTCGGTAAGCACGCAGTCGGTTGACGGCAAGAAGTACTGCAGCGCCCTGTGGCAGCTCGATCCGACCGGGGGCGAAGCCGCGCGACGCCTGACCCGCTCGGCGCCCGGGGAGTCGACTCCGGTGTTCCTTCCCGACGGCGGTCTGTTGTTCACCTCGCGTCGGCCGGACCCGCAGGTCCAGGAGCCGAATGAGGATCACGCCGCGCTCTGGCTGCTTCCCGCAGGCGGCGGCGAGGCGCGCCAAGTGGCTAGCCGGCCACAGGGCATTGGCTCGGTGGCTGTGAGCGCCGAGTCCGGCGAGGTCTTCTTCACCGCAGCCACCTTGCCCGGACCGGCGGAGAGCGACGAAGAACGCGTCAAGGCCCGCGGCGACGCCGGGGTCACCGCGATCCTGCACGAGTCGTACCCGGTCCGATTCTGGGATCATGACCTCGGGCCGGCCCAGCAACGGGTCTTCGCTGCGGGCGTCCTGCCGGGCAAGCCGGCTGACGACGCCGTCCCCGGGATCGAGCCTGGCCCGCTGGGCACACCCTCGGACCTGACTCCCGAACCTGATGGCCGCATCGGCGACGACCTCGAGGTCAATCGGCTCGGCACGGCCGTGGCCTATGTCCTGCGCCAGGCCTCGGGCGCGGCGGCCGAACGCAGCGTCATCGTCGTGGCCGACGCCGTCTCCGGTAACGAGCTGCGGACCATCTCCGCCACGGACGCGGACTTCAGCCAGCCCCGGTTCAGCCCGGACGGCACAACCCTCATCTGCGTGCGCGAGCAACTCGCCACCCGGGACGCGGCGCCCGTGCCGACCCTGTGGCAGGTCGACCTGGCCACTGGCGACGGCCGCAACCCGGCGCCCAGCTTCCCGCTGTGGCCGAATGATCCCGTGTTCGCGCCCAGCGGCGAGAGCGTCTATTTCGTCGCGGACGAGAACGGCAATGCCCCGGTCTTCCGACTCGACCTCGCCGATGGCTCGATCACCCGGTTGACGGTCAATGGCGCACACAGCGATCTGGTCGCCTCGCCCACAGGCGACGCCATCTATGCGCTGCGTTCCAGCTACTCCATGCCGCCCACACCGATCCGATTGCACCCTGCGACCGCGGACCAGGACGGCCACATCCTGCAGAGCCCGGCCGATGTGGGCCCGTTGCCAGGCACGGTGACGGAGATCAGCACCCAGGCCGAGGACGGCGTCCCGTTGCGCGCGTGGCTTGCCCTGCCGGCGGATGCCTCGGCGGAGACCCCCGCGCCGCTGCTGCTCTGGATCCACGGCGGACCGCTGAGCAGTTGGAATGCCTGGTCCTGGCGGTGGAATCCCTGGCTGATGGTCGCCCGCGGCTATGCCGTGCTGCTGCCTGACCCAGGTCTCTCCACCGGCTACGGGCAGGATTTCGTCAACCGGGGCTGGGGCGCCTGGGGTGCACAGCCGTACACCGATCTCATGACGATCACCGACGCCGCATGCCGGCGGCCGGATATCGACGACTCCCGGACCGGGGCGATGGGCGGCTCGTTCGGGGGCTATATGGCCAACTGGGTAGCGACGCACACCGACCGGTTCGATGCGATCGTGACCCACGCCAGCCTGTGGCATCTCGAGGGCTTTTCCGGGACAACCGACGCGGCGTGGTACTGGCAGGACGAGTTCGGTGATCCGCTGGAAGATCTGGACCGTTACAACAAGAATTCGCCACACCTTTATGTACGGGACGTCAAGACGCCAATGCTTGTCATTCACGGGGACAAGGACTACCGGGTCCCTATCGGCGAAGGACTCCGTCTCTGGTACGACCTTGTGCGCCATTCGGTCGATGCGAAGTTCCTGTATTTCCCGAACGAGAATCACTGGGTCCTCACTCCTGGGAACGCCCGGATCTGGTACGAGACCGTCCTGGCATTTCTCGATCATCACGTCCTCGGAAATTCGTGGAAGCGACCCGAACTGCTGTAACAAGAGGTCGCTTCGTGGCCGAAACCACTTATTTGTATCGGCCACACAAAGACCGGAGGCGGATCGCATTCAACTACCAAGCCGGCAGCGGTAATGAAACGCCCGTGAGATGATCACGTGTGATTAGCCTCCTGCCTTTGATATTTGCGAGAAGAGCTTTACGCAGGCATTCCCACGAGTCAGTATGGAGTTCAGCGCTCTTCCTAGTTGCGCCTTCGTGAGGCGCCCTGCAGGAGCGCCCGCGTCGGTCGTCACCCCCCACGCCGGCGTGTTCGGCGTGGCCCGCCGTCGCCCCCCATGTGCGGCGGGTCACGCCATACCCGGGGGTCCACACCGCGGTCGAGAATCTCCTCAATAAGCCGGGCAAAGGTGCAGTTTGTGTCACTGGCAAGGGCACGTTCGACGGCTATTCGGGAAATGGCGCCCTCCCCGTCGCGCCACGCATACCAGGCCAGCAGAACGTAGGGTGAGACATCCCACGGCGGCGTCGCTCGACGAGCCAGCTGGCGGACGACAGCCCGAGCCGCCTGCGCGTCCGGCCCTTTCGCCCAGGCGCAACACGCCTCGCGCACCCGTACGTCACGCAAAGCCTCCAACAACAAGGCGGCGTCGGCGTCCGCGATCAACGACTCACCGCGTCGCTGCGCCCGCACCGCCTTCGACCAGATCAGCCGGGCCTGCCGGCGACGTTCAGCCCTACTGACGTCGGCCTCAGCCCAGCGCTGCGCCAATGATCGCGTCGCGTCGGCGAGCGTTTTCCGTTCGCAGTCAGGCAATGGCGCGAGACTTCGCGTCAGAGCGTCACGATCAGGTGCGGCCGACATGCCGGCGACCGTCACCGCGGCAGCTACCGGTGACACTGCGTCACTGTCTGAGATGGCACGACCTTCGGCCGGACAGCACACCGGGTTGCCGCACAAATATGACCACCAGCGTTGACCGCCGACGAGGAGCGCATCGGCGAAGCCGATTCCATGCTCGTGCAGGAGATCGGCGATATCCCCCACCACATCGCTGTGCGGCAGAGCCGGCTCGCCGTCGGCGTAGGAATACACGGGCGGATCGCCATACACAACAACGATCGCGGTCAGCGCACCGGATCGGACCAGGTGCCCGACGCAAGCCTGCAGACTCTCCGGGGCGTCGCGAGCGGCCGCGAGATCCAACCGCAACGTCATTCCTATCTGTTCACGCGGCCCGTTCAGGCCGATGAATACGACGCTGTCGGCTGGGTGAAATCCCACCAGGTAGGGCACCAGCTCGACCAGATCGGCCGGACTGCTCACCCGCAGCGTCGGGTCCGCGTCGAGCGCGGAAGCAGGTTCGGTCACTCGGGGCCTCTTTCTCCTGTGGCGAGGGCATTTCCGCGTAGCAGAAATGCAGCGTGAGACACGTAGATCCGTACGACGTGCGCCGCGACGAATCCGCTGGGCGCGTACGCGATGTGCCCACTCTGCCCGGCAGCGCTGCCTTGTGGTGATCGCCGATGCAATCTGTGGACAGTGGTGTCGTCTGTGGACGATGCGGGCAGCAGTGTCTGACGTTTCTGCAATGCTGGTGGATTTGGCCACATCTGCGGCGACCCCGGCCTGAGGGCGTCGAGCCTGCGTGCGATGCTCTCGGTATGAACGAATCGATGCCGGCACACGGAGTGCGCGACCTACGGCAGAAAGTGATCCGGCACGTCGAGGAACTGGCCAGTGAGGCGTTGGACAACGACGAACTGGACCTGGGAATGGCGGCCCGCATCGCAGACGCGCTGCTGTCGCTGATCAGCGCGAGCGCCGACTTCTCACCGGACGACAAGGACGCGGTGCGCGGGGCGGTGGACTACTTCGTCCTCAACCGGGACGAGCAGCCTGATCTGGATACCTCGAGCGGCTTTGTCGACGACGCGAGAATCGTGAATGAAACCTGCGACCGGGTTGGCCTGCCCGAGTTGAAGGTGCGGATCAGCTGACCGGCTCCGGCGGCGTGGCGGCGCTGCGCCGGACGGCGTCGATGACCGCCGCGCTGCCGAGTGCGTCCTCGGTGGCCAGGTGCCGCGCCGGCGCCCCGTCGAGCAGCACCTCGTGAATATGCGCCAGTACGCCGGCGAACTGCGGATCGTCCTTGGCCGCGTGCTCGACCGTGACACTGTCATCCGGGCCGCGCAGCTCGATCGTGTCCACCGCAAGCCCGGAGTACGGCCGGCTCAACCGCAACTCTCCCTCGCTACCTAGCACCCGGGTCGTGGTGTCGTAGGCCTTGCTAAAGCTCGCCGAGAACAACAGCCTCCGGTCGCCGGGGAAATCCACGACCCCCCAGGTCTCGAGATCGACTCCGTCCTCGTTGAGCCGCTGCGAGGTCCGCACGCCGGTTGCTTCGGCGTTGAAGAGCAGGCGCGCCAGGCGTATCGGGTAGCAACCCACGTCGGCCAGGGCTCCGCCGGCGAGACTCGGGTCGAGGCGTATGTCGCCAGGTTTGATGGTGAAGTGAAATGCCGACTGAATTTCGCGGACCTCGCCGATCGCGCCCTGCTCGATGAGCTCCACCAGGCGGGCGGTCTGGCTACGGTAGAGGAACGCGATCGCCTCCCAGATCGGCTTACCCGTCCGGCGCGCCACGGCCAGCACTCGTTCGGTTTCCTCGACGGTCGAACACAGCGGCTTCTCGCAGAGGACGGCCTTGCCCGCCTCCAATGCCGCGATCGCCCACTCGGAGTGCATCGAGTTGGGTAGTGGAATGTAGACGGCATCGACGTCATCCGTCAGCGCGTTCTCGTACCCGACGACCGCACGTTCAATGTCGTGCTCGGCCGCGAACCGCTTGGTTCGGTCCGCGTCACGCCCGGCGACGACCACCGGTACGCCGCGTCCCACGGCCGCCAGCGATGGAAGAAATGTCCGGTGCGCAATTCCCGCGGTGCCGATGATCGCCCACCGGATCGGGTCGTGTACGTCAGCCACGTCCATGCCTCCACGCGCCATTGAGGAAATCGCTCCTACACCCTAGTGCCGGTCCGCAGATTCCACGCGCTGTCGTCCGGGAGCGGCAACGGCGCCGCTCAAAGGCGAATCCGTGATTTGTCAAGTAGGCGCACGCAATTGGGGACCGTAATTCTCGTTGTGGATAGCGGTTTGCCGGCATTGTGGTGGAGTCCGATTCTCGGCTCATGACATTTCACTGCCTGATGAGAGCGCTGCCCAGGCCTCGCCGCCACGCGCGGAACGCCGTTCTGCCCGGACGATGGACACCACCGGATCCGGTCCCGTGGTGGGAACGCCTTTCCCTGTCGCATGGAACGATAACCATGCTCACCGCACAAGCCGCAGACTATGACGCTGCGCTCGACTCTTATGTACGCGCGGTGCTCACCGACATTGCTGAGCGTGGCTGGCGCCGGGCGCCGACGCGGACGGCGAAGCCGGGTGTCGTCGTACCGCTCGCCGTCCGACCGCCGCGTCTACCACCCGCGGCGTGATCGCGATGACGTCAGTCAATACGACGGTGGCGGTGGGCAACGATGTCTCGCACCGTCACCCACCGCCACGAAGCGCTCGCCGCGACCTAGCTGCAGCCGCTTGTCGAACCGCAGCCCTCACAGACGTAGCAGGATCCGGCCGGGCGCATCTTGGTGCCGCACGTCAGGCACAGCGGCGCATCGGCCACCTTGCCCTGCTGGGCCTCGAGCAACTCAGCCGAGGAATGCACCGAGGTGGTTGGAGCCGGGTTCGTCGGCTCGCTCGCCTTGGGCTCCACCGGCGCCGATGCGGCTGCGCCTTCGTGGTCGAAGTCCTCCGAGCTGTCCCCGTACGTCTGGGAAACCTGCTGCACCCGCTCGGACGCGGTGAAAATGCCGAGTTCGGTACGTCGCTCGAGCGTGAGATGGTCGAGCGCCAGCCGCCGGAAGATGTAGTCCATCACCGACTGCGCCATGCGGATGTCCGGGTCGTCGGTCATGCCCGCCGGCTCGAACCTCATGTTCATGAACTTCTGTACGTAGGTCTCCAGCGGCACGCCGTACTGCAGCGCCACCGACACCGCAACGGAGAAAGCGTCCATCACACCGGCCAGGGTCGAGCCCTGCTTACCCAGCTTCAGGAACACCTCGCCCAGGCCATCGTCCGGATAGGACGATGCCGTCATGTACCCCTCGGCTCCGGCAACGGAGAACGAGGTCGTCATCGACGGCCGCTGCTTCGGCAACCGCCGACGGGTCGGACGGGCAACCTCGACAACCTCTGGCTCGGCGGCCGCCTTCTTGGCCCTGCCGTCAGAGAGCGGCTGACCGACCTTGCAGTTGTCGCGATAGATAGCCAGCGCCTTCAGACCAAGCTTCCAGCTCTCGAAATAGATCTCCTCGACTTCCTCGACCGTCGCGGACTCCGGCATATTCACGGTCTTGGAGATCGCGCCGGACAGGAACGGCTGAGTTGCCGCCATCATCCGTACGTGCCCCATCGGAGCGATGGCTCGCTCCCCCATGGCGGTGTCGAAGACCTCGTAGTGATCGGGCCTGAGGCCGGGCGCGTCGACCACGTGCCCGTGTTCGGAGATGTATTCGACGATCGCCTCGACCTGCTCCTCCTGGTAGCCGAGAGTGCGAAGCGCCCGCGGGATCGTCTGGTTGACGATCTGCATCGAGCCGCCGCCCACCAGCTTCTTGAATTTCACCAGCGAGAAGTCCGGCTCAATACCGGTCGTGTCGCAGTCCATCATGAAGCCGATCGTGCCGGTCGGAGCGAGCAGGCTGGCCTGTGCATTGCGCCAACCGTTCTCCTCGCCGATCCGCAGCCCGTCCTGCCACTGCACTGCCGCGGCGGCGAGAATCGCCTTGTCATCGGCGCCGACCGAGCGCACCGCGTCGTTGGCCGCGGCGTGTTTACGCATGACCCGCTTGTGCGGCTCAGCATTGCGCGCGTAACCGTCGTATGGACCGACCACGCCGGCCAACTCAGCGGAGCGCCGGTAGGCGGTCGCGGTCATCAGCGAGGTGATCGCCGCCGCCAACGCCCGTCCACCGTCGGAGTCGTAGCCGTGCGCGGTCGCCATCAACAGCGCGCCGAGGTTGGCGTAGCCAATGCCGAGTTGGCGGTACGCCCGCGTTGTCTCCGCGATCTCCTCGGTCGGGAAATCCGCGAACGAAATGGAAATGTCCATCGCGGTGATGACAAGCTCGACGGCTTTGGTGAACCGCTCGATATCGAAAGTGTTGTCCTTACGCAGGAACTTCAACAGATTCAACGAGGCGAGATTGCACGAGGAATTGTCCAGCGACATGTACTCGCTGCACGGGTTGCTCGCCGTAATCCGACCCGTTTCTGGGTTGGTGTGCCAATCGTTGATGGTGCTGTCGTATTGAATGCCCGGGTCGGCGCAGTCCCACGCGGCCTTGGCAATCTTGCTGAAGAGCTCCTTGGCATTCAGGGTGTCAATGATTTCGCCGGTCGTACGGCCACGCAGTCCGAATTCACCACCGGTCTCGACGGCCTGCATGAACTCGTCCGAGACACGGACCGAGTTGTTGGCGTTCTGGTACTGGACGCTGACGATGTCCTTGCCGCCGAGGTCCATGTCGAAGCCGGCATCGCGCAGGGCGCGGATCTTCTCCTCTTCCCGCGCCTTGGTCTCGACGAATTCGACGATGTCGGGGTGGTCGACGTCGAGCACCACCATCTTCGCTGCCCGCCGCGTCGCCCCACCGGATTTGATTGTCCCGGCGCTGGCGTCGGCGCCGCGCATGAACGACACCGGCCCGGAGGCCGTGCCGCCCGAAGAAAGGAGCTCCTTGCTGGAACGGATTCGGGAGAGGTTCAGACCGGCGCCGGAGCCGCCCTTGAAGATCAGGCCTTCCTCTCGATACCAGTTGAGAATCGAGTCCATCGAGTCGTCAACAGACAGGATGAAACAGGCCGAGACCTGCTGCTTGGACGTCGTTCCGACGTTGAACCACACCGGCGAGTTGAAGCTGAAGACCTGGTGCAGCAGCATCCAGGTCAGCTCGTCGGCGAAAACCCCCGCGTCCTTCGCCGATGCAAAGTAGCCGTACTGCTCACCCGCCAACCGGTAGGTCTTCACCACCCGATCGATGAGCTGACGCAGACTCGACTCGCGCGCTGGTGTCCCGACGGCACCGCGGAAGTACTTCGACGTAACAATGTTCGTCGCGTTGGCGCTCCAGAAGTCGGGAAACTCCACACCACGCTGCTCGAAATTGATCGTGCCGTCGCGCCAGTTGGTCATCACGACATCGCGGCGTTCCCAGGTGACCTCGTCGTAGGGGTGCACACCATCCTGGGTATAGACGCGATCAATATGCATGCCCCCGGGCGCCGTGCGCCCGCCAGCGCGCGCCTTCGATGTTCCTGTCTTCTCCGCCATACCGTTCCAGTCCTTCCAGCAACGTCGTACGTCCGTCTTCCGATTGCCGTGCTTCGTGGTGCAGACCGGGACCAGGTGCCACCTAGTCCGGTGCTGACGCCGGCGCTGCGTGCGAGACCCCCGCGTCACGCCCGCCGCGCAATGCCTGAATCTCGGCCTCGAAGTCGGCGAGCGACTCGAACGACCGATAGACGCTGGCGAAGCGGAGATACGCCACCTCGTCCAACTCCTGAAGCGGACCAAGAATGGCCAGCCCGACTTCGTGGCTGGGGATCTCCGCGACGCCGGTCGCCCGGACCGCGTCCTCAACCCGCTGAGCGAGCAGCGCCAGCGCGTCCTCGTCGACCGGCCGGCCCTGACACGCGCGCCGGACCCCGGTCACCACCTTGCCGCGGCTGAACGGCTCGGTGACTCCACTGCGCTTGATCACCGCGAGCGTGGCCTCCTCGACGGTGGTGAACCGCTTGCCGCACTCCGGACACGCCCGGCGCCGGCGGATCACCTGACCGTCTTCGACCTCACGGGAGTCCACGACACGGGAGTCGGCGAACTTGCAGTATGGACAACGCACCGCTTCCACCCCCAGCGCCCAAAACGCCCGTATCTACCCGACAACCAGACGGTGGTGACGACGCTGTCGACACCGCCTGCTGAGCACCCACAACGATGCTGAGATGCCGATTCCAGCCTGTCCGACGGCCGATCCGGTGGACTTCTTGTGGATCAACTGCTGAAAAGCTGTGGACGACGAAACCCAAATTGTGGACTACTCACATCAGTGTAACCACTAGATGTAGGGGTAGACGGTAAGCCGTCGCAGGCGCGACATGCAAGTATCCGCGTGGCGAGTCGCATCACGTCGGGAGTCGTCGCCGCACCGAAGCCGACATCGATTTGCGGGAGCGTCGTCTTCGGCCGAACCGCCATCGAGTCGGGCGGCTCGGTCGGCTGGCGACGCCGACTGGGATGGGTGACTCCGCGTATCACGCCGGGTGTTCGTACGTGCGGCGCGCGTTATCTGCAGGTGCATCGCATCGCCCGAGCGTGCGACGTGCGCAGTACGAGGCTGAGAGTGCCGCATCGGCCGACAGATGGGCCGGTCGCAGGCGGGCGGGTCGAGATGCCCCACCGGGCCGAGGTCCAACCGACGCCACCTTCATCGTCGGTAGTGCAAGCCTGCGGAATGGCCACGGTTCGGTGCGCCGGCGGCGCGCGGCTTGGGCTCGTCCTCGGCGGGCTCGGGGCGGGATGGGTGTCGGTCACCGGATCTGCAATGGCAGCGGTGCATCGGGTAAGCGGTCAGCGCGGCACGACGAGTCGTTGACCGGCGCGGACACTGCCCGACGGAAGGTGGTTGCGGTCGCGGAGGGCCGCGACGACGGCGCGCGGATCGCGCTGCGGGGCAAGACGCTCGGCGATGGTCCACAGCGTGTCGCCCGGCTGCACCGTCACCACAGCCGGCGCAGAGGAAGGAAT
>Ga0081455_10006666_pt1 | contig 12338 bp, 14 predicted proteins | sample TabmetS3T2R1_FD_70207 | JGI IMG/M metagenome (GOLD analysis project Ga0081455, IMG submission 70207) | Tabebuia heterophylla rhizosphere microbial communities from the University of Puerto Rico - S3T2R1 | ecosystem: Host-associated > Plants > Roots > Rhizosphere ... | reverse complement strand
GATATGGCGTGCTGGGTCCGACTGCAGCTCGGCAACGGCCGCTTCGAAGGGCGTCCCATCCCCATCGTCTCGCCCGAGAATCTCGCCTTCACCCGCACACCCAAAGTCGCGATCTCGGACAAAGTCTCCTATGCGCTGGGCTGGGTCATCCAACAGACCCCGCACGGCACCATCGTTGCGCATAATGGCGGCACCCTCGGCTTCGGCGCCTATATCGGCCTGGTGCCCGACAGGGATGTCGGCGTCATCGTGCTCACCAATGAAACCAATATGGGCATGCCGGATGCGGTCGGGCTGTGGACGTTGGACCGGCTCCTCGGCAACCCCGAGGCGGATCACATGGCGGATCGGTTGAAGGCGGCACGAGCCACCTTCGAGACCGCCGCGAAGCTCTTTGCCAAGCCGGCGAACCCCCGGCCGTTTCCACCGCTGGCACCCCTCGCAGGCGGTTTCAGCCATCCCAGCATGGGCACAGCCGCGGTGGTGCTGGAAGGCGAGGCGCTGGTCATGGCGTTTCCGGCGACCGGCGCCAAGTTGACACTCGAGCCCTGGGACGGTGAGGTGTTCACGGCCAAGCTCTTGCCGATCGGGAGATTTGCGGCGGTGGCCGACAATCTCGGCCCTCTGCCCAACGGCTTCGTCCAGTTCCAGATCGACAAAGACGCCAAGCTCAATCGGTTCCGCCTCTCTCTTGATGATGGACAGGCCTATGAGTTCAAGCGCGAGTAGCGGAAACGACGCGACCCCACAATAGCGTGTGAGAGCGCTACAACATGGGGGAAGCTGAGATACCCAAGGTCTATTCAGACCACACGATGGCTGGCAAACAGTTGCCGCGTCGGGGCATCGCGGGTGACCGTCGTGTAGCGCATGTACACCATCGTGTTCTGGATATTGGCGTGGCCCAATCGGTCCTGTACCTCACATTCCGCCCCCCTTTTGTCTAGGTCTATGATGATTTTTAGAGGCGCTGCCTTCAACACCTGAGGTAGCCCTAGACACACCATGCCGGGGGCAATCCCCTGGGCTCTCTCCTCTTCCTGTTGCCTCACACGAGTATGCACCTGCGCCAGTCTGGGAACCACCTGCAAGTGCAAGCGTCCGGGAGGAGCGTGCCTCCCGCACCACCGCCCATTCCCGACGAGGTCTGGCCTGCTCGTCGGTCTCAGCCCATGCTGCGTAGTGCACTGCCTCCTGCCCTCCTCATCTACTCGGGGGCACGGTAAAGTAGGTTGCAGGGACTCCTAAGGCGCTGAGAGAGGACTGTTGGACAGCTGAAAACGGCTGCGCGAGCTGCCGGTAGGTCCCCCCCTTGACCACGATCACGGCCGCAATTTTGGTCATCATCATAAATGCTGTCGGCTTCTGCGTCTCTTTCTTGAAGGGCCTTAAGGGTTTCAGGATGAAGCCTGGTGGAGCCGCTTGGCCCAGCCCAATCTTCATACCTGGACAGACGACAAGCCGCTACACTTGATCCAAAACGAGCCAGACCGTCACGACCCCGAGCCCAAGGCCATCGCGTGCTATAGGCTGTTACGCGCGGATACACAGGGCATGCTCCTCCGCTTTGTGGACGGCCGTCCGGTCAGTGCCGTGACGACACAATTTCTGGAGTGGCTGACGGCCCGGTTGGCGGCGGCAGGGAAAACGGCGCTGTTGCTGGTGTGGGACAATGCCTCGTGGCACGTCAGCCAAGCCGTGCGGGCCTGGCTCAAGGCGCACAACCGGCGCGTCAAGCAGGCAGGCGGCTGTCGCGTGGTGGTGTGCCTCTTGCCGAGTAAGAGTCCCTGGCTGAACCGCATCGAGCCAAAATGGGTGTATGGCAAGCTGGCCATTGCCGAACCGGATCGGAAGTTGCATGTTGACGAACTGAAGTATCGGAGCTGTGCCTATTATGACTGTGAGCTGCTCGAGCCCATTGCACAATGAGTCTCGTGGTCTTGCACTAGGCGGATTCGCCCTCAGTAAAATATCAAAAAGCTATGATATATTTGAAACCTTTTTCCGTCCGTAGTGCGACGATGCTCTGAAACGTAGGTGTGATGGAGCTGAGCACTGATTTGATATAACTGAAAGTGGTTTCTCTTCGTTTGCAGCCCGAATGATTTTGGAGAGGATACCAGTTCTTTATCGATCTTGGCAGCCCATGTTTGCTCATCATCAGATTGCACATAGCCGAGCATTCCTCCGCGTCGCTCGGATCCGGCATAGTTGCCGCTTAAGAAACAACCAAGACCATCGACACCAAGATATCTCGAAACGGGGTTGCTCTTCCCCAGGCGTTTCGCTTCAAAACAGAATCGTGTGTATGGCGACACCTCAGACGAATTGAGCTCTATATCAACTCGTCTGCGCCGTTTCCCTCTTCTTCGTGGTGCTTCAATTGACTCGTTGATTGGACGATCGTCATAAACGTGATAGAATCGCATCCAGTCCTCGTTTGGATACTCTAGAATACTTTCGATTGCTTCAGCCAAATCCCCAGTAATGACCGTTTCCTCTTGAGTAGCATAGGCGCGTGCGCACAGTCGGTCATAACCCCACTTGATCAAATCATGCACACGACGAATGAACAGCTGCTCGTAGTCGCTACGGTTAGCCGAAGCGCTCCGACGCTGATAAGATCGAGGATGCTTCATGTCCGAGTTGCTTCAGCGGCGAGTGTCTCGGCGATGATGTGTCGTGCATCGACCATCGCCTGGCTTTCTGTCCAGTGGAAACGCTGCATGGGTTTAAGGACAAAAGTGCGCGTTCCCTCATATATGCGCAGGTTACGATCAAAGTAAACCCATTGAGCGCGTTCCTTGCGCAAGCGTCGACGAGTCTCTTCTAGCTGGGCAGCTATTTCTTTGCTAGCACTGGATACAGTTACCTGCTGTGCGCTTTGTTCGTTCCTCACGAGATCTACACAAAGCATTCCTGATACATCATCGTGCACAACATCTACCTTATGTCGCTTCGGTAGTGCATCGCCGATGAATCCATCGAGTTCGCTTTTAAGGCGTTCAGCATAGGTGTGCAGATCAGACTCTTCTGGTATTCTGACAGCAGGTTCACCGATCTTGCCATCGTTTAACTCCATCTTAATGTGAACGAGGTCGTGAACCAATACACGCTCGCGTGCGTCCAATCTCAAGCTGTCATAGACCATTGCGTTCAGTTCATCTAATAGTTGCCGCACGTCTTCGTTAGGTGTGAACAGGCTCAGTTGCGATTCCTCAGAGGTCGGAGGCTCGTTCAATTGGCGTGGCTGAACTTTGGTAAGGCGAGTGTGTAAATCCACCCAGCTTGCCAATTCCGTTCGATCGGATTCTGTGAATGGTATAGGCAGAGTGCGTAAGGCTTGCAATGTTGCTCGGTCACGTTTGACACCAAATTCCACGGAAGTCAGAAATTGATGATAGAAAACGAAATCAGAACTAAGAAACAGAGACAACGCCTTAAGAAAATCTCGATCCTCTGAAGGACTTACGAGCCCAATTTGCCGAGGCGGAACAACCAAGAATTGCTCACTATAGACTGCAAAGTAGCGCGCTGCGCTTACAATTACATGCGGCGGACGGCAAACTGATAGAGGCAACGTCACGCGTCCCTTGCGACCATATTTCAGCTCCGGCTCTACATCGACAATCGCCTCTGGGGGAAAAGTAAAGACATGCCGAAGCCGTTTGAGAGCCTCTACGTCCAGTTGTTGCTTGCCAATGACCTCCTCAACCAATTCCAGCGCTTCCTGATTTTCCTGACTATTTTTAGCACGTAGTTGAAGACCTTCAGAAACAACAAGACGACCTTCATCCTCTAGCTGTTTCATGGTCGGGAAGCGATGCACTAACCGCCTAAGCAAGCGGATATCAAGCTCGGAACCCCATGTGGCAAGTTTCCATGGGAATCCATCACCGGACGCGACTTGAGCAAGCGGAAGATCGCGAATCTCACTTGCATTGATGACAATGCTCCACGATTCACCTCTCATTCTGGGGACTGCCGGTCGCGTCGCTTCCTGGTTCGCTACTAGAGGAGAATACACACGCACGCACTCGTTTTCGCTCATTTCACACGAGGCTGCGTTGCGGAGCTGGTAGAAAAACGCCGCTGCTGGTACGCGGAAGCGCCTAGCCGACAAAACCTCGGCCAAATTGGAGAAGTTAGCAATGGTTCTCACGCGGCACTGGCTAAAGAAGGCTTTACGAAAGTCTCGTGCCGGATTTTCAAATAGAGTCATAGCTGGCAGAAAGAATCCGACCTGACCATTTGCTTTCAGGTATTCCGTCGCTTTCCAAGCGAAAGCTCGGGCTACTTGGTTACCTCCTACAGGCCGCTCTTTGTTGTTTTCTTTGATCCACTGCCATACAGCTTGTTCATCTGATCTCAGTTTCTTCGGATCGAACCTCTTCCAGGGAGGATTGCCCACGACCCAGTCGAATTTTTTTTGGCTTAGCTGGGCATGCCAACTCTCTGCTTCATCGAAAAAATTGCCACAGAAGATATTCCGGTCGCGCAATAAAGGTAGCTTGAAACCACGCTTGCGGTCTTCTAAATCTGGGGGCTCTACGTAATCTAGTAGAGTGAGGATCAGGCTGAGTTCTGCCACATTGCAGGCATCTTCTTCGATATCGACACCATAAATATGTTTGACTAACAACTCACGCAGTGCCGCCGGTTGGGGCGTTGTGCCGGGTAGAAATTCCCTTTCAATCAAACGCCGGTAACATTGCACAAGAAAGGCGCCAGATCCACACGCAGGGTCAAGCACACGCATGCCACGTTGAAGCGGCCGTCGTTCTGCCAATTCGGCTAACATGAAATTTATAACCGGAATAGGGGTGTAGTAGGCACCAATTTCTCTCCCACGACTGTTTGGCGTAGGACTGTCGGAGTCATGCAGGAATTGTTCGTACACGACAGAGAGAGTTTCGATGGGGATATATGAAAAATTGTAGGCCTGAAAATCGAGGTGGAGTTGCTGTCCCTCTGATGCCGAAAATTCATCGCCTGAGAAAACTGCGGCAACCCATCTCACATGGTCATCTTTCGGTGCGCCTCTTGTACCAAAATCCAATGGAAAGACATTTCCATTAAGCCATGCATCGAGTTTCGCAACAACTGCCACAAGTCCTTCGACCGAGGCATTGCGTCCAAAGACTGCCGATTCTTCGATGCCCCACCGCTGGAGCTTTCTTGCAGAAAGAATTCCGCGATCTCGCAGGTAATGAAGATAGACGTATTTACCAATAAGAGCGTGCGACATCCCGGATTGCAAGCCCCTTTTGCGAAGAACTCGGTCAACAGATCGTAAGTTGGTTAGAAGTTTCCAATTCAGTCGGTACTCTGGAGTGACATCTCCCGCACGACATTGCCAAAGCCGTCCAGAATTGATAGCGTCAGCGCTAAAATCGCGGACGAGTTGATCGAGCTGATTAAAATCCGCTAGTTGCAGTATACCTGCGGTACGTCCATTACGACGCCGCTGGTGGCGAAATCCTGAGTACAGCTTGACTCCAAGCGGGGTGTAGATAAGCACGAAGGGAACAACATCTTGGTTCCAGATCAAGCGGTGGAAGTCATCGGCTTTCGTCTCATCATCCGCTTCGCAAACGTAGACAATTGGTACGCTCGGGGAGTGGCCGGCCACGTCCGGTCGTAGCGTATATACGCCTTGCAGCGCCAGTGTTTCACTTGCCCGTCGAAAAATATGCCCAAAATCGGGGTCAATACGAAATGCATTTTGGCGGGGACGCAAAAAGGTTGGCGATTCAGCGTAACCCAACCGATCTAAGAATTCAGCGAGCTGCATCTGATGCCATTCTCTCTCAAAGAAGAGCAGTTACAATATGGCGGTGGAGTATGATCCAGCCCTGTCTAAATACTGTTCATCTGAGTAGTATGTAAAGTTTCATAGTGAACGTCAAGTAATACCTTATAGTCAGTTCCTGCGCAGTTGTGTGGCCCAGAAGCAAGTTTGGGCCTTGGGGCTCCGTTGAAGTTTACCTTTGGGCTTTATGGAAACAAAAGGGTTCTTGGCCAACGTTTCCGTATGAGATGATAGCTGTTTGTCCATCGTAGAGCCATCTCTCTCTACGGACTTCTCTCATTAACGACGAGAGTCCAAGGTGAGGTAATACGAACGTACGGGGAATCATCATTGCCAAGTAGGGGCTGCCCATGGTACATAGACGGCCGCACAATGTGAGCAGTGGGGTCACGTTTTTCTACCTGGAGGAGCAGATATGGGACTTGAGGGGAAACCTTTCGTCATCGCACTGGAAGAGCACTATTACGATCCCGAATTGGCGGCGACCTTTGACGGTCCAGAAGGTCGCGCTCCGGAAATCCGTCGCCGGCTGGATGACCTCGGTGAGCTTCGCCTCAAGGAGATGGACGAGGCGGGGATTGATGTCCAGGTAATCTCGCACGGCGCGCCGTCGACCCAGCGTCTGGACGGGCAGACCGCCGTGCGGCTGGCGCGCAACGCCAACGATCGCCTCGCCCAGGCGATCGCCGCCCACCCCGATCGGTTCGCCGGATTTGCGGCTCTGCCGACTCCCGACCCCAAGGCCGCGGCCGATGAGCTGGAGCGGACAGTCACCACGCTGGGGTTCAAGGGCGCCATGGTGCACGGGCTGACTAACGGCGTGTTCTTTGATGACAAGCAGTTCTGGCCTATCTTCGAGCGGGCGCAGGCTCTGGATGTGCCGCTGTACATACACCCGGCCGTGCCCCATAGCGCCGTTGTTGAGGCTTACTACAAGGACTACATAAAGGACTTCCCGGCGCTGCTCACGGCCGCGTGGGGGTTCACCGTAGAGACTGCCACGCACGGCATCCGGCTGGTGCTCAGCGGTGTCTTCGATGCTTACCCAGACGTGAAGATCATCCTCGGGCATATGGGCGAAGGGCTGCCCTTCTTGCTCTGGCGCATCAACCACGCGCTGTCACGGCCCGGCAATCGCCCAATATCGTTTCGTGATCAGTTCAGCCAGCACTTCTACATCACCACCAGTGGAAATTTTTCGACCCCAGCGCTGCTCTGCTCTATGATGGAGCTGGGTGTAGACCGTATCCTGTTTTCGGTGGACTGGCCCTTCGTGCAGAATGTCCCTGGGACAAAATGGATACACGAACTCCAGCTCTCAGCAGAGGACAAGGCCAAGATTTTGAGCGGTAATGCCAGGCGGCTGCTAAAAATGTAACCAGATGCGGCGTTAGGCTCTTGTGACCTCTGATGCTCCCAGCTATACTAGGGCGCTGCGGCGGTGGCCGCCCACTGCTGGCGTAGTGACCTACTCTTCTCTGCTGGAGACGCACGCATGGCCCTGAAAGACCAGATCGCGCTCGGTATGTCCCTGCCGCATCGTTCTCCTGATCCCATTGGGGCGTCGGTGATACACCAGGTCGCGCAACGTGCTGAAGCCCTGGGGTTCCACGACCTGTGGGTCACCAATAATACTCTCGATCACGCCAGCTGCTTCGACTCGCTTACGCTCCTGACCTATGCTGCAGCGCTCACCAGCACCATCCGTCTAGGGGTGTCTGTGCTGGTGCTGCCCGTGTACAATCCCATCCACGTCGCGCACCAGGTGGCTACCCTGGACTACCTGAGTGGTGGCCGGGCAGTGCTGGGGGTCGGGCTGGGCCGGGAGCAGCATTACGCTGAGTTTCAAATACCCCGAGAACGCCGTGTACGGCGGTTTCTGGAAGAAGTGGAACTGATGAAAGCGCTGTGGACCCAGCCCAGGGTGACCTATCGGGGTCAGATTTTTCAGCTTGAGGACGGTGTGATGGGGCCAAAGCCCGTGCAAAAGCCGCACCCACCGGTGTGGCTGGGCGGTGGCCACCCCGACGCGCTCAAGCGAGCTGCGGCTGTCGCTGATGGCTGGATGGGCGCTGGCGGCTCCACCACGGCTGCCTTCGCGAAGAGTGTGCCATTGGTCCGGGCCGCGCTGGAAATCACTGGGCGCGACCCGGCGACATTTCCTATTTCCAAGCGGATATTCATGTCGGTGCATGAGCGCCCGGAGGCGGCCCAGGCTGAGGTACATCGCTGGTTTAGCATGGTGTACCATAACCCGGACTTGACGACGACGGGAGGAGTGTTCGGCACGCCAGAGCAGGTGCGTGAACAGCTCGAAGCGATAGTGGCCATGGGCGCTACCCACCTGCTGCTCAATCCCGTTACCCGTTACACTGAGCAAGTCGAGGCACTGGCCGAGGTGGCTGGGCTGTAGCCCTGGTCTTATCGAGTTCTGAGGAGGGATAGACACGTATGCAACCTGCGCCATACACGATCTACGCTGTGCAATATGCCCAGCGCAACACCAGCTCAACCGAATTGTTCGTTGGCGATCATCACAATACCCCAATGAAAATGGCCTACTTTGTCTGGGCCCTCACCAATGGCACTCAAACAGTAGTGGTCGACCTTGGTTTTACTGAAGAAGTCGGCACGCGCCGTGGACGCCAGTTCTTGCGCTGCCCCTCCAAGGGCCTGGCGATGCTGGATATCGACTGTACCAAGGTGGAACACGTGATCCTGAGCCATTTTCATTATGATCACGTGGGCTGTTATGCCCTCTTTCCGAATGCCACCTTTTATATCCAGGATGCCGAGATGAATTTTTATACAGGCCGGTATGTGCGCCAGGCGGCTTTCCGGAATTCCATAGAGGTGGACGATGTGTTAGCACTGGTTCGCTTTAACTACGAAGGGCGGGTCGTGTTCATCGACGGCGAGAAAGAGATTATCCCTGGTATCAGTGTCCACAAAGTGGGAGGGCATACGGCCGGCATGCAGATCGTCACGGTACAGACCCAGCACGGGCGGGCTGTAGTGGCTTCGGATGCCTCCCATTATTACCACAACTTTGAGAAGAACGTGCCATTCACAACCCACCACGACCTGCCCGGGATGTATTACGGTTTCCAGCGCATCCGCGAACTGGCCGACCATCCCGATTTGATCCTGCCTGGTCATGATCCCCTGGTGCTGGAACGCCTCAAATCCGTTGATGACGGTATTGTCTCCATGGGATGACCGGACCTTGCCCCTTCTCCCAGGGAGAGGGGGCTTCACATGTTGAGAGGAACACGCACTGCATGCTCTCACGATCCTTGACGTTGTTGCTTGTGCTTGTTGTGAGCGTTGTCGCATCGAGTTCTGGTCAATCGCCCGCTGACAAGGCGCCGTCGCCGACGTCACCTCCTGCCCTAGATGAGTCGCTGCCGGGTATGCCTCGAGTACTTGATCCGAACGACATCTATTCCGAAACACGGCCAGATAAGCTGAGCCCGGCTGTCCGGGGTTTCCCTGCGCGTCTCTACGTCCCCAATGGTATCAGCAACACCGTTGCGGTCATCGATCCTGAAACCTACCAGATTATTGATAGTTTCCCTACCGATGAGGAACCACAGCATGTGGTGCCGTCCTACGACTTGAAGACACTGTGGGTGCTCAACAATCAGGGAGATAGCCTGACACCGATTGATCCGTCCACCGGGAAGAAGGGCGAGACGGTGCATGTCGATGATCCCTATAACCTGTATTACACGCCGGATGGGCAGTATGCGCTGGTGGTGGCTGAACGGCTACGGCGCCTCGACTTCCGCGACCCACAGACCATGCATTTGCGACATTCGCTCGCCGTGCCGTGTAGGGGCGTGAATCATCTGGATTATTCCGTCAATGGTCGCTACCTGATTGCCAGCTGTGAATTTTCCAACGAATTGATCAAGATCGATGTCGCGGAGCGCAAGGTCCTCGGCCGCTTACCGTTGCCACGCCGGCGTGGCCAGCCCCAGGACGTGCGTTTGTCACCGGATGGGCAGGTCTTCTACGTGGCTGATATGCGGGCGCATGGCGTGTACCTGATTGATGGTGAGAATTTTACCGTACTCGATTTCCTGCCAACCGGCAAGGGGGCCCACGGCTTGAATATCAGCCGCGACTCCAAGGTGCTCTACGTCTCTAACCGTGGCGAAGGTAGTATCTCGGTCATTGACTTTGCCACTCGGAAGGTGGTGCAGAAGTGGCGCTTTCCCGGCGGTGGGAGTCCTGACATGGGGGGGGTCTCAGTAGACGGGAAAGTCCTCTGGCTGGGAGGGCGTTATCATCACGAAGTCTATGCTATCGACACCACGACTGGACGTCTGCTCGCCCGTATCAAAGTGGGTAAGGGACCGCATGGCGTGTGCATTTATCCGCAACCCGGCCGCTATTCTCTAGGGCACACGGGGAACTTCCGCTGAACGTCTGGGAAATGCAAACGCTATTACGGTTTCTGATCCCCGCGTCGTTCCCGCATCGACGGCCGACGTTTTGCATGCGACGAGAACGCCCGAGTCATTTGCTCAACCATGACCACAGAGAGGAGAGAGAGCATGTCATCGGCCCGAGAGCGGTTTCGCAATCTCCTCGTGAGGCCCACGTACACCTTAGCGGCGAATATCTTCGATCCGTTGTCTGCCCGCATTGCCCACCTGTTGGACTATGAGGTGTGCTTTCTCTCTGGCTCTGTCGGGAAGGCCGCCAACTTGGGGGTCCCGGACATGGTCTTGTCCAACATGTCCGACTTGGTAGATCACTGCCGCCGCATTACCCGCATAGCGGACGTGAGCTTGATGGTGGACGGAGAGGACGGCTTCGGCAATGCCGTCAACGTGGGACGTACTGTCAGGGAATTGGAAGCCGCCGGTGTTGCGGCGATCGAAATTGAAGACAATATCGCCCCCGTGCAGTTCAACGGGGCAGATCGCGGATTGGTGTCGCAAGCGGAGCAGGTCGGAAAGCTGGAAGCAGCGGTGGCCGCGCGCACCGATCCTACCACCGTCATCGTCGCCCGGACCGCTGCCCTGACCTATTGTACGCTAGACGAGGCCTTGGACCGGATGCAGGCATATGCCCAGACGGGGGCGGAGGTCCTCCGGCTGGTGGGTCTGCGCACCCGCACGCAGCTGGAGGCGGTGCACCAGGCAATCGCGCTCCCCTTGACCGTGTTAAGCCCTCCAGCAGACCTCAGAAACGATGGGGCGTTCCTGGCCGCCCATGGGGTCAAAATCCTGATGCTGGGTAATCCAGCCTTCAGCGTGGCCGTCAAAGCCATCTATGAGTGTTTGAAACACCTGAAGGACGGTGGCGCCATCGAGGACCTGGCCGACCAGCAAGCGTCCGCGACCCTCCTGCGGTCGGTCGACCGCACCGAGGAGTTTGTGCGATGGCAGCAGGCGTTTCTGCGCTCGTGATATGGAACCGTGCCTAGTATGGTTCTACGTGATGCTGGCCACCCGTGCCCTTGGCCTCGGGACCGTGCTCACGACCTTGCACCACCGTCGCAAGGCGCAGATCCACGCCATCCTTGGCATCCCCGACCATATCGAGAGTGCCGCGATCATCCCGCTCGGCTGGCCCGACCGTGCGTCTGGCCCGAACCGGCGGCCGCCACTGGAGCGGTTTGTGATGCGCGACCGCTGGAACGGCTAGGGGCAGCACTCCAGGCCAGCGGTCCTCTGCTGCGATGACTGGCCGCCAGTGACCATTTGTTAGTCAGGTAGGGGCATGGAAATGCTAACCGAAGGCACTGGGAAACGCGTCCGATGGCCCTCGCCTGTGACGTCCTCCCACAGTCGGAGGTCCTCGGGTCCGAAGCTGTAGATAGTGCCATCGGCCAGTTGGATGTCGATTTGTCCGCTGATCATCGTCATCCAACGCCGCCGCGGTGCGGGATGAAAGTCAGAAAACTCAGAAGGCGCATTCACCTGTAAGGAGCATCCCGTGCAGGTCTTCAGCGTTTCTAGTATGGGGTCGTCCTGGCTGAGCTCCTCTATCACGCTCTTGCCGTTCGCCCCAGTATACATTCTAAAGATGCCCATCCCTTGTCCTCCGTAACCCAATGGTCAGCTTGTACCTCAAAAGTGCCACTGCGCGACAGAGCCATCGAGAGTCCCCACGTGTATCCGCTCCAACACGTGCACACCCCTGGTGGGGTCCTCCCGATAGCATCCTTATGTCATAGGCAGTACACCACCTCTTCGGGAGGGTGTACATAACCCTGTGCAGCAGAGGTGCCTGTCGCTCAAATGTCCGGTGCCAGGACGAGCAGCTTATCGGGGCACCAGGTTGGGCGTCGGTTCGGCAGGCAGCGGTTGCGCATCCATCTCGCGCGCCCGCTTTTCCAACGCTGGCATCAGGGCCGTCACGACGTCCTGGTCATAGTCCGCCGCCACCCCCGGATAGCCTGCCTGGACGAGCATGTCCCGTAGCTTCCCGCTCTTGAACTGCGCCAGCGCCACCCCAACGGGTCAGGCACCAGCGTCTTGTCCCAGAAGATACGGTGGTTCTTGTTCCG
>Ga0081455_10006665_pt1 | contig 12339 bp, 7 predicted proteins | sample TabmetS3T2R1_FD_70207 | JGI IMG/M metagenome (GOLD analysis project Ga0081455, IMG submission 70207) | Tabebuia heterophylla rhizosphere microbial communities from the University of Puerto Rico - S3T2R1 | ecosystem: Host-associated > Plants > Roots > Rhizosphere ... | reverse complement strand
GGTGAGCACGACGTGCTTGCACTCGTCGACCTCGGGTTGTTCGGGATGGGCGAACTCGAGCTGCTCGTTCACTGCCTGCATGATCCGCAGGCCGACCTCGATCAGCGCATCGTGTCGCTCCGGCTGAACGGGCACTCCGGTCGCCGCGGCCGGCAGGATCGCGTAGAAGTTGCCGCCCCACGCCAGATCGAGCTGAACCCGGCCCAGACCGGGCACGTCGACCGAGGCGTCGCGCAGGTGCAGGTACGACGCCACATTGCGGATCGTGACGCTGCGGGCCCGCCCGTCGCGCACGTCGACCGAGGCGTGCACGAGTCCGGCGGGCGTCTCGATGCGAATCTCGGTGGTCGGCTCCTTGACCGTGATCATCCCGGTCTCGACGAGCACCGTCGCGGTGCCGATCGTGCCGTGCCCGCACATCGGCAGGCATCCGGACACCTCGATGAAGACCACCCCGACGTCGGCGTCGGCCCGCGTCGGTGGCTGCAGGATCGCCCCGGACATCGCCGAGTGCCCGCGCGGTTCGGTCATCAGCAGGGTGCGCAGGTCGTCGCGCTCGCTCATCAGGTAGCGCCGCTTGTCGGCCATCGTCGGTCCGGGCAGCGCGATGAGGCCGGACGTGATCACCCGCGTCGGCATGCCCTCGGTGTGGCTGTCGACGGCGGCGTAGACCTGGCGGGCCCTCACCCGGCACCGGCTTGCCGCGCGGGGCGCAGACCGTTGTCCATCAACCCGGATCCTTCCGGCGAGATGTGATCAGCGAACGGGCTTTCACGGTAGGCAGCGCGAGCGCCGGCCTCCAGCGACAATCGACGAACATGCGCGCCCGGCGGCGCTACGTCTGCACTACATGCGAACCGGAGTCGAACGGCCCGCCGCGACCGCCAGTACGTGCCGCAGCATCAGCTGTCCTCCGGCAGGTTGCGGAACGTCAGCGATCGGGTCGGCTCCAGGTTGCCGTTGCCGTCGAGTGATCGGTAGTTGACGGTGTGCTCGCCCGGACCGAGCACCCGGAACGATCCCTGGTAGGTCGTCCAGGCGCCGCCGTCGAGCCGGTACTCGGTCCGCGCGACACCCGAACCCCAGCCGTCGCCGGCAGTCAGGGTCACTCGCGGGTTGATGTACCAATCACCTTGCCGGGGCGGCTTTTGCGTGAGCGCGATCGTCGTGGTGGGCGGGTCGACCTCGATCGACTTCAACGCGGCTTGCAGGTTCGGCAGCGGGCCGATGTGCTGGTCCGCGGTGGTGGACCCCTGCGGCGTTCCGGTCGCTGCGAGAAGGCTCGCGATCTGCTCGGCGGTCCACGGCTTCTGGCCGGTGGCCTCCAGGTAGGACTGCACGGCGACGACCGCGCCGGTGACGATCGGCCCGGCGCCGGACGTGCCGCCGAACGAGTTCGTGTAGCGGATGTCGCGGTTGGCCGGCTCGGTGCCGCACCACAGGTTGCCGTTGAAGCCGGTGGTCACGATGCTGCCGCCCCAGCCCTGCAGGTCGAACCGGCTGCCGTAGTTGGAGAAGCCCAGGCGCTCGTGGTCGGTGCCGCTGCCGGCACCGACCAGGATCGCACCGGAGTCGTGCACCAACCGGTCGAACCACTTGATGCCGTTCCGGACATAGCTCGGGTCGTCGACGTTCTGGTTGCCGTTGCCACCCGTCTCCACCACGACGACGCCCAGGTCGGTGAGCAGCCGCACCGCGTCCCACACCGACGGGATCCATTCCAGCGGCGCGTAGTTGGTGCCGCCGGCCGGGCCGACCGTCTGCTGCTCCAGCAGCACTGCGTCGCCGGCCTTCAGCACGCCCAGCCCGGCCAGGTAGGCCAGCGCCGGTCCGGGCTGCCAGCTCCCCCGGCTATTCGTCGGCGAGATCCCGTACATGCTCGCGTCGGGAACGGCGCCCATGACGCCGTGGCCGTTGTCGTGCGCGACCAACTCGCCGAAGACGGCGGTGCCGTGCTCGTCCATGAACGCCGTGTACCGCGGATAGACGGTGCCACCGAGGTCGCTCGACGCGCCGACCTGTAGATCCTCGTGGTTGAAGTCCCAGTCGTACTCCAGGTCGGCGATCTGCACGCCGGAGCCGCGCGTGCGGACGTCCTGGTGCGCGAAGTCGGCGTCGATGCCCTCGGGGGCCGGCCGCAGGTAGCCCTGTTGGGCGGTGAAGTCCGGGGTGGACGAGTCGGGCGGCGGCACCGGATCGGGCGCCACGTAAGCAAAGGCGATGTCGGGCAACGCGCGCAGCTGCCCGATCACCGCGTCCGGGTCGACATCGGCCGGCAGCGTGACCGAGTACCACGAAGCCACGTCCGGCGCGGCCCGGCCGGATCGCGCGCCGGCGGTGACCGTGAGCGCAGTCAGCGTGGTCGCCGAAATCCCTTGCAGCAGCGGCACGACGTCCCTGGCTCGGTTGCGGTCCAGCACGTCGCGCACGCGCTGCAGGCTCGCGCCGCGGGCACTGTGCAGCTGGGCGTTCGCGCCGCGAACCTGCAGCCCGGCTGCGAACTTCACCTCGAGCGCGACATCCGGCGTGACCGTGCCGGTGCCGCTCACGGCCGACCCGTTGGCCTGATCGGCCGACAGGGTGAGCCGGCTCGTCGACGGCGTGACCGCGCCAGAGCGCACGAGTTGTTGCTTGTCGAAGTTGACGACCAGGTCGGCCCGACCGTCGCCGTTCACGTCCTGGACAAACGCCAGGGCGCTGCCGTCCGCGCGGCGGGCCACCGCCACGTCGTGCCCGGCACCGTCGCCCAGCCGCACCGTCGCGGGATCGATGGTTGCGGCGTTCACCGCCGCGGTGCCGACCAGAGTGGCCGGCATGTCACCGGCGCCGGCGAGGTTCAGCGTCGACGGCAGCCGCAGCGGCGCGGCGAGCTCGACCGCGCCGGCCGCTGTCGTGGGGACGATTGCGGCGCTCGACGCGACGAGCACGCCGACCGCGAGGAGCACGGATCGCTTGGCCATGGCGGATTCCCCTGCGCGGTAAGGGCTTTTGGGATGTTCAGCACGTTAACGGCGCCAGCTGATCAGCTCTTGCTGAACAACCAGAACCGGAACAGGAAGGAGATGTCCAGCGTGTTCTGCACGCCGCTGATGTTCGAGCGCGTCACCGCGATCTGCTGTCCTTCCAGCAGCGGCACGTACGGCACGGTGCCTGTGGCCAGCGTCTTCTGGATCTGCTGGAACGCCGGGACGCGGGCCGCCTCCGTCTTGGTCTCCTCGGTGGACAGCGGCGTGGACATCTTGTCCTGGTCGCACGGCCGGTTCGCCGCGCCCGGGTCGCAGTAGTGGGCGTGGACGAAGTTGTTCTCGACCAGGAACGGGCTCAAGTAGTTGTCGGCGTCGGGGAAGTCGGGGAACCAGCCGAGCTGGTACACCGGGTAGGCATCCTGCACGCGCTGCTTCTGGTAGCTGTCCCACTCCGTCGACTGCAGGCTCACCGAGAACAAGCCGGTTCCCTCCAGCTGCCGCTTGACCTCGTTGTAGAGCTGGTCGGACGTCGGGCCGTAGTGGTCGGACGTGTACTCGATCTTCAGCGGAACCGGGGTCTTGACGCCGGCCTGCTGCAACTCGGCGACCGCCTTGGACTTGTCGGGCGACTCGCCGAACTCGTCCTTGAAGGCGTCGACGTGTCCGGGCAGGCCGTCGGGCAGCATCGAATAGGCCGGCTGGTAGGTGCCCTTGAACACCTTGCTGGCCAGCGATGCGCGATCGACCGAGTAGGCCACTGCCCGCCGGATCGCCAGCTTCTGCGCGTCGGAGTCACCCGGCATCGTCTTGAAGTTGAAGACGATGTACTGCAGCGCGCCGCCGGGACCGGTCAGCACCTTGACGTTCTTCGTCTTGCGGAGGCTGTCGATGTCCACCGGGGTCAGGCTGCGCCAGGCGACGTCGATCGCGCCCGTCTGGATGTCGAGCTTGAGGTTGTCGGCGGTCGTGTAGTACTTCAGCGCGATGCTGCTCGTCTTCGGCTTGTTCGCCCCGCCGTAGTAGCCGTTCGGCTGGAACTGGATCAGCTGGTTCTTGTTGTAGCTGGTGATCTTGTACGGCCCCGACCCGACGACCTTGTCGTCCGGCAGCACCTGGTCAACCGGGAACACCTTCGAGTCGACGATCGGGCCGGCGTCGGTGCCGAGGATGAACGGCCAGGTCTGGTCGTTGGCGTCGCTGGCCTTCAGCGTGAAGACGACGGTGTTGTCGTCCGGCGCGGCGACCGATGCCATGTTGGCCAGCAGTGACGCCGGACCGTTCGGATCGTTGATCTTGATGATGCGCTGGAACGAGAACGCAACGTCCTTGGCGGTCAGCGGATCACCGTTGGAGAACTTCTGGTTCGGCCGGATCGTGCAGGTGTACTCGGTCGGCTTGCTGAACTCGCAGGACTGCGCAGCGTCCGGCTGCGGCTTCGTGCCACCGGCCGGGATCGTCATCACGTACTGGTAGATCTGCGTCTCGATCTGCTGCGAGCCGAGGTCGTACGAGCCGGCCGGGTCGAGCGCGACGATCTTGTCGGTGGTGCCGACGGTGATCGCACCGCCCGTCCCGCCGCCCGCCGAGCCGGACCCGCCACCGTCCCCCGTGCTCTTCTTGCCCGCGCCGCAGGCGGCCAGCGTGGCGCTCAGCACGACGGCCGCCGCGGTCGCGGCCAGCAGCCGGCGGTGTGTGATCGGCATGTCGCGCTTCTCCTTCGGATCAGGTGTCGCTGACGTGGACGGTGCAGGTTGCGGTTGCCGTCTTGCTCGGGTCGCTCACCGACGTGGCGGTGAGCTTGACCGTCGCCGCGCTCGTGCTGCCCGGAGTGCGGGTGACGTACACCGGCACGCTGGCGGTCTGGCCGAACGGCGCCGTGGTCAGGTTGTTGTACAGCTGAGCTGTCCATCCTGATCCGTGCACGGCTGTCGAGAGCCGGTAGATGTCGTTGTGCAGGTAGGCCCGCTCGTCCTGCGGGTGCAGGGCTGGATCGGTCGCCGCGTCGGTGCCGGTGTTCGTGACCGGGAACTGGCAGTTGGCCGCCCAGCCCGGCGTCTGCCCGGTGGCGCGCCCGCGCTGCACGGCAACGCCCCGGGTCTGCGGCCCGGCCCCGGTCGGGTTCTGCACGCCGAGGATGTAGTGCAGCAGCCCGTTGGCGTCCGTGTACGTGTCCAGGACGTAGAAGTGCAGGTCGTTCGCCGAGTCGACGTACTCGTCCTGCGAACCCGAGTCGGTGCCCGCGTGGAACAACGCGTCGTTGAGCTGGCGGTAGTCGCCGACCGTGCGCATCACCGGGGTGCCATCGGGTGCGACGTAGTCGACCTTGTTGATGTCTTCGGGGTGAGCGTCCTCGACCCAGCTGAAGCAGTTGTAGCCGCAGGACGAGCCCTCGGTCGAACGGCCGCCCGCCGGGAACGGCTTGTTCTTCGCGATCAGCACGCCGCTGTCCGGTTCGAACGAGCCGTATCCGACCCGCTGCACGGTCTCGAGGGTGTAGTCGGACCACCCACCGCCCGGGCCACCGCCGTCACACACCGGATTCGTGTTCACGTCGCAGGCCGGCTCGTGGTCGATGGGCGCCGCACCGTCCAGGGAGACCTGCACGCCGGCGAGCGAGTTCTGCGGCAACGGATCGGCGTTCACGGCGCGCGCGATCACATCGGCCACGGCGAGACCGGACTGGGCCAGGCCGTCGCGATTCAGCCTCAGTACGCTGGCGTACGGAACGAAGCCCATGCCGATCTTGTTGCGCAGCGTCTGCTCGGCGCCCATTGACGCCCCGAACTGGGCCGGTACTTCCCATCTGTTGTGTGGCCCGCCCGGGCCGTTGAACGAGCCGCGGTCCAGCATGTCCCACGGCCCTGAGCCGGCGCGGTGGTACGGCGTGGCGTACGGGTTGTTGTTGTTGTCGCCGATGCGGAAGAAGAAGTGGCTGAGCTCGTGGGTGATCGTGCCGGAGCTCTCCCCCTGCCGGACGGTCGACTGGCCCCACAGCTGGGCTCCGGCCAGCCACGACGTCGACGGCACATACCGGCTCGGGATCGTGTTCGGCAGCGCCGGGTTCGGGTTGCCCCAGGGCGCGCGCGGGATGTCGTCGGGGTTGGCGAACATCATCTCGCCGAACTCCTGCCATACCGACGTCTCGTCGTAGCCGGCGTAGATGCGCAGCACGACGTCGTAGCCACACGTGCCGGTGCACCCCTGGTCGGCGTGCCACAGCGCGTCGGCGTCGTGCTCCAGGCTGGTGCCGGCGCAGTCGTTCAGGCCGGTGCCGTCGGCCGCCGCGACGGATGTCGTGAGCGTCAGGTGCGTCGAGTCCGGGATGGCCGACACGGTGCGCTGGCCGAGGCCGTGGAAGGTCACCACGTCACCGGTGTAGAAGTTCGCCGTCGACTTCACGGTGATCGTCGCGGCGTTCTGCGCACCGTCCACAGTGGTCTGGGCCGGGCAACCGGACGGCGAGTCGCCCCCGGACGGGTTCTGACCGATGTCGTTCAGCCCGTACTGGTAGGAGCGCTTGGGCAGCTGGTACGCCCCGAACGGCGTCACCGACGTGATGCCGACCTTGCCGCCGCTCTGTTCCATCCAGTACCCGTTGATCGTCTGGTAGTGGTTGACGGCACTCGGCTTGTTGAAGAAGTCCGCGTAGAACTGGGGAATCTGGTCGCGCGTGACGGGGTCGATCTGCGGGTTGCCGAACGGGTCGGACTTCTTCGGCTGCGTCATGACGAACGGCTGATCCGGGAAGTCCACCGCCACCAAGGCGACGCGTAGCGATCGCTCGGTTGGTGCCTTTCCGCTGGTGGCCCAGTCCATGCCGGGGATGTGGTGGTACTCGTCCCAGGTCATGTCCTGCTGGTCCTGCCAGTGCTGCGGATCGATCGGGCGAAGTGGTGGCGCGTGTCCGACCGGCTCGGACTGCACGGCCGGAGCGGCCGCCAGCGCTGCCACGACCAAGGTGATCGCGAGCAGCACGAGCGTCCTCGCTCGGGTCGATGTCCGCAGCGTGAACGGATAGCGCATGAGCACACCTCATCCCGACGATCTCGTCCTCGCCGTACTCTGCTCGCCCGGCCACCCCCGAGTGAACCGACAACTGTCGAGCGTCAGCCGCGTGCGTTTGGACATGCGCACGGCGGCGCGAACGGTCAGGCGGTCCAGGAGCTGTCGACCGGGCCGAGCGCGCTGCCGCTCGAGTGATAGCGGCCGGTGAGCCGGGCGACCTTCAGCGCGAGGTGCAGCGACAGCCGCTCGTTGCCGTCCTTGAGACTGGTGTCAGCCAGTTCCTCGACGCGCTGCAGCCGGTAGTACAACGACGTTCGATGCAGGTTCATCTGCTGGGCCGTCGCGCCCGCGCTGCACGCCAGGTCGAGATAGGTCTCCAGCGTCTCGAGCAGCGGGTGGTGGATCGGGTCGTCGAGCAGCTTCTCCAGTCCCGGATGGACGCTGGTGCTGCGCATGTCCTCGCCGGCCAGCTGGGACAGCACGCGGTAGATGCCGAGCTTCGACCACCAGGCGACCGGGCCGACCGCCGGGAGCTGCACGGCGACGCGCATGGCCAGCGCGGCCTCGTCGTAGGACTCGCGCAGGTCGGCCAGCTCCGCACGGGTCTGCCCGACGCCGACCACCGCGCCGGATACGCACGCCAGCCCGCGTGCAGCTTCGCGCAGGCTGGTGTTCAGCCGCCCGGCGATGTCCGGGAGCTCGAGGGCGGCCCGGCGCCGCGCGCAGCGCACCAGCAGCACGCCGTGGTCGTACCGCGACAGGTGCACGGCCTGGCGCGGACCGAGCCAGCGCCGCGTGTCGAGCAGGGCCTGCTCGACCGCGATGCGGCTCAGGTCGTCGAGCCGCTCGCCCGGCCGCAAGATCAGCTTGGCCACCATCGCGACCGCGGCCCCGTCCTCGGCCAGCGAGCCCTCGTCGAGCAGCTCCAGCGCGCCGTGCTGGCGCGCGTCCGGCTCGTCGGCCAGCAGCAGCCGGATAGCCTCGGTCTCTCGTTGCGAGGCCAGCTCGCCGGACAGGTTCTCGCGGTACAGCGCAAGGGCCAGCTCGGTCGTGGTGGGCGACACCTCGGCGATCTGCTCGTCGGTCATCGACTCGTCCGCGTCCAGGAACCACAAGAACCCGAGCAGCAGGTCGCCGTGGCGGATGGGGATGCAGATGCGCGGCAGCATGCCGAGCCGCGGGCAGGACGGGGTGCGCAGTGCTCGCCTGGCCTGCTGGACGCCGACTTCGCGGAAGAAGGCGATCACCTCGGCCGTCGTCTGTCGCTGCAGGATCGACAGGCGGCGCACCTCGTCCATCGGTTCGGTCTGCTCGCTGTAGACGACGACCCGCTGCCGGCGATCCTCGATGAGCGCAGGCCGGCCCGCCCGACTGGCGACTGAATCCACGATTCGTTGCAGCTCAGACACCATCGACCTCCACCTTCCCTGTCGCCGGCTCGGCAGTGAGGCGTGGAGTCGACGTTACCCGGCATCGCAATACCTAAACATCAACTCGGACATTAGTCATAAAGACCGACATGATAGGTATCGGAGCCGGGCCCCGTCGACGGCACTCCCGGCCGAGCGACCAGGTCCGGGCGGACCTGATCAGAAGTCGTACTGCGCGTAGTTGTCCTTGGTGAACTCGAGCGGCTTGGAGAAGATGATCGTGTTCGGCGCCGGGTCGTTCGTGACTGTGAACGTGCCCAGATCACCCGCCGTGAACGAGCCGCCCGAGGCCGGCATCTTGCCGTCGGCCACCATTCGAGCCACGTACGCGATCAGCTGACCCTGCTTGACCTCGTCCCACAGGAACAGCCCGGTGAGCGAGCCGTCGGCGAAGTACTGCCGGTTCGGATTCGGGTCGCCGATGCCGAACACGCCGATCTTGCCGGCCTGGCCGAGCGCCTTCACCGCGGCCAGCGCCCCGGGCACCGCGGCGCCGTCGATCGGGATCAGCGCCTTGAGGTCGGGGTTGGAGTTGATCAGGTTCGTGGCCTGCGTCTGCGACGTGGCCTGGTTCGACTGGCCGTAGCCGATCGGCCCGATCTTCAGGTCCGGGTACTTGCTCGAGATGTAGTCGCGCATCGCCTTGATCCACTCGTTCTGGATCGTGGCGTCCTTTGTGGACGACAGGATGCCGACGGTGCCGGACGAGCCGAACTTCTTCACCACCGCGTCGATCAGGGCCTGACCCATCTCCGGATAGCCGGTGTCCTGGATGAAGTAGTCGCGCGCCGACGCGGTGACGTCGGAGTCGAAGCCGATCACCTTGATGCCGGCCGCCTTGGCCGCCTGCAGCGCCGGCACCTCCGATGTCGGGTCGTTGGCCGAGTAGGCGATCACCTTGGGCGGGTTGTTGCTCTTGACCAGCCCGGTGATGACGTTGGCCTGGTCGGGACCGCTGGCCTTGACCGACGCCGTGTAGTTCACGTTCATGTGCAGGTTCGGCGCGACCTGCTTGGCGCCCTTGACGTTCGCCTCGAACACCGACAGGCCGAGCAGCTTCGGCACGATGGCCAGCGTCATGTCGCCGTTGTTGTTGACGACGGCGCCGCCGGTGCCGCCACCACCGCTTGCGCCCCCGGTGGGCGCGTTGCCGCCGCCGGCATTGGCTCCGCTCGTGCACGCGCTCGTCACGAGCGCGACCGCGGCCACTATCCCCGCGGCTACGACGGTCCCCTTGCCGGCCTTCTTGCGCGTGGACATAACTGATCTCCTTGGTGTGAGGGACATAGATGGGCCGGCTCGATCACTCGCGATCGAGCAGCGAACGCAACGGGCGGCGCGCGGCTGTGCGCTGACCGACCAGACGGCGCGTCGCGGCGAGCAACGTCTCGCCGGCGGCGCGTTCCACCGACACCTTGATGATCAGGGCTCCGATCAGGACGAAGCCGGTGATCATGGTGGCGGTGAGCGAGCTCCTGCCCTGGATCAGCAGGCCCTGCGTGAGGAATCCGAGCACGAACACGGCGACGACCACCTCGCCGATCCGTCCGCGCCCACCGAAGATGTCGACTCCGCCCAGCACGACGCAGGTGATCGCGGGCAGGAGAAGGGTCGTGCCGATGTCGTCGCGCGCCGAGTTGTAGTAGGCAGCGAGGATGACACCGGCGACTCCGGCCAGGGAGCCGCTGAGCGTGAAGACCGAGACCAGCACGCTCCGAGCCCTGATGCCGGAGTACTCGGCGGCGGACCGGTTGTACCCGATCAGGGCCAGGGCCCGGCCGAATCCGGTGTAGGTCACGACCGTGACCACGACGACCGACAGCACGGCGAAGATCAGCAGGCTGACCGGGATGACGCCGACCAGGCCGGTGCCGAGTCGCTGGAACGCCGGGCTGAAGTTGTACGGCGGCGACTCGCCGCCGATGGACGTCGCCAGGCTGGTCGCGATGAACTGCGTGGCCAGGGTGACCAGCAGCGAGTCGATGCCGAGCAACGCGACGACCAGGCCGTTGAACAGCCCGACCGCGACGCCGATGCCGATCGCGTAGAGAATGGCCGGCCCCATGCCGGTGCCGTGTTGCAACTCGCTGCCGACCACGATCGCGGACAGGCTGGCCGTCGCCCCGGCAGACAGGTCGATGTTGCCGGTCAGGATGACCGCGGCCGCACCGAGCGCGAGGATGCCGGTCGGCACGAACTGCTCGGTGAGCACGAGCATTCCCTTGCCGCCCTCGGCGAAGTGCCGGGTGGTCAGCGTGAAGTAGAACAGCTCGGCGACGAGTACGAGGGTGAGCGTGACTCCCCAGGCCGGCACACGATGCCGGCGGGCGAGCGCGATTCCGGTCATGCCGGCCTCCGCCGTACCCCTAGCCTCAGCCAGGTGGGTGCGATGCGACGGCCGATCGGACGGCGCGCCTTGCGGTCGGCGAGCACGGTGAGCAGGATCGCCCCGCCGACGCCGGCCGGTTGCCAGATCGGCGGGATGCCGGCGAACACCATCGCCGACAGGCTGAGCGAAAGGAAGACGCTGCCGACGATGGCGCCTAGAGCGCTGCCCCGTCCGCCGGTCAGCGCGGTACCGCCGATGAGCGCAGCCGCGATCGCGTTGAGGTTGGCGTTCGTGTCGGTACCGGTCGTCGCGACGGCCGACCCGGTACGCATCAGGTACACGACGCCGGCCAGCCCGGCGAACAGGCCGCACACCAGGTAGCAGATGACCGTGACGCGCTGGACCGGGATGCCCGCGCGGTAGGCCGCCTCCGCGTCCTCGCCGGTGGCGTACACCGAGCGGCCGAACACCGTGTGCCGCAGCACCAGCGCGGTGATCAGCACGGCGGCCAGGCCCACCAGCAGGATCAGCGGGATACCCGGCAGTATGGTCTTGCTGCCGAGGTCGGTGTACTGCACCGGGATGTGGTCGACCTGGCGTCCGCCGGTCACCACGAACTGCAGGCCGCCGTAGATGCTCAGGGTGCCGAGCGTCGCGATGATCGGGGGCAGCCGCACGATGCCGACGAGCAGCGCGTTGCCCACTCCGAGCACCAGGCCGACCAGTGCCCCGAGAAGGACCGCGGGCAGCAGCGTCATGCCGTGGTCCTGTGCCCGGAAGCCGACGATCACCGCGGACAGCCCCATGATCGGCGCGACCGACAGGTCGATCCCGCGGCTGAGCAGAGCGAACGTCTGGCCCAGCGCGACGAACGTGATGACCATCGAGTCGGCCAGGATGAACGAGATGTTGCGCGACGACCAGAAGTACGAGCGGTGCAGCGTGCTGAGCACGACGATGATCACCATAACGGCGACGAGCAGCAGCTCGCGCCGGACCAGTACCGAGGTCCACGACCAGGTCCAGGCCGGCTTCTCGGCCGCGGGCGCGTCGCGCTCGGCCATGGCCGGGGCGATCACGCCGCACCCACCACGAGCTCGCCGAGCGATCCGAGCGTGATGTCGTCGCCGGTGATCTCCCCGACGACCCGCCCTTCGTACACGGCGTAGACGCGGTCGCACAGGCGCACGAGCTCTTCGAGCTGTGACGAGATGACCAGCGCAGCCAGGCCCTGTGCGGTCAGCGCCTCGATGATCTCGTCGTTGGTCCGCGTCGCGAGAGTGACGAGGTCGAGCTCACCCCGGTCGATGAGCTGGGCGAGCCCGATGATGTACTCGGCCTTGCGGCCGCTGAACTTCATCCGGCGCAGGTCGCGCACCCGCGCCCGGGCGAGGACGGCCGGCTCGGGGAACGCGTAGACCGTCTCGCCGCCCACGCGAAGCGCGGTGCCGTAGCGGCGCACGAGGGCCGCGCGCAGGGCAAAGGCGAACGTGAGATTGACCTGCTGGGCGCAGATCGATCCCACCAGCATCTCGAAGGGCTCGGGCATGAGGGTGGGCCGGAGCCCGTGAAGGCGCGGCGCGAGATCACCCAGGACGGGGTCTTCCTT
>Ga0081455_10006664_pt1 | contig 12341 bp, 7 predicted proteins | sample TabmetS3T2R1_FD_70207 | JGI IMG/M metagenome (GOLD analysis project Ga0081455, IMG submission 70207) | Tabebuia heterophylla rhizosphere microbial communities from the University of Puerto Rico - S3T2R1 | ecosystem: Host-associated > Plants > Roots > Rhizosphere ... | reverse complement strand
CCGGTCGGTTGAGGGGCTTTCACCCTGATATACAGCATTTTATTTCCGTGCTGCGCCGATTGAACCCGGTAAGGTTGGGACGATTCAATCCGCAGGTCAGAAATCACCTGGTAAGAATCGTTGTGCGGAACAGGCAGCCAAAGCTCTATCTCCCTGGCACCCACAGGAATATCCTTCAATGCCGCCACGTACTCAAAGGCGAAGCTGCGTTCTCGCGGACTCTGCGCATCAGTGGAGAGAGATATTGCAGTCAAAAAAAGCGCGACGGCAGTCGGCAATCTATAACTCGAAATGCTTCGTCCGCACAGGAATTTTTGAAACATGGTTCCTCCTCTAAGTAAGTAGCCAAATTTTATGGCGAAAAATAAAGCCAAAAAGAATCATAGCCTCGGGACCCAGCGCCAGCGCCAGAGGCGCGAACTATTTGTAGATAACGATTCTCCCCACTCCCCTAACCCCTTTAGGGTGATCTATTCGAGGCGCACATAACACCCCTAAAGCGGTTAGGGGAATGGGGAGAATCGTTATCTACAAATAGTTCGCGCATCCGGCGCTGGGTTTGGGAACCCATTGGGCCATCGAACTTCCCGCCAAAAATATTTGCGATCTACTTAGGCGCACCAGTAGTTTCTAGTAGCACTCCAACACATCAGTATTTCTATACCGTTGGTGTCTCCTCATTAACCGTCGGTCGATGAATGCCGAACCTTTTCATCCGCGAACGTAAGGTCCCAGGGTTCATTCCTAAAATCGCCGCAGCACCTTGTGCGCCTTCAACTCGCCAGAAGGTCTGAGTGAGTACTCTGATGATGTGCTGGCGCTGAATATCTTCCAGCGTCTCAGCTGAGTTTGTTAGCCTGGGTGTTGGAAGTGGTTCCTCTGATATTTCAGCCTGGAGATTCCTCCCCAGTTCCTCCGGGAGCTGCATTTTATTTCCCCGCGAGAGGATGACCGCGCGCTCGATCACATTCTTCAACTCCCGCACATTCCCCGGCCACGTATACCGCTCCATCGCCTCCAGCACCTCCTCCGGAATCCCCACCATCCGCTTCCCCAGCTTCTGGTTGATCTGCTGGACGAAGGACTTCGCCAACATCCCGATGTCATCACGCCTCTCCCGCAGCGCCGGCATCCGGATCGGAAAGACATTCAACCGGTAATAGAGATCGGCGCGGAAACTCCCACGCTTCACCGCCTCTTCCAAATCTCGGTTGGTCGCCGCGATCACCCGCACATCGACCTTGATCGTCCGGCTCGACCCGAGCCGCTCGTACTCTCCCTCCTGCAGCACCCGCAGCAGCTTCACCTGCAACTCCAGCGGCAACTCCCCGATCTCGTCCAGGAAGATCGTCGCCCGGTCGGCCAATTCGAATCGGCCCGAGCGCGCCATGGTCGCGCCGGTGAAGGCTCCCTTCTCATGTCCGAACAACTCGCTCTCGACCAGACTCGCCGGCAGAGTTGCGCAGTCGACCATCACCAGTGACCGCTCCTTGCGCGCGCTGAGGTTGTGGATGGCGCGGGCCAGGAGTTCTTTGCCGGTGCCTGTTTCGCCGGTGATGAGGACGGGCACGTCGGTCGGGGCGACCTGCTCGGCCTGACTGAGGGCCAATTTGAATGGTTCGCTCTCGCCGATGATCTCTCCGAATTCGCGGGCGAGGCGGACCTCCTCTCGCAGATAGAGGTTCTCGGCCTGGAGTTGATCTTTCAGGCGCTCGACTTCCAGCAGCAGATCGTGGAGCGACTCTTCTGCCATTTTGCGTCCGGTAATATCGGTAGAGCTGATCACAACACCGCCGTAGTCGTATGGCATGGGATCGACCTTCATCAAAAACCAGCAGTGTTCTTTCGCGGAGTTAAAAGGATATTCGAGAGTAAATTCGGGAAGATTTCCGGCCATTACAGCCCGGATGCCGGTCAACGCTTCTCGCGCAACCAGATCATTTTCTTCGCCTGCCTGGCTACAGATCTCCAAATAATTGAGGCCGACCGTATCGCACATCAATCCCGGTTGATCTTTTCCTGAAAAATGCTTCCAGGATTTGTTGGCGTAAGTGATCGTGCCCTTGCGATCCAGGACTACTACGTGGGATGAGAGAGAGTGAAAGGCTTTAAGAAGCAACTGGTCTCGCTGCCAGATCGCCGCCTCAGTCTGTTGCCTGGAGATCACCCTGGTCGATGCAGCACTGGATCGCGCCAGCTGTCTTGTCTGTTCGGCGATGTGCTTGTCCGCTTCTTCCTGTGCCCTGATAAGGACATCGATGATATGCCTCTGCTCAGTAATATCTTCTATCATCGCAATTGCGTAAGAAGCCGTCCCTTGCGAATCCCGGACCAGTGTCACGCTTTGCTTAACCCAGATGATCGATCCGCTTTTGGAGGTGTATCGTTTCTCGGACTGGTAGCTCTCCAACTCTCCGCTCTTGATTTGCCGGCCCATTTCCAGGTCACTTTCGACATCATCCGGATATGTCAAGGCAAGCAGACTATGGAGGAGAAGCTCCGATTGTGAATAGCCGAGCAAGCGAGATAGAGAGGGGTTAACCTGCTGGATACAATAATCCAGATCAACGATAGCAATCCCGACCGGTGCATTCTCGAATGTCAACCGAAAGCGTTCCGCGCTATCCTTCGAAAAATCCTCGGTGTACGGTCGTCCGATCATTCAATAAATTGACCCTCGGCGCGAGCGCGGCGAGGGTCTTAAGATGGCTCGCTGCTCCTCCTATCGTTCCTATAGGAGGAGAGTAACCTTCAGTGTCTGAAGCGAATCAAATAAAGTTACCGTGAGCTTTTCACGGCGATAATTTGTGCTGCAAGTCTCACACCACACCCAATCATCTGTATTTTTTAGACTAACTCATTGAAGGATTGACCTTTGTTGTGCACCTGGGAATTGGCCTGAAATTACTGTGCGAGGTATTCCGCTATAGTTAGTTGGAAACTGATAGATATCATGGAATCTCTGAGATATAACAACTGTTCATTTGAGGGAATGAAGAGAGATTACGAAATATACGAAATGAACGAAATAAACGAAAACCCTATATTTTTTCGTTTATTTCGTTCATTTCGTATATTTCGTAATCTCTCTTCATTCTCTACAGCGGTCTTCGATTATTTCCCTGCCGGGGGTGGAAACTTCTCGAACATCTTGGTCAAACCTTTATTGATTGCTTTATCCATTTTCTCGGGATTGTTGCTTATCGTCTCATCAGCCGTTCCGCGCCAGACAAGCATCTTCTTTTTGGTATCGCCGATGTCGACAATCAGCTGGCCCTCGGTAATCTTCTGAACGGTGGTTGTGGACATACCACCACCCCACCAGCCCCAGCCATTGCCAAAAGTATTGAGCTGTTCAGATGTTTGAGTTCCGACATGGTACTTAACCATCAAGTCCGGATTGCTGTCGGCATCGACCTTCTGTAAGCCCTTACTGGCCAGGTGCATTTCAATCCCCTGTTGAATCCGCTGATCCATAAGCGGATCCTTCGCAGGTGTGTTGGTACCCCAGGCATAAGTCTTATAGTCTGCAAAGGAGTTGGTCTTATCCCAATCCACGTTGACTTTCTGCGCCAGAGCACTTCCGGCCAATATCGATAAGAAACAAAGACCCATTCCGATTCGTGTTATATTCATAATTACCTCCCATTTATGATGTGTCGTTCACATCGATTATTATTACTAAGCAGAATCTATTCATTTAATTCACGTTTGCTGAAGAGGCGCAGAGAGAGGGAGAGAGCGACAACAGAGACCCACGTTAACTCTCTACATCCCCATAGATACTCTCTGCACCTCCGCAGTACCTTATAACCTCAAATAAATGGCTTGCTGGAGCGTGCCTTTATAACCATTTTGTCTCCGCTCCATCTCCTGCCAGCCTAGTGCTTGGTTGGAAGAGCAACAGTGATAGCGAAGAATAGAAGATTGCCCTGAGTGGCGACACGATTTCCCGTTTCGAAGATGTATCTGAATTTCGCAAATACCGGCGTTTTCTCACTGATTGGCAGAACTGTACTGAATTCCGGGCCTAAGCCGAGGTACCTATTTTTCCCGCGAAAAGCGGGCAGCGCGAGGGGGACTCTATCTTCGGTTATCTTCCACTGTGTGTAATAAGCCAGGCCGCCGTTTATCAAACCATCCTTAAATGCGAGGCCCGCTCCTCCCTGGAGTTGTATGCTCTGGCCGGTCTTCTGGGGCGATCTTTCTTTTCCCGACTCCAGGTAGTATTGAGTGATAGTCGCCAGATTAATTCTTTTATTTTCAAGCGGATAAAGTGTGAAACCAAAGCTGAACTCATTGGATACCTGCCCCAGGCCGGTGTTGTTGAAGGACCCCGCCGTGAAACGTCCTGTCGGTAAATAAATCGCGTAACCCGTAAGCAAATCGGCATGCTTTAAGTGCCAACCGAGTTGGAACGGTTGAAAATACATGTCGGAAGCGCCCCAATCGGTCGACCTCTCAAGCTGAGGAAGCTCTATTGCCGTATTTGCCAATGGGAGGGCAAATGAGGCGCTATAATTTCCCCCGAGGAGTTTCCCCTCGGAGACATATGAGAAAAAGATAGCAGGCACAACCTCGTTAACACTGGCTACTCCTCTTCCTCCGATAGTTCTCCCATCATTGGTCTTAAGAGTATCATATTTGTAGTTCCAGAGAAGGGTGGTGACATAGATTCCGGCAGGCGGCTGGGTGCCGGAGTTTAGCCCAATCCATCCTTTATTTGTAGTTGGAATTGACTGCGCTGTGGCCGGTTGCGGAAAGAGCGCGAGAAAAGCAATTGCCAGTATAGTTACCAGCGCGAACGAATTGGCGGTAAACACTCTCGTCCTGGCGATCCATATCGTGCTCTCCTCTTTTTTATCGGTTAAAAGGCAAACCTCCTTTGCCTGTTTTATATTCATATTCTCTCCTCGGTAAATAGTTCGTAGTACCGGCTTCAGCCGGAATTTTTCGGTGACCGAACAATTCCGGCTGAAGCCGGTACTACGAACTATTCTCACTGCCTCGGTAAAAGCGTATGGAGTTCAAGCTTTAGCTTGTTTTCTTGATCAGGCCGCAACTTGGAACCACAAGCTAAAGCTTGAACTCCATGCGCTTTTTTATAATTTCTGTGCGTCGCAAAGCGCCCGGCATCCAGATTGATTGCATTGATTCCAGGCGTTGCACGGGCGACATAAACGGCCTCGCAGCAAACCGAATGCTGTGTCTTTTGCTTGGCAAATCAAAGGCCAGAGCTTGCTACCCAAAACAAACTAGGATTACAGATTGTGTGATTTGATCTTTGGTGATTTATCGGGAACGGCGAGGATGACTGAACTCGTTTATTTTGTCGGTGGAAGCCATGGTATTTCCAGGAATCCTCGATATGATGTGACTATCGCAATTGAAGCAGCATATCTGATTTAGTGTTAAAAATAAAAACGGGCCTGACAGTGTTTAGTACAAACCTGTCAAGCCCAACGGTTCATTCCAGCAATGTTAGTCTCCTAAAAGCCGAAATGTATAACCAAGTATCGCCATCATCTCCAAATAATCTCCGTCCGGTACCTCTTGCCAGCGAAAATAAAATTATGTTTTCGCTGCCGGCCTCGAATGCCAGGGGATGATGACGTGCACTAATATTCCCGTCTGACTTCTATTATGCAGACTCCGTACCATAACACGAAAATCTCGCCTGTTTACGGTAACATATTGATATCCGATGTGATGATAAAATATGCCGTTTAAACTCCCTGCCCGGTTGAACATCAGTCCGCCGCGACATTTCACAGAAACCGTCTTATGGAATGGATGGTGTGATATTTATCAGTGGTATATGGAAAAACGGACTAACAGGCGTGAAACAAATCCATAACTACTTCTCCAGAAATAAGTGTAAATCAATTCGATTGGAATAATATTTGCAATCTATAGATCCCAATGGATGAGAGTCCATTTTCAATAATCTCATAGCAAAATCGGAGGGAATATTCGAATTTAGCACCCACCACTTCGATTTCCAACCAGAGTTTTGGTAAGAGGAGGAATATATGTTCAAAATACAGCTTCTGGAGATTATAGGCGCCGCGAAAAAAACCAGGCCACGATCTCAACTGACAAAATACTCCATGTTAATTACTCTCGTATTGGGGTTAATGCTGGGGTCGGCGGTCATGACCCGGGCGCTGGCTCAGGGGGGAAACCGGGGAGCGATTACGGGGACGATCAAAGACCCTGGGGGGGCGGCAATCCCAAATGCCCGGGTTGAGATCATCAACCAGCAAACTTCGGCGACTGAACGCATTGTAACTACAAATACGGACGGCAGTTTCAACGCAACACTGCTCCCGGTCGCGTACTATCGGGTGGCGGTAACCGCGAGCGGTTTTGCAAAAGCGGAAGCAGACAATGTTAAGGTTAACGTCACCGAGACAACCAACGTGGCAATCACAATGAAGATCGGCGTCGTGACGGAAACGATGACGGTCAGTGGTGTGGCGACCACTATCCAGTCAAATTCACCGGCGACAGGCGAAACCATTCAAAATGTCGGCGATCTGCCGCTCTCGACGCGCAACTTTCTCTCATTACTGGCACTTTCAACCGGAGCGAACAGCGAACTCACGGATACAGCGGCGCTCGGGCGCGGCGCTGTGAGCGTCAATGTCAATGGGCAGCGACCTGTCAATAACAATTATCAGCTCGAGGGGATCAACGCCAACGACATCAATCTGCCGATATTTGACAATGTCCCCTTGCCCAACCCACAAACCGTCACGGAATTTAAAACCCAGACATCGCTCTACGATGCTTCCCAGGGACGCAATGGCGGCGGTAATATCCAGGTAGCTCTGAAGTCTGGCACAAACGAATATCACGGCAATGCCTTCGAGTTCTTCCGCAACAATGTACTCAACGCAAATGACTTCTTCCTTAACCGCGCGCACCGCGAACGTCCGGTGCTCCGGCAAAACCAATTCGGTGGCTCTTTCGGCGGACCGGTGCCCTCGAGTGATACCCTCTGGGGTCCGCTTGCGCCTGGCATGACGCCAATCTTCAAAGATCTGTACTTCTTTGCTAATTATCAGGGGACGCGCGCCGCATCGGGAGTTTCTGCCGGCACACAACTGGGGACCAACATCCCGGTCCTTCCGGTCGACCGCTCCGAGGCGAACCTGACCCGCGTTTATTTTCCCAGCGGATTGCCATCGGGATTCTCACAGCTCGATCCGTCCGCCTTAGCATTTCTTCAACTGCCGGGAAGTCTATGTCCAGGATTAAGTGACGGCAGGTTTTGTATTCCAACGCAACCCGGCATACCGGGCTTCGGCCCCGATGGTACTCTTAACCGCGCTTTTCTTTCGCGAGCCGCCATAGGAACTTACAACGATGACCAGTTTACGATCACTGGTGACAAGCAACTCACCGAGAAAGATCAGATCTCTCTGCGTTACTTCTTCTCCAATAACAATACCATTCAACCTTACGGGATTTTATCGACGCTGCCTTTTCAGAAGGCTCTTCCGGCAGAAAACCGGTTCGTGAAGCTGGGATGGACGAGGCTTTTTTCCTCGAACCTGGTCAACGATTTCCGGTTCGGTTTCAACCGAACCGGCTTCGATCAGATTCCCACTGAGCCGATCTCGCTGACCGACATCGGAGCCATTCGTGGCAATTCGGCTCAATTCCCGGCAGCCTATCGGATCGCGATCGGTGGAGTAGGCTTCCAGCTCGGCACTGGAGTCAACGATAACCGGGGCGGGAGATTCAATACCTTCTTCTATGCAGACGACGTTTCATACTCTTTAGGCAAACATCAACTGCGGATGGGCGGCGAGATCAGCCATTACCAGCTTAACCGATTCAACAATTTCGCTACCCGCGGCAACGTAGTATTCAACAATACTGCCGCTGGCGCCGGTGGAGTTGGCATCCCTGCACTGACCGGATTCCAGAATTTCCTGCTCGGTCGCATAACGTCAACGCAAGGCGGTTCGGGCTTCTTCACATTTTATTTCCGCGCCACGGATTACGCCGCATACTTTCAGGATGATTGGAAGATAACGCCCAAGCTGACGCTTAACCTTGGAGTGCGATGGGAAGGCTTGAGCACGGCCTATGAGAAACAGAACTTCCTCTCGAATTTCCAGGGACTGGGCGATGGCCAGCCGGGACCGATCAAGATTATTCATCCGGAAGAGACTGCGGTTGTCGGCACTCCGGGGGTCAAACGCTGCACGTTGCTTCACTGTCTTGACAGTAATAATTTTGGACCACGTGTGGGTTTTGCCTGGGACGTCACTGGCGACCAAAAGACCGCTCTCCGCGGCGGTTATGGAGTGTACTTTCAGCGGGTTTCGAACCAGCCACTACTGCAGACTGCTGGTGGCGAACCCTTTTCACAGACAGTCAGCGCCGCGTCCTTCTCCGTGAACATGCAGAATCCATTTCCGACCATTCGGCCGGCCTCCGACTTCCCATTGCCAACTGATCAACAGATCCCCGCTCTCATTTCCTTCGATGAAGTCACCGGGGCCCCGATCTTCAGCACCGTTCCCGGTGTCACACCAGGGAGCGCGTTAGGCGGCTTCTTCTTCTTTCCCGAGCGCGACTTCCGCGCGCCTTACGCCCAACAATGGAATCTCACCATCCAACGGGAGTTCCTTCCCAACTGGTTGCTTGAAATAGGTTACGTTGGGACGCGCGGTGTGGGATTGATTGGCACCGGGCGTCCACTCAATCCTGCGCAGATCTGTACCCTGGCCAGCCCATGCCTGATCCCGGCGAGCATCGGGGCGAATGTGATTGTGCCTGCAGGGACGCCTGGAGTGGTCAAAAACTCGGATGGCACTATCTCGATCACCAGCAGTACGACAGATAATGAGGATGCGCGAGTCCCTGCGCAATATATGGGCTTAGCCAATAATCGCGGCGCCTTTCAGGCACAGGCCGGGGCTTCGACCTACAACTCGCTGCAGGCAACAGTCGCTCATCGGTTCACCCAGGGCCTCTATTTCCAGGCCGCCTATACCTTCTCGAAGTCGATCGATAACAGTTCGGGGTCGGCATTCCAGGATGAGCTTAACGGCTTGCTTCAATCCGGCGATTTATTTAACGTGAACCTCAATCGTGGATTGTCGGACTTCGATCGCACACATCGCTTTGCGATCAGTTACGTTTACGAACTGCCTTTTGCCAGATTGTTTAAAATCAATAACAGCGGCATAGGCAAGCTCGCGCACGGCTGGCAAATCAACGGCACTACGATCTTTCAGTCGGGCACCCCTTTCCTGATCTTCGATTCGAGCGCCGGGACACTGCAGGATCCGGAAAACAACAACGGATTCAACCGTCCGACTCTGCTTCCCGGCAGAACGGCCAGCGACCTGAACACTCCCGGTAATGTGAGGGATCGGCTCGACAATTATGTCAATCTCGACGCCTTCCACGTGGCGGCCGATAACAATTGCGTCAACGATCAAAATGTCAGTGCCCCTTGCACCGACCCGGGAGTACTGGGAGCCATCGGCAGCTTTGGGCGCAATGTTATGCGCGGCCCCTTCCAGCAAAACTGGGATATCTCGTTTGTCAAGACGACCAAAATCACCGAACGAGCTTCCCTGGATTTCCGTGCTGAGTTCTTCAATATCTGGAATCACGCCGTCTTCCAGAGTCCACAAGCTGCCGGCGGCTCTTTCGGAAATTACGGGCAAGTGGACGTCTCAAGCGGTGATTCTTCTATCCTCGGGACGGCCAACCGCCCACGCATCATTCAATTTGCGCTGCTGCTAAACTTCTAATTCCTACCTTCGGATTAACTAAGGAAAGGGCGTCTCATGTTAAAGGGACGCCCCTTTTTTTGGCAGAGTCCAAAGAAGAGTACGCCTACAAGAATCCAACGTGTTGTTCCGGATGATGAATCGTTTCTGGAAGCCGAGCTGGAAACCTGCGGACCGAATGTTTTGGTTCGTGAGAAGATTGAGAATATAGAATATAACTGCTCGGCCGCTGAGAGGCCGAGCAGTTAGATACAGCGAATCGATTAGAAGCGGAAAATTATTCCACCGCTAAATTCGCCCTGGTTCGCCCATTTAGAGTCATCAATCACACTACAATATAAGCCTTGAACGCACCAGATGCCCTCCGGTTGCGAGCCGATGTAGGTCGGGGTCCAACGGGCTGAGGCCTTAACGCCAAGAGAATCGCTGAAAAAGAACTTCACCCCGCCGCCCAGGGTCAAGGCGAATTTGGTCGAGCTGCCGGGGTTCCCAGAAGCAACGACTCCATTCGGGAAAAAGACGATGAAGTCTCCCGGGCTGTAGACTGTCGCACCAAGGCCACCCAGGGCGTATGGACGAACCTTCCCCAATACCTCGCCGAAATTATAGGTGGCGACACCGAGATAGTTGTAGATCGGCATATCTGCGATATTCACAGTCCCGGTGTTGGTGGCAGTGAAGCCACTGGTCGTCAGCTTGCTGGACTGGCGGGCCCAGAGGAAACCGACCGCGAATTTATCGGACATCAGGTAATCACCCTGGAAGCCGAATGATATTCCGCTATCCACCCCAATTCGGTCGATGACTACCCCGTTAATAGGGTCCGGGATGACGTCAAAGCCTGAGGCAGCGGTATATCCGAGATGTGCCGCAACCTCGACCTTCTTCTCCTGAGCTAATGCGGCGATGTTTAGTGTCGCAAGGATCAGGCATAACAATAATGCTTTGCTACGAATCATGATAATCTCCTTCTTCTTTTTGTTTGTGCATATTTGTGAAGCGCATTCAGCTACCAAGATAAAGTGCGCAGATGAATGCGCTCCCCGTTTGTTTTTGGCTGACGGAATGCAGGTCTCCCCCAACCTGAGAATCTCAAAGAGGATGCGTTCTCCTCTCCTCGTATCATTTCTTCCAACTGGCCTCGAGATATCTCACTTGTTCTCCCGCGCGAGATAACTTAAGGTTTTTCCGATCCGGGCAAGAGCGTCTTGCCAGCGCCCAGCAAAGCACTAAGTGACTGAAGCCGCACCCGTGTAGCGAGAATGTAGGCTTGCTCAGCACTTTCAGAATATTTAGAGGTCATATTGCGGCGGAGGCCATCGAGGGCGCGGAGTTGTTCGAATAAGCCTTGCTCCAGAATCTTATTGGCTTTCTCGAATTGCCCCACTGAAGCAGCGCGGAAATGACCGGCATCAGCGACCAGTGCCGCATAAATTTGAATCTGCTCGTCCGCTCCAGAGAAATCATCCTGGTCGAGCAGTTCATGTGCATTCTTTAAGCGCACGCGTGCCAGACGGACGTATGTCTTGATCCGGTCATTTGTGCCCTCAGCCCGATTGAGAGCTTTGTACTCATCCGCGGAAAAAATCCCGGTATTTCTCTCCGGCATTTCATTCGTTTTCGTTGTCCTGTCAGCTCTGAAATTACTCGCTCTCACCGGATCCTGCGCGCCGGCGTAAGCAGCCAGACACGTCATCGCCGCCAGGAGCATTACGCCCATCATCCGCGAATTTTTATTGTCTTGCCGATGTCTCATGCTCAGTCTATGCACAGGGTTTGCGCGGGCATGTACACATATCCTTGTAACAATAAGAACGGCAGCGGGAGTCCTCCCTCTGGGTGCCGTCCGGCTTACAATCCGTCTGGCAGTGACAACGGACTTGTTTTCCGGTCGGCTTATGGCTGCAACTGTTTTCCGGACGCTTATGCCCCGGGTTACCCTCTTCCTCACCCGGGTCCTGACCTGATTCCTGGTTCGTGTGGCAACTCATATGGCCATTTCCAGTGCTGGGTCGCATGACCATTGCACTAGCTAGAAGAATGCCGATAAGCATGGCCAGCACTAAAAAAATGCTCGTCCTCTTGTTAAAGATCATTACATCCACTCCGTGGAGGAAACCTCTCCCATTTTCTCCTGACTTGCCCTCCTTGAGGTCTTGCTATCCAGCCAAATGTAGCTGGACTTCTTGACCGTGCTGTCGTCGCGAAAGAGGGGGAGAGACGACAAACCAACTCAGGGCAACTTATACGCCATGGTTGATCAGCCCCGGGAGATCGGGATAAGTTGTGCAAGCTTAGTAATTTAATATCGGTGATCGGTTTGCCAGACAAAGATCATCCCCCTTGCTGCAACGGATAGTTGTCGCGCAATCTCATGGAAGCTGCGAAATTTCGCGGCTCCCCAACCATTTCGAAAATAGTTAATATTAACGGCCTGCGTAATAGCCTTCTCTCGTTCGGACGATCAGCCGCGGGAGGTCAGGTGGAGGTTTTATACGCAGCTTGATTTTGCGCCACTTACCGTCGGGCTTGAAGTTGGACGGTACATAACCGATGCTGTATTGCCGGCGCAACTCCAGG
>Ga0081455_10006663_pt1 | contig 12343 bp, 16 predicted proteins | sample TabmetS3T2R1_FD_70207 | JGI IMG/M metagenome (GOLD analysis project Ga0081455, IMG submission 70207) | Tabebuia heterophylla rhizosphere microbial communities from the University of Puerto Rico - S3T2R1 | ecosystem: Host-associated > Plants > Roots > Rhizosphere ... | reverse complement strand
AAGCAGGCGAAGAAGGAAGCGGCCCCCGCCGCGGCGCCGACCGTGCCGGCCGGCCCCGCGATCTATCCGAACGCGGTCGATCCGAAATACGCCAAGGAGACCGCCGGCAAGGCGCGCCTCCACACCTGCGTCGACCAGTACAATGCCAACAAGGCCACCAACGGCAATGGCGGCATGAAGTGGATCGAGAAGGGCGGCGGCTACTACAGCGAATGCAACAAGAAGCTGAAGGGCGCCGCCTGAGCTTCGAGATGATGCGATGGCCGGAGCAAAGCTCCGGCCATTTCGCTTAGTCCAACAGCTTCTCGGCCGATTTCGCCACGAGCTGCGATCGCTTGCGCGGGCCGCGCTCGACGAACAGCAGGCTCTGGCCGAAGATGAAGCAGTAGAACAGGAAGGCCTGCGCCTCGGCCTCCTCGGCCGCAAGGCCGGTCGCGCGATAGAGCTCGGCGACGTGCTTCAGCCGCGCTGCGTCCACGCTCGCCACCGCCGCCGCCGCAACCTCGTCCGAGCGGGCCCATTGCCGGATCGCGAGCTCGATCGCCATGCCTTCCGGGTTGAGCCGCTCGGAATAGAGCTGGATCACCGCCTTCAGCCGCTCGCGGGGCGCCTGTCCGTCGAGACTGGTCTGCTGCGCGATCGACGCCGCGCGTCCCTCGCGCCAGCGTTCCAGCATGGCCTCGAGCAGCGCGGCGCGGTCGGCGAAGCGGCGGTAGAAGCCGCCCTTGGTGACGCCGAGATTCTTGGCCAGCACCTCGACCCGCACGCCCTCGACGCCGGAGCGCGCCAGTTCGGTGAAGCCTGCCTCGGTCCACAGCTCGGCCCTGGCGTCGTTTGGGGTGGCAAGGGTCAAGCGGCCATTCTCCCGATGGTGATACGGTGCCGTATTGCTAACCCGCCGGCTCCCTGATACGCTACCGTATCAACAATCGAAAGCGGGATAATTTCGATGGAGGAAGCCACCTATCGCGGCACGGTCTATCCGTGGCAGTGCGATCATGTCGGGCACATGAACATCATGTGGTATGTCGGCAAGTTCGACGAGGCCAACTGGAACATGTTCGCAAGGCTTGGGCTGACGCCGAGTTACCTCAGGCAATCCGGCCGCGGCATGGCCGGCGTACAGCAGAACATCGCCTACAAGCGCGAGCTGTTCGCGGGCGATATCGTCGAGGTCAGGAGCAGGCTGCTGGAACTGCGCGAAAAGTCGATCCGCTTCCTGCATGAAATGCGCAATGCCGAGACCGGTGAAATCGCCGCAACTTGCGAGATCACGGCCGTTCATCTCGATCGCCAGGCCCACAAATCCATGCCGTTCGAGGATGCGATCCGCAACGTGGCGGCCAAGCATCTGGCGCCAGCACCTGCGGTGGCGTGAGACGACCATGCCGCGCAACGCCGCAAAGCCTTGGGCGAACGCGAGGTCTGATTGACAAGCCACCGCGCTGACCGCCTGATAGGCGATCACCTCGCGAATCACCTCATGATTGCCAGCATCAGCCTCATCCTGCTTTGCCAGCTGATCGGCGAAGTCTTCGTGCGCGGGCTAGGCCTGCCGATGCCAGGACCGGTGATCGGGCTCTTGGTGCTCTTGCTCCTGCTGCTGGCGCGCGATCGTTTTCCATTGCTCGCGCGTGGTCCACTGCAGGGCGACGGCGTTGAGGGTGCAAGCCGCGGGCTGCTCGCCGTCCTGTCGCTGCTGTTTGTCCCCGCCGGTGTCGGCGTGGTGCAAAAGCTTCATCTGCTCGCCGAGCACGGCGTCGCGCTACTGCTGATCCTCGCCGCCTCCGTGGTGGTGACGTTGCTTGCTACCGTCGGCACGTTCCTGCTGGCAAGCCGCCTGATGACGCGAAAAGACGCACCGTGAGCGAAACTCCCTTCTCGCTCTGGGTCTATCTCTCGCAATCGCCGCTGCTTTGGCTGACGGTCACGCTGCTGACCTACGCGGCTACCGATGCGGTGTCGCTGGCGACCCATCGCCATCCGCTGGCCAATCCCGTGCTGCATTCGCTGTGGATCATTGGCGCGTTCCTGCTGCTGACCCGCACGTCCTACACGACCTATTTCGAAGGCGCGCAATTCGTGCATTTCCTGTTGGGGCCCGCGACGGTCGCGCTCGCGGTGCCGCTCTACGAAAATCGCAAGCTGGTCGCAGCCTCCATCCTGCCCATGCTGATTGCGCTCGTGGTCGGCTCGGCGACCGCAATCGTTTCGGTGGTGTGGCTTGCCGAGGCCGCCGGCCTGCCGCACGGCGTCGTGCTGTCGCTGGCGCCGAAATCGGTGACCGCAGGCGTCGCCATGGGTATCGCCGAGCAGCTCGGCGCCGATCCTTCCCTGACGGCGGTTTCGGTGGTGCTGACCGGAATCATGGGCGCGATCGTCGTCACGCCGCTGATGAACCGCGCCGGGATTACCGACTTCCGCGCCCGCGGCTTTGCCGCAGGGATCGCGGCGCATGGCATCGGCACGGCACGGGCGTTTCAGGTCGATGCGGTGGCCGGTGTGTTTTCCGGGATTGCAATGAGCCTGAACGCGCTGGTCACCTCGTTTCTGGTCCCGCTTGCGGTCACCTTCCTGATCCGCTGAGCCCTGCTGCAGTGCAGCTTTGTGCTGCAGCCATGGCGACATCGGGAAATTTCTTCTAGGGTCGCCGCGTGCAAGCGAGTCTCCCATCTTGATCCTCTCCATCACGCAGGGCGCGCTCGGCCTCGTCTCCGGCGCGCTGGTCGGCTTTTCGCTGGGCCTGATCGGCGGCGGCGGCTCGATCCTGGCTGTGCCCTTGATGGTCTATGTGGTCGGCGTAGCCGAGCCGCATGTCGCGATCGGCACCAGCGCAATCGCGGTGGCGGCCAACGCGGCGATCAACCTTTCCAACCATGCGCGCGGCGGCACGGTGGTATGGTCCTGCGCGCTGCCATTCGCGGTCGCCGGTATTGTTGGCGCATTCTTCGGCTCGCTGCTCGGCAAGATGATCGACGGCCACCGGCTGCTCGCGCTGTTCGCACTGGTGATGCTTGTCATCGCGGCGCTGATGCTGAAAAACCGCGCGCGCGTCGGCGTACCCGACGTCAAGATGAACAGGTCCAACCTGCCGGCCATCGTCGGGCTCGGCCTTGCCACCGGCACCGTCTCGGGCTTCTTCGGTATTGGCGGCGGATTTCTGATCGTGCCGGCGCTGATGCTGGCAACAGCCATGCCGATCATGAATGCGGTCAGTTCCTCGCTGGTGGCGGTGACCGCCTTCGGCATGACCACGGCGGCGAGCTACGCCTGGTCGGGGCTGGTGTCGTGGGGGCTGGCGGCGCTGTTCGTGGCGGGCGGTATCGCCGGCGGGCTGATCGGAACGCGCTCGGCCAAATCGCTGTCGGAACGGCGCGGAGCACTGAACATTGTGTTTGCAATCGTCATTATTGCAGTGGCGATCTATATGCTGGTGCGTAACTTGTCCCTATCTTTTGCGTAGAGCAGGCTGGGCTGACCGCGAGACCGGATATGACCGATTTGAATGACAAGGCCGGGACCAACCCGGCACCGACCCGCCGCCAGGCGCTCGGCCTGTTGGGGGCAGGGGCGGCGCTACTCGGCTCGGCCGGCCCCGCGCTCGCCCATGACGACCACGACACGGTTCTCACCGAGGCGCTGGTGCTGCGTGATCCCGACGTGCCCGTGATCGGCAATCCCAATGGCGATATCAGCATCGTCGAGTGGTACGACTACAACTGTCCCTATTGCCGCAAGGTCGCGCCCGAACTGCGCCAGGTGGTGGAGGACGACGGCAAGGTTCGTCTGGTGCTGAAGGACTGGCCGATCCTCGGACCGGTGTCGGTGCTCGCGGCGCGGATGGCGCTGGCTTGCAAATTCCAGGACAAATACCACCCGGCGCATGACGCGCTGATGGGCGTCAACTCAAAACTGACCGAGCCGCGGATCGCCGAAATCCACGTAATCCGGGCCGACCCGCCTTTGCCGTTCCGCTGCCACCGCTGGATCGAGCGGCATTTCGTCGTATGCCGACGCGGACGCCAGAATGAGCCGCCGGACCTGACCCGGATGGCGATCAAGCAGACGTAACGCCAGTGCGCCACCGTAGGAGAAGCCGAGCAGGTCGACTTGCGCCAACCCCAGCCGCGTGATCAGCACCGAAAGATCCTCGGCGGCGAGGTCGTGTCGGTACGCCTCTGTGGGCAGATCGCGGCTGCTGCGGCCACATCCGCGCAGGTCGACGAGGATCACCTCACGCAGATCGGCGAGCGTCCCGACCGCCGGCAACAGGTAGGAGTGATCCCAACTCGGCCCGCCATGCACCACCAGCAGCGGCGGCAATTCCGGCGACCCCATCCGCCGTACGAAAAGCTCAATCCCGCCGCCGACCTCGACCAGACCCTCATGAAATGCGCGCATCTTCAGGACCCTCGCTCGACAGACAATGTGCCCTAGAAGATACGGACCACCACCGACAGCAGTGTCTCCGGAGTCGGTCCATGATCCGGCCCGGCACGTCGAGTTGCCACCTCAGCCAATCCACGGTCACGCAGTCCGCGTCCATCCCGCCGACCACACGGCACAATTACGGCGACCCGGGGAAGGCGACCTCCACGGCGAGACCGCCTTCCGGCCCGGGATACGCCCTCAGCGCGGCGCCGTGCGCATCGGCGATGGCGCGGACAATGGCGAGTCCCAGGCCGTGCCCGTCCGGGTGCCCGCTCCGAGCGTTGCCGAGGCGCTGGAACGGTTGGAAGAGCCGTTCTATCTCGTCGGCCGGAATCACCGCGCCCGTGTTGCGGACGCCGACAAAGGCCCGCTCCCCCGCCATTTCCACCACGACCTCGACCCACCCATTCGGCACGTTGTAACGGATTGCGTTGTCCACCAGGTTGGCCACCATGCTCGCCACCAATTCCGGATCGCCGCTGGTCGGAGCAGGGGCAAGCGATACGCGGAGATCGACACCGCACGGGGCTTTCTCCAGCACGGTACGGGTCACGTCGGCAATGTCGAGAGTGGACCGCTTCTCGATGCCGCGTTGGCCGGCTGCCAGCATGAGCAGAGCGTCAATGAGCCGCTGCTGTTGTTCGCCGAGCGTCAGCATTTCCTCGCACGTCGAGCGCAATGTCGCGGCGCTCGCGTGTGGATCGTCGAGCGCCACTTGGATGAGCGCACGTTGCCCGGCGAGTGGAGTCCGCAATTCGTGTGATGCGTTGGCGACGAATTGCCGCTGTGACTCGAAAGCCGCCTGCAGCCGGGCGAAAAGGCGGTTGAGGATGTGGCCGAGATGCGACAACTCGTCGTCCCGTACGCCGGGAAGGAGGCGTCGATCGAGATCCGTGGCCGAGATGCTTTCCGCGGCACTCGCCATGGCGCGCAACGGCTGTAGCATTCGCCCGGCGAGCAGCCAGCCGATTCCGAATGAGACAGGGAGGAGTACGCCGAAGGCCAGGGCTGACCCGATAAGCAGGTGATGTATGTCGAAGCTGTGCTGGGTCGTGGCGGGCTCGCCGTGCGCTGCCACTGAGGTCGTCGACCTTGCGCCGATCAGCGGAATCGCGAGCAGCACGACACCCGAGGCGAAAACGATCAGGCTGTAGAACGCCGCGAGCCGTAACTGCAGAGAATGCCGCATTACGGATCTCCAATCCGGTAGCCGCCGCTTTCGGTCTCGATCAACGCAGGCGGACCGAGCTTTGCCCGCAGCCGGCGGATCGTCGTCTTCACCGCTGTGGTGAAGGGATCGGCAGCCTCATCCCAGACCCGGTCCAGCAGTTCCTCCGCGGAGACGACGCGGCCGGCGGAGCTGAGCAGACATTCCAAAACCGCGAATTCCTTCGGGCTCAGCTCGAGCCGGCGACCGGCACGGCGGACCACCCGGCTGTTGGGATCCATGGTCACGTCGCAGGAGGCGAGGATAGGCGGCAGCGGCGGAGCGGAGCGCCGTCCGAGAGCCCGGACGCGAGCCACCAGTTCGGGGAAGTCGAACGGCTTCGTCAGATAGTCATCCGCGCCCAATTCGAGGCCGGCGACCCGGTCGATCAGTGAACCGGCCGCGGTCAGCATCAGAATCCGGCTTTCGCACCGTCGCTGCGCGAGTCGGGCGCAGATCTCGTCACCGTGGGTGCCGGGCAGGTCCCGGTCCAGGACGACGACGTCGTAACGCGTCACCGCGAGGCGTTCGAGACCGTCGTCACCGTCGAGTACCACGTCGACGGCCATGCCCGCCCGCCGCAGCCCGACGCCGATCGAGCGCGCCAGGACCTCAAAGTCCTCGATAACCAGCACCCGCATCCGATATGGCCTCCCTGCCCTAACAATGCCAGGCCGCCGGTGTCAATTCGGTGTCAATCGCTGACACCGGCGTGACACCTCGGCTCCCGTAGAACGGCTGTGTTTCCAGGCGGAAGGAAGACGATCATGAGCGACGCGGCCATAGCGGTTGCCGGCCTGCACAAGCGGTTCGGGGCGACGGTGGCTCTGGACGGCATGTCCTTTGACGTTGGGTACGGAGAGGTGGCCGGACTCGCCGGGCCCAACGGTGCGGGGAAATCCACGACGATGCGGGTGATTCTCGGCCTCGACGCCGCCGACACGGGCACCGCGCTGGTCGGCGGCCGACGCTACCGAGAACTGCGCCGGCCACTCACCCACGTCGGCGCATTGCTCGACGCCGCAGCGCTGCAACCCGGGCGGAGCGCGTACCACCATCTACTGTGGATCGCCCGGTCGCAGGGGCTCGGTCGGGCCCGCGTCGCCGAGGTGGTCGAGAAGGTCGGGCTGGGTCCGGTGGCCCGGCGTAAGGCAGGCGGCTTTTCGCTGGGGATGCGGCAACGGCTCGGGATCGCCGCCGCCCTGCTAGGCGATCCCCGCGTACTCCTGCTGGACGAGCCGTTCAACGGCCTCGATCCAGAGGGCGTCATCTGGATGCGCACCCTCATCCGGAGCCTCGCCCAACAGGGGCGGGCGGTCCTGCTCTCCAGCCACCTGCTGAACGAACTGCAGGACACCGCGAGCCGGCTGATCGTCGTGGGGCGCGGCCGGGTGATCGCGGACGCCCCGGTCGACGAACTTCTCGCCACCTCCCCGACGCTGGAAGCCGCCTATGTGGCATTGAGCCGGGACCATGTCGACTATCGCGGGGCCGCGGGATGACCGACCTGCTGCGCGCGGAATGGACCAAATTCGTCTCCGTACGGGGCTGGGTCTTCGGCCTGCTGGGCTCCGTGTTCGCGATGGTGGTGGTGTCGGCGCTCTCGGCATCCGGCGACCGCCCCCACTGCACCTCCGGCTGTCCTTCCACTGTGGCCGGTCCGGACGGTGAGGCGGTGGCCGACAGCTATTACCTCGTCCACCGGCAATTGGCCGGTGCGGGCACGATCACGGTCGAGGTAACCTCGCTGACCGGCCTACTGCCACCGCCGCACCACGCCTTCGGGCGGCCCATACCACCGGCGGTTCCGTTGTCTGCCGGGCATTCCGGTCGTCAACCGTGGGCGAAGGCCGGCCTCATCGTCACCGCGAGCACCACGCCGGGGGCACCGTACGCGGCGGTCATGACCACCGGCGCTCACGGCGTACGGATGCAGTACGACTACACGCACGACGTCGCGGGCGAGGCCAGTGGCAAGCGCTGGTTGCGGCTGCGCCGGGCCGGGGATTCGGTAACCGGATACGAGTCGGCCGACGGCGTGCACTGGAAGGTAATCGGGACAACTCACGTACCCGGCCTGCCGGCGCGGGTGCAGGCCGGCCTTTTCGTCACCTCGCCACTGAATGCGCAGATTACCGAGCACCCGTTCGTGTCATCCGGTGCGGTCGGCCCGACGCTGGCCACCGCGACCTTCGCGCACCTCGCGCGGCGCGGCGCCTGGTCGCCCGGCGGTTGGCAGGGGACGGATATCGGCGGCCCGAACGGCGCCTATCCAGCGCTTTCCGGCGGAGTGCATCGCTCCGGAAATGCATTCACGGTGAGCGGCTCCGGCGATATCGCCCCACAGGTGAGCGGCGTCGAGGGATTCGGCGTCACCGTCGACCACACCCTGGCCGGCGAATTCGCCGGCCTGATCGCGGTCGCCGTACTTGGCGCGATGTTCGTCACGGCCGAATACCGCCGCGGCCTCATCCGCACGACCCTGCTGGCCAGCCCACGCCGCGGGCGCGTCCTGCTCGCCAAAGCCGTGGTGGTCGGCTCGCTGACATTTCTTGCCGGCCTGGTCGGCACCACGATCTCCCTTATTCTCGGCCACCACATCCTGCAGAATGTCGTCTACCCGGTCAGCACCGGCACCGAAATACGGGTCATCGCCGGCACCGCGGCAATACTCACCGGGACCGCCGTTGCCGCTCTCGGCCTCGGCGCCATGGCGCGACGAAGCTCTGCTGCCATTACGGCGATCGTCGTCGCGATCGTACTGCCCTACCTGCTCTTCCCCGGTCTACCGGCAACCGCCGCCGAATGGTTGTTACGCCTGACGCCGGCCGCGGCATTCGCTGTCCAGCAGACGGTTCCGGTGTACGCCCAGGTCGCCAACAGCTACACCCCGGTGAATGGCTACTACCCGCTGGCACCCCGGGCCGGACTCGCCGTGTTGGGCGGGTACGCCGCGTTGGCCCTGGTCGTTGCCATTGTGCTCCTCCGTAGGCGTGACGCATGAGTCCACTGTGGAGCCTGGTACGCGCCGAATGGACGAAAACGCGCACCGTCGCCAGTACGACCTGGTTGCTGATGGCGGCCGCGGTGCTGACGATTGGCGTGGGCATGGCGGTGAGCGCGGTCGTCCGCTATCAGGTCGGCACCGACCAGGACCCGGTCACGCTCAGCCTCGCCGGACTCCAACTCGGCCAGGCGCTGGTCGCGATGTACGCCGTCCTCGCCATCACCGGCGATTATGTCAGCGGCATGATCCACACGACGCTCATCGCTGGGCCGCGTCGGCTGTGCGTGTTGTCGGCCAAGGCACTCGTCACGACCGTCCTGGTGGCCGCGGCGGGTACGGCCGCCGTACTGGGAAGTCTCACCGGAGGCCGCGCACTCCAGCCGCACAACGGCTTCACCCCGCAACACGGCTTTGCGCTGATCACGCTGACCAACCACGCCGCTGTCGGATCGATCGGCCACCTCTGCCTGATCGCCTTGCTGGGCACCGGCATCGCGCTCGCGGTACGCGATTCCGCCGCCGCCATCGGCATTGTACTGGCGTTGCTCTACCTGTTTCCCATCGCCGCCGGACTGGTCACCGATCCGCGGTGGCAGCGCCGGATCGACCATGTCGGGCCTACCACGGCCGGCCTCGGCGTCCTCGTCGTCTGGGCCACCGGTCTGTTCCTCATCGGTGCCGCACTTCTGCTGACCCGCGACGCGTGAGCCGACATCACCGTTATATGTCAGGATTCCCGCATGGCGAACGTACTGACCGGAATCACCATCGACTGCGTCAACCCGGCGAGGCTGGCGGCATTCTGGGGCGCTCTCCTCGACCGCGCGGAGGCCCCGTCCCTGCCCGGCTGGCGACAGTTGGGCAAGCGTGGCGACGCGGTGCCCCGGATCAACTTCCAGCCGGTGCCGGAGCCGAAAACCGGTAAGGCGCGAATACATCTGGACATCACGGTCGACGACCTCGACGAGGCGATGCGTACCGTGACCGAACTGGGCGGGCGCTGGACCGGTGAACGGCACGACTACGACGAGGGAGTCGTGGTCGTCATGACCGACCCGGAGGGCAACGAATTCTGTCTGGTCCGGTACGAATCATGAGGCGAGAGTGCCAGGATGGGCGGATGGCTGAGACGTTTCCCCGCATCGCCCAGGTCGTACTCGACACCACCGATGCCCGTCGGTTGGCCGAGTTCTACCGGCAGCTGTTCGGATTGGAGTACCGCCAGGGGGACGCGCCGCCGCCCGCCGGTGAGCCCGACGAGCGCGGTGCGGACTGGCTCGTGCTGCGCAATCCGCACGGCGGCCCGCAATTGGCGTTCCAACAGACCGAAGACGTCCGCCCCTCCACCTGGCCGGACGGGACGGTCCCGCAGATGCTCCACCTCGACACGGTCGTACCGAGCCGGGAGGAGCTGGAAATCCAGCGGCAGCGGGCTTTGGACCTCGGCGCCACAATGCGGCTGGACCGGACCGACGACGAGGAGGAGCCACTGTACGTCTTCGCCGATCCGGCCGGTCACCCGTTCTGCGTTTTCGTCGCCTAGAACAGCAGGTCCGTCACGTCCTCGCGCTCCAAAGAGGCGGCACACCAGGCGAAATGGCCGTCCGAGCCGTCGGCGGAATAGGCGTTCGCCGTGACAACGGAATAGGCCGCGTGCGCGAGCGGTATGAGCTCCGGGGAATAGCCGAAATCCGTGGTCAACCGGCGGGTCAACCCATCATCGAATGCCCGGGGCCCCGACCTGTTCGACGTCGTGCGCGCGGGCTATTCGGCGTTGGCCTTCGACCACCGCCGGTATTGGTGCGCCTCGTAGTCCATGCCGTAGATCTTCCTCAGATCGCCGATCGCCACCAACGCCTTCTTGCCGTGCGGGCTCGCCGCCATCTCACCCTCCTGACCGGGCACCGGCTCGAAAGAGTGCAGCACGATCTTCTCCAGCAGTTGCCCCAGGGTCAGGCCCTCATACTCCGCGAGCCCCTTGAGGACTTTGACCAGGCGCTTCTCCATCCGTACGCCGAGCTGCACGCGCTCAACCTGGGTGACCTCTTCGGCCATCACAACCTCCGACAGTGGGACCAAGTTACCTTGGTCCCACTGTACACACCGGTCTGAGATCTGGAGTCCGAGGTGCCGGCCGAGTCGGGCCAGAAGTTGTGACTCAGCCGGTGTTGAGCGCGGGCACGAGACGGCGGGCATTGTCCCCGTACACCTGGCGCAGCGCCTCCGGACCGAGATCCAGTCCGGAGATCATCCAGCGCCCGGAGCCCGGCGGATTGGAGCCGGAGTACGGGAAATACTCGTCGGCGGTCTCCAGGAACCGGAAATAGCGCCGGTACGCGGTGGCGGTGGGCGGGAATACGTCGGTGCCGAACAGCACGCGGTCGGGGTGCGCGTCGATCAGGGCCCTGGTGGCTCGCGGTTGGCGTCCCAATTCGGCGACCCGGGCGGCAATGTCCACATTGAAATTCGAGTACGTGGAGAGCATGCGTCCGACCCAGCCGAGATCCTCGGCGTAGCAACCGACGTGCGCGCCGATGACCGTCACATCCGGGTGCGCCGCGATCACGTCCTCCAACGCCTCCAGCAATTCCTGCATCCGCGGAAACTTCTCGTCCCCGAAATACCAGTCCGGATGCCGGACCAGTTCCTCCAGCCGCTCGTTGTTGCCGTCCAACGGCTCGAAGAACGCCGCCGGGTCAGCGGTGTGGATCAACACCGGCAGCCCCAACTCCCCGAACGCCGACCACATATCGGAGAGCCGCTCGTCGTTGACCATCACGAGCTTGCCGTCCTCGTCGCGGATGTGCAGACCGAGGTCCTTCCACAACTTCACCCCGGCCGCGCCGCGGCGAGCAGAATCCTGCAGGCTCGCCACCAACTTCTCCGGCCACCCCGAATGCGAAGGCAGCGTCCAGTCCAGCCGGCAGAATGTGGCGAAGCGCCCGGGATACGGCCGGTCGTAGCGATCGAGGTTCTCCTCCAGTTCGTCCGCCCAACCGCCGTCCAGGTTGACGATCGAGGCGACGTTGCAACTGTCCATGATGGACAGCAGTACGGGAACCTCGGGGGCCGACCACTCTCCGCCATGCCATTTGCCGAGGTGATTGTGGACGTCCACCGCCGGCGCGGCGGCCTTCTCCACCTCGTGCTCCGGCAGCCGGACCATCGGACGCGGGGTAAAGTCGCGCAGCCGTATCGCGGCAGCGTCGGCGCTGTCCATTTCCGTCTCCTCCGTGTTCAGTTGAATCGGTCTGGCCGCAACGCGGCGAGGTCGTGTCCGGAATCCTGCCCCATCGCCAGCCTGGCGGCGATAGCGCCGACCGCCGGGCCGAGGGTGAGGCCGTGTGCGCCGAGGCCGGTGGCGAGCACGGCGCCGCGCTGTCCCGGGATCGGACCCAGCAACGGCAGCCGGTCGCGGGTCACCGGCCGGAAGCCGACCCGGGTCTCCAGCATGGTGGCGTCGGCGAGTCCCGGGGCTACCCGGAACGCGGTGGCCAGCACCTCGGCCACCCCACCGGCGGTCACCCGGTAGTCGAAGCCCACGTCCTCGTGGGTGGCGCCGGTGACGACGCGGTCGGGGTCGAAGGCGAGGATGTAGGGCCCACCGACATTGCTCAGAACCGGTGTCCTACCGACACCGTCGCGATAGGACAGATGCACGATCTGCCCTCGTACCGGCGTAATCCCCGGCCACCACG
>Ga0081455_10006662_pt1 | contig 12343 bp, 11 predicted proteins | sample TabmetS3T2R1_FD_70207 | JGI IMG/M metagenome (GOLD analysis project Ga0081455, IMG submission 70207) | Tabebuia heterophylla rhizosphere microbial communities from the University of Puerto Rico - S3T2R1 | ecosystem: Host-associated > Plants > Roots > Rhizosphere ... | reverse complement strand
GACCAGCATCTCTTTGCCCTCTCACCCCATCACCTCTTCACCTCTTCACCTCTTCATTCCGCAATCCAATCAGTTGGCGGGCTGCGCCTGCAACGCCGCGCTCGGCTTGCGAAGCCGATAGATGAAGGTCGCGAGCGCGCCGACGAAGAGAACTATCGCGATGAATTGCGAGGTCGACAGACCGATGATTTCGCCGCGCGGGTCGTCGCGCCAGTACTCGATAATGAACCGCGCGACCGAATAGAGCATCGCGTAGGCCAGTATCACCTGCCCTTCGAAACGGCGGCGGCGATGGACCAACAGCAACACAGCCAGGATCAGCAGAGCGGCTCCGACTTCGTAAAGCTGCGTCGGATGCAGCTTGAGCAGCGCGGCCGCTCCGCCCTGATCGGCCAGGCGTTCGGCCCAGACGTTTTTTATCGGGTCGGCGAGATGGTTGACCATCGTCGGCACGCCTGTGATTTCGTGACCTTTTTCGCTGAAATGGACGCCAAACCAGCCGGTCGTGGGTTTGCCCCAGCAGCATCCGGCGCTGAAGCACCCCAAACGTCCAATCGCCTGGCCGAGGATCACGCCTGGAGCGAACGCGTCAGCCGTTCGCCACCATGGGAGCTTGTAATATCGCATGACAATCACCGAGGCGATCACGGCCGCGATGAACCCGCCGTAATAGACCCCGCCCGAGCGGAGGAAATCCAGCGTGAAGATCTGGCTCGGGTTGTCGCGGTAAGTGGAATCCCACTCGGCTATCACCATCAGCGCCTTCGACCCGATCAGCGAGGCCGCCAATACCCACAAGCCCAGGTCGATGACTTTCTGCCTACTTAACCCGTCGCGCGCCGCCAACCGCGCCATCAGGAGCAGCCCGGCGAGGAACGCCACCGCGAGCAGAAAGCCGTAGGTGTTGATACTGAAACTGGTGTACGGAATCTTGAATAGTTCAGGAAACATATTGACGATCTTGAATCAACTTTCTGAAGAGCCGACGCCGGTCTCCTCCGGCGCGGGAGCCGGCGCCTCAATGCCCCCTAAGGAGCGTACTCTCGCAGCCCTCTCCTCGCGCAACATTTCCAGCGCCAGCAATACGGCGCCGACGCAGATCGCGGAGTCAGCGACATTGAACGTCGGCCAACTGTATAGACTTTGCCAATGCAATTCGATGAAATCCACAACCTCGCCCAGCCGGACGCGGTCAATCATATTGCCGACGATGCCCGCCATCAACAAGGCCAGCGAAACATTCAACCACGGCTTGTCAGCCGGGGCGCGCCTGAAATAACTGAGCACGAACAGAGCGGCGATGAGAGAAACGGCGGACAGTATCCACCGAATGTCGAATTGGCTGTCGGCGAACAGGCTGAACGCCACCCCGCGGTTGGTCGCATAACTCAACCGGAAGAGCCCAGGAATGACCTCGACATAGGGGACCGGCTTGAGAGACGTCGTCGCCCACGCCTTGGTCAATTGATCGGCGACGAGGACGACCGCGGCGCACAAGATATAAGCCGATTTGGTTCTCATTATTCGCAACAAATTCAATCTCGAACTTCTTCGATTACGGATTCGCCTCGCGAGAAATCGCCCGACGTCCACTGCCAGACCTCGCGCAAACGCAACCGGCCGTCGGGCAAAATCTCCGGAGTCGACCGGCATTTTCCGGTCATCAACTCGCCGGCGGAGTTCAAATGCTGGTATCGCATGTCGAGGCGATCGCCCTCATCAACCCTCGCGATCAGTGAGCCGAAGATAACAGCGCCGCCTCGATAAGTGGCCCACACCACGTCGCCTTCGTGATGGTAATGAAAAACGGTCGCGGAACTGACCTCTCCGTTATCCGTATTGCTTACGGAAACAAAGCGGCGATTGTCGTAATTGATTCGATCCATCATCAAAATCCGGCTCAAACCTTTTGGGGCCTCTCTTCACGCGACTTCCGCTCCCGGATTTCGACTGCGGATAGTTTACTCGCCTCCGGCTATCGCGCCAACGTCTCAATCAAAGCGCTCAGGCTTTGCAGCAGAGGCGCCGCAGACACAAAGAAGAGAAGAGAAAAAAGGCATCCCCTTTGATCTTTCTGGTTTTCCCCTGCGCCTCTGTGGCTCTAAGGCTCTGCGGCTATTTCATTCGCCCCCGTCAAATGGCCCACGCAACGCAAGCACGCGCCAGGATAGCGGGCGTCGGCGCCGACGTCGGTCGTGTAATGCCAGCAGCGTTCGCACTTCTTTCCTTCGGCCGCGTCGACTTTCACGCCCAGCTCTGCGCCCTCGCGCAATTCGACCTTCGAGACGATGAAGACGTAGCGGAGGCCTTCGCCGAATGATTCTAGGAAGGCTTTCGTCTCGCGCGGCGCCGTAATCGTGACTTTGGCTTCCAGCCCCGCGCCGATCAACCTGGCGTTGCGCGCCTCTTCCAGCGCCTTCATCACCGCGCCGCGGAGCTCGAACAGGCGCTCGTACCGTTTGAGCAGCACGTCGTCGCGCCAGGCCTCGTCGTAAGCGGGAAATTCGGTCAGGTGAACCGATTGCGCCTCATCGAGCGCGCCCGGAATGCTCTCCCAGATTTCGTCGGCGGTGAACGCCAGCACCGGCGCCAGCAGCCGCGACAGGCGATGGACGATTTCATACAACGCCGTCTGCGCCGAACGGCGCGCAAGCGAGCGTGGCGCATAGGTGTAGAGACGGTCCTTCAAGATGTCGAAGTACAACGCCGACATCTCGATCGTCGCGAAGCCGTAGAGCGTTTGATAAACGTCCGTGAACTCGTAGCGCTCATAGGCGGCGAGCACGCGCCTCGTCACTTCATTCAACTTGGCCAGCGACCAGCGGTCAATCTCCGTCATCCGATCGAAAGCCACGCGGTCACGCTTCGGGTCGAAGTCGGCTATATTTCCCAGACAGTAGCGCGCCGTGTTGCGCAGCTTACGATAAGCGTCGGAGACGCGTTTGAGGATTTCGTCCGAGATGCGCACCTCGTCGTGATAATCGAGCGCCGAACACCAGACGCGCAGGATCTCCGCGCCGCTGTGCTTGATCACCGAATGTGGATCAACGCCGGTGCCCCTCGACTTTGACATCTTCTCGCCACTGACGTCGACGGCCCAGCCGTTGGTGATCACCGCGCGATACGGCGGCTCGCCCTTCGCCTCAAGCCCGATGATCAGCGATGAATTGAACCAGCCCCGGAATTGATCGCCCCCTTCCAGATAGACGTCCGCCGGATAAGGCAGTCCGCGCGGTTCGAGCACGGCCATCGAACTCGACCCAGAATCGATCCACACGTCCAGGATGTCCATCTCCTTGCTCAACCTGTTCGACCCGCAACCGCGGCATTTTGTTCCGGGCGGCGCCAGTTCCGCAGCCCCGCGCTCGTACCAGGCGTCGGCGGATTCCCGCTCGAAAATATCCGCGACGTAATTGATCACTTTCGGATCGACCAGCGACTCGCCGCAGTCCTCGCAATAGAAGACGGTGATCGGCACGCCCCACACGCGCTGCCGCGAGATGCACCAGTCGGGACGATCCCTGAACATATTCTTCATCCGGTCCTTGCCCCACTCCGGCACCCACTGAACCCGGTCGCAAGCGGCGATCGAGCGGTCGTTCAGGCCGGTAGCCGTCATCGAGATGAACCATTGTGGCGTGGCGCGAAAGATCACCGGCTCGTGGCTGCGCCAGCAATGCGGATACTGGTGCTCGTACTTCTCATCGTAGAGCAACACTCCCCTCTCGCGCATATATTCGACGATCTTCGGGTTGGCCTTGAAGACATCCTCGCCCGCGAAACGCTCCACGTCTTTCATGAAGATTCCGCGATTGTCCACCGGATTGTAGATTTCGAGGCCGTACTGTTTGCCGATGACGTAGTCGTCGTAGCCGTGCCCCGGCGCCGTGTGAACCGCGCCCGTGCCCGCTTCGAGCGTGACGTGGTCGCCCAGCATCAACAGGCTGTCGCGATCGAAGAACGGGTGACGCGCCTTCAGCCGGTCGAACTTTTCGCCGCTCATCGTCGCGACGACTTTGGGTTTCCCCCAACCGAGCTTTTCGGAGACCTGTTCGAGCAAGCCGCTGGCGACGATGAAGACATCATCGCCGACCTCGACCGCGCTGTATTCAAACGCCGGATTGAAAGCGACGCCCAGGTTAGCGGGCAACGTCCACGGCGTGGTCGTCCAGATGACGATGCTCACATTGCGCCCTTCGAGCGCGCGATCGACCTTGGCGGCGTCGGGAAACGGAAACTTCACGTAAACCGACGGGCTGGTGTGATCTTTGTACTCGACCTCGGCCTCGGCGAGCGCCGTCTGGCAACCGATGCACCAATGAACCGGACGCAATCCTTTGTAGATCGAGCCTTCCTCGACGAATTTGCCGAAGACGCGGACGATGGTCGCCTGATACTTCGGGTCCATCGTCATATAAGGGTTTTCCCACTCGCCGAGGATGCCCAGACGAATGAAATCCTCGCGCTGCAGCGCCAGAAATTTCTCAGCATGTTTGCGCGCGGCGCGGCGAATTTCGAGCTTGCTCATCTGCCCCTTCTTCGCGCCCAGGTCTTTATCAACCTGAATCTCGATCGGCAGGCCGTGGCAATCCCACCCCGGAATGTATGGAGTCCAATAGCCCATCATCGAGCGCGACTTGATGCAGAAATCTTTGAGAACCTTGTTGAGCACGTGGCCCAGGTGAATCCGCCCGTTGGCGTATGGCGGGCCGTCGTGCAGCACGTACAAAGGACGCCCAGCGCGGACCTCGCGCAAACGCTCGTAAAGATTGATCTCCTCCCATTTCTTCAGCCGCGCGGGTTCGTTCTGGGCCAAATTGCCTTTGAGGGGAAAAGGCGTGTCGGGAAGATTGACTGTGGTTTTTAGGTCTACTTTCGCTTCTGTTTCCATAATTCTTCTTGCACGCCTGTTGGCGTGTCGTGTGATCCTCAGGGGCTATTGAAATAAAGCCCGATGATACCGTAAAGGCTGGCTATAAAAAAGCGGCGGCGGCTTTCAATACAGGTTGAAATAGAATTCGAGGCTGCCAATCACAGGTGTCGGTTTGCCGTCCCTCATTGCGGGAGTAAATTTGATCTTGCGCGCGGCCGCAATCGATTGTCCCGTCAAACCGTGGCTCAACCCCTGAAGGACCAAAATGTGTTTGAGAACGCCTTCATTGGCAAAGACGACCATAAGAATCACAGTTCCTCGGACACGGGCGAGGCGCGCCTCCTTCGTATAATCGGCTTTCTCTCTGTAAAGAATTGTCGGTCTCGAAGAAGTGGTTGTTGAGGTTACGGGTTTATCCGAGACTGGGTCGTCCGCACTTAGCGCATAAAAGCGAAGGGCTTCCAACTGCTCACTCCAAAAAGCATGGTCGGATTGCTCCGGCTTGAGTTTCAGGTAGGCTTCGAGACTTTCCGATGCCGCTTTGAGTAGAGAATAACTGGATTGTTCTTTCGCCCAGTCGTCCGCGTCGTCGGAAGACTTGCTCTTATCACGCCGGCCAAGGCTTTCGATCCGTTTCTCCCGCTCCCGGGCAAACATACTTATTAGCGTCTCTGTCTTCAGGATTAACGCCTGCGAGTAGTCGGGTTTGATCTTCAAAGCCTCTTCGGCTTTGGCCAAGGCCTCCGCCGTCTGTTTCTGCCTCAAACGAGCCGTGCCAACGATATAGAACGATTCAAAATTCTTCGGATCGAGCGCCAACGCCTTTTCGGCGTTCTTCACAGCGCCTTTGTAGTCATTGCTAAATAACTGCATATACGCCCAAGCCGTGAAACCCGGGGCGAAATCGGGTCTCAATGAGATTGTCTTTTCAAAGGCTTTGCGGGCGGCTTCGATTTCGCCGACGCGATGCAATGATAAGCCGAGATAGTACCAGGCGTCAGAATCCTTGCGCTGCTTCTTTACGGCCTCTTTCAGAGCTTCCACCGCTTCACTGAAATTGCCTTTACGATAAAGCTCAATCCCACGCTCCTTTTCGTTCGCCTGAGGCGCCTGTTGGGCAAAGGCGGAATGGCATGACCAAACGAACAACGAGAAAAAACAACAGAGCAAAATTGTCGCAGTGGGAGATCGGCGCATGTAAGGCTCCTAGGAAAATCCCTTGGTACGCGTCACTTGGGAGCGCGGAGTCTCGGCGAGAGACGTAGTGTAGGACAAAGAGGCAGAGAGCAAGAAGCGGGTCGCTAAATGACAAAAAGCTCGCGCAGTGGTTGTTGCGCAAGCCGTTTTGTCAAAGACTGGACAATTAGATCAGATGAACAACTCTTCGTCCTGATAGGCGCGGTTGACCGGCAGACGCCTGCCGGCGAACAGAACTTCGAGTGCGCGCCGCAATCCGAACATTAAGTACGAAAATTCTCGAGCCGGTTCGAGCACGCTGTGTTGCACCATGGCCGTGGCGCGCGCGAACTGATCGGTCGCGGATGAGAGCGTGTCCTGCACTTTGTCCATTTTTTCGCGGGCGCGTTCGACTTCGCGGCGGGCGATGGCCGTCGTGTCCCCGAGCAGATGTTTGACCTCGGCGGCCTCATCCTTGGCCATCTCGGCGATGGCCGAAAGGTGCTGCGCCCCCTGCGAGAAATAGCTCCCGGCCTCTTTCAACTCGGCCATCACGCCATGCGCCATCTTCAAGACCGGTTCGGTGTTGTTGAGAAGGTATTCGGCGCGGGTCTGAAGCTCGCCCGTCCGCTCGATCGTCCGCTCGACGACTGCGACCAGCCGTCTAACCACAAGGAGAAGTCCGATGAAAACCACAGCCTGGACGACTAGCAACAGCGCGACCGCGCTGCCGATGAAATACTGTAAAAGGCTTCCCACTACTCACTCTCCATAGTGAGTAGTGGATAGTGGGCAGTGGACAGTTATCGCTATCCACTATCCACTATCCACTGCCCACTTTAAAAGTTAACTCTCCTCGACCGCCGCGCTTGCCTTGCCCTGATCGGACTTTTTGGCTTCGCGGTAGCCCTGCTTGCCTGCTTCGATGGCTGCGGCAAATTGGCCCTTTTGACGACTGATTATATCCTTGCCGCGGTCGGTCAAATCGGTGACCGCCTCTTTCCCGCGCGTGGTCAGATCGGACGCGCGTTCGACGCCGGTCTGGTAAACCTCGCTGGCGCGTTCGCTGATTTCGCGCCCGGTGTCCCGGGCTTTATCCAGCCCCTTACGCGTCGCGTCGGCGATTTCAGAACGAAGCTCGCTGCCGGTTTTTGGGGCGAAGAGCAGCGCAGTGATAGCGCCTATGCCTGCGCCGACCAGGAAGTAGACCAATTTATCCGCGCCGCCGCCACCTTGATTTTCTGCCATGACTCTACCCTCCAATTAAGTGATTTCGGGGCGCCATAATCACCCCTGAGATGCGGGCGCAAGCCGCCGCTTGCGCGTCGAGTAATTGATAAATACTGACGATTTAAACAGGCGCGCAATATAGCATCGGAACCTGCGCGACTTCAAGGAAGCGCCAGATTGACACTCCCGCAAGAGCGAAGCTACAATGGCCCTCGAACTCAACATCTATAATAAGAATAAGGCATCGATAAGACTTCAAGGAGATCTCCATGAACAACCTGCTTTTATTTTGGGGGGCGCCGGGTGGCTGGGAATTGATCGTCATCCTCGTTATTGTACTCATACTCTTTGGCGCAAATCGCCTGCCCCAGCTTGCCAAAGGCATGGGCGAAAGCATCCGCAACTTCAAACAGGGAATGGCCGAATCCGAAGCCGAAGATGAGAAGAAGGACAAGGCCAAATCCGCCTGACGCCGTCTCATGCGAAGTTACCTGGCCACGGTCGGCTCACTGACATTCATCGTCCCTGCGCGCGAACTATCGCCGCCAAAGCAATGGCACGCAAACGGAACAACGCCTATCGGCGCCCACGCCAGGCGCCGGGCTCAGAAAGGTCCTATTACGCTTACCAGGTCGACCTGCCTGCTCCCGCGACTTCACGCGCCGAGTTGGTGCGAATGGTGCGCGGCGGCGAAGACACCTACCTGGAACTCAAAGTCCGCTTCAGCAACGTCGAAAAACTGACCGCCGAGATCATCGCGCTGGCCAACACCGCGGGCGGCGCAATGGTTTTCGGAGTCAACGACCAGTTGCGCGTCGAGGGCGTGGAAGACCCGGAAGCCGTCGAGACGCAGTTGCGCGACATCTGCTCCAATTACATTCAACCGCCCGTCTTCCCCTACATCAACAAGGTCGCCTTCGACAGCGGACGCCGCGTGGTCATTCTGGAAGTGGACACTGACGACCGCCCGCACCGCACTCTCGACGACCGCTTTTACATCCGGGAAGGTTCGACGAAGCGCGAGGCCACGCGCGAAGAGCTTTCGCTGCTTATGCGCGAGTCGCGACTGACGGGCTTCGAGCAGGTCCCGGTCTTCGACGCCGAGATCGAGAGCGACATCGACGAATCGCTATTCTGGAGCTACGTGCGCGGCGTCAATCCCGGCTACTGGGGCGAATCGACGAAAGGATTTCCTACCGATTCCGTGTTGCGCGACATGGGGTTGGCCGTGAAGGTCGAAGACGAGTTGCTTCTTACGGCGGGAGGCCTGTTGTTATTTGGGCTGAACGAGCGCGTGGCCGGCCTGACGCCGCAAGCCAATTTGCGGGTCACGCGGTACAGCGGCGACGACCAGAACTCCCCGGTCATCGAGCAATCAATTCTGCAAGGCAATCTCTTTCGCCTCTTCGACGGCGCCTTGGGCTTTATCAATCGCTACGTCGACCTGTGGGACGCCCGCCCGTCGCGCAAAGCCAGGGAGCAGAAGATCGCAGCAGACTCCTTCCTGCAAAGCCGCGCCGCTTACCACCGCCCAGGCGTCATCGAAGCCCTGACCAACTCGCTCGTCCACCGCGACTGGAGCGAGCGCGTCCGAGTGGCGCGGATCAACATCTACGACGACGGCGTCGAATTCATCAATCCGTCGCAGCCGATCGAGCTGCCATTCATCTCTCTGCGCTACGGCGTCACGGCGCCGCGCAATCCGCGCCTGAAACCGATCTTCACAAATCAGCATTACGGATTGCCGATGGCGCGCGGAGGCGTGCCGATGATCTGCGCCGAGGCGACCAACTTCTCCCGCCGCGCGCCCGAAGGCCCTTCGATCACAAATGGCGAATTCAGGTTGAAGATTTACGGGCTCCGTTGAGACCTAAAAACCACGAAGAAACGAAGACCACGAAGAAAGGAGAAAAGATTCAACCTTCTTCTTTCTTCGTGGTTTTTATACCGGTTCTCAGATGGGTGAAGATTGTTAGCCACCGCAGACCACCGCAGGGCACAGAGGGAATGAAAGATTTCTCTGTGTTCTGCGGTGTTCTGCGGTGGCTATTCATCCTTGTAACTCGGCGGACTGATCAGGCAAGACTATTCAATACCGGCAACTCGCGCCGGCGGCCCTGCGCTTCCTGCTCGGCGAGGATGGCTTCGCTGATTTTATGCGCGTTCTCCGGCTTGTGTTCGTGCGCGTGATAGCTGGAACGAACGAGCGGGCCTGACTCGACGTAGCGAAACCCCATCTCCAATCCGGCGCGTTTGAATTCTGCGAACTCCTCCGGCGTGTAATATCTCTCGACCGGCAGCCTTCGTTCGGCGGGTTGCAGATATTGTCCGACCGTCAGGACATCGCAATCGACTGCGCGCAGGTCGCGCATCGTTTCGATGATTTCTTCGGCCGTCTCGCCAAGGCCGACCATGATCCCGGATTTGGTCAGCATTCCGCGCCGTTCGCTGTCGCGGCGTTCGGCGGCTCGCGCCAGCAGTTTCATCGTCCATTCGCGATATCGCGCATGAGGGCGGACGCGGCGGTAGAGGCGCGGGACGGTCTCCGTGTTGTGGTTGAGCACGTCCGGCCGCGCGTCCAGAACGACGTCGAGCGCGTCGTCATTGCCCTCGAAATCAGGAATCAGAACTTCGATCTTGCAATCGGGGTTGAGCGCGCGGACGGCGCGGATCGTCGCCGCCCAGTGCTCCGCCCCGCCGTCGCCCTTGTCGTCGCGATTGACGCCGGTGATCACCGCGTGCCGCAGGTTCAATATGCGCACCGCTTCGGCGACATGCGCCGGTTCGCCGGGGTCGAGCGGCTTCGGCTCTCCTTTGCTGACGGCGCAGAACCCGCAACGGCGCGTGCAAACGTCGCCCGCGATCATAAAAGTCGCGGTCCGGTTCGACCAGCACTCGTAAATGTTCGGGCATCGCGCCTCCTGGCAGACGGTGTGCAGGTCGAGTTCGTTGAGCGTCCGACGCACTTCCAGAAATTCTTCGCCCATGTTAAGCCGGATTTTCAACCAGCTCGGTTTGGGTATTCTCTGTGTCGCTTTGTTCATAGGTCATACTTTAATTTGCCGTATGGGTTAGCGCAAATACCCTGTCGTCCTCTCAGCAGGCGCGCGATCCCAGGTTTACAATTTCGGCCAGGGGCTTTATCATCGCCCGCCCTCGACCGAGTCGATGAGTTATTAACAGCCTGCGACCGTACCCCGAAACGAACAATCTAGATCGGTCTTCAATTGCGTATACGGGATCAGCAACTGGTGTTTGCGGCAATAGAACGCGTATGACGCGGATTCAAAGGATCATCGCGGATAAGACCAAAGAAAGATCAACGCCAACCCGCACTATCTGCGCCATCCGCGTTCTATTAAATAATCCGTACGCTGATCTGAAAACCGCCCAAGAATCCGAAAACAGATGAGGAGCAATATGGAAAATAAGCAAAAAGACCCCCGCTCAACGGAATCAAATCTCGATCCCAACGCCGGCGACCGCGCTCATGATCGGCTTAAGGGAATGCCGCTGCATACGCGCATCCTGATCGGGTTGGGGGTAGGGTTGGTGGCGGGCATTGCGGCTAACTATTTCATCGGAGGAACTCATCCACGCGTCACATGGCTGATCTCAAATATTACCGAGCCGATTGGCCAGCTCTTCCTGCGACTGCTGCTGATGATCGTCATCCCTCTCGTTTTTTCGTCGTTGGTCATTGGGGTAGCGGGAGTGGGCGACGTGCGCAAGCTTGGGCGTATCGGGCTGAAATCCTTCGGTAAGACCCTTGTGCTTTCAGCGATTTCAGTGGCGATCGGGCTGACATTGGCCAATACTATCCGGCCTGGCAAACGCATCGATCCAGCGATTGCGACTGAGCTCCAACAGAAATATAGCACCCAGGCTACCAGTACCGTGAATGCTGCGAAGAGCACAGGTACCGGGACCGACTCTCCGCTCATGCAGGTGGTCAAGACTGTGGTTCCATCCAACCCGGTGAACGCGCTCGCGTCCGAAACACCGAACATGCTCCACCTGATGTTCTTCGCCCTGATGATCGGCATAGCCATTACGCTCATTCCGGCGGCGACTGCTGCGCCGCTGATGCGTGGCCTGGAAGCAATTTATGAAGTCACCGCCAAACTCATCACCCTGATTATGCGTGTGGCGCCTTATGCCGTAGCCTGCCTGATCTTCAGCAACATCGCGCGTTTCGGCCTCGATCTTTTACAAGCGCTCTTCTGGTTCATGGTCACAGTCCTGTTAGGATTGGGGCTGCAAATGTTCGGCGTCTATTCGTTATCGATCTTCTTCCTCTCGCGGATTTCGCCGCTCGAATTCTTCCGCCGGATCGAGACTGTCATCATGACAGCCTTTTCGACCTCTTCCTCCAACGCGACATTGCCGACGGCGATCCGCGTTTCAGAAGAGAATCTGGGCATCCCTTCGTCGATCAACAGGTTCGTCCTGACGGTAGGCGCGACGGCCAATCAGAACGGTACGGCGCTCTATGAAGGCGTCACAGTCCTGTTCCTGGCGCAACTGGCAGGTGTGGATCTTTCGTTCGGGCAACAATTGATGGTTGTTTACCTGGCGATCCTGGGCGGGGTTGGGACGGCTGGCGTGCCTGCCGGCTCGATTCCCTTCATCGTCGCGGTCCTGGCCACGGTCAACGTCAATCCGCTATTGATCGCGATCATTCTCGGGGTGGATCGCATCCTCGATATGTGCCGCACGACGCTCAACGTGGTGGGAGATATCACCATCGCCAGCTACGTCGCGCGCTCTGAAGGCTACAAACTGCTACAGCCGCAACCTTCTCAAACTGACAACGAGCTGGCGTAGGCAATGTCGCAAGAGCCTCTGCGGAAGAATAAACCTCTTGCAAAAGTAACCATGGCTTCGGATCTACGACGCCAAAAGAAATCGAGATCGTAAAAGGCGTAGCGCAAACTGTCTACCTAATTTTTGCCCAAATAGGGCGACAAATCATCACAGGCAAAGGCGGTCTTAGCCGCTGCAGCCAATGGGTGGCGCTCATTGAGATCAATTTTCTGAATATTTCCGGCCTCATTGAGCGTG
>Ga0081455_10006661_pt1 | contig 12346 bp, 10 predicted proteins | sample TabmetS3T2R1_FD_70207 | JGI IMG/M metagenome (GOLD analysis project Ga0081455, IMG submission 70207) | Tabebuia heterophylla rhizosphere microbial communities from the University of Puerto Rico - S3T2R1 | ecosystem: Host-associated > Plants > Roots > Rhizosphere ... | reverse complement strand
ACGCGCGCAGCGTCCGCGCCAAACTGACCGGGCAGATGTTGACCCTGGACGAGGCCCTCCAGGGGATCATCCCGGCGCTCCTCGCCCTGCTCGACGCCTTACCGGAGGACAGCCCCTTTCTGACGCTCGATCCCTGTCGCAGCCCTCGAACGGCTGTCGCCGGAGCGGCTTGCCGAGCAGGTCGACCGGATGGCGCACCATGCCTTCCGGGGTGAGGTCTGGGACAAAGCCGTGACTTACGGCTGGCAGGCGGGGGCCAAGGCGCTGGCGCGCTCGGCCTACCGCGAGGCGGTGACCGCCGTTGAGCAGGCGCTGGTGGCCCTGCAACACCTCCCCGAAGATCGGGACACACTGGCGCAGGCCATAGAACTGCGGTTTGACCTGCACCAAGCTCTGGTACCGCTTGGAGAATACGGGCGACTCTTCGACTCGCTGCGTGATGCGGAACACCTCGCCGAGACCCTGGGCGATCAGCGCCGCCTGGGGTGGGCCTCTACTCTGATGATCAACTATCCCACTACCGGGACGCCCTCGCCCTGGCCGGAGAGCTGGGCATGCGCCCGCTCCAGGCGCACTGTCACCGTGGTCTCGGTACACTGTATGCTCAGGCTGGAAGGCTAGAGCAGGCCCGCACCGCACTGTCCACTGCTATCGCGCTGTACCAGGATATGGGTATGACGTTCTGGCTGCCGCAGGCGGAGGCGGTACTGGCGCAGATAGAAGCGCAATGACTAGAGGGGAAGGGCATGTAGCATCTAGACGACTGGCATGCAGGCCGGATGGCTTACAGCACTTCCGAGGACGCGTCGATCACGGGGTCTACCTGGGCATGCTCAATGGCTGCCCAGATCGTGGCCAAGACCTGTTCGACTGACGCGCCCTGGTCGCGCCCCCTGGCGATGACGGCGCCGGCGGTCTCGATGAGCGGCCGCCATAGCGGCTCACGATAGCGCACAGCGGTGAGGCTCGTCGGACGCGCTGCGACAGTGTACACGGCATAGAGTAACTCGGCGAAGACCGCGAACGGCCCACACAGCTTCTGGATCTGCCACTGGCGGCGGCGACCCATGTCCGTTTCCATCAGCACACGCAGCCCGCCGCTGGTCGGGTCCCCACTGGCGTAGCCCACCGTGACGCGCCCGCGGAAGGCCGCAGTGATGGCCCCGGCGCACATCGGGCACGGTTCGAGGGTCGTGTACACCGCCCAGCCCTCGGCCATGCGCGACCGCTCGGCGTCGATCTGGGCGAGGGCGTTCAGCTCCGCGTGCGCGAGCCATGACCCAGCGAGTTGACCCGGTGGGGGGGCACTCGCGTCGAAGATGCGGTTGCGTGCCTCAGCGGCGATCACACCGTGCGGATCGACAACAACTGCACCGACCGGAATAGTGCCGGCGACGTAGGCGGCCCACGCCTGGCGGAAGGCACCGCGCCAGTGCTCGGGCAGTCGACTCCACCCCTCATCAACGACCATAAGATGCCTCCCAGAACAGCACGAGCGCTCCGCGCTGCCAGCTCCTTGTCTCTCAACCATCCTGTCGCTCAGGGCTCGGAACCGCACGCGGTGCAGTTATGGAGAGGCATTGTAAAGCAGGCATCCTTCGGTGTCCACCTGTGCTTCCTGCAACATCCTCCCTGTCGCTTGTGCTATCATGGAGTCGCGTATGCACATGTAGCCCAGCGACAGGGAGAGAGGAGAAGCGGTGGACTTTGTGGCGCTCGTGGATCAGGTGATTGTCCTCCTATGCCAGCGGGGCCGCCTTACGTATCGGACCCTCCAGCTCCAGTTCCAGCTTGACGAGGCCCACCTGGAAGGACTCAAGGACGAACTCATCTACGGCCAGCGCGTGGCTATGGATGAGGATGGCCGGGTCCTGGTCTGGAGCGGTGATTCGAGAGCCGCTTCTGTCACTACCTCAGCTCCAGCCGGCACCGCAGCATGGACGCCACTTACCTCTACGCCGTCCCACCTCACCGAGAAGATTTTAAGGTCCCGCAGTGTCCTGGAAGGTGAACGCAAGCAAGTCACCGTGCTGTTTGCCGACCTCAAAGGCTCGATGGAACTCCTGGCCGAGCGCGATCCCGAGGAGGCCCGACAGCTCCTCGATCCAGCCCTGGAACGCATGATGGCCGCCGTGCACCGCTACGAGGGGATGGTGAACCAGGTCATGGGGGACGGCATCATGGCGCTCTTTGGTGCCCCTCTGGCCCATGAAGACCATGCGGTGCGGGCCTGCTATGCGGCGCTGGCGATGCAGGAGGCGATGCAGCACTATGCCGAGGAGGTACGGCGCACCCAGGGACTGCTGGTACAGATACGCGTGGGCCTTAATAGTGGCGAGGTGGTCGTCCGCGCTATTGGCAATGACCTGCACATGGACTACTCGGCCGTGGGCCAGACCACGCATCTGGCCGCCCGCATGGAACAGCTCGCTGCGCCGGGCAGTATTCTGCTGACGGCAGCGACGCTGCGGCTGGTGGAGGGCTTGGTGCGCGTGCAGGCGCAGGGGCCGGTGCCCGTCAAAGGCCTGGCGGAGCCGGTGGAGGTGTTCGAGCTAGTCGGTGTTACGGCCCTAAGGCGGCGTTTACAGGCCGCAGTCGCCCGGGGGTTGTCGCCTTTTGTCGGGCGGCAGCCCGAGCTGGCGGCGCTGCAGCAAGCCCTGGCGCAGGCTGGGGCGGGCCAGGGGCAGGTCGTCGCCCTGCTGGGCGAGCCCGGGGTGGGCAAATCACGTCTGGTCTACGAGTTCCTCCAGTCGCACCACACACAGGGCTGGCTGCGCCTGGAGAGTAGCTCAGTATCCTACGGCAAGGCCACCGCCTACCTACCAGTTTGTGACCTGCTCAAAGCTTACTGTCACATCGAGGACCGCGATGACCTCCGGGCGGTCCGCGCGAAAATCACCGGACAGCTCCTGACCCTGGATGACGCGCTCGAGGACACGATGCCAGCCGTGCTCGCACTGTTAGAGGCCCTACCGGCCGACAGTCCATTCCTGTCCCTGGATCCTCTCCAGCGGCGCCGCCGTACCCTGGAGGCGCTGAAGCGCGTCCTGTTGCGCGAGAGCCAGGTGCAGCCGCTGCTCCTGGTGTTCGAAGACCTGCACTGGATTGACTCGGAGACGCAGGCTGTACTTGATATGTTGGTCGAGAGCCTGCCGACCGCCCGGGTCCTCCTCCTGGTCAATTACCGCCCCGAGTACCAGCACAGTTGGGGCAGCAAAACCTGCTACATGCAACTGCGGCTCGATCCCCTTCCCGAGGCGAGCGCGGACAGCTTACTCCAGGCGCTCCTGGGGGACGATGCCGGGTTGGTGCCTCTCACCCAACTCCTGATTGCTCGCACACAGGGCAATCCCTTCTTCCTGGAAGAGAGCGTGCGCACCCTCGTGGAGACCGGAGTCCTGAGCGGGGAGCGTGGCGCCTATCACCTGGCCCAACCGCTCGAGACCTTACAGGTCCCGGCCACGGTGCAGGCGCTGCTGGCGGCGCGCATCGATCGGCTGCCACTGGAGTACAAACGCCTGCTCCAGACTGCTGCGGTCATTGGCACCGAGATACCCTGGGCACTGCTGCAGGCCATTGCCGATACGCCCGACGAGGCGCTGTCCCGCAGCCTGGCGCAGCTGCAAGTGGCGGAGTTCCTGTACGAGACCAGCCTGTTTCCCGAGCGCACCTACACCTTCAAGCATGCCCTCACCCATGAGGTGGCGTATGGGAGTCTCTTGCACGAGCGGCGGCGCGCTCTGCATGCGCGTATCGTTGAGGCATTGGAGGCCCTGGCGGGCGACCGCCTAGACGACCAGGTGGAACGGCTGGCGCACCATGCGCAACGGGGTGAGGCATGGTCGAAGGCCCTGGCCTATGGCCGCCAGGCGGGGGACAAAGCCCTGACGCGTTCGGCATACCGTGAGGCCGTGATGGGCTACGAGCAGGCGCTCGTAGCATTAGAGCATCTCCCCGACAGTCGTGCCGCCACCGAGCAGGCCATTGACCTCCGGCTCGGCCTACGCCCCGCGCTCAATGCCCTGGGTGAAGCCACTGGACCGATACTCGACTACTTGCGCTGCGCAGAGACCCTCGCCCAGACGTTGGGCGACGACCTGCGACTCGGGTGGGTCTACGCCACCATGGGCGCCCATTTCTTGCTGGCGGGCGAGGTGGATCACGCCATCGTCTCCGGCCGGCGCGCCCTGACCCTGGCCGCCCCCCGCGGGCATGTCGGCCTCCAGGCCCGAGCGCATCTCAGCCTGGGGCAGGCCTATCACGATGCGGGAGACTATGCACGGGCCATCGAGAGTCTTGGGTGGAATGTGGCGATGCTCCAGGGAAAGCTGCGCTCTGAACGCTTTGGTACAAATGGTAGTGTCACAGTGGTCTCCCGGACCTGGCTGAGCTTCTGCCATGCCGAACGCGGTACATTCGCGGAGGGGCGCGCCATGGCTGAAGATGGGCTAGAGGTCGCCGAGACTATCAATCATCCCTTCAGCCTGATTATGGCGTGTCGGGGGATGAGCTTTGTGTATTTGCGCCAGGGGGACGTGCACCGGGCCATTCCGATGCTGGAGCGGGCCCTGGAGCTGTGTCAGGACTGGCACGTGCCACTCTTCTTCCCCTGGGTGGCCGCAACCCTGGGTATGGCGTATGCTCTGGATAGGCGTGTCGCCGCGGGTCTGGCGCTGGTGGAACAAGGGGTGGAGCAAGCGGTTGCCAGGAGCAGACCGGGGTCTTTGGCGCCTTTAGTCGTCTGGCTTAGCGAGGCGTATCTGCTAGCGGGCCGTCTGGAAGACGCGCACCAACGTGCCGCGCAGGCTGTCGAGTTCGCCCGCCAGTATAAGCAGCGCGGGAACCAGGCCTGGGCCCTGTGGCTCCTCGGTGAGAGCACGGCGCACCAGGCGTCCCCTGAGCTCGAGCCGGCCGTAGGTCATTACCACCAGGCCCTCGCCCTGGCCGAAGAGCTGGGCATGCGCCCGCTCCAGGCGCACTGCCACCGTGGCCTTGGGACACTGTACGCCAGGCAAGGGCAGCAGGCACAGGCCCGTACAGCGCTCTCTACGGCTATCGCACTGTATCGCTCCATGGACATGAGATTCTGGTTACCGCAGGCAGAAGCGACCCTGAGAGAAGTCGCTGTGACATGAGCTACCACATGGACTAAGGTGAGGAGTGTATTATGCAAACCACCGTCGGTATTGTCGGCCTCGGCAACGCCGGTTCCGCCATGGCCACGGCGCTATCAGGCAAAATGCCCCTCGTGGGCTTTGACGCGAACCCTGAACGCCGGCACGCCGTGGCTCACCTGGCGCTCGAATGGGTATCATCGCTGGCCCAACTGGCGAATCGGGTAGGCACAGTCGTGCTGTCGTTGCCTAAACCGGAGATTTCTAAAGCTGTGGTCACAGAGTTAGTACAAGGTGCTAAAGCGCCTGAGCTGATTATCGAGACGAGTACGATCACGCCTCAGGTGGCGCAGGAGCTGGGTGCCATCTGCCAGGCAGGCCAGGTGCGTTTCATTGATGCCGCCATTGCTAATGGGGTAGCCAGTATGGCGGCGGGGAAAATCACCTTTCTGGTCGGCGGTGATGCGGAGGATGTGGCGAAGGCGCATCCGGCCCTGGAGGGAATGGCCGAGGCCATCATGCATCTGGGGCCAGTGGGAGCCGGCATGGGCGCCAAGGTCGTGGTCAATGCTGTAGCGCACGCGCTGATGGTGGTGCTCATCGAAGCTGGCGCCATGGCCACGAAACTGGGCTTGCCCATGCAGACGCTGGTCGACATCCTGCGCCGGCCCGAGGGGCTCATTCGGCCATTGACCCATCGCGTGCAAGAGCGCATCATGCAGGACAACTACGCCGGCGGTATGTCGGTTTCCAATGCCCGCAAGGATTCGACGTTGGCGCTGCAGACCGCCCAGGAGCTGGGAGTGCCGCTCTACGCTATCCAGGCGTCGCATACGCCGTATGAGATCGCCGAGGCGCTCGGCATGGGCGAGCTCGACTACGCCGCGCTGGCTACCCTGTGGGAGCAGTGGACAGACATACAGTTTGCGCCGAAGACCCAGTAACCGGATGCAGGAGGAGGTGCGCCGATGAGTAAATACTACGATGAAGCCTTGATCCCGGCTGAGCTGCGTCGGAATTTCGACGTGTACGACCGCATTCGTGCCTTGCAACTGCCGCTCGGCAGTTTTGAGACGGACGTGGTCTCCCTGGCCAATGCCGGCATCGCCGGGGCGGTCATCCACGAAAGCGGTCTGGTCTACCTGTCAGGCACTACGGGTGGCACCTTGCCAATGGCCGACGACGAAGAGCGTATCAAACACGGTCAGGACGGTGCGCAGAAGATTGCAGATACGCTGATCAAACGGCTGCACTGGGCCCTGAGCTGCGGTGGGGAAGGGGACTTAAACGATGTGCTTTACACCGTGAAAGCCCTGGGCATGGTGGTGTCGCCAGGCGGCGGGGCATTTCGCGGTGCACCGGCTGTGGTGAATGGCTTCTCGTTCCGCTGGCACTCGGTCTTTGGCGGCCCCAGGAGCGATTACGCGCAAAACGGCCTGGACGCTGGCGGCTTCTCAGGCATACACGCCCGGAGCGCCCTTGGGGGCTTCGACGGGCGCTTCTCTATTGAGACGGAAATTATCGTGGCGATTCCATCAGCCCTGGCACGTGACATCATACAGAATCGCGGCTGGCTCTTCCCATTGCCACCCGTTATGCTTGACAAAGTCAAGGCTCTGCACCGGTAGCTGGCTTGTGCCTGGCACCCCGTCATGGTGCCAGGCTAGCGGCAAAGTCCAGCCAGGCCCGGGCGCAGGGCACTGGGAGGATGTGCTGCACAAACCCGGTGACGCCAGGAAATACCACCAACCGCCCATTGGGGAACAGATCGGCGACGCTCCGGAAGTCTCCCAGCACTTCCTCACGCAAATGGGCTGCTGCCAGCACCAGGGTGGGGGTCTGCACGCTTGCCAACAGAGGCCGCAGATCGCCCCCCGGCGCACGTCGCTGGAACTCGCTGACCACGTGGGCCGTGGTCGCAGCCATCTGTGCGGCATACCACCGGATATACGCTGGCGGGACCAGTTGCGGGTCCAGGCGCCGTGTGATCGTGCGTTCCACCCAGGTGGCGACGCCCTCGCGCTCGATCACCTCGGCACTTTCCGTATGGTGCGCATCGAAAGTCACAGGGGAGGTGCAGACGGCCAGGGACAGCAAACGGTCCTGGTGCAGTGTCGCAAAGCGCATGGCGATAGAGCCCCCGACCGTCTCGCCAATGAGGTGGACTCTAGGCAGCTCCAACTGATCCAGGAGCTCCAGGAGATCTTGGGCAAAATTCTCCAGGGACCAGGGATAGTCAGGCGCAGGGACTGACGACTGGCCCATGCCACGCATATCAAACCGCACGACACGGTAATGCTGGGCCAGAATCGGGATCCAGGCATACCAGAGCTTGTGATTCTTGGCCATACCGTGGTGCAGGACAATGGTCTCCGGCTGTGTCCACGGGTCGGTGAAGTCATCAATAGTATAGAAAAGCTCCACGCCATCGCTTAACCGTACTTTCATCACGAGACCTCCACAGGCATCAGGTAGGAGGAGACACCCCGCCAGTTTGGCGGGGGTACTGCGTACCGCAATTGGCCCCGCCAGTTTGGCGGGGCAACTAGGCGCAGCACTTAGAATGCCGGGCGTCGTAACACCCCAGGGTCAATCTTGCGAGGGATGAGCTGCCCATCAGTGGGGGCGCCCAGCAGGCGGCCGTTATCCACCATGACTTTGCCGCGCAGGATGACCGTGGTCGGCCAGCCCTCGACCTCCCAGCCCTCCCAGGGGCTATAGTCCCGTAGGTGCAGGTCGGCCATGCTCAGGGTTTTCTTCACCCCCGGGTCGATGATGGTGATATCGGCATCGCTGCCAATAGCGATGGCGCCCTTGCGCGGATAGAGGCCCAGTAGCTTGGCGGCATTGGTCGAGGTGACGGCGGCATAGTCCTCCAGGGACATGCCCCGGCGCACCACAGCTTCCGTGTAGTTGACTCCCATGCGAATCTCAATGCCAATGTTCCCGCCCCGCACGTCCACGACATTGCGCCCCGCCAGCTTGTCCAGAAAGGTGGTGAAACTGCTGTCCGTAGCCGTGAACGAGAGATCGCCCCGTAACAGACCATCCCAGAGATACCGGTAATCCTCCTCCCCCTTCAAGGAGGGGTAGGTGTGATACTTCATGCCGTCGGGCTCGCGGTAGCGATCAGCGGTGAAGGAGAGGGCCAGTGTCAGGACCTCGCCATAGACGGGCAAGCCCCGGCTGCGGGCCTCCGCGACGGCGTCGAGGCCCTCTTTGGCCGTGACGTGCACGAAGTAGGTGCCGGCCCCGGTGCGAGCAGCGAGCCGTACCACGTGCTGGAAGGCCAGCTCTTCGACCAGCTTGGAGTGGATGAGATGCACATTAAACCAGTCCCACTGGTTACGCTGCTGGGCCAGGAGGTAGTTGTACATGACCAGCTCATCGTCTTCACCGTGGACCGCCAGCACGCCTCCGTGCCGGGCGATCTGGCGCATGAGGTCCTCCAGGCGCCCGGTGTCGATCTTGCCGATTGGCGTCAGGCTCGTCTGGCGCCCTTCGGGAGGCCGGATATCAGTGGTAAAAATTTTAACGCTGGGGAAGCCGGCGGAGACAAGTTCATGGTAGCGGGCGATGGTGTCAGGGGGATTGCGGCTGGTGTAGATACAGTGCGTGGAATAGTCCGTGTAGGCGTTGCCCTGCCAGGGCGTCAGGTAATTATGAATCCCCTGGGCCAGGTCGCCCTCCGTGGGCACGGGGGCAAAATCGACCACCGTCGTCGTGCCGCCCCAGATGGCCCCCAGGGAGTGCTCCAGGGGCCCGGCGTTGGGCACGCCGGTCACCAGGGTGCGCGCGCCGGGCTGCACGTTGGCGACAGCGTGGGCGTGGGTCTCGATGCCGCCAGGGACTATGATCTTGCCGCGAGCATCAATCACGTGTTTCGCCTCACCCGGGAGAATCCCTGGAAAGGCCACGGCGACAATCTGCTCGCCCATGATCCCCACGTCCCAGTTCCCCACCCCAGCCGGGGTAACCACGCGTCCTCCCTGAATGAGCATGTCTAGCATGATGCACCTCCTCTACATCTCTTGCCGGATGAAATCGGCGATGCGCTCACCAATCATCATGGTGGTCACATTGGTATTGGCCCGGACGCAGTCGGGCATAATCGACGCATCTACCACCCGTAAATTGTCCAGACCGTGGACCCGTCCGAACTGATCCACCACGGCCAGCGGGTCTGATGCCGGTCCCATTTTGCACGTACAGGAGATGTGTTGCGACGTGGTGACCTCGCGGCGTAACCAGGCATCTAAGGCCTCGTCAGATGCCAGGTCGGCGTCGGTCGGCTCAATCCGCTCAGCGATGATATCGTGAAAACTCTGGTGTTCAGCCATCTTGACACAGAGGCGGATAGCCTCCCGCAGGCGCTGGCGGTCAAAGGCCTCCTCGAGGTACCGGTAATCCAGGAACGGCTGGACTCTGGGATCGGTCGAGGTCAGCGATAATTCGCCCTGGCCCAGAGCCAGTTGAATGCCGGCGGTCATGCGAATCCCCAGGGCGTCCATGCGCTGCCCACCGCGATTGATGCGCTCGGTGGCAAAGGACTGCATCGAAATTTTCATATCGTTGCGCAGGTGCGACCCCTCAGCCGTATACCGCAGGCAGACCTGCATGCGCGGCGCCTTCCCGTCCATCGGCACATCTGGCCTGGTGCGCCAGGTCACCCACACCAGGGGATGATCGCGCAGGTTCTTGCCGACCCCTGGGAGGTTGGCGACCACCGGGATACCCAGACGCGTTAATTGCTCCACCGGCCCAACGCCGGAGAGTAGGAGAATATGCGGGGAACCAATGGCGCCAGCGCTAAGAATGATCTCATTGCCCGACACGACAAAGGTTTCGCCGCCGCGCTCGACCTCAACCCCGGTGGCCCGCTTCCCGTCGAACAGGAGGCGATGCACCAGGCAGTTGGGCTGAATCGTCAGGTTCAACCGATGCCTGGCCTGACTCAGATGACCGATGGCGGTGCTGTAGCGAATCCCGTTGGGGTTGTTGAACGGGGTAGGGCCGACGCCGGTAGATTCTGGGTGGTTGTGGTCAGCACAATCGGGAAAACCGGCGGCACGACACGCCTCATAGAAAGCAACCTGGCTCGGGAGCCAGGTATCGCGCGCGAACCTGTGAGTGATGATGGGGCCATTATTGCCATGGAATTCATCGGTGAAATTCTGGTCATTTTCTAGCTTACAAAAGTAGGGGAGTAGTTCCTGGAATCCCCACTGATTGTTGCCCATGGCGGCCCAGGAGTCATAGTCCTCCGGCACCCCGCGCAGGAAGACCTGGCCATTGATGGCGCTGGAACCACCCGTCACCTTGCCACGTGGCACCAGCATCTCCGGGGCCTGGTCCGTAGCCTTGCCGACAAATTGCCAGTTGTGGTCGCTGGTCATAATGTCGATTTCGGTGGCATAGCCGTACTTCACCTCTTCTGGCAGGTACTCAATATTGGGATAATCTGGCCCTGCCTCCAACAGCAAGACCGAGCGCGCCGGATCCTCCGACAAGCGCGTCGCCAGAATTGCCCCGGCTGAACCTGCACCGATCACAATCACGTCATAGGTCATCTCATATCCCCTTGTGAAATGCGCTATCCTCTTGTCCAGGAAGGCCCGCACGCCTTCCTCAGGGTGGCAAAGACGTGGCTCATGTGTCTGAACTGGTGCTGGCCTCTTCTGCGGAGAGGGGAGCACCAGGAGACAATGCGGGGAGAAGACCCCAGTACTCACGCCCAACGATATAGCCACAACAGATCGTGGCTCCACAACGACACGGAAATCTCTCATAGTCTCTGGCATCAAAGCCGTAGTTGCAGCTCAGCTCTTCGCCAGCCTGAATATGCTTGAGCGCGACAATCCAGATCGTCTCCGTAGTGTGTTCTACGATACAGTTAGGATCACAGGAGTGGTTGATATAGCGGGCGGTATTGGCCAGCGTCTCCCCGTCAATGTCATACTGTTCGTTGAGGTACACGATGTACACATTGTACTGGGCTAAGCGCCTGGCGCTTTCGTCTTTGCTAATCTTTTCCCCGCGGTATTCCACGATGCGGGTGCCCCGCGGAATATCCGTGGCCGCAAACAATCCCTGCCGATCAATCGACGATGCCCCTACACGTACCAGCGTCATCAGGGCCTCCCTCCCGTTAGGAGATACATGCTGTGGCAGCGTAAGCGACGTCGTATGAGCATGTGCCATCATAGTACGGTTGTGTGTGGCGTGTCTACCCTCTGCGCTGCATTCGTGAGAGGCAAGTCCATCACACGCCCGCCCACGGCACCGAAAATGGCAGCAGAGCAGTGGTATCGTTACTTCATCCAATCGGCGACACGTTCCGCCATCATGATCGTTGTGGCGTTGGTGTTGGAGCGAGTGACGTTAGGCATGATAGAGGCATCCACCACCCGCAATCCCTCGATCCCATGTACCCGACCATATTGGTCAACAACAGCCATGTGATCTGACGCTGGCCCCATCTTGCACGTGCCTGACGTGTGGTGCGCATTGCCAGCTGTCTGCATCAGCCAGACGTCGAGCGCTGCATCAGAGGCCAAAGCCTGCGGCGTCGGCGCCAGGCATGTCGCTATAATGCCCTGGAAAGACTCGTGGCGCAACAACTGGGTGGCCAGGCGTACCGCCTCTGCCAGCCGCTCCCTATCGTGCGGGTCTTTCAGACTTTGATACTGAATCCTGGGGTGCACCGCAGGGTCGGCGGAGGCGAGCGTCAATTCCCCGGAGCCCACCGGCAGTTCGACCCTGCACCCAATACGGAATTCACGGGAGGCATCGCCCAGGGCGTTGGTAGATGTTGGGGTGATTTGCAAGTCGTTGCGAGCGCTGGAGCCTCTGGCGGTACAGCGCAGGCTCACCTGATTTCTTGGCGCCCCGGCGTCGATAGTGAACCCCTCAGCCGCGAGCGCGCGTACCCCTGCCGTGGGATGGTTGCGCAGATTTTGCCCAACGCCAGGCACATCGCGTACCACCGCAATCCCATGGGCGCACAGATGCGCCGCTGGCCCCAGGCCAGAGAGCATCAACAGGTGTGGCGAGGACACCGCACCGCCACACAGGACGACCTCATCCGCTGCCATGATGAAGCGTTCTCCGCCACTTGCCACTTCAACGCCGGTTGCTCTGGAGCCGTCAAACAGGATACGTCGGACCATGGCATTGCCTCGGATGGTCAAATTGAGGCGGTGACGATTGGGATTCAGGTAAGTCAAAGCCGT
>Ga0081455_10006660_pt1 | contig 12348 bp, 13 predicted proteins | sample TabmetS3T2R1_FD_70207 | JGI IMG/M metagenome (GOLD analysis project Ga0081455, IMG submission 70207) | Tabebuia heterophylla rhizosphere microbial communities from the University of Puerto Rico - S3T2R1 | ecosystem: Host-associated > Plants > Roots > Rhizosphere ... | reverse complement strand
CCGAGCACGAGCGCCGCCGTGGCCGCGCCGCTCGTCGGCTGCTGCTGCTGCCAGTCCTGCCAATCACTCATCGGTGGGGCAACGTAGCGCAAATACCGGATCCCGGGAAGCGGGAACCCGGTACAAACTGGGCTATGGGCTGGGATCTGAGTGGGCGCACGGCGCTCATCACCGGTGCCGCGTCGGGAATCGGCGCCGCCCTCGCGGGTGCGCTCGCGCAGCGCGGCATGCGCCTCGGGCTGATCGACCGGGACGCCGCGAGGCTGGCGACGGTGGCCGAAGGCCTTCCCGGCGCGGTGACCGAGGTCGCCGACGTGTGCGACCGGGGCGCGCTGGACACGGCGATCGAGGACGTGGTGGAGCGGCTCGGCGGGCTCGACGTCGCGGTCGCCAACGCGGGCATCGCGACCGGCGGCCCGGCCCGCATGGTCGGCCCGGACGCGTTCGAGGACACGATCGAGGTCAACCTGCTCGGCGTGTGGCGCACGGCGCGCTCCGCACTGCCCTACGTGGTCGAGCGGCGCGGCTACATGCTGCTGGTGGCCTCCGCGGCCGCCGTGCTCCCGGCGCCCGGCCTGGCCGCGTACAGCGCGTCGAAGGCCGGGGTGGAGGCGTTCGGTCGCGCGCTGCGCGCCGAGCTCGTCCCCCACGGCGTGGGCGTCGGCGTCGCGTACTACCTGTTCCTCGACACGCCGATGGTGCGCGAGGGCGAGCAGATCGCCGGCTTCGCCCGCACCAAGCACAACCTCCCCGGCGCGCTCGCGCGCACGTATCCGCTGGAGCCGGCGATCGCGACGACGGTTCGTGGGATCGAACGGCGGGCGCGCCGGATCGCCTACCCGCGCTTCCTGCACGGCCTGATGGCGGTCCGCGGCCTGATGGACAACCCGCTCACCGACCGGCTCGCCTCGCGCTCGATGCACGAGATGGAGGCGGCGTTCACCGAGGAGGCGCAGCGCGTGGGGCCGGACGCCGCGGCAAGGCCGCCACGGCGATCGACGGCAGTATGAGCACGATCGCCAGCCCGGCCGTCTGAGCGATCGCGTCGCCGGTGCCGAACCCGTCCAGATGCGTGACGTGGAAGATGAAGTGCAGCAGCGCCGCGAGGCTCCAGGCCACGCACACCGGCACGACCAGCTCGCGGCGCAGCGTCGCCAGCGTGGTCCTGAGGCTCGCCCGCCCGCTGCTCTCGAGAACATCCGGCCAGAAGACCCCGGCCACCCGCGTCCGGGGATGCAGTCCCGGGTGGAACGCGAGCCAGGCCAACAGCGACCGCGCGCGGTTGCTCGCGATCGGCTCCAGCCGCCGCCCGTCCACTTCCACGGTGAGCTCGCCGAGGAGGAGGATCCGCAGCATTCGCGGCAACCCTAATCGGGGCCCCCGCGCGACCGGTCGAGCTCGTCGGCGACGGCGCGCATATGCACCTCGAGGTCGGTCAGCAGCTCGCGCAGGCCGGGAGAGAGCCGCGCCCCGCGACGGCTGATGAGCGCGAACGTGTCGTGGAGGACCGGGCTGAACGACACGGCGCTCAGCCCGTCCGGGTAGTAGGGCGCACGGGTGTAGGCGCTGGGGAGATACGTGTCGCCGACGCCGGCGGCGACGAGTCGCAGCGCGATGTCCTTGAGCTCGACCTCCACCTTCGGTTGCAGGCGCAGGCCGAGCGCCTGCGCGCGCTCGGCGAGCTGGCGGCGAATCGGGTCGTTGTCTCCGGACTCGGCGTCGTAGAAGACCAGCGGCGTCGAAGCGAGCTGCTCGATCGTCGCGGGGCGCCGGGTCCGCTCGCGCGAGGCGCTGACGTAGAGCACCTCGTCGCGCACGATCGGACGTACCTCGAGCCGCTCCTCGTCGATCGGGAGCAGGACGACGCCGGCCTCGAGCTCGCCCCGACGGACGCTTTCCACGACCGCCGACGAGTTCTGGCCGACGAGCCGTACCGACACGTCAGGATGGCGCGCCAGGAACCTCAGCACGACCTCATCGAGGTGCCAGGCCGACGGCTCGCCGAAGACGCCGACGCCGACTGTGCCGTCACGGAGCGCCGTGAGCTCGCCGACGCTGCCGGCCGCGTCCTCAAGCGCGCGCAGCGTGCGGGCGGCGTGCTCCCCAAAGGCGCGCCCGGCCTCGGTGGCCACCACCCCGCGTCCCGCCCGCACGAACAGGTCCGCGCCGAGCGCCCGCTCGAGCTTGCGGATCTGCTCCGCGACCGCTGGCTGGGACACCCGCAGCGCCTCGGCGGCCGCGGTGAAGGAGCCGAGCTCGAGCGCCGCGCAGAAGCAGCGGACCTGCTGCAGTGACAAAAGCTCAGCCTTTGATTGCACCAAGCAGGAAAGCCTACCTTGGAGTACGGCTCCGATCGACCATGACGCGCATGACCCACGACGTCGTGATCATCGGCGGCGGCATCGCGGGGCTGTCGGCGGCCTGGCGGCTGCGTCACCGCGACGTCCTACTGCTGGAGGCCGGCGATCGTCTCGGCGGCCGCATGCGTTCCGAGCCGTCCGGCGAGTACTGGCTCAACCACGGCGCCCACCTGTTTCCCGGACCTGGCTCGCTGGTGGACGCGATGGCGCGCGAATGCGGTCTGGAGACCGTGCCGGTCACCGGCAGCATGATGGGCCTGGCCCTCGGCTCCACGCTGCTCACGAGCGGGCGCGTCGAGACCTACCCGTTCCGGCTGCCGCTCTCGGTCCGCGACCGGATCGCCTTCGCCAAGGCGGGGCTCAAGGTCCAGCGCGCGGTCGCCCGCTACCACGAAGATGAGGCCTTCGCGTTCGAGGACACCCGCAGCTTCGGCGAGTTCCTCGGCCCGCTGCCGCCCGCCGTTGGCGAGATCTTCTCGTGCGCGGCGCATCGCGCCACGGCGGAGCTGTTCCAGTTGTCCGCCGGCTGCGGGATCAGGCTGTTCGCGCTCGTCTGGGGCGGCAAGGGATCGCTGATCGCGCGCAACCTGCTCGGCGGAAGCGGCCGGTTGCCGGAGGCGATAGGCCGGGAGCTTGGCGGGCGCGCCCAGACCGGGTGCCGCGTGCACGCGATTCGGCGGGATGGAGCGGGCCTGCTGGTGCACCACGACGGCGGCGAGGTGAGCGCCCGGCATGTGATCGTCGCCGCGCAGGCGCCGAACGCGGCCCAGCTCGTCGCGCCGGTGGCCGAGCACACTGCAGCCGCGTTGTCGCAGCTGACCTACGGCCCGTTCGTGAGCGTGGCGGTTCGGACGTGCGAGACGGGCGCGATGCCGTACGACGACGTCTACGCGATGGCAACGCCCGGCCGCGTATTCGACATGTTCACGAACCAAGCCCATGCCCTGCGTGGCGACGGCCCGCGCTGCCCCGGCGGGAGCCTGATGCTGTTTGCCGGGGGCCGCAGCGCAGCGGCGCTGATGCGCGAGCCCGACGAGCACGTCGGCGAGCGCTTCGTCGCCGACCTGCACGAGCTCTACCCGCAGACGCGTGGCGTGATCGCCGACGCCACCGTGCGGCGCTGGGAGCTCGGCAACGTCTATGCGCGCGCCGGTCGCAGGCGGCTCCAGCCACAGCTGGACGGCCCGCTCGGGGCAGACGAGAACCTGCACCTGGCGGGCGACTACTTCGCCGCGCTGGGGAACATCGAGGCCGCCGCCCGAGCCGGGGTCAAGGCCGCCGCGAACGTCGACGCCCGAATCCGAGAGGTGACCCATGTCTGAGCCGTTCCACGGAGTGCTGCCCGCGCTGATCACGCCGTTCAGAGACGACGGCAGCGCGATCGACATCGATGCGCTCGCCGCGATCGTCGACCGCCTCATCGGCGCGGGCGTTGCAGGACTCGTGCCCGGGGGGAGCACCGGCGAGTTCACGACCCTCAGCAATCGCGAGCGCCGCGAGCTGATCGAGACCACGGTCGAGGCGGCCGCCGGTCGCGTGCCCGTCGTCGCAGGGACCGGCGCGCTGTCGACGCGCGAGACCGTCGAGCTGAGCGTGCATGCCGAAGCGGCCGGTGCGGCCGCGGTGATGATCGTGCCGCCGTTCTACGACGCGCTCTCGTGGCGCGAGCTGCTCGCCCACTACCGGGCGGTGGCGGACTCGATCGAGCTCCCGATCATGTACTACAACCTCCCGAGCGCATCGGGCGTCAAGCTCAGCGCAGCGCAGTTCCGGGAGCTCCCCGTCTCCAGCCTGAAGGACACGGGCGGCGACGCCGTGGCGGCGACCGAGCTCATCCAGACCGGTGTCCCGACGCTGCTGAACGGCTGGGACACGCTCACCTTCGCCGCGCTTGCCGCCGGCGTGCGCGCCGTCGTCTGGGGAGCCGCCTCGATCCTGCCCGAGCAGTGCGTCGAGCTGCACCGCCTGCTGATCGACGACATCGATCTCCCCGCCGCCCGCGAGCTGTGGGCGCGCCTCTGGCCGCTATGCGACTTCCTCGAAGGTCAGAGCTACTCGGCGGCGGTGAAGAGCGCGTGCCGCGTGGTCGGCGATACGACCGGTCCCGTCCGCGCACCGCTGCTCCCTCTGGACGACCGCGCCACCGCCGAACTGACGGCTCTGGTCGAGGCTGCCGTCTACGGGGGCCCGAGCAGGTCCCAGCGGTTCCCGGCGATGTCGACGAAGACGGCGATCCTGCCGTAGGGCTCCGTCCGCGGCTCGCCCACGAACTCGACGCCGGCCGACAGCATGCGCTCGTACGCGGCGTCGAAGTCGTCGACGCGCAGAAAAAGGCCGACGCGGCCCGCGAACTGCTCGCCGATCGCGGCCCGCTGGCGATCGCCGTCAGCGCGCGCCAGCAGCAGACCGGTCGCCGCCCCGGGCGGACGCACCACGACCCAGCGCTTGGGCCGGCCGCCCACCGTGGTCGTCGCGGGCGAGTCCTCGACGAGCTCGAAGCCGAGACGGCGCACGAAGAAGTCGATTGCCGCGTCGTACTCGTCGACGATCACGCTCACGAGCTCGAGGTGCATGGAGCGATCCTAGGCGGCGGTCGATCAGACTCACCCGCATGACCCTCCCCTCAACCACCAGCGGTCGCGCGCTGCTCGGCGCGCGAACCGCACTCGGCATCTCGACCCTTCTGGCTCCGCGCCTTGCCGGGCAGGCGTTCCTTCTCGACCCCGAGGCCAACCCACAGCTGCCCGTGATCGGACGCATGTGGGGAGTCCGGAACCTGTCGCTGGCCGCGGGGATGTACGCCGCGACGGGGAACGACCGTGCGCGCTGGTGGCGGCTGCAGCCGGCCGTCGACGCGCTCGACTTCCTCGCGATCGTCACGGAGTGGCGGCGCGGCTCCGTCCCGGGCGGAGCGGCGGGCCTGATGGCGACCACGGCCCTGGTCGCGACCGCGCTCGGCGCGCTCTCGATCGCGGCCGAGTCAGAGCAGGCCGGCTAGTGGGCTGAACGGGCGCGACCCGGCCGCCTCAGCCACAATGCCGGGTATGCGTGGCTATCGGCTCGTACTCGTCACGCTCGGCGCCGCGCTGGCCCTGGGCGTGGGCGCGCGGGTGCTGGTCCGGGTGGGGTGGGAGCTGCCGCGCGGGGAGGATCTCGCCACGGCCGGCTCCACAGCGAAGGCCCTGGGGGCGCCGTGGCTCGCAGCAGCGTGGGGCCTGGGCGCGCTGGCGGGCTCGCGGCGGCGGGGAGCGCTCGCCGGCGCGGCCGCACTCGTGCTCGGTACCTGGTGCTGGTACTTCGTGAGCCTCGCGCTCCTCGGCCCGTCCGCGGCCGATTATGTGGTCCCGGTCTCGATGGCCTGGTCGCTCGTGGCGGGCGCGGCGGGTGCCGCCTTCGGTGTCATCGGTGCCCTCTGGAGAGACGGCCACACGGCCGCGCGGGCGGTCAGCATCGCGATGCTCGCCGGCGCACTCGCCGGTGAGGCCGTGCTGCTCTCGCGCGAGTGGGCGGGCCAGGCAGCGGGCCTGGTGCTGGGTCTCGAGCTGATCGCGGCGACAACCGCGCTGCTGCTGGCGCGGCGGCGGACTCCGATCATGCTCACGCTCGGCCTGTTCGTCGTCGCGGCGGTGGCGATGGCCGGGGCAGAGGACGCCGCGCGGGACACGGTGCGGCTCGTGGGATGGAGAGGCCCCTGAGTCTGGGTACGTTGGAGACGTGGCGGAGGCCCCGGACCGGCAGGAGCTCTTAACCGCGCTGACCACCGAGCACTTCACGCTCCAGGGAGCGCGCTCGCAGACAGCGAGCGAAAGCGCCTCGCGTGCCTCGCTCTACATCCTGTCGGTCTCCAGCACCCTGGTCGCGCTGGGCTTCATCGGCCAAGCATCGGAGATTGGCACCAGCTTCGATGTCTTCGCCCTCACGGTGCTCCCGACGCTCTATGTCCTCGGCGTCTTCACGTTCGTGCGAGTGGTCGAGTGCGGTGCCGAGGACTTCCGCTATGGCGTCGCCATCAACCGGATCCGCAACTACTACAAGCAGATCGCCGGCGACCAGGCCAAGCTCTTTCTGCTCTCCGGGCACGATGACGGACGAGGCGTGTTCGAGAACGCCGCGGTGCCGTCCGAGAGGCGCAAGCAGTACTTCACGTTCGCAACGGTCGTCGGCGTGATCAACAGCGTCGTCGGTGGCAGCGCGATAGCGATCGCGCTCGGTGCGATCGCCGATGCTTCGCTTGGCGTAGCCGCGGGCGTCGGCGGGGTCGCGGCGCTCGTTTCGCTCGCTGCGCTGCTCCGTTACGCCGACCGGTTGCTCGAGGAGCGCGCGGGTCGCACGGAGTCGATCTTCCCTACGCCGCAGCCCGAAACGCGGAAGGCCGCCCCTTCCGGCTAGACGCGCCAACCAGCTTCCCGCCGATGATTCCCGTGTCGCGAGCCGGTCCCTTATGGGCAACGGCAATCACTCGGAGGAGATAGATGCAGCAAGACGGTGAGATTTCCGAACAGCGACGCTGGCTGGCCCTGTACGTCCTCTGCGTTGGGATGCTGATGATCGTCCTCGACGCGACGATCGTCAACGTCGCCCTCCCGACGATCCAGGGGGACCTGGGCTTCTCGCAGAACGACCTCGCGTGGGTGGTCAATGCGTACCTGATCGCGTTCGGCGGCCTGCTCCTGCTGTCAGGTCGGATCGGCGACCTGATCGGTCAGCGGCGTATCTTCCTCATCGGTCTCGCCGTGTTCACCGCCGCGTCGCTGCTCTGCGCGCTTGCCCAGAGCCAGGGCCTGCTCGTCGGAGCGCGCTTTGTCCAGGGAATCGGCGGCGCACTGACCTCCGCGGTCATCCTGGGGATGATCGTGACCATGTTCCCGGAACCCCGAGAGCAGGCGAAGGCAATCGGGGTCTACACCTTCGTGGCCGTCGCCGGCGGCTCGATCGGGCTGCTGGCAGGTGGCGTGCTCACGGAGACGCTCAACTGGCACTGGATCTTTTTCGTCAACCTGCCGATCGGACTGGCGACCGCGCTGTTCGCGGTCAGGCTGGTTCCTGATCGCGAGGGGATCGGTCTCGCCGGCGGGGCTGATCTCCTCGGCGCGGCGCTGCTGACCGGCGGTCTGATGCTCGGCGTGTACACGATTCTCGGGGTCGCGGAGGAGGGCTGGGGATCGACCCAGACGCTCGCGCTCGGCGCGGTCTCGATAGGGCTCGTCGCAGCCTTCGTTGTCCGCCAGGCACGGGTGCCGAATCCCCTGATGCCGCTGCGGCTGTTCCGCTCGCGGAACGTTGCCGGCGCGAACCTGGTCCAGGCACTACTCGTGGTTGGGATGTTCGGGATGTTCTTCCTCGGAGCGCTCTACATGCAGCGAATCCTCGGCTACGACGCGCTCCAGGTCGGCCTGGCCTACCTGCCGACGACCCTGGTCATGGGCATCATGTCCTTCCGCTTCACCGGGCAACTCAACCTGCGGTTCGGGCCGCAGGCGACGCTTATCCCCGCGATGGTCTTCGTCGTCGTCGCGCTGCTTCTCCTTGCCCGCACGCCGGTCGACGCGACCTACGCAGTCGACCTGCTGCCGGCGATGATCCTGTTCGGGCTCGGGGCCGGGCTCGGGTTCCCGTCGCTGATGACTCTGGCAATGTCGGGCGCCACCGCGAGCGACTCGGGGCTGGCCTCGGGGCTGGTCAATACCAGCGTCCAGGTGGGCGGCGCCGTCGGGCTCGCGGTGCTCGCCACGTTTGCGACCGAGCGCACGGACGCACTGCTCGCCGAGGGCGAGTCGGCCGCCGCGGCGCTCAACTCCGGCTTCCACCTCGCATATCTGATCGCCGCAGGGCTGGTGCTTGTCGCGATCGCGATCGCCGTCAGCGTCCTGCGCGTGCGGGTGCCCGAAGCCGCCGTGGCATCGGTCCCCGAAGCGTCCGCCGAACCCGTCCGCGGCGCGACCACTGCAACGGCGGAGGCGCCGGCCATTCGGATGCGGCCGCTGCCTGCCTCCGCCGACGCCCCGGGCGCGGGCTGCGTGGAGACCGGCATGCGAGTCGTGATCGGCTGCGGTGGGTGCACTGCCACGGCGCCGTAGGCTGAACGCCCAGGAATGACACCCGACTACGCTCCAACTCCGGTAGAGGACTTTCTGGATCCCGACGATCCGATCCTCTTCCCCCGCCTCACGCCCACGCAGATCGACTACCTGGCCGAGATCGGCACCCAGTTGTCGTTCGCGCGCGGGGAGCTCGTTTGGGAGCATGGCCAGCGCGACACCCCCCTGTACGTGATCCTCAGCGGAGCCGTGGACGTCATCGACCAAGCGCCGGAGGGTGACCGCTACTTCACCCAATGCAGGGAGGCGACCTTCGCCGCCGATATCTCCATGTTCACGGGCGAGCCGACGCTCGCCGCCGGGTTCGCAGCCGAGGCGACATCGCTGTTGGCGCTTCCGCCGGAGGACGTGCGCCGGGTCGTCGCGACCGCGGCCGAGCTTGGCGATCTCCTCCTGCGGACGATGGTCACGCGCCGGGAGTGGCTACAGGGTCGCGGCCTGGGTCAGCAGCGCCTGATCGGCTCACGATGGTCGAGCGAGGCGTTCACGGTGCGGGAGCTCCTGGAACGCAACCTCGTTCCGTTCACCTGGCATGACCTCGCCGGTGACGAGGAGAGCAGGCGCTTGCTCGACGGACTCGGCATCGGCGATGCCGAGTGCCCCGTCCTCGTCGGTTCGGACAGAGTCATCCGGCGAGCGACAGTCACGTCGGTCGCTGAAGAGCTGGGCCTCCGAGCGCACGTCGACGGCCAGAGCTTCGACGTCGTCGTGCTCGGCGGCGGTCCGGCCGGGCTGGCCACTGCGGTCTACGCCTCCTCCGAGGGCCTCAGCACGCTCGTGGTCGAACAGTTCGCCCCAGGCGGTCAGGCGGGCACGAGCGCTCGAATCGAGAACTACCTCGGCTTCCCCACCGGCCTTACCGGCGCCGAGCTCACCCGACGGGCGACGCTCCAGGCGCGCAAGTTCGGCGCCGTGATCTCGAGCGTCCACGAGGCATCTCAGGTCTCCGAGCCAGAGGCCGGAGACCTGCGCGAGATCCGGCTTGCCGACGGTCAGCGCGTGCGGGGCCGATCCGTGGTCCTGGCACCAGGTGCGGACTATCGCCGGCTACCGGCCGACAATGCGGACCGATTCGAGGGGCAGGGCCTGTATTACGCGGCGACCCATATCGAGGCCCAGCAATGCTCGGCAGACGACGTCGTCGTCGTCGGCGGGGGGAACTCGGCCGGCCAGGCGGCGGTCAAGCTCGCCGATCACGCCGGTCAGGTCCACGTCGTCGCGCGGCGAAGGCTCGAGCTGGCGATGTCGCGCTATCTGGTCGATCAAATCGAGGCCAAGTCGAACGTCCAGGTCTGGTCCGGGTGTGAGGTACGGGCGCTCGAGGGCGACGAGAAGCTCGAGGCCGTCGTGATCTCGGGTGCGGGGCCCGATCGCCGCGTCCCGACCGCCGCGGTGTTCGCGATGATCGGCGCCTCGCCGAGATCCGAGGGGCTGGTCGACTACGTCGGCCGGGACGGCAAGGGCTTCGTGGTCACCGGCGAGGAGGCCCGCCGCCACGCGGACTTCTCCCGGCACTGGGACGGGGCGGACCGAGGCCCGCTGATGCTCGAGTGCACGCGTCGCGGCGTCTTCGCCATCGGCGACGTCCGCAGAGGCTCGACCAAGCGCGTTGCGGCGGCCGTGGGAGACGGCGCGCTGGTGGTCCGCTCCCTTCACGCCTCGCTCGATCCGCGGCAAACCTAGCTCGATCGCCCGGCCGAGGACGTCAGCTCGCTCCTTCGGATCGCCGATCAGTTCGAGCCGTTTGTGCGGCGGCGTTGCTTGAGGCGGTGGCCCACCTCGACGATGGCGTCGACGGCCGGCAGCAGCTCGCGGCCGAGCTCGGTGAGCTCGTACTCGACCGTTGGTGGGGCGGTGGGCATCACGCGGCGGTCCACGACGCCGTCCGCCTCCAGCCGCTGGAGGCGTTGGGAGAGGACCTTCGCCGAGATGCCCGCGACGTCGCCGCGCAGCTCGTTGAACCGTCTCGGTCCCTCCCGCAGGTACCAGATGACGTTCGGCGTCCAGGCACCGCCGAGAAACGACATGCACTCGGTCAGCGGGCACTCGTTGGGCGGAGGCTCGACGCGGCTTGGCCGGTATCTGACCGAAGCGGCCATGGGTTTCACTAAGTTACCAAATGCCTACTGGCAGTTGCTTGCTGAATGTGAGCTGGTTACCTAAGGTGACCAGCGATGGCAAAGTCATCCCCTGCATTCACCGGCTGGCCGGACACTCGCGTCAGCCGCCTTCTCGCTCTCGACCGGCCGATCGTCCAGGGACCGTTCGGAGGCGGCCTGTCGAGTGTGGCGTTGACCGCCGCGGTCGCCGACGCGGGCGGTCTCGGCTCGTTTGGTGTCCACCACCTCGATCCCGACCAGATTCGTGAGATCGGCCGTGATCTTCACGCGGCGACGCGGCGGTCATTCGCGCTGAACCTCTGGGTCTCGAATCACGACCTGCCCGAATCCGAAATGACCCGCGAGCGCTTCGACGCGGCGGCCCGGCGACTTGCGCCGCTCTACGAACAGGTGGGTGTCGCCGCACCTCCACAACCCGAGCGCTTCGCCGCGCGGTTCGAGGACCAGGCCGCGGCAATTCTCGACCTACGGCCGGCGGCTTTCAGCTTCGTCTTCGGCGTCCCCGACGAGCGTGTGCTCGCCGCCTTCAGGGACGGCGGAGTCATCACCCTCGGGACCGCCACGACCCCTGACGAAGCCGTGGCGCTCGACGAGGCGGGCATCGACGTCATCATCGCGTCCGGTGCCGAAGCGGGCGGACATCGCGGAGCCTTCCTCGCTCCCGCGGAGGACTCGCTGTTCGGAACGCTGCCTCTTGTCCGGATCGCCGTCGAGGAGGTAAGAGCGCCCGTGATCGCAGCCGGCGGCATCGCCGACGCCGACGGGATCCTCGCCGCACTCGCACTGGGCGCAGAGGGAGTACAGATCGGCACGGCCTTCCTTGCCACCGACGAGTCGGGCACGACCGCAGAGCACAAGGACGCCCTGTTCGACGGCAGCGCGCGGCGGACAACACTCACCCGCGCCTTCAGCGGTCGCCTCGCACGAGGCATCCCGAACGAACTCGTCAGTCGGCTGAGCGCCGACGGAGCGATCGAGCCCTATCCCTACCAGAGCTATCTCCTCGCGCCCGTCCTCGCGGCCGCGCGTGCCCAGGGTCGTACCGATGTCGTCGCGATGTGGTCCGGGCAGGCCACGCCGCTGCTCCAGCACCGCCGCGCAGCCACCCTCTACGCCGCCCTGGCCGACGGCACCGACCACCTTCTCACCACCAACTCGGAAACCAAAGAAGAAGGAGCCAGCCGATGACCACGCCCGCCGTTCACCCCTTGACCGAATCCTTCACCGCCGATCCCGACCACTCGTCGCTGCAAGCCCAAATGCGCCACATGGGCGTAGGGTCGTTCCGCACCGCATTCGACGAGCTCGAGGCACGGCTCGAGGCGGGCTCGGGTGGACCCCGCCTGACCGGCCGGGTACGGGTCGAGTCGATTGGCATCCGGCGGCCGGCGGAGTTCCGCGTCCACATCGTCGAAGGGGAGGACTTCTTCGACGCACGGAACCACCCCCAGATCACGTTCGAGTCGCGACGAGTTCAGTTCTCGGAGGACGGCACCGTTGCCGTCGACGGCCTCCTGACGATGCGCGGTGTCGAGCGCCCGATCACGGCCACGGGCACCTACCTCGGCCCGGTCGAGGACATCTACGGCGATCGGCGCGCCGCACTGGACCTCCGGGCAGAGATCGATCGCCGCGACTGGGGCATGACCTTCCAGGCGGAGCTTCCCCGCGGCGGCGACGTGCTCGCGTGGACCATCGAGCTGTCTGCCCACCTCGAGCTCGTCGCGGACTGACGTGCTGATCCTCGGCATCTCGGGGAGTCTTCGCGCT
>Ga0081455_10006659_pt1 | contig 12350 bp, 15 predicted proteins | sample TabmetS3T2R1_FD_70207 | JGI IMG/M metagenome (GOLD analysis project Ga0081455, IMG submission 70207) | Tabebuia heterophylla rhizosphere microbial communities from the University of Puerto Rico - S3T2R1 | ecosystem: Host-associated > Plants > Roots > Rhizosphere ... | reverse complement strand
CGGGGTTCGCCAGCTCGTGTCCGGCTCCCACACCGAGCGTTTCTGGCATGCAGTACAGGACACCGATCCGCTGCGGGTGGCGGTCATCAACCTCGAGAACCTCGTTTTTCTCGCGCTGTTCGCGGTGTTGACCGTGATCGCCTGGAGACGGTTTGGCGCCCCGTACGGGGTCTACGCCACGCTCAGCCTGCTGATCCCGCTCAGCGTCCCGGGCGAGCGCTGGCCGCTGAACTCGATGCCGCGCTTCGGGCTCGCCGTCTTCCCGATCTTCCTGGCACTCGCCGTGCTGGGTGAGCGGCCGCGCGTGCACATCGCCATCGTGGCGATCAGCGCCGTTCTGCTCGGCGTCGCCTGCGTCCAGTGGGCACTCTGGCAGTGGGTCGCATGAGGCGCCGCTTGCGGCGCCGTCCTCAGCACATGCGGGCTTTGCTCGCGTGTGCGTCTGAAATGACCGGTCGACTCGCTGAAGGCAAAGTGACACCGCGATGAACCAGAAACGAATGCAGCGGCGCCTGACGGCGTGGTGGGTGCTGATCGGGGTGCTCACGCTCCTGAACTTCAGCGCCTACTTCACGGACGGGGACATGCCAAACGATGTGCTCTACCGCTACGAGGCGGCGATCGTCGGCTTCCTCTTCTACATGCTGATTCTCGGGATCGTCCTTCTCATCGCTGCCGGGTTCGATCGAAGGGAGGCGTTCGCCCTCCGCCGGCCCCGCTCCTGGGGCGCGGCGCTCGGGCTCGCCGTCCTGCTCGTGTTCACGATGCTCATCGTCGCCGCCGCCTTGGAGCCGGTCCTTCACGCCGGTGAGGCGCAGGGCCTCGATCCCCCGGGCTGGGATCCCGACCGCGCGCCGGCCTTCCTGCTGAACGCGATCGTGGTCGCCGTCGTCGGTCCGATCGTCGAGGAGCTGACGTTTCGCGGGATCGGCTTCTTCTTGCTTGCTCAGTTCGGCCAGGTCGCAGCAGTGCTCGTGACCGCGGTGGCCTTCGCGCTCACCCACGGGATCCTCGAGGGCCTGCCGATCTTCTTCATCATCGGTGTCGCGCTCGCGTTCATCCGCGCGCGCACGGACAGCATCTACCCGTCGATCGTGATGCACGCCGGCTTCAACGCGATCGGCGTCATCGCCGGGGTGTTCGACTAGCGGTAAATGCCCCGGCCGGTCTCGCGCTCGAAGAAGTGCAGTCGGCCGGGGACGACCGCGAGCTCGATCGTGTCCCCTTCGCGAGCACGCGTCCCCCGCCCCAGACGGGCGACGAAGAGGCTCCCATGCTTCTTCGCCTGCTCCGCCGTCGCCTCGACAGCCTCGGCGCCGACAGCGGCCTGAACGTCGCGGCCGCGCACCGGCGGCGCCGCGACACCGAAGTGGACGAACACCTCGGAGCCCATGTCCTCGCGGATGTCGACGACGGCGGAGATCTTGCGGTCGTCGGGCACAGCGTCCGAAGCCGCAGCGTCCTCGAGATCCTCGGGCCGAACGCCGAGGATCACCCGGTCGCCCGCGAAGCGCGAGAGCGCCGGACGGGCCTGGACGATGTCGTCGTCGATCTTCAGGCGATGATCGCCGAAGGTCGCCTCCAGCCGGCCGTTCGACGCGACGATGTCCGCACCGACGAGGTTCATCGCCGGCGACCCGATGAACTCGGCGACGAACAGGTTCACGGGCTCGTCGTAAAGCTTCTGCGGCACGTCGAACTGCTGCAGCACCCCGTCGCGCATGACGGCCACGCGGTCGCCGAGCGTGAGGGCCTCGATCTGGTCGTGCGTCACGTAGATCGTCGTCACGCCGAGGTCACGCTGGATCCGCGCGATCTCGGCACGCATCTCGACCCGGAGCTTCGCGTCCAGGTTGGAGAGCGGCTCGTCCATGAGAAACGCCTGCGGCTCCCGGACGATCGCCCGCCCCATCGCGACGCGCTGGCGCTGGCCGCCCGAGAGGGTACGCGGGCGCTTGTTGAGCACCTCGCCGAGACCAAGGATGCGCGCCGCATCCTTCACGCGCCGATCGATCTCGCTCTTCTGGAGCTTCCGGAGCTTGAGCCCGAAGGCCATGTTCTTGTACGCGGACATGTGCGGGTAGAGCGCGTAGTTCTGGAAGACCATCGCGACGTCGCGGTTCTTCGGCGGAAGGTCGTTCACCACGCGATTTCCGATGCGAACCGCGCCCGAGGTGATCGCCTCGAGCCCGGCGACCATGCGCAGCGCCGTCGTCTTCCCGCAACCTGAAGGGCCGACGAGGACGGCGAACTCGCCGTCTCCGATGCTCAGGTCGAGCTCGTTCACGGCGCGCGTGCCGTCCGGGTAGACCTTCGTCAGCTGGTCGAGCTCGATCGCAGCCACGCCGGCCGATAACCATACTCGGGCAGCCTTCGCCCTTTACGATCGTCCGGCTGTGGCATCCGTGGCCGCGAGCCGACGGCGCTGGCAGGACACGCTTGAGGAGCGGCGTTTCCTCGCTCCGCTCCTGATCGCGCCCGCGGTCCTGTTCATCGGCCTGCTCGTGGGGGTGCCGCTCGTCCTGGCGATCTACCTCAGCCTCACGGACGCAACGGCGGGCTCGCTGACCGGAGATTTCGTCGGCCTGCGCAACTACCTCGACGCGTGGGACGATCCGACCTTCCGTCGCGCGCTCAAGAACACGATCATCTTCACGGTCGTCTCGCAGGCGATCGTGCTCCTCTGCGCCGGCTTTCTGGCCCATGCGCTCGTGCGGAACTTCCGAGGCAAGTGGCTCCTTCGGTTCCTCGTCCTGCTTCCGTGGGCGGCGCCGGTCGCGCTGAGCACGGTCGGCTTCCTCTGGATCTTCCACTCCCTGTACAGCGTCGTGAACTGGACGCTCGTCCACGACATCGTCCCGGGCAGCCCTGCCTTCTACCCGTACAAGGCGATCAACTGGGCGTTTGCCCGCGACTTCTGGCCGGGTTTCATCCAGATCTCGCCGATCGAGCCCATCGACCCGCCGCAGTGGCTCGGCGAGCCGCATCTCGCGATGGCGGCGATCATCCTCATCCACGCCTGGCGGATCATCCCGTTCGCAACGGTGATCTTCATCGCCGGCCTTGCCTCGCTGCCCCCCGAGATCGACGACGCGGCGCTGGTCGACGGAGCGACCGGCCTCCGGAAGTTCTGGTACGTCACCTTCCCGCTGCAGCTCCCAATCGCCCTCGTGGCGCTGCTCTTCGGGATCGTCTTCACCGCGACGGACATCACCGTCGTCCAGGTGCTCACGCAGGGCGGCCCGTTCAACAGCACGCAGATCCTGACCACCTGGGCCTACGCGACCGGCATCAACGGCGCCGCCTTGGGGGAGGGCGCGGCGATCTCCCTCTATCTGCTGCCGCCGCTCGCGTTCGTCGCGATCCTGATGCTCTGGTTCGCCCGCAAGGTCGAGGTGACATAGGTGGAACGGCGGCAGAAGCTCCTCAGCTACCTGGTCGTCGGCCCGTTCGCGATCGTGCTCGCCTTCCCCTTCTACTGGATGCTCATGACCTCGCTGCGGTCCGACAACGACCTCTACGACATCCAGCAGGTCCCGTTCAAGTTCAACGCTGACTCACCGACGCTCGCCAACTACCGGTTCCTGTTCGAGCAGACCGATTATCGGCTTTGGCTCCAGAACACGGTCATCGTCGGCGTCGTCGTCGTTGGGATCACGCTCGTTCTCGCACTGCCTGCCGGCTACGCGCTCGCGCGGCTCTCCGGGCGCTGGGGACAGAGCGTCGGCGTCGGGATCTTCCTCACCTACCTCGTGCCCCCGACGCTGCTCTTCCTGCCGCTCTCGCGGGTGGTCTCCGACCTGAACCTGAACGACCGACTCTGGTCGCTGATCGTTGTCTACCCCTCGTTCACGGTCCCGTTCTCGACCTGGCTCCTCATGGGGTTCTTCAAGACGATTCCCCCCGAGCTCGAGGACGCGGCCCTGGTCGACGGGGCATCGCGGCTGAGCGCGCTCGTGCGCGTGGTTTTTCCGCTTTCGATCCCGGGAATCCTGACCGTGGTGATCTTCTCGTTCTCGCTCGTCTTCAACGAGTTCATCTACGCGCTGACATTCATCTCCAATTCCGAGACGAGAACGGTCTCCTCGGCCGTTCCCACGGAACTGATTCGCGGTGACGTTTTCTACTGGGGAGCGTTGATGGCGGCAACGCTGATCCCGGCCATCCCGCTCGCCCTGCTCTACAACGCGTTCCTCAACCGGTTCATCGCCGGGTTTACCGGTGGAGCGTTCCGCTGAATGAAAGAATCCGGCAAACGTCTCAGGGGAGGTGATCTGAGTGAAGGACCGGCGTGAGCGGGTGGACATCACGAAGGTCCAGGACGAGCTCACAAGACGCGAACTGCTTCGCCGCGCCGGTCTCGGCGCCGTGGTCCTCGTCTACGGGAGCACCGGCGTCAAGACTGCGGTCGCCGGGGTACCGAAATACCGGCACAAGGAGTTGAAGGGGACGCTGCGGATCATGCAGTGGAGCCATTTCGTCCCCAAGTACGACGTGTGGTTCGACAACGTCTGGGTCAAGCGCTGGGGCCAGGCGAACGACACCGAGGTGAAGGTCGACCACGTGAACCTCGCCCAGCTACCGACGATTGCGGCGTCGCAGGTCGCGGCGCGGAGCGGTCACGACCTCTTCCAGTTCCTCTCGCCGCCGGCGGCGTACGAGGATCAGGTGATCGCATTGAACGACGTCGTCAGCCAGGTACAGAAGAAGGTCGGCAAGCTGGGGCCCGTCGGCTTCAGGAGCACGTACAACCCGAGGACGAAGAAATACTTCGGCTTCGCCGACAATTACGTTCCCGACCCGATCCACTACCGCAAGGACCTGTGGGGCGAGGTCGGGCTCAGGCCGACCACGTGGGAGAACATCCGCAAGGCCGCCCCGAAGCTGAAGGCGATGGGCAACCCGGTCGGGATCGGGATGTCCAACGAGCTCGACTCGAACATGGCGCTCATCGCGTTGCTCATGAACTTCGGCTCGTTCATCCAGACCAAGGACGCTCGGGTCGCGATCAAGAACAAGGGCACAATCGAGGCGCTCAAGTTCATGCGCGACCTCTACAAGCGCGGCATGACAAGCTCGGTCTTCGCGTGGACGGCCGCGTCGAACAACGACGAGTTCCTCGCCGGCCGCCTGTCGCTTGCACTGAACGCGATCTCGATCGCGAGAAGTGCGGAGCAGCGCAACCTGCGCTTCAACGACGACATCGGCATCCTCCCGATCGCGAAGGGGCCGGCTCCGCGGCGAGGGCTCGAGCACGTGATGGGTGTCTACGTGATCTGGAAGTTCGCGCAGAACAAGGCCGCGGCCAAGAAGTACCTGGTCGACATCGGCACCAAGTACACCGGGCACTTCCTGAACAGCTACTTCTACAACTTCCCGACCTTCCCGGGCTCGGTCAAGAACATCAAGATCCGGCTCGCGAAGCAGACCGACTACCCGAACGAGCTAAAGGGCCGCTACACGATCCTGGACGAGATCTCGAAGAAGTACACGTTCAACGTTGGCTATCCCGGCTACTCGAATGCAGCCATCGACGAGGTCTTCTCGAAGTTCCTGATTCCGGAGATGTTTGCCCGCGTGGCGCGGGACGAGATGAGCCCCGACGAGGCGATGCGTGCGGCCCACCAGTCGATCTCGAAAATCTTCAACAAGTGGAGGGCCAGAAAGAAAATCTGAAAGCCGCACGAGAGCGACAACGAGCCGCCGCCGAAGCGGGGCTTAGCCCCGCGGGAGGCTCACAGACGAGAAAACCAATGGACGGAGCCCGCCCTGCGCTGGCTCCGTCCGCGTTTGAACCAAGAGTCCGCGCAGAAGGAGGGGGCTCGTGGGGGAACCAGGGGTTCCCCCCGCGCTCTAGTTCTCGTCTTCGCCGACGGCGAACTGGTCTGGGGAGACGTCGTCTAGGAACTTGCGGAACTCGTCGACGATCTCCTCCTCGTTGACCTCTTCACCCTCGAACTCGATCGCTGACTCCTCGATGACACGCTCGGCGGCGAAGATCGGTGCCTCGGCGCGGACCGCGATCGCGATCGCATCTGACGGGCGGGAGTCGATGTCGATCTCGGAGCCGTTCTGCTGAACAGTGATGCTCGCGTAGAAGGTGTTGTCGCGAAGCTCGGTGACCGTTATGCGCAGCACCTCGGCGTCGAGCTGCTCGAGCATGTCGGCCATGAGGTCGTGCGTCATCGGGCGCGGCGTCGAGGCGCCCTGGAGCTTCATCAGGATCGCGGCAGCTTCGGGATGGCCGATCCAGATCGGGAGGAACTTGTTCCCGTCCGCCGTTTTGAGGAGGACGATCGGCTGTTTGCCGACCAAGTCGAAGCTGACCCCGTAGATGACCATCTCGAACATAGGGTGAAGGGAGGCTCGTGGCCTGCTTCGGATTGTAGACACCGCCTCCTCAGCCGAAACCGCTCGAGCCGTTCGCTACCATCGTCCTCTCGGGCGATTAGCTCAGTTGGTTAGAGCGCCGCTCTGATAAGGCGGAGGTCCGTGGTTCGAGTCCACGATCGCCCATGGCCCAGCCATCGTCTGAAGCAGCCGGAGGCTGTAGCGCAGACAGCTGAAAGGGGTCTGGGGAAACCGGGAGGTTGCCCCAGCTCCGAGCAGGTGCCCCGGACAGCGCTAAGAAAGGAGGCGGCGCCGAAACCTGAGCCTCGGCGCCGCTGCGAACCGCGTGCGCGGTTACTCGACGATGACGACCTTGACCTTGCTGTCGTTGTTGTTGCAGTCAGCGCCGGTCTCGCCACCCCACTTGACCTGACCGCCGCCGGCGATGCAGAGGAAAGCGGTGCCGTTGCCCAGCCCGTTCGTGCCGGCCGGGCCCTGCTGCCCCGGGTCACCCTTGTCCCCCTTGGGCCCTGCGGGACCAGCCGGGCCGATCTGACCCTGGGGGCCGTCAGCACCAGGTGCGCCCTGCTTGCCTTCGGGTCCTGCAGGTCCCGTGGGACCAGCCGGGCCGATCTGACCCTGGGGGCCGGCTGCACCGGGTGTGCCCTGCCCGCCCTGCGGACCTGCCACTCCGGGCTCGCCCTGGTCGCCTTTCTGCCCAGACTCGCCCCGAGCGCCGCGCTCGCCCTGGTCGCCCTTCGCGCCGCCGGCTCCGGCCGTCGCAACGCCGTTGGCGCCCTTCGGGCCGCGCTTGCCGGCTTTCCCGGGCTTGCCGGGCTTGCCGACGATGCAGATCTTGTCCTCGCCCCGGTACAGGTTCAGGTCTCCGTACGAGGGCCAGTTGGTTCCCTTCTCGACACCGACACAAAGACGGTTCACGTACCGCGCCGGTTCTTTGCTCGCAGCACCAGCAACACCTGCGAGGAGCAGAGCCACTGTGGCGACTGTGACAACGTATTTCACTCAAAACCTCCGAGGGGTCGTTTCCACGCTCATCGGCTCACGCTGCGCCCACCCGAACCACCCAGAAGGGGGAGGAGACCCCACGAAGAGATAGGAGCCGGCGTCGGCCCTAGCTTCTGAAACGGCGAGAGCCACCCTCTCGGGTGACTCTCACCTTCCAACAGGGGAGGAGGTACCGATGTCGTACAGGACTTCCATCGGTTGCAGCCGACCGTGTTGGATGACCCGTTCGGGCTAAACCGGCACGACCACTAACGTCGGATCGTCCTCCGCGCGCCCCGAGCCGTGTCTAGCTGCTCTTCAGATAGTCCGCGACGGCGTGGAGGAAGTCTTCTTCACGTGCCAGCTCGGTGACCGTCCACTTCGTCTGGTCGTCGAGCTCCCGGTCGCCATGGAGCTGAGACAGAAACGGTTCGATGCGACCCGAACGAGAGAGGGCGTCCATGCGGAGGAAAAGAGCGCGCGCGTGCTCGTCCCGGGAGACTGTCTCGAGCCACTCGACGTCCTGTTTGCACAGCTCGACCATGACCTAGGTCCCAACGGACAGACCGGTCGTCGAGTTACGGGGTGAGCCTCTCGAGCGTCTCGGCCAGCTCGGCGAGCTCGACTTCGTCGGCGAAGTGGATCTCGAGCTTTCGAGGCGTGAGCTTCACCGGCTTTCCCGTCAGTCGCTCGGCAGCCATGCGCACCCGCTCGGCGAGAACGGGATCGACCGCAGTTCCCACTCGCCGCGGCCGGCGGCGGGCGCCCGCCCACCGCGCTGCCCGCTCGGCTTCCCGGACCGACAGCCCGCGGCGAACGATCTGGCGCGCCAGCCGCCGCCGCTCGTCATGGTCAGGGACGGCAAGAATGGCGCGCGCGTGCCCCTCGGTGAGCTCGCCACGCTCGAGCATGGCGAGCACGTCCTCCGGGAGGTCGAGGAGACGCATGCGGTTCGAGACCGACGGCTTCGAGCGGCCGACCCGTTCGGCGATGTCGCCCAGCCCGAGGTCGAACTCGTCCACGAGGAGTGCGTAGGCGCGGGCCTCCTCAACTGGCGTGAGCTGCTCTCTGGCTACGTTCTCGACCAGGCCGAGGAGCAGGGCATCGCGATCGCCCGTCTCGCGGACGAGTGCTGGAATTGCGTCCAGCCCGGCTTCACGGGCGGCCCGCCAACGACGCTCACCGGCGATCAGCTCGTAGCCGCCGGCCGCCCGCGAACGGACGACGATCGGCTGCACGAGCCCCTGAGCCTTGACGGACTCGGCGAGGGCAGCGGTCGTCTCCTGATCGAAGCGGCGCCGCGGCTGGCGTGGGTTCGGATGGACGTGGTCGAGCGGAAGCTGCGCGAGCTCCGTCGTCGGAGCGCCGCCGATCAAGACCTCGAGCCCGCGGCCGAGCCCGCGGCGCCCGGCCGGCGCCGGATCAGTTGCGTTCGACAAGCTCCATCGCCACCTTCCAGTACGCATCGGCCCCCGCGGAGCGCCGGTCGTACGCGATCACCGGCAGCCCGTGGCTCGGCGCCTCGGCAATGCGTACCGACCGGGGAACGTGCGTCTTGAACACCAGCGGGCCGAAATGGCGGGCGAGCTCCTCCGACACGTCCGCGGCAAGACGCGTCCGGCCGTCGACCATCGTGAGGAGCAGCCCGGCCAGCGTGAGCCTTGGATTGAGCCGGGCGCGAACGGCTTCGATCGAGCTGAGGATCTGGGCGACGCCCTCGAGCGCGTAGTACTCGGCCTGGACCGGGACGAGGACGCGGTCCGCGGCGGCAAGCGCGTTGACGGTCAGCGGGCCGAGCGACGGCGGGCAATCCAGAAACACGTACCGGTAGCGCGAGGCGGCGGGCCGTAACGCCGCGGCGAGATAGCGCTCGCCGTCGTCGCGCAGCGCCAGGGAGGCGGCGGCTCCTGCAAGGTCGGCGCGTGCCGGGATCAGCTCGAGGTTGGCGAACCTCGTGCTCGCCGCGAGCTCGTCCGCCGGCGCGCCGTCGAGCAGGTCGAAGCTCGAGACGCCGTTGGCTCTCTCCCCGAGCCCCGACGTCGCGTTGGCTTGTGGGTCGAGATCGATGAGCAGCGTCGGCTCGCCGGCCTCGGCGAGACAAGCGGCGACGTTGACTGCGGTCGTGGTCTTACCGACCCCGCCCTTCTGATTGGCGAGCGCGTAGATGGCCATCCCGCAGAAGCCACGCTACTCAGGCCAACGGACGTTTCTTGGCCATCCCCGGACGGCGCGGAAAGCCCGGAGGCGTTATGCCGAGCTTGCGAATCACGAGCAGGCCCCCGCGCTCGTCGGGTGGAGCAGCGCCGAGCCGCTCGGCGACCCGGGCGACGCGTTCGAGGTCAGTGCTCGGCCCGACCCAAAGAATGGCCGCACCGCCGGGCCGTACGAGCGGCAGACACCACTCAGCGGCAACAGGCGGTTGTGCAAGCGCCTTCGCGACAGCCACACCGAACCGGTCTGTTTCCTGCTCCTCCGCCCGCCCCCACACAGCGTCCAAGTTGGGCAGCTGGGATTCCCAGCGCCGGAGGAAGTCCGCTTTCCGCTGTTCGGCCTCGAGCAATGTCACCTCGCGTTCCGGGAGCACAGCCGCCAGCGGGATGCCTGGCGCGCCTCCGCCGGAACCAACGTCAACGATCGGGCCTTCGAAACCGGCAACGACGTCAACCGCGCGCAGGCTGTCCTCGAGCAGCATTTCGCGTGCCTCTTTCGGATCGCGAAGCGCCGTCAGGCCCGGCGTTTCGAGAACGGCCTCGAGCCAGCTCTGCAGGAGCTCGTCCGCGTCAGCGGATAAGTGGAAGGGGTCTGGGGAAACCGGGAGGTTGCCCCAACTACTCGGCACTAGCCGGTGAGACAACCACGAAGCGGTTCGGCTCGGTGCCCTCGCTCGTCGTCTCCACGCCCGGGTAGTCCTGGAGCGTGACGTGGACGATCTTCCGCTCGACGGCGGTCATCGGCTCGAGCTCGACCGGCTCTCCGCTGCGCAGAGCCTGCTCAGCAGCTCCGGTGGCCAGTGAGCCGAGTGTCGCCTCACGGCGGGCGCGGTAGCCGGCTGCGTCGACCACAACGGAGGTTCCCGGCAGCCGGCGCGCGAGGATCGCGTTCGCGAGGTACTGGATCGCGTCGATCGTCTGGCCGTGTCGGCCGATCAGGAGCCCCAGATCCCGCCCCGAACACGTCGCAACGAGCGATCCGTCTTCCTCCGAGATGTCGATGCGGCATGGGATCCCGAGAGCCGAGGTGATCCTCGTGATCAGCTCGCGGACGAGCGAGGCCACCTCGGACTCCTCGGTCGCAGCTACCGATGCCTCGCCGTCGGTTTCGGCGGTCGCGACTACACGCGCGGGTGAGTAGCCGACCCCGAGAATGCCGCGCTCGCCTTCAGAGACGACCTGGAAGCGAACCGCGCCCTTGTCGAGCCCGGGATGGAGCTTCTCGAGCTCCCGGAGTGCCGCCCACTTCGCCTCCCCCACGGTCTCGCCTTCCGTCTCGACTCGGAACTCGGTGCTCATCGACGCGCCCGTTTCTTCTTCCGTCGAACGCGTTTCGGCCCAGACGACTGCTTCGGAGCCGCAGCCGGCGCATTGGCCGGAGCAGCTTCCGCCGCTTTCTCCGACTTCGGCGGCGTCCTCGACGTTCGCTTCACCGGAGTCTGCTGGGCCTGAGCTCGTAGTCGCCGGGTGACGATCCCCTGACCGACCGTCCAGAGGTTCGTCGTCACCCAGTAGAGGAGCAGGCCGACTGGGAAATGCGCTCCTCCCGGCGGGTTGAGGATAAAGAAGGCGAAGACGACGGGAAGCGCGAGAAAGATGTAGCGCTGCGCCGGGCTCGTCGTCGCCATCGGCATGAACCACGTCGACGAGATCTGGCTCGCGACGTAGACGGTGAGCAGCACGTAGCCGGACCAGTGATCCGTGATGTTCGCCGTGATGTTCGGAACGAAGTGGAGCCAGTCGAGGGCCGATGCCGGGTACCTCGGATAGATCTCGTCGTCGAAGTTTCTGAGGACGAAATAGAGCGCGAAGAAGATCGGGATCTGCGGGAGGATCGGGAGGCACGAGGAGGCCGGGTTGATCTGGTGCTCCCGGTAGAACTTCATCAGCTCCTCGTTCTGCTTGCGCTTGTCGGCCTTGTAGCGCTTCTGGATCTCCTTCATCTGCGGCAGGTACTGCTGCATCCGCTGCATGGAGTGGATCTGGCGGACGGTGAGCGGGACGAGGAGGATCCGCACGCAGAGCGTCAGCGCGATGATCGACCAGGCCCAGGTGAGGCCGAACGTGGTGTGGAACTCCTCCAGCGCCCATGTGAGCAGGTCCTCGACCGGGGTGAGAATGCTGAGTTGGGGGATCATCAGAACAGCCTCTGGTCCTCGACGTGGTCGACTCCGCCGTGGCTCCAGGGGTTGCAGCGGAGGAGCCGCCAGCCGGTGAGGATGACGCCGCGGAGGAAGCCGTACCGGCGGAGCGCATCGATCGCGTACTGCGAGCACGACGGGTGGTACTTGCAGGTTGCCGGGAAAAGAACGCCCAGCGTGTAGCGGTAGAGGTAGATGCCTCCGATCCCGACGAACCTCATGCGCTTGCCTTCCCGAGGATCTCCTGAACCCGCTCCTGCAGCCAGGCAGCGTCGCGTTCCTCGAGCGCCTCGGCGAGCGGCGATCGAACGAGCAGGACGTAGTCGGCCCCGCGGGGAACCGTCGGCAGGAGCTCGCGCCATGTCTCGCGGAGGCGCCGCTTGATGCGATTTCTCGTCACCGCGTTCCCGATCTTCTTCGGGATCGCAATCCCGAGGCGGGCCTCCTCGCCTTCCTCGCCTTCCCGATCGAACCGGTAGAGGACGAGGAAGCGGGTCGACACGGATCGGCCATGCCGGTAGACGGCATCGAAGTCACGCGAGCGGGACAGTCGGTTCCGGCGTTGCACGTCGACGTCGAGACGAGCTCGAGCTTACGCCGAGAGGCGCTTCCGTCCGCGAGCTCGGCGGCGCTTGAGGATTGCCCGGCCGGCCCGCGTCGACAT
>Ga0081455_10006658_pt1 | contig 12350 bp, 8 predicted proteins | sample TabmetS3T2R1_FD_70207 | JGI IMG/M metagenome (GOLD analysis project Ga0081455, IMG submission 70207) | Tabebuia heterophylla rhizosphere microbial communities from the University of Puerto Rico - S3T2R1 | ecosystem: Host-associated > Plants > Roots > Rhizosphere ... | reverse complement strand
CGAAGCAGTTTGCCTTGACCGAGAGGTTGAAGTTTAATCTCAGTTCGTCAATCTCGAACCTCTTCAATCATCCGCATTTCAGAAATCCCGGTGCTAATATTTCGAACTCGGGAGTTGGGGTGATTACCGGCACAGTGGATGATTTTTCGCCGGAGAAGCATGCGCATCGCGCGATCATCTTCAAAGCGAGATTGGAGTTCTAGAGCTGCAGAGAGACACGAAACAAACGAAAAAGAACGAAACAAACGAAAGATTGGTATTTTCGTTTGTTTCGTTCTTTTTCGTTTGTTTCGTGTCTCTTCTTTTTCCATTCCCATCCGGTTCATCGGGACGAGTTCAGTTTGTCGACGTGACGGATGAATTGAAGATCGGTTTCCATCACGAAAACGGCGCTTCAAAAGAGAAACTCATGCCCGAGACTTTCGGTTCAGGCGTGGGCTGGATCGATTACGACAACGACAACTTGCTCGATCTCTATTTTGTCAACGGTGCGAACCTCAATGCCGGAAAAGCCTCGCCGGGCAATGTGATGCTGCGGAACACCGGCAAAGGTTCGTTCGTCGATGCCACCCGGCAGGCCGGTGTGGCGGGCAACGGCGGCTTCGGAACAGGCGTGGCGGTGGGGGATTACAACAACGACAAATACCCGGATATTTATGTGGCTGGATTCAGCGCCAATATTCTCTACCGTAATAACGGCAACGGCTCTTTCACTGATGTGACCGTCAATGCCGGAGTCGGAGGTGGAGGCTGGTCATCGAGCGCAGGCTTCTTCGATTATGACCGCGACGGCGACCTCGATCTCTACGTGGTCAGATACCTCGATTACAACATCAAAGAGAATCCGCACTGCGGCTATCAGAAGGAAGCTTATCGCCAGTATTGCGATCCAAGGAACTTCGATGGCGTACCCGATCTGCTTTACCGTAATAACAGAGACGGGACATTCACGGATGTGTCGAAGAAGGCTGGCATCGCAAATCCGGCGGGCAAAGGTTTAGGCGTGGCCTTCGCGGACTTCGACCTTGACGGATGGCCGGACATATACATTGCTAATGATACAGTGCGGAATTTTCTCTACCGCAACAATGGCGACGGAACATTTACCGATAAGGCTTACAGCTCCGGCGCCGGCTATGACAAGAACGGGAAGGCGCGCGCGGGAATGGGTGTTGAATTTACCGATTACGACGGCGATGGACTGCCGGATATTTTCGTGACCAACTTTTCCGAGGAGTACAATGGTCTGTTTCGCAATCGCGGCGACTCGACCTTCGATGATGTGGCCGAAGAGGCCGGCCTGGAATCGAGTTTCCTGCCTCTGGGCTTCGGGACGAAACTCTTCGATTATGACAATGACGGCCGGACGGATATTTTTGTGGCCAACGGGCATGTGACAGACAACATTCAGCTCTACAACCCCCGCCTTTCCTGGCAGCAAATCGATTCGCTTTACCACAATGAAAACGGACGGTTTCGCGATGTCTCGGGCGAGAGCGGACCGGCCTTTCAGTTCAAACATGTCGGGCGCGGCGCAGCGACCGGGGATTTCGATAACGATGGCGACCTCGACATTGTCGTTTCCAACTGCGGGCAGAAACCGATCCTCATGCGAAACGACGGCGGAAATATGAATCGTTGGATTGTGATTAACGCTCGCGGCAATCAAAGCAATTATTTCGGAGTGGGCGCGAAGGTTACGGTGGAAACGGCGGGCGGGAAACAGGTGAAAGAGATTGGCGCCGCCGGCAGTTACCTGAGCAGCAGCGACCTGCGCCTATTCTTCGGCCTCGGCGGTGAGCGAAAAGTAAAACGCCTGGAAATAATCTGGCCCGGCGGCAGGAAACAAGTCCTGACCGATGTGGCAGCGGAACAGACATTACTGCTTGAAGAAGTAAATGCTCAAAAATAACGAGAGAATACACAGAATTTGACATACCAAATAACCAGAGGTAGCATACCGCGATCCTAGCCTGGATATTTCTAAATTTCTGGTTTTAACAACTGCGTCAATGTTCGATCACGATGACGGTTATTGACCTGCCGGTGAGACACAGTTGACAGCCTTGAGCCGATTACTGTGTCACCCGAGCTTGGGATCGTAATCTGACACAAAACAATCATCTCGCGCGAGGAAAGCGCTTTCTTTCTCGCCTGAGATACTTACAAAACAAATTTGGAGACCGTTATGAGGTTAATAGTAGCAATCCGAAACATCCTTGCTTTTCTCGACGAGGTGTACCTCCTACTGCCACTGACCTCCCTTGCGATGTTGATCCTGTTGAGCCCTCTGGCCATGGCACAAACGGGATTTTCGGGGTTGCGGGGCAACATTACTGACCAGTCAGGTGCTGCCATCGCAGGCGCACAAATCGTTTTGACAGAACCTGCCACCGGTGTGCAGGTTCGCGATGCTCTATCAGACAGGCAGGGTAGCTTTGAATTCCCCAATCTGAAGCCCGGAACCTACCGTGTAAAATTCGAAATGACAGGCTTCAAGGCGTTTATCGCCGACAATATTGTGTTGGACGCCGGCCAGACCCGGCGCCTGGATATCACGCTTGCGGTAGGCAATGTTCAGGAAACGGTCGAAGCGCACGCTGGCGCGGCAACCATCAATACGGAAGGAGCAACGCTCGAGGAAACAGGGCTGGCTGACCTTTGATGCGCATTACACGTGGGCGTCAAGCTTGAACAACCTGTTCAATACCGACGACGTATCTCAGGCTACAAAATTCTGGGCCCCGGACGTCGGCTTGCGGCGCCACCTGCTTACCGTGACTTCGGTCTGGGCCCTTCCCTTCGGGAGCAAGCGGCAGTATCTGAACCATGCTCCCAGGATTGTGGATGCGGTCCTGGGTGGATGGGGCCTCCAGACGATCAGTTACTTTGGATCGAGTAATTACTTAACCCCGTTTTTCTCCGGCCATAATCCGGCAAACAACGACTTCAATGCTTACCTCCCCGATGTGATTCCCGGCGCCAATGCCAATCTTCCGTCAGCCCAGCGTTCACAGGACCGGTGGTTCAATACGTCCGTCTATCACGAGGACACCGGCACTGGATTGTTTGTCTATGATCAGATTGGGGCGTTCAAAGTACCGGGTTGCCCCGACACCGACCCGCTGTGTCTGAACACGGATGCGGCTGACGTGGGGCGCTTCGGGAACGCCGGAGTCGGGAGCCTGCGGGGGCCTGGCCTGAACGTGCACCACCTCAGTCTGGCTAAGACGTTCGCCGTGACGGAGCGATTTCGGATGACCTTCACGAGCGAGATCGCGAATATCTTTAACCACCCGCATTTCCTTAATCCAGGCACGTACATTAATGATTCGGCCGTAGGCCAACTAATCTGGGCGCGGCCAGATTATGAACCTGAAAAGGCGGGGCACCGTCAGGTCTCGTTCAAACTGCGTGTCGAGTTTTAAGGTTTGAGCCGGAGAGAGGGGAAAGAGGGGAAAGAGGGGAAAGAGGGAAGAGTAGGGTGAATATGCTCTTTCACAGTCTCTCCCCTCTCTCCCCTCTTTCCCCTCTTCTTCATTCCCTCGCTTTCCGCTCGATTTTTTCGCGCAAAGAAGGCTCAACCGGGTGATTGAGTTCTTCCGCTTTTAGCGCATGTTGCAATGCACGGGCGTATTCTCCATGGTGGAATAAGGCTTCAGCCGACTGGCGATATGCCTCGGTATAATTCTCCTTAAGATCAATCGCTTTTAAATAGTTTTCGACGGCCTGAGCCCAGATGCCTTGCGCCTGAAATACCATTCCTCGCTCGAAAAAGGTTTCGGCCTGAAGCTGCTGATAGTACGGAGTGCTGGGGAATTGTTTGCCTTCAGGCATGGCCAGGCGCAGTTCCTCGAGCGCCTGCGGGTAAAGTTTCTTTTGCCGTAAAGACGCGCCGAGCTTGAGATGACCCTCCGGACGATCAGGCGCGGCGGCCGCTGCCATCCGGTAAAGTCCAATGGCTTTTTCCAGATCCCCTCGCTGCGCGTAGACCGATCCGAGAGTAAGGTAAAGATCAGGGATGGGCTGTTTCGATTTTGCTGCGACTTCCAATTCGGCGATCGCTTCGTCTTCCTGTTTGAGTTCCAGCAGTGCCAGTCCAAGATAATAACGAGCGGCAAAAAATGACGGATCAATCTCCAGTGCACGTCTGTTTTGTTGTGCGGCGAGCCCGGGATCGCCCAGCTGCCGGTTAGACTCGCCGAGCAGCGAAATCAGGTGAGGAATATTCGAGCGCGCTCCGAGACCCGCTTCCAATTGCTCCTTCGCCTTTCGCGGTTGTCCAAGGTCGAGATAAATTCGGGCGAGATAGAACCTGGCCCAGACCAGGCTCGGGTCAAGCGCGAGCGCCTGGACCAGCTCCGATTTCGCTTCTCCGATCGCCTCATAGGTCTGCTGTAGCAGGTAAGCCTGACCCAGCAGTTGATGAGCTGCTGCAGATTCAGGGTTCAGCGAGACGGCTTTTTTCAATTCCGCGAGCGCCGGACTTTTTTCACCACGTTGCAGCCGTGCAGCGCCGCTTTGCAGTGCCTGGTCGAACAAGACCTGCCTGGCTGCGGCCGGGTCTAACCTCCTTAAAATGACATAGCCCAGCGATGGATGATAAAAATGGATTAAAGCGCCTTGCCCCGCCTGCTCGAGCTGAGACCTGATTTCACCGGCCAGTTCGGCCGGACGGATAGGGCCCCAGTATCCTCCGCCGGATGCAGAAGCATGGATCGAGTGTTTCCGGGCTAGTTCATCGAACTTCCGGCCCGATCTCAAATCGCTCATGACCTGTTCGAGTTCGGCTTGCGTCTTCAGGGTAATGATTTGCAGATAGACCTGTGACTCCTTCTGCAAGGCTAAATTTATCGCGCAAGGCGGAAGCAGTTGAAGGAGAGCAAAAGTGATCGGAAAAAGATAAGTCATCCCATATAGTCTAACCGGAAAAGAGGATGACGAAATAAACGAAAATAACGAAATAAACGAAATATCTAAAATATTTCGTTTATTTCGTTATTTTCGTTTATTTCGTCATCCTTCTTCACGAATCTGCTGCGCAAAATACCATTGATGCCCCTCGGGATCCTCGGCGCCGTAACGGCGATCACCGTAGAACTGATCCTTAGGTTCCTCGATGATCTTCGCGCCTTCCTTTCTGGCTTGTTCATAATGCTTGTCCAGATCATCCACTCGCACATAGAGGCACTGCGTCACATGACCGACCCGCTTCGGATTCTGATATTCAGGACCCGGACATCCCATCATGATCAAGCTATCGTCCAGCGCCATCGCCGCGTGCCTGACCTTGCCGTCGGGGTCCGACATTTTTTCGCCGTACTCCTGGAAACCGAATGCCCTGGCAAGCCAGTCCAATGCACTGCCAACATCTTCGTACAAAAGGTATGGGGTAATCCGCTGCATATTGATTCCTCCGGTTTTTGAAATTGCAGAGTAAGAGTATGGGAAGATGAACTGACGGTATTGTAAAAAACTGACCTTACTCCTGAACGAGGACGTGACGAAGATGCTCCGTACGTAATCCAAGATACTCGCGCGGAGTCAGATTGCTGAACTCCTGGAAATCGTGAATGAAGTGGGCCTGATCAAAATATCCGCAGGCAAGCGCGAGGTCGAGCCAATCCACGGTGTCGCGCGTCCCGACCGCTTTGATAACCTCGAGAAATCGTTGCACCCGGCAAAAGAGTTTTGGCGTGAGACCCACTTCATCCCGAAAAATCTCGATGAATCGGCGCTGGCTGAAACCGACTCTCTCGGCCATCTCACCGCATTTGATGAATCCGGGGTCACGTTGAAACTCCGTTAAGGCAAAAGTGACTCCCGGGTGAAGTCTGAGCGGTCGGGTGGCAGCCAGCAAGAGCCATTTTTCCAGAACCCGAAACTTGCCTTGAGCGGTCGATGCATGAGAGAGGAGTGAAAGCAGCTCTTCAGCTTTGCTTTCTCCCCAGAGTTCGGCCAATGAGATGTTGAGATTGTGCAGGTCTCCACAAGGAAATCCGAGAAAAGGGAATGCGCCTCCGATCTTGAAATGAATGCCGAGAAGCTCGTCCTGAACTGTTCTTTCGATGATAACTGACCGTGATTGTGGTCCGGAAATGACTGCTTTAGAGACCCGCTCGCTTCCAAGATTGATAACGAGTTCGACGGTCGCCATCGGCAAAATCCGTTCTTTCGAGTAAGGTAAAGTGTGGCCCCGCCAATACCAGAAGACCGCGACGAATTCGGAAAGAGGCATTTGCGGAACGTGGTATTGAAAGAAAATCGGTGGCAATTCCGCCGCCGGATTATCTCGATCTGGAGTATCCTTCATTACCGCTGCCATATTTGCTTCAATAACACGATCGCAAGCTGGAAACAAGCAGGAAATGGTATTGCGTATCGATCATTATGTATCAGATTCCGAACACTGATCACTGACGTCTGCGGGGTGGCAGGGCAGTGGAAAATAATTGCCTGCACCCGTATAATAATCGCATCTTCGCTTGATTATCATCTATCAATCAACGTTCCAATAAGGCTAAGGCAAATTTACCCCCGGAAGGTCCCAACCTCCTCGTTAGAAATATTCCCTGAAGGTTGAGGATAAAATATGATCGGAAAGATATTAACCCGTAATGATCCGTTTGAGGGTGGACCTCCTCACCGGGTAGAGAGGGCGGTCGGCTTGATCAAACCCGACGATCTGAGAATCGCCAACCGGGTATTTCTCGTGGTTTTGATCGGGTGGATCATTCCAGCTCTTTTATCTGCAATCGATGGCAGGGTCTTCAATGGGGAGAGGTCGGGAGCATTCATCTTCGATTTCGCTATTGCGGCAAGATTCCTGATCGCCGCTCCACTGTTAATCATCGCCGAGGCGATCACCATTCCCCGATTGGCAGATATTGCTCACCATTTTCTCGCATCAGGATTAGTAGCCGAGCATGACCGTGCTCGTTTCGATGAAGCCATTTCATCCATCCGCAAACTGAGCAACTCATGGCTGGTCGAGTTTATCGTCATCGGTTTGGCCTTTACCGTTGTGGCGGCAGAATTTCGTAAAATGAATCTGCAGGTGATTCCCGCCTGGTATAAGTCGGGGGGGGATGGACAACTGGGCTTATCTGCGGCGGGCTGGTGGAGCATCTTCGTCAGTGTTCCGCTGCTGATCATTCTCTTCCTCGGCTGGATGTGGCGCGTTTTCCTCTGGGGGCGTTTCCTCTGGATGATGTCACGACTCAACCTGCAGTTAAATCCCGGGCACCCGGACCTGGCCGGCGGTTTGAAATTTACGAGCTATTCACTTCGGGCGTTTTACCCGATCGGGTTCGCGCTCGGAGCGGTTGTCGCAGGGGTCTCAGCGAATCGCATCGTCTATCAAGGAGTGTCAACGGGAATTTTTAAAAAGGCGATCATCGCGCTCGTGATCTTTGTCGTAGTTTTATTCAGCGGACCGTTGCTGGTCTTCACACGGAACCTGATCGTTGAAAAGCGGCGCGGCGTATTGGCTTACGGCGCACTGGCACTTGGTCTGGGGAGACAGTTCGAGCATAAGTGGATCGAACATGCTTGGAAAGTGGAGGAATCAGCGCTCGAAGCAGCGGACTTCTCGTCCACAGCTGACCTTTATGGGGTTGTCTCGAATGTGTACCGAATGTGGGCAATCCCGATCGATATCCGAGATGTGAGCATGCTGATTATCGTGACGGTTCTGCCGTTTCTCCCGATTATTCTTCTCGTGATCCCTACCGCGGTGATTTGGGAAAATTTAACGAAATTGCTGTTTTAATAAATCGGAGTTTCATTTTCTTGATTTCGATAGCATCCAGTATCCGGTATTCAGCATCTATAAAATCTTAATCGTTGATTTTTGTCCCTGGTTTGGTTACGATTTTTATCCTTCCCCCAGCCTGCGTGCCCGGCAGGAGCAGAGTTTGCTCAATCCATTCTCTGATTGGCACATTTGGCACATGAGGAAAGCGAATTCAATGAAAAACAATAAAAACAAAATTTGGCGAGACTTATTTATTCCGGTTTGTGGCAGCGCTCTCCTATTGGGGTCAGCAATGTTGGGTTTTGGACAAACACCGAGTTCCCAGCCTGCAAACACACAAATCACGAAAACACGAAATACAAATATCCAGTCCATCCCAAATGGCGCGAAATTGAGGTTTAAAGGGGTGGTTATCGGACGGGACGCCGATTCCTTCACTATTCGCGACCGGAGTCGGACGGATTATCATGTCCTATTGACAGATGAGACGAGCATCAAGTCCTATGGGGGCATCTTTCGCGGGGGCAAGAGATACGCGGTGGCAGATATTCTGCGTGGACTGATAGTCGAAGTAGACGGTCGCGGTGATGCGCAAGGTAAGCTCGTGGCGAGCAAGATCAGGTTTAACGAGTCGGACCTGCGAGCTGCGATCACAACGGACACGCGCGTCAATCCGGTAGAAGAGAACCAGGAGCGGTTAGCCGGGCAGATGGATGAGTTATATGCCGTTGCAGCCGAGGCAAAAAATGTAGCGGGCGCAGCCAATGAACGCATTACGTCCCTGGATGATTTCGATGTGCAGGAATCCGCGACGGTCAATTTCCAGTTAAACAGCGCGTTCCTTTCACTCAAGGCCAAGGAACAACTCGATGCGCTGGCGGCAAAAACCACCAATGCCAGAGGGTATATGATCGAGGTGGGAGGCTATGCCGACTCGACGGGCGGTGAAGGGAGAAATTTCCGACTGAGCCGGCTGCGTGCCGATGCAGTGATCCAGTATCTGGCAGTCACTCATAAAATTCCGCTCCGTCGTTTTATCTCGCCGATGGGATACGGTGAGACTGGAGCCGTGGCGAATAATAAGACCTCATCGGGTCGGGCTCAAAATCGGCGAGTGGAAGTTAAGATACTTTCCAATCGCGGCCTGATCCAAAACGCATCGTCACCAGCTACTGCATCGCCAACGACTCCCGCGACCAAGCAGTAATAGTCTTCTGCGAGAACGAAGTTAACCATTACACGAAGGTGTAGGTTAACTTCGTTTTCATTGAATGCCCGGCTGTCTATCTTAAAACTTAAAATAGTCGCCGTGATTTAAAAACTTAGCGACCCCAACCGAGCTATCCCTCCTAACAATCGCAATTAAGAAAAAGAAGAAGCTCGTTAACTGTAGCGTAAACTGTCAGTTTGCGTTGCTTCCGAAAAACTCTTCATATGGAAGCAACGCAAACTGACAGTTTACGCTACAGTTAACAAGCTTCTTCTTTTTCTTAATTGCGATTGTTTGACCAGACCCCACGGTTTAACTTGTACCTCTCATACTCATCCAGGATCACCCGCGAGCAAAATCTTGACAACCATAACGCCGTTTGTTATAAGGCGTTATCTCTAAATTTATTTCGTAATCATTAATCAGTATCGCGTTCTCCCCATTGCGGCGCCTCCTTACGGACCGGGCGAGATTATCGAGCAGGCGCTATAATAATTAACGAAACGAGTCGGAGCTGCTAATGCTCCTGCTTTCACACCCCACACTTTTTAAAACATTCACGGCTACCAGCTGAGGTTGTATCGGGCTGAGTTTTTCTGCTGGGCGTTCCTTAGATATAACGCTGTAAGTATTGCAGTGTCAATAATATGGTATGACCATCCAACCAGGAGGAGATCAGCATGCTTAGAGCGACAAAAATTAGTACGCCACTGCTCACGTCCTTGATGCTGCTGTTATTAGTACTCTGCGCCGGCGTGGTTTATTCGCAGTCGGGGACGGCGACGATCACCGGGACGGTGACCGATCCTAACGGAGCGGCGGTGGCTGGGGTCAAAATGACCCTACGTGATCCGCTCACAGGATTTGAACGAGAGACGGTCACTAATGAAACCGGGAATTACAACCTGCCCGGCCTGCGGCCCAGTAACTACGATGTAACGGCTGAGCTGAAAGGGTTTCGCAAACGCAACTACCGGGGCTTTCATGTGGAGATCAACCAGACTGCGCGACTGGATGTGCAACTTGAGATCGGCGAGGTGACCTCGGTTGTCGAGGTGCAAGGGACGGCTCAACTTCTCCAATCGGAAAACTCATCGGTCGGCGGCGTGATCGATAAACAGAAGATTGTCGATCTACCGATTAACGGACGGAACTTCGTCACCCTGGCTTTGCTCGTCCCGGGGGTAAACACGGGCCAGCCGGGCGCCGGAATGGGAGGTGGAATCTCGATCGGCGGAACACGCTCGGAGCAGAACTCATTTCAACTCGACGGCGTCTCCAACACCGACCAATGGGACTCCGGCATCTCCTTCCGCCCTTCGATCGACGCGATCCAGGAGTTCAAGATCGAGGTCAACAACTACGCGGCTGAGTACGGGCGCAGCGCGGGGGGGCAGATCAGTGTGGTCACCAAATCGGGCACCAACAACCCTGCCGGATCGGTCTACTACTTCGGCATGCACGACGCCCTGAACGCGCGCTCGGTCCTGAACACGCCAGAGGCGGACGTGCTGCACCAGAATCAATTCGGCGCCACATTCGGGGCGCCAATCGTCGCCGACCGGGCGTTTCTGTTCGTGAATTACGAAGGGCAGCTGCGCAAGCAGTCGAACCGGTTCTCGCAAGTGGTGCTGGACAACCTCGATGCGCTCAACGCCGTCCGGGCGCAGTTCGGCCTCACGCCCGAGACCACGAACCAGGTGCAGACGAACCACTACAACTCGGCCATGGTGAAAGTGGACGAGCACCGATCCAGTCACGCGTTCACGGCGCGATTCAATTTTCTCGACTCCGACACGCACAACTTTCTCGGCGGGGGCGGCCGCGCATCGCCGACCTCCAGCACGGCGCGCAACAACCTCACCCGCGACGCGGCCGTCGTCGGCAACGTCGTGTCGGTGTTCTCACCGCGGCTCGTCAACGAAGCGCGCGTCCAGGTCGCCGTGCGGACGTTCGATTTCCCATCGGTCTTGAAGGAGCCGTCCTTCGACCTCTCGTATTTCATCATCATGGGCAAGAGCACGTCCGACGTCGACTACTACAAGGAGGTGCGGGTCCAGTTCGCCGATAGCGTGACGAGGACCGCCGGCGCCCATCAGTTGAAGGGCGGAGTCGACGTCAACTATTTGCGCGACCGTTCACGGTTCGATCTGTTCTTCCCGGCGCGGATGATTTTTCCGTCGCTCGCGGCGTTCCAGACGTTCACGCCGGCGGTGTTCTGGTGGCCATACCTCCCCACTGCCGCAACCCACCCGGGCATCAGCACGACGTGGACCGAGGCGTCGCCGGCGGCGTGGTTCAACGATACGTTCTTCGAGATGCCGCACAGCTCGTACGGGCTGTTCGCGCAGGATCAGTGGAAGACCTCGAGCCGGCTCTCGGTCACCTACGGTCTTCGCTACGACCTCGAGCTCTATCCGGATCGATTCATCACGAAAAAGGATCTGAACAACCTGCAGCCGCGCGCGGGGGCGGTGTATTCCTACAGCGCCGGCGGTGTCGTGCGTGCCGGCTACGGCCTGTTCTGGGACGCGCTGCCGGCGCGCAGCCAGTACACGCAGAACGACATCGAAGGCGCCTCCTGGCCGTGGACCACGGCCTTTTCCGGCACCGCCAATCCCTCCAACCTGACGGCCGTGACGCCGATCGGATCGCTGGTGGGCGGCTTCCCGACGCCGGTGGCCGCGGTCAGTCCGTGGGTCGCCGCGAACGGCGCGTTCGCGGATGATCCGAATTACAAGGACGGCTACTCGAATCAGTGGAACGTCGAAGTGCAGCGCGATCTGGGCGCGAAGAGCATGATCTCGATCGCCTACGTCGGCAGCCGCAATGGCCGTCTCGCCTACACGGGCTACATGAACGCCTCGCCGACGCCGTTCCCGAACGGCACGCCGGCGGCCACGGTCGATGCGAATCGGTTGATGCCGTTCATGACCGCCAACGTCCACTACTCGCAGAGCATCGGGTATTCGCGCTACAACTCGCTGCAGGTACGCTTCGAGCGCCGGCTTTCGGATGGGCTGTCGACGCTGGTGTCCTACACCTGGTCGAAGTCGCGCGACACGACCAGCGGCTACTTCGGCGTCGAGGATGGCGCAGGTTCGCGGTCATCGATCCAGAACTACTTCGATGTCGCCTCGAACGAAGGGCCGTCGGGCTATGACATTCCGCAGTTCATCTCCTGGTTCACGACCTGGGAGTTGCCGGTGGGACAGGGCAAGCGGTGGCTGAAGTCCGGGCCGGCGTCCTGGGTGCTCGGCAACTGGTCGCTGCAAACGATCGCGCAGGCGCGCTCGGGACAGGTCTTCAACCTGGGCGTCGCCGGCGACGTGGCGAACATCGGCGGCAGCGGCACGGCGATCACGAACTACGAACGGCCGAATC
>Ga0081455_10006657_pt1 | contig 12352 bp, 8 predicted proteins | sample TabmetS3T2R1_FD_70207 | JGI IMG/M metagenome (GOLD analysis project Ga0081455, IMG submission 70207) | Tabebuia heterophylla rhizosphere microbial communities from the University of Puerto Rico - S3T2R1 | ecosystem: Host-associated > Plants > Roots > Rhizosphere ... | reverse complement strand
CGGGTCGCCGAACTCCGCGACCTGGCCTTGGTGCAGCCAGAGGGCGTCGGTCGCCATGAGCTTCACCGAGCTCAGCCCATGGGTGACCAGGACGATCGTGCGACCCTCTCCGGTGAGCTGCGCCGTGCGCTCGGCGATGTGCTGCTGGAACGCAGCGTCGCCTCCGGTCAGCGCTTCGTCGATGAGGAGGATCTCGGGGTCGAGGAACACCGCTATCGATGAAGCCAGCCGCATCCGCATTCCGCTCGAGTACGAGTGCATCGGCATGTCGAGATAGCCCGCGAGCTGAGCGAATTCGCCGATCTCGTCGGCCACCTCAGCCAGGCGCTCGGGTGACAGCCCGGCCGCCAAGCCGCCGAGCGAGATGTTCTCACGGCCGGTGAGTGCGGGACTGAACCCGATCCCGGGCGAAAGCAGGTTGAGATTGCCGCGCACCGTCACGCGGCCGGAGTCGGGCGGGAGGATTCCCGTGATGACCCGGCACAGGGTCGACTTGCCGGCACCGTTGCGCCCGATGACCGCGAGGACCGAGCCCTTGGGAACGTGGAACGACACGTCCTGGAGTGCGGGAATGATCCGGCCACCAGGGTCGTCACGCCCGAGAAGCCGCCTGATGTCGGATCGGATGTCCTTGGCGTCGATGCGGACGCGGTACGAGGCCGAGATCCCGTCGACCTCGATCGACGGTAGAGCACGGCCCCGCGACTGCTCGAGCGGCACCACGGCTTCCGTGCTCGCACGACCATCGGGCGCCGATCGGTCGTCCCAGGCGGTAGCGCTCACTCAGCCCCCGATGCACCCATCACGCGGCCGCGCCAACACGCAGGGGGACCATTCCTCCACGTAGGGAACCATTCCTCCAGCCAGCCCCATGACTCCGCGCAGGGTAGTCGACACGGTCCGGCGGCCGTCCAGCGGACGGCGGTACGGGCGAAGGCGATGGCCAGGGGTTGTCCGCGGCGGGCCACCCGCATCACGTGGCCAGACGCGCTAGAAACGTGCCTTTGGGGCGACCATCGAGCGGGGAGACGCCGGGTTGTGCCCCTCACACTCACCAGCCCTAGCCACCAGCAGCCATGTACCAGTTCTGGAACGACGTCGTCGCACCGGTGATCGAGGCGGCCCGCGCCCGGCGCATCGTCGAGGTGGGCGCCCTGCGCGGTGAGAACACCGAGCAGATGCTCGAGCGGCTTGGCCCAGGCGTCGAGCTCCACGTGATCGACCCGCTTCCCGACTTCGACCCCGAGGAACACGAGGCGCGGTTCGCCGGCCGCTACGTCTTCCACCGGGATCTCAGTGTCAACGTGATCGGTGACCTGCCAGCCATGGATGTCGCCCTCATCGACGGCGACCACAACTGGTACACGGTCCACACTGAGCTGCAGCTGCTTGCCGAGGTCGCCAATGCGGGCGGCGCGCCGTTCCCCGTCACCATCCTCCACGACGTCTGCTGGCCGTACGGGCGGCGGGACCTCTACTACGACCCCACCACGATCCCCGACGAGTACCGTCAGCCGTGGAGCCGCGCCGGAATCCGGCGGGGGCGATCAGAGCTCGTGCAGGGTGGGGGCGGCATCAACGCCCAACTGGCCAATGCCGACCACGAAGGCGGGCCCCGCAACGGCGTCATGACCGCGGTCGAGGACTTCGTCGCCGAGCACGACCGCCCACTGCGCGTGGTGGTCCTTCCCGTTTACTACGGGTTGGCCATCGTCGCCGAGGAGGCGCTCCTCGAGAGCCGCCCCGAACTGGTCGACGCCCTCGACCGGCTCGAAGGCCCTACCGGCAAGGACATGCTGCTGCGGCTGGGCGAAGAGGTCCGGCTCGACGGCGCTCTGTTCGAGCAGATCCTGCTCCGCCAGCGCGACGGTCTGATCGCCGACCTGCGGCGCCGCTACCTCGACACGGTGAAGTCGGCCATCGTCAACGACCACCACCTGGAGGCCGAGGTGCGCCTCCAGCACGCGCTCGAGCGGTCACGGAACGGCGGCGAGCCGAACGAAGGCGTGATGGCCGACCCCGCCCGGCACGCGACCGGGCTTGTCCAACGGATCAGGGCCCAGCACCGGACCGGCGCCGGGATCGACCACGAGCCGCTCGCCGGGCCGGGCCTGGCCAGGACCGGGCGTCTGGGGCTCGACCACCTCCACCAGCACCTGGAGGCGATCCGAGCCGCGCAGATCCCCGGCGACCTGGCGGTCTGCGGCGTCGGGCAGGGGGGTTCGACCCTGCTCGCGGCGGCCTTCCTCCAGGCCCACGAGGAGGACCCGCGCCCGCCGCGTCAGCGTCGGTTGTGGGCCGTGGATCGGTTTCGACGCTCCGACGGCGGCGCTGACCTCAATCTGCTGCGCGACCGGCTCGACCGGTTCGGGCTCCTCGACGGGCGAGTCCGGTTCCTCCAGGGCGACCCGGCGGCCAGTGCCTCTGAGCTGGCAGGCCGCAAGCTGGCTCTGCTCGTCCTCGGAGCCGGCCTCAGCGTCGAGGATGCGGGCGCCGCCCTCGACCACCTCTACCCGTGCCTGGCGAAGGGCGGCATCGTCGTCGTGGAGGGCGGCAACCCGCCGCTGCTCGATGCCGTCGAGCGCTCCCGAGCCGGACGTGGCGTTTCGGCGCCGGTGGAGGTGGACGCGTCGGGCGGCCTGGCCTGGGCGAAGCGAGGTCCCGAGGACGCATCGCCCGCCACTGCGAGGACCCCAGGAGCAGGCGCCGGCCGGGCGCCACTCGTGGGTCCGGCGGGGCTCCGTGCGCCGGACCTTTCGGTGGTGATGGTGGTGCACAACATGCGGCGTGAGGCCGAGCGGTCATTGCGCTCGCTGTCGCCGGGATTCCAGCAGGGCCTGGACGGCCGCAGCTACGAGGTCATCGTGGTCGAGAACGGTTCCGATCCCGGTGAGCGCCTCGGGTCGGCACTCGTCGAGGCGTGGGGCTCCCAGTTCCGCTACATCGACATGGGCAGCGACGCGACGGCGTCGCCGGCCCCGGCGATGAATCGGGGGCTGGCGGACTCCAGGGGCCGGTCGGTGGCGTTGATGATCGACGGCGCCCACGTCCTCACCCCGCGGGTGCTGCACTACGGGCTGGCCGGACTGGAGGCGTATCAGCCGGCCGTCGTGGCCACCCAGGCGTGGTACGTGGGGCCCGGCCAGCAGGGCGACGTCATGCGCGCGGGCTACGACCAGGGGATCGAGGATGCGTTGTTCGAGCGCATCGGGTGGCCGGCGGACGGCTACCGCCTGTTCGAGATCGGCCACTTCGCGGGCGACCGTGACTGGTTCGACGGGCTGTGGGAGAGCAACTGCCTGTTCGTTCCGCGCACGCTCCTCGAGTCGGTGGGCGGCTTCGACGAGGCGTTCGCCATGCCGGGTGGCGGCTACACCAACCTCGACCTCTACGAGCGGTTGGCGTCGACGCCCGGGGTCCAGGTGGTCACGATCCTCGGCGAAGGGTCGTTTCACCAGCTGCACGGTGGGACCACCACGAACCAGGCCGACCCGCTCGAGCGTCGCCGGCGGGTCCGCTCGTACACCGATCACTACGCAAAGTTGCGCGGCCGACCGTTCATGGGCCCGGAGAAGCCGATCCAGTTCGTCGGCGGCTTCCACACCGACTTCGCCAAGAGGTCGCGGGGGCGCCGCATGACCGCCCGCGCGTTCGACATCGAGCCCCGGCTCGAGGGCCAGGACGGGCCGGCGCCGTCCGCGCCGGTGCCGGTCCCCGATGATCTACGCGATGCGTTCACGGTCGCGCACTTCCGGAGCCTGGCGTGGCGCGACACCCGCTGGCTCGGTCATCCCGTCCCCAACGCCGCCACCGACCTCATGACGTACCAGGAGATCCTCGCCGACCTGCGGCCCGATTGGATCATCGAGACGGGAACCCAGGAGGGGGGTCGGGCCTGGTTCTTCGCCACGATCTGCGAGCTGCTCGGCCACGGCCGGGTGGTCTCGGTTGGGCAACGCCAGCGCGACGAACGCCCGACGCACCCACGCCTGCAGTACGTGGCGGCGGCACCCCACACACCCGAGGCCCGGGAGCGGGTGTGCAGCATCGTCGGCCCGGAGCCACACGCCCTCGTCGTCCTCGGGTCCAGGACCCGGAGGGACCCCACCCGGCGCGAGTTCGAGTCGTTCGCTCCCCTGGTTCCCGTCGGGTCCTACGTGATCATCGAGCACACGGTGCTCAACGGATTTCCGGTCGACGCCAGCTTCGGGCCGGGCCCCCATGACGCCCTGCGCCGCCTGATGAACGTGCACGGCGAGTTCCTGGCGGACAGCGCACGGGAACGGCATGCCCTCACGTTCAACCAGGGCGGATTCCTGCGGAGGATCGCGTGACCGCACCGGGCCCCGGTGCCCCGGTTCGGCGCTTCTTCGTCGCCCACATGCAGAAGACCGCGGGGACGACGCTGCGGGACCGGCTCCGCGCGAGCTTCACGGACGACGAGATCTACCCCAATGCCACGGACGGGCCCGATGCGCGGATCTCGGTGATCTCGGTGTCGCACCTGCAGCGCCGGTGGGCCGTGCGGGGCAACGAGATCCGCCTCCTGACCGGCCACTTTCCGGTGCGCACGGCCGAACTGCTGGGCGTCCCGTTCATCACCCTGACCGTGTTGCGCCATCCGGTCGACCGGACGCTCTCGTTCCTGAGGCACCAGGCGGAGCGAGGGCAACGGGGCGCCAGCGCGGACACCCCGCTGGCGGAGATCTACGAAGACCCGTTCCGGTTCCGGCACATGATCCAGAACCACATGGTTCGGACCCTCTCGCTCTCCCCCGAGGAGATGCTGGCGGACGACGGCGTGCTCACCCCCGTCGCCTACACCCGGGAGCGGCTGGAGCGCGCCAAGGAGGCACTCGCCGGACTCGACCTCTTCGGCCTCCAGGACAGGTTCGACGAGCTGTGCAACGAGCTGGCGGACCGGTACGGGCTGGACGTCGGCCCGCCCCTGCGGTCGAACGCCACCGAGCCCGCGATCGTGCCCGACGGCCTTGCCGACCGGATCGCCGAGGACAACGCCTTGGACATGGAGCTGTACGAGTACGCGTGTGAGCTCTACCGGGACCGGCAAAGCTCGCCTGCGCAGTAGCTGCCGGAGAGATCTGACGGCCGCCGGTGTCGACGAACTCCGGGGTCACGCATCCGGTCTCACGTGGCAGCCATCCTGCCCGACCAGCTGTCGCACGAACCGGTAGAGGCGCGCATCGAGCTCGTTGTCGGACGCGATCCGCTCCCGCAGCTCGTCGCTGACGCTCGTTGGTGGCGTGCGGTTGGCGAACTGCCGCTTGCCCAGGTCCCAACCGAACCTGTTCGCCAGAGCATCACAGAAGGCGTCGAAGCGCTCCTGGAGCCCAACCACGTCGATGCGTCGTTCGAGTGCCTCCTGCGCGGCCGCCAGCCGACCCTCGTCGACGGTGATCGAGGTCAGCGCACCGTCGGTCATCTCCCCGGCGGAGAGAGACAGCATGCGCACCATGTGGTTGCGGATGAGGCCGTCGCGGCAGACGGGGTCCTCGTAGATCTCCTCCATCGTGGCCCCGCGGAACTGCGGCTCTTCCTTGCGCTGGTGCCTGAGGAAGGACAGGGCCCGTTCGACGGGCTCGCGCAGCACCGTGAAGGTGGTGAAGGGGACGCCGAGCCGATCGACCGTGCACAACGGGAAATGACCCGTGATCACCCGGATCTCGGCGTGGTGGTGCGCGAACCGCTCTGCAAGCAGGTCGACATCCAGCACCGCCTCCGGCGTCCCCTGGTGCTCCGGAAGGGGGTAGACGGCGGCCGTGCCGAACTGGTGGCGCAGCCGCCGGAACAACGCCGTGCCGCCTGTCTTCTGCAGGTGGATGAAGAACCAGCGCTGGTCGTCCCGCACGGCTAGACCATCCGCTCGAACCAGTCCGCGATCGCAAAGTCCGGGCTCTCGATTGCTGCCCGGCCACGCCGGACGAGGATGACGTCCCAGACCAGCTCGATGCCGGCGATCAGGCCAGGGCCGCGGCCCGCCGCAGCCACGAGATCGGACACGAACCCCCCCATCGACTCTCCGGGCAGATCCAGGCCCTGGAGGTGCCAGGACCAGTCCTCGACGATGTACAGCCCATCGGGGCGGAGGCGAGGAAAGAGGGTCTCGAAGGACGCCCGCGTCTGGGGACCGAGGTGTGATGCGTCGTCGACGACCAGATCGACCGGAGCCGTGCCGAACGCCTCGCCGACGATCCGCGCAACCTCGTCACGGTCGGCCTGATCCACGCCGTAGTGAGGACGACAGTGGTCGTCCAAGTCCCAGCGGGAGAGATAGGTCTCCAAGGCCGCAACTGGTGCCGGTTCGTGGTCGATCGCGACCAGCATGTCGGGCCCTGCGAGCTCCATGAGGAGCGCGGTGCTACCTCCCCGGTAGATGCCGAGCTCCACGATGCGTCGGGGTTGAAGGGAACGGAGGACGTCGACGTACCGGTCGACGTCCTGCCGTGTCTTCACCAGGACGAAGCGCTCGGGTGACGACTCGAGGCCAGCAACCGCTGCGAACGAGCGAGAGAAGGAGCCCTCGTCACCCTGCGTCACGAACTCGATACCGCGGGCCGTGACACAACACCTCTCGTCGTTCCACGCGAGCACCATGCCAGCCAATCACACGCTGGGGCGCCCGGCCGACGGAGGCCAGCGGCCAGAGTCTCGGGTCATGGGCTGCGCCAGGGCGCTACCGTCCGGCTCAAGCGAACACTGGGAAGGTCCGGTCCGGTGACCGGAAGGCATCGCGGGGGCACGCGTGGTGCGTCGTCACGGCATCCAGCCTCTGGAACCTCGACATGTCGACGTGGCCGATCGGGCACCGTCGGTGTTCCCGACGGACTCCGAAGCCCAAGCCAAGGACGCCGAGCGACGGTCCCAGCCGCTCGAACGGGCCACCGAACGCAGCCGCCCGGCCATCGATGCCCGGTTCTGGCTCCCGATGTCGGGCGCCGTTGTGCTGGGCGCCGCGATCCGTTTCGCGTACCTGTCCCACGGTGCGCCGGCGTGGGTCCTCGGTGACGGCTTCGACTACCACCTGAGGGCGCTGCGGCTTGCCGACGGCCAGGGCTACACGTCGGCGCTGGGCAACGCGGGGGCGGAGACGGCCCAACACCCGCCTGCCTGGGTGACGCTGCTCGCGGGCGTCTCCGAGGCGGGCGCCCGGTCGATGCGCGCCCACCAGATCACAGGCCTGCTCGTCGGCCTCGGAGTCATCCTGGTGGCGGGGCTCGTCGGCAGGCGCTACGCCGGTCGTGGCGTGGGCATCGCTGCGGCCATCCTTGCAGCGGTCTACCCCGGCTTCTGGGTGCTCGACGTGCAGATCCTCTCCGAGCCTCTCGGCCTGGTAGTGGTCGGCGTGCTGATGCTGGTGCTCGCGGACCTGTGGGAGCGGCCGTCCCTCGGCCGCGCCGTCCTGGCCGGAACGATCGTCGGTCTGCTCGCCCTCGTCCGGTCCGAGCAGCTCGCCTTGGTCGGCATCGCGGTCGCGCCGCTGCTGCTGCTCAACCGGCGGATCGCACCGCTGCGGCGGTTCGCCTGGACGGGAGCAGCGGCGCTGACGGCCCTTGTCGTGATCGCGCCGTGGGCCCTTTACAACCTGAGCCGGTTCGAGGAACCCGTCCTGCTGTCCACGAACCTGGGGCCCACTCTGATCGACGGCAACTGCCCATCGACATACGGCGGGGACCTCCTCGGAACCTACGACCCGGAGTGCAGCGACGAGGTCGGACTTCGCCCGGGGCTCGACCGTTCGGAGCAGGACCTCGAGCTTCGCAAGGCGGCGTTCCACAACATGCGCGACAACATCGATCGGCTGCCCCCGACCGTGTTGGCGCGCTACGGGCGGACGCTGGGCGCCTTCCGACCCGGGCAGACGATCGGGCGCGTCGCGACGTGGTTGGGGAGCGACGAGTGGCCCATATGGGCCTGGGTTGCGTCGTTCTGGGTGATCGTGGTCCTCGCCGCCTACGGCAGCCTGACGCTCAGGCGGGCCCGAAGGCTCCAGTGGCCGCTCGTGGCCCCCGGCGCCCTCGTTCTCCTGGTCGTGACGGTCGCGTCCGGTGATCCCCGCTACCACACCCCCGCCGACATGGGACTCGTCGTCCTGGCGGCCGTCGCCCTCGGCAAGGTGGCACGCCACCGGCCGATCGGCCCCCACGTGTGGCGGTCGCCCGACATCACCGAGAAGTGAGGGACTAGCCTCGCGTCCCTGGCCGTCAGGTTGGGAGGCCGAGCAGGGGACTCATTGGTGGCACTGGGGACATCGAGCGCACCGGCGTCGGAATCGAGCACGACCGCTGAGGGTGAGCCGCAAGAGCGCACCCCGCAGCCGGGCGGCCTGCCGGCGAGCCCTTCGTCCGCGAGCCCCAAGGCGCGGTTCTGGCTCGCGATCGCATGCGCCGTGGCCCTTGGCGCCGCGATCCGATTCGCCTATCTCTACCTCGGGGCGCCCTCCTGGGTCGGTGGCGACGGTTTCGACTACCACGGGTCGGCGTTGCGATTGGCCGACGGCATGGGATACACGTCGAGCCTCACCAACGTCGGCGCCGAGGCGGCCCACCACCCACCGGGTTGGGTGACGCTGCTCGCGTTGGTCACGAAGGCCGGTGGCCGCTCGATGTGGGCTCACCAGGTGACCGGACTGGTCCTCGGCCTCGGGGTCATCCTGGTCACTGGGCTGGTCGGACGGCGCTATGTCGGCCCCCGCGTTGGCGTTGTGGCCGCGTTCCTGGCCGCGGTCTACCCCGGCTTCTGGGTGCTCGACGTGCAGATCCTGTCCGAGCCGCTCGGACTTGTCGTCGGTGGCCTCCTCCTGCTCGTGCTCGCCGACCTCTGGGAACGACCGCGCCTGACCCTCGTGTTGCTCGCCGGCGTGCTCACGGGCGGACTCGCCCTGGTTCGATCCGAACAGCTCGCACTGCTCGTCATCGCGGTCGCCCCCATCCTGCTCCTCAACCGTCACATCAGGCCGACCCGACGCCTCGCCTGGACCGGCATTGCGGGGGCAACTGCACTCCTGGTGATCGCTCCGTGGGCGATGTACAACCGCGATCGCTTCGAAGAGCCGGTCGTCCTGTCGACCAACCTCGGCCCGACGCTCCTCGCCGGCAACTGTCCTCGGGGCGGGACGTATGGCGGCGCAGCGATGGGCAGCTTCCATCTCGGCTGTTTGGTCGTGCGCGCGCGGGCCCATGCGGACCTCGATGCGTCGCAGCAAGACCTCGATGCCCGCGACGCCGCTTTCGACAACATGCGAGAGAACCTCGACCGGATGCCGGCGACCATCCTGGCCCGCTACGGCCGGCTTCTCGGAGTGTTTCGCCCCGCCCAGACCGTCGGCATCGACGTGACCTGGTTGAACAGCGCCACGTGGCCGGTCTGGGCGTGGATCACCTCGTTCTGGGTCCTCGTGCCGCTGGCCGTCTATGGAAGCGTGCTCATGCGCCGGTCACGAAGGTTCCAATGGCCCCTCGTGGCTCCGCTGGCCATCGTCGTCCTCACCACGACCTTGGCCTTCGGTGACCCCCGCTACCACACATCTGCCGACCTCGGTCTCCTCGTGCTGGTTGCGGTTGCCCTTGACCATCTCCTCCTTCGGCGGCGGTCCACCGAGGGCACGGCCGACGACTCGACCGAGGTGCGGCTCAGCGCTTCAAAGGTGCCCGCATGATCATCACGAGGACGCCGCTCCGTATCTCGATCGGTGGGGGCGGTACGGATCTGCCGTCGTACTACCGGCGCCGAGGCGGCTATCTCATATCGGCCGCCATCAACCGGTACCTGTACATCGCGATCAACGACACGTTCACCGACGACTATGTGATCAAGTACTCCGCGCTCGAGCGCGTCGAGGGGGTCGACGACATCGCGCACCCCCTGGTGCGGGAGGCGTTGCGCTTGCATCCGATCGGCCGAGCCAAGGAGATCGTCAGCATCGCCGACATCCCCGCCGGAACCGGCCTGGGATCGTCGGGAGCGTTCACCGTCGGCCTCCTCCGCGCGCTCTACGCCTACAAGCGCGAGCACGTCACTGCCGGCGCCCTCGCCGAGGAGGCGTGCCACATCGAGATCGACGTCCTGAAGGAGCCGGTCGGCAAGCAGGACCAGTACATCGCCGCCTACGGGGGCATCTCGTGTTTCGAGATCGACGTCGACGGCCGGGTGCGGGTGTCGCCGCTGGGTATCACCAACGACACGCTGCGGGACCTGGAGGAGAACCTGCTGCTGTTCTTCACTGGATACTCGCACCGGGCCGGCGAGGTGCTCTCGGAGCAGGATCGGCGCTCGTCGGCGGGTGACGAAACGATGCTGGCGCGCCTCGCCGACACCGAGGCGATCGGCCGCCGCATCGGTAGCGCCCTCGAGGTGGGCGACACGGGCGAGTTCGGGGCGCTGCTGCACGAACACTGGCTGGCTAAGCGCGAACGGTCGGCCCAAATGTCGAATACCGATATCGACCGGTGGTACCAGGTCGGCATCGACAACGGCGCGATCGGGGGAAAGCTCGTCGGTGCCGGCGCGGGCGGGTTCCTGATGTTCTACGCGAAGGATGCGGGCCGGCTGCGCGAGGCCATGGGCGGCGAGGGCCTGACGGAGGTGCGCTTTTTCTTCGATCATGACGGCAGCACGGTGACGACGCGGGGCTAGTCGTGCAGGTCCTCATCCTGGCCGGGGGTCTCGGCAGCCGGATGCGGCCACGCACGGCCACGCTGCCGAAGGCCCTTCTGCCGGTTGCGGGCCGGCCGTTCGCCGAGCGCCAGGTCGAGCTACTCGCGGCGAACGGGGTCGACGACATCGTCTTCGCCATCGCCCACCTCGGCGACATGATCCGCGGCACGCTGGGCGACGGCCGTCGCTGGAGCGTGCGGATCCGCTACAGCGACGACGGCACCAGCCTGCGGGGCACCGGGGGCGCCGTCCGCCTGTTCGCGGAGTCGGGCCTTGCCGACGACGGGTTCGGGGTGCTGTACGGCGACTCCTACCTCCCCCTCGACTACCCAGCCGTGTGGGAGGCATACGCATCCACAGCGCTGCCGGCACTCATGACCGTGCTCGAAAACCACGACCGGTGGGATCGCAGCAATGTGGCGCTCACCGCGGGGGGTCGGGTCCGCTACCGCAAGGGTGCCAGCCCCTCGGACGGGATGACCCACGTCGACTACGGTTTGTCGGTCATCTCACGGCGCCTCGTGCTCGACCGGGTACGTCCCGGCATCGTGAGTGACCTCGCTGATCTCTTCGCTGAGCTGGGTGAGCGTGGCGAACTGGGGGGATACGAGGTGCACGACCGCTTCTATGAGATCGGATCGGACAGTGGCCTCCGGGACCTCGAGGAACTGCTTGCTCCGAGCACGGGAGCGCGGCGGCCATGACCCGCGTCGAGCTCGAGGCCATCGCCGGGGATCTCGACGATCGCGCGTCCGTTCCGTCCGACGACATCCGGCTGCTCGTTCCCGTGCGAGACGAGCGCGACCCCGAGCTGTCGATCGTCGTTCCGGCCCTCAACGAGGGGTTGACGATCGCCGATTTCGTCGAATGGTGCCAGCAGGGTCTACGTGATGCCGGGGTTCGCGGCGAGATCCTGATCGTCGACAGCTCCGAAGACGCTACGGCGGAGATCGCTGTCGGCGGGGGGGCCAGGGTCCTCAAGACGCCGAAGCGGGGGCTCGGGAGGGCCTACATCGACGCCCTGCCGTTCATCCGCGGGCGGTACGTGGTCATGGGCGATGCGGACTGCACGTACGACTTCCGAGAGCTGGAAGGCTTCGTCCGCGCCTTCCGCGCAGGCCACGAGTTCGTCATGGGGTCGCGGTGGCGGGGATCGATCGAGCCCGGCTCGATGCCGGGCCTGCACCGCTACGTCGGCACGCCGGTCACGACGTGGATCCTGAACCGTGTCTACTCGAGCAGGTTCACCGACATCCACTGCGGCATGCGCGGCATAACCCGCGACGCCCTGGAGCGCATGGACATCTCGTCGCAGTCCTGGGAGTACGCATCCGAGATGGTGCTCAAGTCGGTCCAGATGGGTCTCCGGACCACCGAGGTGCCAGTCCGGTTCCTGAAGGACCGCGAGGGCCGGCTGAGCCACCACAAACGGGCGGGGTGGTTGTCGCCGTTCCGGGCGGCCTGGATCAACCTGCGTGCGATGTTCGTGTACGGCGCCGACTACTTCGCGTTGAAGCCGGGCATCGTGCTCCTAGGCCTCGGGCTGGTGTTCACGCTGCCTCTCGCCTTCGGGCCGATCACCGTCGGCAGCATCACGTTCTCGCTCTACTGGATGCTGCTCGGCGCGATGCTCGTCATCCTCGGGCTGCAAAGCGTCTTCCTCGGCTGCATCGCTCAG
>Ga0081455_10006656_pt1 | contig 12354 bp, 16 predicted proteins | sample TabmetS3T2R1_FD_70207 | JGI IMG/M metagenome (GOLD analysis project Ga0081455, IMG submission 70207) | Tabebuia heterophylla rhizosphere microbial communities from the University of Puerto Rico - S3T2R1 | ecosystem: Host-associated > Plants > Roots > Rhizosphere ... | reverse complement strand
GAGACGCGCGCGTCCGATCCGGTCAGTCGTCGGCGAGGCCGAGCGAGGCTTGCAGACCTCCCTCGAAGTCGTTGATCCCGACGAGCCGACCCTTGGTCTCTTCGGTGACGGCACCCAGATCGATCAGTTCGTCATCGCGATGTTCGTCGTTGCGCTGCATGATATACGCTCCTCTTGATCCGCCGCAGAAATTTACGGCGGTCGGAGACTATCTCGCCTGATCGCACTGCATGTGCGGATATTTCCAGACAAGATGACGCGGTATCCGCAAAGACAAGCGGGGGCGCGTTCAGGCTGAACGAAGGAAGCGCCCGCGATCGAGCGATATCACTGATTTTCTTCGGAAATCCTCTACCGCTGATTTTCTTCCTTAAGTCGTTGTTGACGTTCGATTTTCCGCACATGGTAGCTTTCGATGCGTCGGCGGACGTTCTTCTGGACATCGGCAACGGCGGAATTTGTCAAAGTGCGAAGCTCCCTGGCCGCTTCATTGATGTCGGTGGTTTCGGCTATTCTCGAGTAAAGCAGGCGTTCGTTGATGTTGCCGATTGTCGCCGTCGCCTCGGAATTGCCGCTTGTTTCAGCAAAGGCCGTGAAGATCGCTCCTGTGAACGAAACCAACGCGAGCGGTGTATCGCCCATATTGAGAGCAGCGAAACGATCGAGTGTCTGCCGAAGCACGGATGCCTTCATCGAATGCGTGATGCTGAGCAGCAAATGTGCATTCCAGGCATAGATATGGATGAGGTCATCTGGACCAAGATGGGGAATCCTGAAGCCGCCTTTCGGATCGGGCTCCACGAGACGCTCGCCCATCAGCCGATGAACGGCCTCGCGAACCGGCGTTTTACTCGCCCCGTGACGGTCGGCGATACCTTGAATATCTAGCTGCATGCCTTGCTGGAATATCCCCGCAAGGTAATCTCCTTTGACCGCATGATAGACACGCTCCTGCGTGATCGGATCGAAGGCCGACATCAGCACGCTGCTCCTGCAGCTAGAGCCGGTGACTGCCAGCGCGGCGTCAGCGCTACTTTGAGTTGGCTGAGATTTCGCTCGGCAATGACCTCGATACACAATCTCTCGAGATCGCAGAGATCGCCTATGGCGAGCTGCTTCGGAAAGCACATACGCTGCCCAGCAAACAAAAGCGGGATCAGGATATGGCCAGTCGAGAGGCCAAGCCGATAGGTACAGAGCAGATGGTCGTCGAGCCTGGCCTTGGGATTGCCAGATTCGATCTCGCGCAGCCAGCGAACTCCCATTCCGAGATCGTTCGCCAATTGGCGCTGTGTTATGCCTTCCTTCTTCCGTGCTTCTTCGATCTGCCGTCCCGATTGCAATTTGACGTACGAGAGCGGGCTGTCAGCAACGGAAGCCGCGCATTCAAGCGACATTTCCGCGTCTCCTTTACGGGAGATACTGCCCGCCAAGGCCATTCTGCAGATCAAAAGCTAGGTGTGCATACCACCACTGTCAAACGGAACCTCGGTCATTCTGTCGGGACTTTCCCAATGCAGCGATTTGAAATCGCTCAGCTATCCGTGACCGGACAGCGTGCGGATCTTTCCCCGGAGCTGCGTATTCGATCGAACGCCGCCAGGAGATCCGCGCCATCGGCAAGCGTGAGTTGCCGAAGGGCAAGGATATAGATCGTTCCAAGCGTCGGGGGCGCACGATCGGGCACCGCAGAGCGCAGCCGCTCGGCAATGCTGGATGCGATATCCCATAAGCGATGGGGCGCGCCGACATGATGCTCTTCATTGCCGCTCAGTCTTGCGTCCCGCAATTCGTCCAATTGCGCGACCAGTGCGCTCGCCGGGACCGTGTCGAGATAGTTCACGGCGACATGAAGCGTCGTTCCCCAAGCAATCAGGCAGCGCGTGGTCCGAATCAGGTGACAGTGCGAGTCGATAAGAAGGTCCACACCGGCAGGTGAGAGCCGGAGTTTGAAGCTGCGTGTCGGTCGACCCATTGCGCCTTTACCTCCTTCCCGACCGGAATCGGTCCCTATTTCGGGCTAGAAATAGGCCTGTTTCCCTTTCCAATTTGCCCAAAGCGGCAGTGAAGTGCCGCTTGGATCCAATTCACGTGCATCGCGAAGCTTGTCTGCCTTCGATACTCCAATCATGGGCTTCTGAGCTTTCTTTCGCCGCTTCGGCATCTCAGTGCCCTCCCTATTGCGGGCTTTTCGAGACACCGGCATTGCTCCTGTCACACCGGATCGGACGTCGTCGCAGGCGGCTTTAGCTAACACCTGGCAGCGTCCGACCCGAACCTCCAACCGCCAAAGCAACGCGCATCACCGCGCCACGAGGAGACGCGTCTCATGAAATTGCCACGCCCCCTGCCTGGGCTCATCGCGACGTTGTCGCTCGGCTTCATCGCCACCCAGGCCCAGGCTCAGGATTACCGTCCGGATGCCGAAGGCCATCCGTGCGATGCGCGCATTCGCCTTACCGTCGTCCAGGACGGTCAGAGTTACGCGATCCGAACGAGGCCGATCGAGGCAGCGAAGCCCCAAGAGGCTGCTGCTCCGTCGATTGCAATTGGAACCTCACTCAAGCTCGACGGCGCGATCTTTGCGCACTCGCCTCTCGCGACCCAGGACGTGTCCAATGCGCCGCGCCGTTGAACTGATGATGACGGCCTTGCTCGTCACCGCCACGCCCGTTCTCGCACAGAACGAAACCCAGCCCGGAGCGCTCGAAACAGCCGCGCAGGACGCCCAGCGCCAACTGCGCCAGACCTTCACCAACCTGCAGTTCGAGGATTTCGGTCCGGCGCCTGTGAAGGGGCCAATATATCAGGCGATTGCAGGCGGGCGAGTCATCTATTTCGCGCCCGAAAGCGAACATCTGCTTTTCGCGGCCATTTACGACAAGAACGGGGTCAATGTGACGGCGCTGACGCAGGATGCGAGCGCACGCAAGCGCCTCGGCGCCATCGATCCGGCGGATGCGCTCGTTATCGGCCCTGCCGGCGCGCCCAAGGTGATCGAGTTCACCGATCCCGATTGCCCCTATTGCCAGGCGCTCGAACGCTTCTGGAACGCCAAGGCGGCAGAAGGAAAGCCGGTCCAGCGCCTGGTCTATTTCGTGAGCGGCATCCATCCCGACGCGGCGGCCAAGGCAGAGCATATCCTTTGTTCGCCCGACAAGATGGCGGCCTTCAAGGCGATCTACGCCGGGGCCAGGCCCGCAATCCTGAGTAAATGCCGCGCCGGCGCCGAGAAGATCGCCAGGGACGCGGAGACCGTCCGCAAGATGGGCATCTCCGGCACACCGACCCTGTTCGTGGACGGCAAGCTCGTCTCGGGCTTCCAGCAGGCCGAACTCGAAGGGTTCCTCGAACAGCAAAAGGGGAACCGTGATGCGCGCCGCTAACAGCAGCCGGGCGCCTGCGGCAGCCAGCGCAACACCCATTCTGGCGGGCCTCTCCGTTGCCGTGACGTGTCGCTTCCAGAAGCGGACAGCAGGCAATGCGAGGACCGGGATGCCGGCGGAGACGCTCCTTCGGGAGCCATCCAGCGTCGCCGCCGGCCGGACACGATCTCCATCGCTGCCGGCAGGCATGTCGCGGACGGCTCCCAATCCAAGGAGACCATCGATGCTTACACTATTTGCGCGAAGGATCTTCCGCACGATCGACGCGGCAGTCCTTTTCCTTCTGGCCGGGCTCGCGGCGACAGGTGTCGCCCACGCCTTCCAGGCGCCTGCCGCTGGCGATCTCGGCTACGATATCTACGACATCGTCGTGAACCAGGGGGTCAAGGGGCCGCTCGGTTTCGTCGGTGGGGTCGCGGCCTTCCTGTTCGGCGTGTCGCGCCTGTTTTCCAACATCATGATCGGCATCCCGACGATCGTGGCGGCGGTCTGCCTGATCAAGGCGGACTCGATCCTCCAGACCTTCGGCATGGTGATCTGAAGCCTTGGCGCGCCGCGCCGGGACTCCGGTCAGCGGCGGCCTTTCGAGACGGGGGGTGATGGTCGCCTCTCGGAAATCACGCTGGTGCGTGATGAAGCAAGGGAGAAGGGCGTTGGATGAACGTCTGCCGCAATTCCTGCATCGGCCGGTCCAGATCCTCTGGTTCGACAGTCAGGAGTTCATCGTCGTGATAGCCACGATCTTCGTCGCGGTCATCGTCGGCGGGATCATCGGCTGGGCGCTCATCGGCGTCCTTCTCCTCTTCATTCCCTGGAAGCGCACCAAGCCGCGCGGCTTCATCCCGCATCTGGCCTGGCGCTGGGGTCTCACCCGCTTCCGCAACTATCCGGGTCCGACCCAGACCCGTTTCTTCGAGTAGGGCCGATGGGAAATCCATTCCAACGAAAAACACCCGATTTGATCGGCGATGTGCGCCCCAGCTGGCATCTGCACCGCTATCTGCAGGGTTCGGCCAATCTCTTCGAAGAGAACCGGCTGCTCAAATTCGCCTTTGCAGGGCTATTCGGCATCACGGCGGTGCTCGGCACGGTGCTCTACACCTCGAACCAGAACCAGCGCACGGTGATCGTGCCTTTCGGTTCGGGCGGCGACCTTTACGTAACCGGAAACAGGCCCTCCCAGACCTATCTGCGTACCATCACCTTCAATGTCGTCAGCCTAGCCGGCACCTACTCGGCCTATTCCGCCGACAGGCAGTTCCAGGAGCTGCTGACCCTCGTTCATCCCAGCGCCTACAATGCGCTGCGAGACAGCCTCAACCGGCTTCTGGACGAACTCAGCAACAACCCGACGCTCTCGATCGCCACCTATATCCGCGGCGACCAGCCCGTGACCTACACCGGTTCGGAAATCGTCGTGCCGGTTGAAAAGGTGCGCGTGATCGGCGGCGTCATCCGCAAGTTCCGTGGAGATCTGCACATTCGCTACGCGGTCGAGAATGGCCGTTTCTGGCTGACCGCCCTTCAAGAGGAAAATTTCAATGCCGAGATTCGGTAACCGGGTTCATGCCCGTCCGTTGGGGCTTGCCTGCCTTCTGGGCGTTGTCCTGTCATCCTCTCCGGCCCTCGCCCAGTCGATCACGGCGCTGCCCGATCAGACGAGCCGGATCCGGCTCTCCAACCGTGACGTCAATCATATCGTCTGCGTCGGCGGTGAGATCGAGGACGTCAAATTCTCCGCCGAGAAGGGCCTCGCGGTCGAGCGCGGCGGATCGGATGCCTGGGTCAAATTTCTGGTGCTCGAGACCGATGATGCGGGCGCGAAGACCCGCACCTACGTCACGGCGCCGTCGGAATTCTTCGTCTCGTGCAATAGCGCGATCTACCCGCTTTACGCCGAACCTGCCGACATCCCCGCCCAGACCGTGACGTTGGTGCCTGGCACCCCGCAGCGGGCGCGCGCCAACGACGCCCTGCTTGGTCCATTGGTGGAAGAAGAGCGCGCCGTCGGGATCGCCCTTGCAATCCTGCAGGACCGGGTGCCGGCATCCTTTGCCGAGGTCGCACCCGCCAACGCTCGCCTCACCGTCACCGATCTGCCTGGCGTGTCGCTGATCGAACGCCGCCGCCTCGAAATCGAAGGCGCGGGACTCTCCGCAAGCGAATATCTCGTTCGTGCAGCAGGCGCGGTGACGCTCGACGAACGCGACTTCCTCGACAGTTCGCTTGGGTCCGATATCTTTTCGGTGACGCTCGATCGGCTGACGCTCGGGCCGAGTGAAAGCGCGCGGTTGATCGTAGTGCGCCGGAGTGCCGGACAATGAGCGGCGCCGACGATCCCCAGGCGGTCGAGCCGACCCCGAACCCAGCCTCCGGCGCGCAGAGCGCTTCCATCCAGAGCGAAGATCGGCCTGCATTGCTGGACCTGCGCGCCCAGTGGGAACGGCTGAGTTCCGACCATAAGCTCCGCGCGAAGCAATTGGGCGTCGTCGCAACGATCGCGGTCCTGGGCTATGGGCTTTACACGGCGAGCACCAGCGGCACCGAGGAGGCGCCCAAGGCTCCCGAAGCCTCCAAGCTCGACATGGGGGCCGGGCTGCGTGGCGACAGCCTCGAGGTGAAGCTGCGCGGCGACCTCCAGAAGATCCTCGACGGGCAATCCCTGCTGGGTGACCGCGTAACCGCGATCGAGGAAGGCCGTGTCGTTCCGGGCTCGGGCGGTGCTAGGCCTAGCATGCAGCCGACAGAGGACGGACTGCCGCCTGCCCTTCCGGGCGAGGCTCCCGCTTATCCTCCGGCGCCGGCCGAAGCACAGGCCGAAGCCGGGCAGTTGCCACCGCCGCCGACAGCGCCATCGGCGCCCCCTGCTCCGCCAGCGCCGCCGACCGAGCGGCAGATAGGCGCGATCGGCGCAGCGACGACGGCGGTCGCGGCGGAAGGAGGCGCGGCAGGCGGGGCTCGATCAAAAAAAGCCAACCGGACGATCTATTTGCCGCCTGGTTTCATGAAGGCACGGCTCTTGACCGGCATTGACGCCCTGGCGAGCCGGGACGCGACCAGCAATCCCGAACCGATCATCGCCCGGGTCCAGGCGCCGGCGGTCCTGCCCAATGACGTCAAGGCCAATCTCGCGGGCTGCTTCGTTGTCGGCAACGCGACCGGCAGCCTCGCCAAGGAGCGGGTCGAGATCCAGCTCGTGTCGATCTCCTGCGTGGATTTCGACGAACATGCGGTGGTCGACCAGCCCATAAAGGGCTTCTTCGTCGATGCCGATGGCAAGAAGGGCCTGTCGGGCAAGGTCGTGACCCGCGCCGGCGCGACGCTCGCACGATCGTTCATTGCCGGCACGATCGCCGGGATCGCCCAGAGCGTCGAGGGTACGTTCGGTGATGTATCGACCTCGGCGCTCGGCAGCGTGCGGACGCTCGATGCGGGTGACGCCGCAAAAACGGGCATAGCGGGCGGCCTGTCGCGTTCATCCGACAAGCTGACCGACTTCTATCTCGACCTCGCGCGCCAGGCTGGCCCGGTCGTTGAAGTCGGCGCGGCGAAGGACGTGGTCGTCGTCATCCAGGAGGGCCTCGCCCTCGAGATCAAGCCATCGGTCGGAGCCAAATTCTGATGCGACGGCCAGCCACACCTCAGGGAGCAGTCACCATGCCGATCCAGGGCTCAACGCGTCTGATGCGCGCGATCCTCGCTACCGCGACACTTCTCGGCCTCTCGGGCTGCGCGACGATGGGATCGCTCATGTCTCCCTATTCGGAAAAGTTCTCCTGCAAGAATGACGATCATGGCCAGTGCATCCATCCCGAGAAGGCTTATGAGGATGCGGTCGCCGGCGTCGCCTCGAAATCGGATCCAGCCGTCACCAGCGACAAGCGCATGCTGCGCGGCGCCGATGCCGAAAAGACTGGCAGACGGGCCAAATCCGGCGCGGACGCCAATGCCTATGGCAGCTACAAGGACAGCGTCTATCGCGAACTCAAGGGCCTGATCGACGCCCCGGTCACGCCGATGCTGAAGCCTGCGCGCACCGTGCGCACGCTGATCCTTCCCTATGCCGACAGGCAGCGGCCGGACCGGCTCTATATGCCGCGCTATGTCTATTCGGTCGTCGACCGGCCGGTGTGGGTCGTCGGTGGTACGCTGGTTACGTCGCCAAGCCGAGCAGAGCGGGCGCCGGTGCTGGGGCAGATCAAGGAGCCTGCCGCGTCCGCGGCCGCCGACACGCCGGAAGGCGCCCTGCCCGCCAATCAGGAGGCTCGCAAGTGAGCGCGGCGGCATCGAGGAACGGGCTGAGCTATGGACGGCTGCGAAGCGTCGTGCGGCGCGACAGCTATTCGGATTTTCTTCCGCTGGTCGCCTGGGATCCCGAGACCGAAGCCTTTCTGTGCGTCGATGACTGCTGGGGCCATGCCTGGGAGATCCTGCCGACGGCCTATATGTTCGCCCATGTCCAGGGTGCGCTCCAGGGCCTCTTGAACATTCATTTTCCCGACGGAACGGTCCTGCAGCTTCACACCTTCGCCGATCCGCTGATCGACGATGCGCTCGATGCCTTTCTCGACATGAAGACGCGCGACGATCCGCTGATCCAGGCCTCGGCGCGCCGCACGCATGAATATCTGAGCCGCGGCCGTCATGGGCTCAAGGCCCTGCACGATATACCGGTGCGAAACTTCCGCACCCTGCTTTCGGTCAAGACGCGCCGTCCGCTGGGCGAGGATCTGCGCCGCCAGGTCGAGGAACAGCTTTCCAAACTCGGTATCCGCCGGCTCGAACCGGAGGAAATGGTCGCGTTCTACAGGCGCGTCTTCAACGGGGTCGCAAACCCGGCCCCGGGGGTGTTCGCGGATGGCACGACGATCGGCGCGCCGCCGATTGCCAAGCAGATCATCGATGCCGGACCGGACCTCTTGTTCGAAGGCCCCGAGGTATTTCTCGGCAACCAGGTCGCCCGGTGCCTGACGCCCAAGGCGCCCGCACGGCGCATTACCGCCGAACGCGCCAATCGCCTGATGGGCGGCATGCGCGGCTCGTCCGAGGACAGCGACCAGATCGGCGGCCCCTTCCTCTACACGCTCAACGTGCTGTTCGATCACAGCCAGTTCGAGATCCACAAGCGCGCGCAGATCCTTTCTGCCCAGAAGGCGGCGGGCAGCTTCGCGGTCGAGGTGGGCAAGCAGATCGAGGAGATTGGCTGGATTCTCGACGAGGCCGGCAATTCGAAGTTTGTGCGGGTGATCCCCTGCCTATGGGTCTTCGGCCGCGACCGCGCCCATGCGCGCGAGCTTGCCGCGCGTGCCAAGCGCCTCTGGGAAAGCGAACCGCTGCCCTTCTCGATGCAGGAGGAAAGCTATCTCAACCCGACGCTCCTGGTGATGAGCCTGCCCTTCGGCCTCTATCCTGACCGCACGACGCTCCGGATGCTCGAACGCGATTTCCGCATGCCGGTGAAGGCGGCCGTGCTGATGGCGCCGATCCAGACCGATTTCGCCGGCGGCGGCCGGCCGGCGCTGCTTTACACCGGCCGGAAAGGCCAGCTCGTCACGCTCGACCTCTTCGATCCCAGGATCAACAATTATAATTTCATCGTCTCGGCCGAGAGCGGCGCGGGCAAAAGCTTCCTCCTCAACAATCTCTGCCAGCAATATTTCGCCTGCGGCGCGCTCATCCGCATCATCGATATCGGTGGCAGCTACAGGAAACTCTGCACGCTGTGCTCGGGCCGCTATATCGACATCGGCGAGGAGCATCTGGTCCTCAACCCATTCGATATGGGACTCGCCCTCGATGGCGACGACAAGCAGTCGGCGATCACCATGGCGGTCGCGATCGTCGCCGAAATGGCCAATGCCTCGACCCGCAAGGGCGTCACGACGTCGGAATGGAACCTTCTCAAATCCGCCGTCCAGTGGACCATCGATAGCGGCCGCGCGGATCATGGCATCGACGCCGTGCGCGAGTGGCTCGGCACCTATCCAGCGCATGCCGGAAGTGAACTCGACCGGGTCGAGCATCTCGTTCCCACTGCGCGCGAGCTCGCCTTCAACCTGCGCGATTTCGGGTCAGAAGGTGCCTACGGCCATTATTTCAACGGCCCCTCGACCCTCGACATTCGCTCCGATGAATTCGTAGTGCTCGAGCTTGAGCGCCTGAAGGCCATGCCGGACCTGTTCAACGTCATCGTCATGGTGGTGGTGAACGCAGTCACGCAGGAATTGTACCTCTCGGCCCGCGATCGCCCGCGCTTCGTGCTGTGCGACGAGGCGGCCCAGTTCATGACGCGCACCGACGGCCAGGATCTCTCGCGGCTCGCCGAAGCCTTTGGCCAGGGCTATCGCCGCGCACGCAAATATCGCGGCTCCTTCGGCATCGTGCTGCAGAGCATGAACGACCTCATGCTTTTCGGCGGCACAGGTCAGGTGATCCTGGAAAATGCCGCTACGCGCTTCCTGCTCCAGGGCTCGACCTATGACCGCGCCGTCGACAACAAGATCCTCGACTATTCGGGGTTCGTCCTCGATCTTCTGAAATCGGTCCGCAATTCCAAGCCCAATTATTCGGAAGTCTTCATCGACTCCCCTCTCGGGCTCGGCATCGCCCGCCTCGTGGTCGACCCCTTCTCCTACTGGATCAACACCTCGGCGCCCGATGAGGTGGCCGCCTTCGAGGCGTTGATGCGGCAGGGACTCTCGCCGCTCGAGGCGGTCTGCCGCCTCGCCGGTGTCGAACCTTCCGAAATCCTGGGCGCATCTCCCGCGCCCAGCCTGGCGAGAGTATGACCACCATGCGACGCCATTCTCCGCACCCCGATCAGTTGCCGCTCAACTGGTCCGATAATGAAGCCATCGAAGTGATTGTGGAGCAGCGCCTCGCCGAGCGGTTCGAGGCGGAGTCGTTCCAGTGGCGCTTCCGTCTCGTCATGATCGAGACGGTGATGATGGGGCTGCTCGTGCTGGTCGCAGGGCTGATGCTCAAGCAGCCGACCATGATGGTGGTGCGTGCATCGCTCCTGGTCGCGGCCTCTTGCCTCGCCACCGGGCTTCTCCTGCTCTGCCTTTCAGCCAGCACGGCCAAGCTCATGACGCGCCTGCGCCGGAGGAAAGCCAAATGAACGGGCTCGTCTCCTCGGTGCCCTCGCAATCGGCGATCCGGCTTACAGTCAGCGGGTTCCTGCTGATGCAGATCCAGAGCGGCCTCCTGCTCTTGACGCCGAGCCTGAGCGAGGCCGCCGGTGCTCTGATCTGGCTGCTTACGCCGCTGGCCCTCGTCGCTTTCGTTGCCGCGCTCATCGGCATTCCCGAGCCACCTGAACGACATTGGAGGCAGCGTCATGGCCGCTGATCGCTCGACGCACATCGGCAAAGGCCGGTCCGGATGGGGTGTGGTGAAATTCCAGTCGGCAACGATAGCACTATTACTGCTGGCTTCCGCTCTCCTTGGCGCTAACGCCCGTGCTGCAACTTCGACGATCGGGCGCACCTGGCCAATCGCCGAGCGCGATGCGCTTGAAGAGATCGAGGCGAAGGTGGCGACACTGCCGCGCGATATGAGCAAGGCCTATGGGCCGCGCAGCAGGTGGAGCGCACTCAAGGCCGCGCCGCTGGGCGTGGCGGCGGCCGATCGGGTGCGTTCGGTCGTGCCGTTCTACACGCTCGAATTCGACATCAAGCTGCCCGATGGGAAACTGCTCTACCCCAAGGGCTTCACCTTCAATCCGCTCACTTATGTGCGCATGCCCCAGCGTCTGGTCATCGTGCATCCTCGCGATCTTGGCTGGGCGCTCAAGGCTGCGCGGCCGAGCGATTTCATTCTGCTGACGGCGCTCGGCGCACAAAATGGCGATGCCATAGACCTCAGCGAAAAGACCGGACGCGCGATCTACATTCTCGAGGAGCGGGTCAAGCAACGCCTCGGACTTACCGTGGCGCCGGTGATCGTCGCCCAGGCCGGGCCGAAGCTGGTCTTGACCGAATATGGCCCCAAGAGCCGGATTCCCGCGAAGGGAGCGGCACAGTGAGCCGGCGCCTCCCCCTCTTCCTGATCGGCGTTCTTATCGGGCTTGGCTTGACGCTCGCCTGGCCGGGCCAGGCCCATGCCTCCAAATGCGAGGCGGGCACGATCTTCAATCCCATCACCAAGGTGCGCTGGACCTGCATCTTTCCGATCACGGTTGGCGGGGTACGGGTCGGCAGCTTCGACAAGCTCGACAAGGCGCTTGACGCGCAGTCAGCCTCGAAGCCGCTCTGCGCCTGCCGCAAGGGCGTCCAGTTCTGGTTCGGGGTCAAGGTTTCCTACTGGAGCCCCAACCGGATGATCGACGTGGTGACAGAGCCCGGCTGCATGATGGCGCTGGGCGCCGATCTCATGCCGACCGGCGGCAAGCTCCAGGGCAGTCAATCGTCGATCTCCGACGGCACCAATACCCGCAAGATGTTCGCGCAGATGCATTATTACATCTCGCCGGTCTGGGCGATGCTCGACATGTTCACCGACCTGCCGTGCCTCGAAAATGACGGGTTCGACGTCGCGCTGATCACCGAGGTGCTGCCGACCTGGCAATCGGGGACGCTTGGCGCGATCATCCAGCCCGAGGGCATCTTGTTCGGCAATCCGGCCGCGGGCCTTGCCTGCATGGGCGACAGCGCGGCGGCCGCGGCGGGCAAGGTCATCGATCCCTTGTTCTGGTGCATGGGGAGCTGGGGCGCGACTTACCCTGTCGCCGGCGACATCCATTTCGACGACAGCGTCGAAGCCTGGGCCGGGCTTGCCGCGCGCGGAACCTTCATGATGGGGCGCCTGGGCGCGCTCACCATCAGCTCGGCCGATGGCTGCTCGTTCTTGCCCCAACCGATCTGGACCAAGAGCCGCTACAAGCTCCAGATCATGGAGCCGGTGAAGGGCGGCAAGTGCGTCAATATCGGCCGCCCCGGCGCGCTCTGGTCTTCGGCCAAGCATGCGC
>Ga0081455_10006655_pt1 | contig 12355 bp, 10 predicted proteins | sample TabmetS3T2R1_FD_70207 | JGI IMG/M metagenome (GOLD analysis project Ga0081455, IMG submission 70207) | Tabebuia heterophylla rhizosphere microbial communities from the University of Puerto Rico - S3T2R1 | ecosystem: Host-associated > Plants > Roots > Rhizosphere ... | reverse complement strand
GGCCGAGCTGCGGGGCCGCAAGCTGTTCTGTTGGGGCACGGCCGCCGGCGGCAGGCACTGGCAGGAGTGGCTGTGCGGGCCAGACTCTCGCTACCTGGAGATTCAAGCCGGTCTGGCCACAACGCAGTTGGAGCACCTCCGGTTGGAGGGCAATGCCGAGATCAGCTGGGCGGAGGCCTATGCAGCGATCGAGGCCTCGCCGGGGGCGGTACGCGCATCGTGGCCGGAGGCGCTGTCAGAGGTGGCCGAGTCGGTAGCCAGGGTGGTCTCCGACGAGGAACTCCTTGCATGGCATCGCTGGTGGCGAGCCGAGGTTGCCGATGAGCGACCACAGCAGCTGAGCGCCGGCACGGGCGCCGGCCAGGCTGAACTCGTCGTGCGCGGCGACGATCCCGACGCCCTGCCGGGCACCCCGTTCGGACGGCCGCTCTCCGACGGCTTCCGCCATGTCGTGGCGCTGGCTCGCGCCGAGATCGACCAGGACGCCGCGGGAGCAGATGTCTTGGTGCCACCGATCACCGACCGCTGGGACGAGGTGCTTGATCGCGCGGTAGGCGGCTGGTGGGTCGAGCTCATGAAAGCCATCCGGTCGCACGCTCGCGGAGACCTCGAGCAGGCGCGGATCGGCTACTTGCGCTCCGATCAGCTCAAATCGACGCCCTGGGCCGCCCGCGGTCTGGCCGTGCTTGCCGATACGGCGGGCGATCACCCGCGGGCGGCAGAGCTGTACGCTCGCGCCGTTGCCCAGTCGCCGAGCTGCCTGCCGCTATTGGTTGAGGCCACCGACCAACTGCTGGCCTCGGGTCACGCCTCCGCTTGCCTGGCGATGATCGACGACGCGCCGCCAGAGATTGCCGGACACGGGCGGCTGGCACTGCAGCGGGCACGTGCCCTCTTGGCCGACGGGCAAGCCGACTCGGCCCGGGCGATGATCGAAGCTGGGATGGAAGTGCCGGATCTTCGGGAGGGGGAGACGCTGGGGGAGCTGTGGCACGCGGCGTTCGGCGACCGGCCGATCCCGTATCAGTACGACTTCCGGATGCGTCCAGACCTTGACCGCTGAGTGACACGTATCCGACAGACTGAGCCGATGAGCAGCCCGTGTGCGGATCCACTTACGCCGGGCCAGCGGCGGACCACAACAACGTAATGGAGCGCACCATCCTGGTTGGCGAAGCTTTGGCCGGACGCTGGCCGCGGTCCCGTCGTTGTGCGGCTCGATCGGGTGCCGTGGTGGTCGGGCTGGGCGCTCTAACATGTCTACGGCCATGAGCCTGGGCGCATACAGCAGGACCAAGCCTCTGGCCGGTCTGGCTCACCGGACTCCGTCCGGGCACCCGTAAACGAACGTGATCGTTTTTTCATCTTCTAATTTCGGCCGCCAACGCTTGTGGCCGGCGTGCAAAACTACTCCCGGGAACGTACGGCGAGCCGCGCTTGCTCTGAGGTGAGTTGGACATGGAGATCATTCGAAACGTCATCAGTGACATCAAGCCTGAGTATTGGGTGGCCCTCGGTGCTGCAGTGTCCATCCTGTCGCTGCTGGTGGCGGGCCTCTCGCTGATCTATGTGAGGCGATCCGCTAAGGCATCGCGAGAGCAGACCAAACAGCAAAAGCAGGCCGCCAAAGATGCCGCGCAGCCGATGTTGTGGGTCGACATTCGCCGCGACGACGGGCAGGGCGAAGTACTGGTGCTGCTTGGAAACTCCGGGCCAAGCATTGCTCGCAATGTGAAGGTGGTATTTGATCCAGCGCCACCGGCGACACTGGATATCAAACCGATACTGGAGATCTTGAGAAAAGGCATCGCTTTCGGGCCGCCTGGTCGCACAATGCAGTGGGCTTTGGGTGCGCCGCACACCTCAAGCGACTGGGACGCGCATAAGGCGTACCAGGTACGGATCGAGGCTGAAGGACCTTTCGGCCTCATCGAGCCGCTCGAGTACGTGATCAGCGTCGATGATCTGGATGGCTCGCTTGCTGCGCAGCCCGGGAATCTGAACGCGGTTGCCGCTGAGCTGCGCGAGATGACCAAGGCCACCAAGGAATTGAACGAGATCATCCGAAGCGCCAGCCTCGAGCCCGCATGAGAGCAAAGAGCGCACCTGCAACGGGTAGTAGCAGCCTCACCGCAGCACGCTAGCGGACCTCTACCGCTCTCCGTGGACTGATCTCCTCCCCGCTTGTCACAACTTCGGGAGCCAACCTCCGCGGCTTGATCTCGTCCTCGCTGATGGGCAGCGTTTTGGGAGCTAATCTTGGATGGCTCCGCGATACAGATTCTGTCCGGCCGATTGAGTGATTCCGCAGTTGGAACCGCTCGCGGGCGATTTCAATGAGCTTGCCTCGGTCGTCGGCCCGGAACCAGCGAACGTCATAGAAGCCGCTGGCAAACACGTCGTGGTGGAGATCGAAGCGGCAACGAATCACCTTGTCTGGCATTAACACCAAGTCGTCGTCATCGACGACCTCCCAGTTGCCATGACTCTTTACGCATAGCTCCAGGTCAACTGCGGGAGTCGGATTGGCGCCTGATCTGCGACTGAGCTCTAGGAAAAGAGCACCGCCCGGATCGGAGTCATCATGTCGCGCGAGCCAGTCGTGGTCCCAAAATCCGGTAGCTCTATACCTCAACAGGTGATAAATGAAGAACGCACACCAGCCGGCGATGTATCCAGCTACTGCCCACACAGCGGCCCACACGGCCTGCGCCAGAGCGCCATCCCACGGCAAGGGCAGAAGAGAGGCGACCGTCGCTCCGAGGGCTGCCGCGCCGGTACCCAAAGCGACCTGCCGAGCGAAGGGGGCACTTGCACGCCGGGCGGCGCGCCTGACCTCTCGAATCCAAAGCCGTTCCATCAAATGAGCCTCCTTGCGAAAGAGAGCTGGCAAGCCACGGAAGTAACGAAGAGCTGGATGGCGCGGACCTGAGAGTCTTCCGATCCAGTAACCCAATGAGCTGTCACGGCAGAGTCGGTCGACTTGTCTGATTTGAGTCGAAAGCCAGCGCCCGGCGGAGGGCTCCCGGACGTTGGCCGCATCATCGCCATTCCCAAGCTCTGGCGCCGCCGACCCGCTGGCTCGGCTGTGCGCGCAAGGAGGGAGCCGACGTCACGCAGCCACAGGCAACTGAGCAGCGTCGAGGATCCATTGCGTGGCGCCGTTGTTTGCGTCGGTCGGCGAGGGCAATCACTACCAGCCCAGCTAGCGCCACGACTGCGCCAACAACAAGCAGTAGCAAGCCCCATTGCCCAGGCGCAATAGCCGGTGTTGCATCCGAATTCTCGGTCCGGCCGCGCAGAGCCACGACGAGTTCGCCGACACTCTCGGCGTGCTTGCTAACGCTCGCTCCAACGACGCCGATAGCCAGTCCCGAAAACAGCAGCCAGGGTGGCGTGTGGCCGGTCTGCCGCTGCATGGCCTCGCTCATAAATCCTCCGACAGTGGAGTGTGTCAGGTCGGCGCCGAGCAGGGGTCCGCTATGGACAGTACCGCATGGTGACCAGATCGCTATCCTTTCGACTTTCTTCCCTACTCGAACATTTGGAATGTCAAACTGGCCAGCTTTTACGTTGCCCTGCACGGCACTGCGATGCAGAAGTCCGGCGATGATCTAGGCGTGCCGCCTCAGCTGGAGCCACACGGAATTACGAGCAGCCAGTAAGAATGGACGCCCTAGCGGGTCGGCGCTCGGCACCGACCACTCAGTGCCGTTCCTGCTCCTCTGCCGTATTGAGCTCAATAGGATGTTGGTGGCGCTTCTCCAACGCTTCGGCAAGCGCGATGTTGCCTTCTTCGCGTGCCAGTTGTGCCGCCGCGGACACTCCTTCAGTCCGGTCCAGCAGCTGAGCCAAGTCTGCCCTCAACGGCAACCAAGCTGCATGTCGCCGACCGGTGCCCAGGGGGATTGTCGGGCCACGCAGGCGAGCCTTTGGATGTAGGGGTGGTGGTGTCCAATGACGGCTTTGTTGGGAGAACGTAGCGATCATGGCTGAGCAGACTGAGCACGCCGCCCGAACGGATGTCTCACCCCTGCGGTCGTGGATCATCAGGCATCCGATCGCCACCTTCTTGGTGCTGGTATACGCCACGACCACAGCCCTCGTCTTTGTTCCCAAGGGGCTGACCGAGCCCGGGCTCCTGCCAGGAGGAGCGACGCCGCATGGGATTTTGGAGAACGTCCTCGGGTCGGCTGTGCCGGCCTTCTTTGTTACCGCCTTAGTGAGCGGAAAGGTCGGCGTACGAGATCTCGCCCGGCGCAGCTTCCGGTGGCGGGTGCCACTGCGTTGGTATGCGATCAGCCTGCTCGCTCCGCTGCTGATCTTGTTGATCGCCATCGGTATCCTCTACGGCCTCGCGCCGCTGCGCGCTCTCGCTCAGAATTGGTTGCTGCTGTTTACCGCATTTCTGCCGGCATTGGCGATCATGATCTTGCTGAACAACGTCGCCGAGGAGATCGGATGGACTTCACGTTCGCTCGATTCCAAGATCGCTACGGTCCGCTCCGCGCGGCCCTTCTCACCACGGTGTTCTTCTGGCTGTTCCACGTGCCCAGCACCTATGTCGAAACACGATCATGGGCGACGACGGCGCTGGTCCTAGGAATCTTCCTGCTGCCGCATCTGGGCAGTCGATTCATCACCGGCTGGCTCTACAACAGTGCCGGCTCCAGCGTGTTAATTGCGGGACTTTTCCACGCCATGCGCAACGCCATCGTGAACTCCACCGGCCTGGTGGCGCTGGTCGATCTGCCGCAGTTCGAAGTGTTGCTGATCATGGCCGGGATTGTCGTGCTGGCTGCGGCGATCATCGTCGGCGCCACCCGAGGCCGCCTCGGGCTCGAGCGATCATCAGTACCTAGCCCTGCGACGTGAACATGCTTACCGCTTGACTCTACGGTCTAAGGCTGCTCGGGGCCGCCACGGGAAGGTGCCGTGTTTGGCGAACTGGCGGCCACCGGAGGTCCAGTGCCGGCATTGCCGATGCCACGCTGATCACGGCGGCCGCTGCTGAAGACGACGTTTCGACCGTCTTTCACAAAGCTGGCATCTTGCCGCTGGTCACGAGTCGCAGCACGGGCTGTGGTGCTCATCCTTCGATCCTGGCTATCAACCGGCACCAGCGACTTGGCGGAAGCGAGCACAAAACCACGTCTCCACACTCCGTCCGCAAGGCACCCAAATCCACCACATGTCCCACCTAGTAATGGTGGTCTCTGGATCAGCGACGACCAAAACGGTGAAGCAGCGCGAGCAGATACCAGCGCTCCGGGACGCGCCAGCGCGTACTACGTCGGGCAAGATCAACGAGGCCCTCCCACCCAGCGAGCGCAGCCGCGACTAGGAAGGCGCCGATACCGACCCGGGCACCCCTCGCAGCGCTCCGCGTAGCGGTAGGTCGAGCGGCAAGATGTCGGAGTGTATGGCAAGGGAGGAATGCGATGACCGCTCGCAACGACCCGGCCGTCGAGGATTCGCTGGATGCGATCACCGACGCATTGCTGACCGCATCGAGGTTGCTGGTGGCCATCTCGGCACGCTCGATCGCTCACGTCGACGAGACGATCACAATCCCGCAATTCCGCACCTTGGTGATTCTGTCGTACCGCGGCCCCATGAGCGTCAGGACCCTGAGCGGGCTCCTTCACGTGCAACGCTCCACCATGGGCCGCATGGTCGAGCGTCTGGTCACCGCGGGTTTGATCGACCGCCGGCCACACCCGGCCTCGCGTCGCGAACTGGTCGTCGAGTTGACCCCCCGCGGGCAGGAGATCGTGCACGCGGTCACCGCGCACCGCCGGGAGGAAATCGCCCGGGTCGTACACAACAAGCCTCAACGCGAGCGGGTACGGTCTGGTCTCAACCCTCACCGCATGCACCGCCGCTGGCCGTGAAACCCCCGGCTCGTCTCGAAATGCACGGTTACCTGGTCTGACATGGAAGCCATCTCGAATCGAGCTCGCCGGGTCGTGCGCCGACAGCCTTGGATGCCGTAGATTCCTTCGTCAGATTACGAAACTGCGGAGAACCTCTGGGGGCATTCCTGTTATTGATCTTGCCGTGGTTCTGCTGATCCGTTGTAGCTCGATCTTCCCGTAATAGAAGGTCCGATTACGATCAAGATCAGGCTCACTGCAACCCCGACGGCCAAGGTGATGAGACCGGCGTCGGTCACGAGCAGAAAATCTTGTCGTGGACATCATCAGCGTTGCTCGTGCTTGATCGAGGTTGCACTCACGAGTAGTACCGAACAGGGCGGTTTGGATCCCTTTCAGCAGTACTTCTTGCTGCCGGACCGCGCTCGGAACAGGTGCCCTCACAGAGCCGTCCACTCCGATGCCGTCGATGCCTTGGCCACCAACTCCGATGCTCGTGTGCTGGCGATCGGCAACCCTGATGATCCTTCGTCGCATTTCTCAGGAGCATCATTGGGATGATGTGCTCCACAAACGCGGCGTGGCGGCCCAGCGTCCATTCCAGCTCGTCGAAGTTGATGGTGTTGATTGAGGACCATATGGCCGACCACAGCTCGTAACTGCGTCACCGAGGCCAGGCCGGGCGTGTTCACGTAGTCGATGTAGTCGCCCACGGGTGCAGGAGTATGTGCGGACCGCCCGGAGCGAGAGGAATGACGCCAACATGGGGGTCGGTTCCGGGTTAGCTCGCCTCACTCAGAATGAGAGCAGGCGATCGAAGAAGGAGCGATAGCGTCCCATTGCCTGCCGCAGATCCTCGGTGGTGGTCTGCTCGCTGTCTAGGCCCTGTTCGAGGTCGGTGCGCTGGCGGCGGAACAACTCTTCCAGCTCATCAAGCACCTCTCCGACCAGCTCGTTCGCGCCTCGCACGGCACGGCGCGGATCGTCGACGAAGTCCCCCTTGAGCTCTTTCCAGCGACTGTTGTAACTCTCTGCCCGCTCAGGCTCGATTAGTGACGTGCGCTGCCTTACGCCGCTGTCGACTTGACGATCTGCGTTGGTCTGGGCCTCGGCCGCCGTGTCGGGGCTCCGCTCTCCCTCGCCGGCGGTCGAGTCGGCTCGACCGCCAACGTCGGTCTCCGCTTCGCTCGCCGTGTCGCGGCTCTGCTCGTCCATGAGGGGCCAGCCCAGCCGCTCGGCCGCGGTACTGGCGTCCTGTCTGGTCTCGCCAGTGCCAGTCGTTCCGCCGTCCGTCATTCTCACCTCAATGCCGCTCATCGTTGCGTCTCCCGTCCTGTCATCTGTTTGTTGTCGTGACCTTGTTATGCCGAGCGCGATCCTCAGCGTCCGCCAGCAAGGCCAACACCAACGACCGGTAGGACCTCACGGCTTGGCGAAGATCCTCGGTGTCGACGATTCCGTCCTCGTTTGCCTGAGCGATGCGGCGCGCCTCCCGATAGTGCTGGGTGCGTTCCGGGTAGCGCACCGACAAATCGTTGGCCCGCTTGTCGAAGTCCTCGACCGGGTAGCCACGGGCGGACATCACCTCCACGACGAGCAGGTCGGCGTTGCGCACCGCGGTGCTTGGGTCGTCCACGAACTGGGCCTGCACGTTCTTCCAGCGCCGCTCGTAGTCTTCGCGCTCCGCAGAGTCGAGATTGCGCAGGTTGAAATCCTCGTACCGCTTGGAACGGTCCGTTAGCTCGGACTCAGCTGCGCGTTGGCTCTCCGACTGGTCGAGCGCGCGGTCGTACTCCGGGCCGTACTGGTCTCGGAGGCGTTCGGTTCGTTTCCGCCGTGACATCTGATAGCCGGCAATGGCGAGTGCGGCAATCACGAGCACGGCAACGATGATCACGACGGTTAGTGTGACGTTGCTCATAGTCAAGAAGTACCCGTGAGCCATCCGTGCAAACTGATCCGGGGATGGCCTGGTCCGAGGATCGCGGACGGTCGTCTGCGTATGCTCCAGTGCCATGAGCACCTTGGGGTACGCCATCCTGGGTCAGCTTGCCGCAAAGCCGTGGACCGGTTACGAGCTGGCGAGGCTCATGCGTACCCCGATCGGCTATATGTGGACCGCCCATCACAGCCAGATCTACCCAGCGTTGGCGGGTCTACAGGCTGAAGGTCTGGTGGAGTCGACCGTGATCGACGGCCCCGGCCCCCGTGACACGAGCGGTACGCGATCACCTCTACTGGTCTGGATGCGTTGCGGGACTGGGTCGACTCACCGCTCACCGAGCTCCCTCGCTCGGAGTTCATGCTGCGGATACGGGGACTATGGCTGTTGCCTCCAGAGCGGGCCCGAGCATTTCTCCTCGAGCAACGGGAGGTGTACGAGTCCCGGCTCGCAACCTATGCCATGGAGGAAGCCACATTCGCTGTGGAGGGTGAGGCGGTTGACGACCCGGCGTCGTACGCCTTCGCCGAGTACGCAACGTTGCGGCTCGGCATTATGCGCACCCGCGGGACGATCGCCTGGTTCGACTGGCTGCTCGACCGGCTCGACGAGCGCGAGCTCGACACCGTCATCGCGCATGAGGTCGGCCACATCAAGCACGGCGACTTCATGCTCATGACCCTGCTGGCCATCGTGCCGGTGACGCTGTACTACCTTGCGTTCCTCCTCACTCAGGCAGCCGACCCCAGCGACCAGGAGAACCAGTCCGGGCTGGTCGCGGGCGTGGCCTACCTTGGCTACTTGGTCGCGGAGCTGTGCCTGCTGGCGCTGAGCCGTGCCCGCGAGCTCGCTGCCGACCACTGGGCGTGCGAGGCCACCGGCGACCGCGACGCCTTCACCATGGCCCTGGTCAAGGTCGCCTACGGCATGGGCCAGGCCGAGCTGCGCGAGCGCCAGCTCGTGAAGGGGCTCAGGGACAGCGGCGACTCGCGGGACCAGGCCGAGGCCGCGCGTCGCGAGCGGCGGCTTGAGCACGCCCGGTCGGCCGCCGTCTTCGGCATCTTCGAGCCGCGCATGGCCGCCTTCATGGTCAAGGAGCTTGGCAACAGGCTCGATCCTGGCCGCGTCACCGCGGCCCTGCGCTGGGAGGCGACCAGCCCTTGGGGTCGCGTGCTCGAGCTATTCTCGACCCATCCGCTGCCGGGGCGACGCATCGCCGAGCTGCAGCGTCAGGGTAGGCCCTCGGGCACGCCGCGCGCCTGGGCCGAGCTGCGCACGCTCACCGCCGCCAGCCGGCAGCAGGTGGCCGCGGCCCGCGGCCGCTTCGCCCGCGAGCTGGGCATCGCGCTGGCGCCCTTCGCGGTGATCGCGGCACTGCTCTTCGGCGGGATTAGCCGCTCGCCGCTGACCGTCGGCAGCGCGCTGGCGCTGGCCGGCTGCCTGCTGCTGGTGCTGTGGCACCTGCGCTACCCGACGCCAGAGCAGCCCGACCGGGTCAGCGAGCTGGCCAGCCTGCTGGAGCGCCTCGACGCGAGCCCGGTGGCCGGCCTGCCCGTCGACGACGCGCCGCTGCCGCTGCCGCACTGGAACGTGCCACGCGCCGGCCCCCAGCCGTGGGTCCAGCGCGTGCGCGCCACCCTGCGCACGCACCTGCACCCCGGCAGCGTCTGGTCCCGCAACAGCCTGCGCGCCGCCCTGGCGCGGCGGGGGCAGGCCCAGCCGGAACCGGATCTCGGCCCCTACCGCTTCGACCCCACCGGCCTGCGCCTGATCCACACCACCGACGGGCGGGAGATCCGGCTGACCGCCAAGGAGGCGGCGATCCTGCGCCATCTGCGCCGGCACGACGGCGCCACGGTGCCGCGCGACGCCCTGCTCGACGCCGTCTGGGGCTATGCCTCCGGGGTCGCCACCCACACGGTGGAGACCCATATCTATCGTCTGCGGCGCAAGATCGAGGCCGACCCGGCGCGGCCGGCGCTGCTGCTGACCGTCCCCGGCGGCTACGCCCTGGGCGGCCGGGCGCCGGATGAGGAGAAGGGACCGTGAGTCCGGTGGTGCATCCTGTGACGGGCGACACAGACACGGGGGCCCGGCCGTGTTTCATCATCAATATGTCGAAAAGACCTTTTTTCTCGACTCGTGCGACTCGGTGCGCGACAGTTCCCTCCGCCGGCGTCCTCGGACGTGACGGATGGTTTCCCGCGCGCCGAGAGTCAGACTGACGCGCCGATGGCGAAGACGAGCGATCTTATGCTCCGGTTCTGGGGCGTGCGCGGCAGCATCGCCTGCCCGGCCTCCTGCAACATGCGCTATGGCGGGAACACGAGCTGCATCGAGATCCGCCGCGGCGACGACCTCCTGGTCATCGACGGCGGCACCGGCCTGCGCGACCTCGGCCACCGGCTGATGGAGGAGGGGCGGCCGGATGTCGACGTCTTCTTCACCCACACCCATTGGGACCATGTCTGCGGCGTGCCGTTCTTCAAGCCGGCCTACGCCAAGGGCCGCAAGGTGCGTTTTTGGGCCGGCCACCTGAAACCGCAGAACAAATCGATCTATTCGGTGTTGTGCGAGACGATGATGGCGCCGCTGTTCCCGGTGCCGATCGGCGTCTTCCAGGACTGCGAGTATCACGATTTCGACTGCGGCACCCCGATGGAGCCCTTCCCGGGCATCAAGCTCAACACCTGCTGGCTCAACCACCCGAACCTCGCCTGCGGCTACCGCATCGATGTCGGGGGCAAGAGCATCTGCATCATCACCGACACCGAGCACCGGCCGGACGGGGTGGACCAGGTCATCGCCGATTTCGTTCGCGGCGCCGACATCATGGTGTATGACGCCATGTTCACGGATGAGGAGTATCCGAGATTTGTCGGCTGGGGCCATTCGACCTGGCAGGAAGCGCTCCGCCTCGCGGATGCCGCCGATGTCGGCCGGGTCGTGCTGTTCCACCACGATCCCAATCACGATGACGCGTTCCTGGACCGGATCGCGGATGCCGCCGACCGCCGGCGTCCCGGGACGCTGGTCGCGCATGAAGGCATGACGTTGCACCCTTGAGTTCGAACACTCCCCCCGATTTCGGCCGCCGCCTGCGACGCTGGCGCCTGGGCCTCGCCACGCTGTTCGGCCGCCAGCCGAAGGGCTTCTTCATTCCCTGCAGCTATGCCGACGAGGTGCCGGACACGCTCCTGCCCTATGCCGGGCACGAAGCGCTGTTCCGGAGCTGCGAGTCGGTGTTCCGCGCCGTGCTCGACGTCGTCGACTCCTATCGCGACGCGCTGCTCGCGATCGGCGCCACCGAGCGCGAATCGCCGCCGCCGCAGCCGCGCTGGAACCAGGGCTGGTTCGCCCGGCTCGACGCCGCGGTGGCCTATTCGATGGTGCGGGCGCGGCAGCCGGCGCGGATCGTCGAGGTCGGGTCGGGCCATTCCACCCGCTTCATGGTGCGGGCCGCGATCGACGGCGACCGCGTGCGCGTCTCCCCCGTCCGCTTCGGCGCAGGCCCCGTCGTGTTCATCATCTCCAACCAGTCGGGCGCGGCCCAGACCGTCACGTTCGAGACCGACGGCAACGGCGGCGGCATCCAGCGCTCGACCTCGGAGATCGCGACGCGCTCGACCGCCCAGCTCAAGGTCGACCCGCCCGAGGGGACCTACACGCTCAGCGCCAGCTCCGGCGACATCCGGCCGGCCGCGATCCGGGTCGGCGCGCGGCGCCCGTCGGCGCAGAACGAGCTACTGCAGCCGTAGCAGGCTCTTCCACGTCGCGCCGCCGTCGGTCGAGCGCTTGACCTCGCCGCCCGGCACCGAGGCGTACAGCGTGCCCTCGTGGTCGACCGCGAGCTCGTTGGCGGTCAGGCCGACGCTGCCGCGGTCCTTCCACGTCTCGCCACCGTCGGCGCTGACCTTGATCAGCCCGCCCGGGTCCGAGCGGTAGAGCGCGTCGGGCGCGGCCCAGGCGAGCTGGTCGCTGGGGATCGGGTCGCGCGGCCGCCAGCTGCGGCCCCCGTCGTTCGAGCTGAACGTCCCCTGCTGCGTCGCCACCACCATCCGCTCGGGGTCCTCGGGGTCGAACGCGACGTCGAGCGGCGCGTCGGGCGGCGTGCGGGGCTCGAAGCTGGCGCCGCCATCGGTGCTGACCTGGACGTCGGCGTCCTCGGCGCGGACGGCCACGACGTGGTCGTTGCGCGCCTGGAGGATGTGGAAGTCGGCGTTGCCGAGCTCGGAGACCGGCTCCCAGGTGTCGCCCGCGTCGGGGGAGCGCATGAGCCCCAGGTTCTCGGGCAGTGGCGAGTCGGCGGAGTCCGGGTGGCCGGAGCCGAGCAGGTCGCCGGGGGCCGCGTAGCGCACGACGAGGTTGCTGGAGACGGGCCCGGCGCCGTCAGGCGTGGTCAGCTCGCCGACCACGCGCTCGGCCTGCTTCGCGCCCTTGTCGGCGCGGAACAGCCCGAGGCCGGTGCCGATCATCAGCGTGCCGGCGCCGGGGTCGACGGCGAGCGAGCCGATGAACGCGTTCGCGGCGCTGCCGG
>Ga0081455_10006654_pt1 | contig 12357 bp, 12 predicted proteins | sample TabmetS3T2R1_FD_70207 | JGI IMG/M metagenome (GOLD analysis project Ga0081455, IMG submission 70207) | Tabebuia heterophylla rhizosphere microbial communities from the University of Puerto Rico - S3T2R1 | ecosystem: Host-associated > Plants > Roots > Rhizosphere ... | reverse complement strand
GCACCGCTTCGCAGACGAACGCGGCGGTGTAGAGCGTGAGTGCCAGGACCGCCTCCTTGAAGAAGCTGAGATGGACTCCGACCTCGGGCAAGCCGAAGAAGGTCAGGATGAACAGCACGATCAGCGGTGTGTTGCGGAAGATGTTGACGTAGGACGTGCCGATGGCGCGCATGACTCGAACCGGTGCGACGCGCATTGCGGCCAGCACGGTGCCGATCACCGTGGCGAGCACGGCCGCCATCGCGAGCAGTTGGATCGTCACCTCGAAGCCGTCGAGAATGACATCCAACTCATCGACGAGCACGTCCACCGGGCGCAGTCACCTCACATTCGTGCAATCTCACGCAATGCGGGTCGGCGACGGACGTCCGCCGCCGACCCGCATGGACTTAGGTGATCAGGGGCAGGGATCCATCTCGGGCGGCTCGGGAGTCTCGATCCCGGACTCGCCGAGGGTCGCCTCGAACGCATCGGCCCAGTAGCCGTCGTCCATCGACTGCTGCACGGTGTCGCGGAGGAAGTTGCAGAAGTCGGTGTCGGTGTTGGGGTAGTAGCCGACAGCGTACTTTTCCTCGCTGAACTCATCGCCCACCACCGCGAGTTCGTCCGGCGTCTCGGCTTCGTACCCGAGGAGGATCGCGCCGTCGGTGGTCATGGCGTCGATCTGGCCGCTGCGGACCTGCTCGACGCACTCCGAGTAGGTCTCGAAGCCGCGGCCGATCCCACCTTCGGCCTCGATGTTCTCGAGGGAGGTCGAGCCCGTGACGGAGCAGACCTCGACGCCATTGACGTCGTCCACACCGGTGATGTCTTCCGCGTCCTCCTGGCGGACCAGAAGCTGCTGCCCCGTGATGTAGTACGGGCCCATCTGGCCGACGATCGCCCGCCGTTCCGGGTCGATCGAGTACGAGGCGAGCACGAGGTCGACCTTGTCCTCCTGGAGGAAGGGCTCGCGGTTGTCGGAGATGGTTTCGACCCAGTCGATGTTGCCTTCGTCGATGCCGAGCTGACCGGCGATGTACCTGCCGAGCTCGACATCGAAGCCGGTCGGCTCCTCGTCGCCGGCGCCGAGGAATCCGATGCCGGGCTGGTCGTACTTGATACCGATCCGGATCGAGCCGGCGTCGGCGAACTCCGCCATCTGCGAGCCTTCCGGGAAGTCGGGGTTGTCGACGACTTCGACCTCGGGGCCGCTGGACTCGTCGTCCTCACCGGCCTCGCCGCAGGCGCCTGTCGTCATTGCGGTTGTCAGGGCCGCGAAGATCAGCGTCGCTTTCGTACGCCTCAATCTCATGGATGTGCCTCTCCTCAGTGCGTGAGAATCTTGCTCAGGAAGTCTTTTGCTCGGTCGGACTGGGGGTTGGTGAAGAACTCGTCGGGAGTGTTCTCCTCGACGACTGCGCCATCGGCCATGAAGACCACGCGGTTGGCCGCCGTGCGGGCGAAGCCCATCTCGTGAGTGACGACGACCATCGTCATGCCGCCCTCGGCGAGGTCGACCATGACGTCGAGAACCTCCTTGATCATCTCGGGGTCGAGTGCGGATGTCGGCTCGTCGAAGAGCATCACCATCGGTTCCATCGCGAGTGCCCGAGCGATCGCGACCCGCTGCTGCTGGCCGCCCGAGAGCTGCGCGGGGTACTTGTGCGCCTGGTCGCCGACGCCGACGCGGTCCAGCAGCGCCTCCGCCTTCTCACGGGCCTGCTTGGCCGGAATGCCCTTGACCTTGATCGGCCCGAGCGTGACGTTCTCGAGCACCGTCTTGTGCGCGAAGAGATTGAACGCCTGAAAGACCATTCCCACGTCTGCCCGGTGCTTGGCGAGTGCCCTGCCCTCTTCGGGGAGCGGCTTGCCGCCGAGACGGATCTCGCCTTGCTGAATCGGCTCCAGCCGATTGACCGCGCGACACAAGGTCGACTTGCCCGAGCCCGACGGTCCGATAACGACGATCACCTCGCCGCGCGCGACATCGAGATTGATGTCCTTGAGTACGTGCAGATCGCCGAACCACTTGTTGACGGAATCGATCTCTACGAGCGGGCCAGAGCCGATTGGCGGGTCGACGACTGGGAATGCCTCCGCAGTCATGCACGGGAACACTAGCGAAGATCCCGGGTCACCGGCAGGGGGATCGCAGATAACGAATGAATTGCGGCGTCCGGCACAGTGGAGCCATGAAGGACTTCGATCCTGCGCTCGTACGCGCCACAGAACTCGCTCGGAGCCACCTCGAATCGCTTCCGACCCGTCCGGTCTGGGCGCGCGAGTCGTACGAGGAGATCCTCGAACGCGTGACGCAGCCGTTGCAGGACGAGCCGATCGCGCCGGAGAAGGTCGTCGACGAGCTGGTCGACTGGGTCGAGCCGGGTCTGACGGCGACGCCGGGCGGTCGGTTCTACGGCTTCGTGATCGGTGGTGTGGTGCCGGCTGCACTGGCGGCGGACTGGCTGACGTCGACCTGGGATCAGAACGCCGGACTGAACAGCGTCGCCCCGGCGGCCGCCGCGGCGGAGACCGTGGCGAGTGGGTGGCTGCTGGACCTCCTCGGCCTGCCGGCATTGGCGGCGGTGGGGTATGTGACCGGCGGTACGGTGGCCAACTACGCCTGCCTCGCGTCCGCACGGTATGCCGTGCTCGACCGGGTCGGCTGGGACGTCAATCGGCAGGGACTGACCGACGCGCCGCCGATCCGGGTCATCGTCGGCGCCGATCGGCACGGGACGGTCGACATCGCCGTGCGTTACCTCGGTCTCGGTCTCGACTCCATCGTCGTCATCGGGTCCGACGACCAGGGCCGGATCGATCCCGAGGCGCTGGCCGCCGAGCTGGGTCGCGTCGACACTCCGACCATCGTGTGCCTGCAGGCCGGCGAGGTGCACACCGGTGCGTTCGACCCGTTCCCCGCCGCGATCGAGGCTGCTCACGCGGCCGGCGCCTGGGTGCATGTCGACGGGGCCTTCGGCCTGTGGGCCCGGGCGAACGAGTCGACCCGGCACCTGGCCGAGGGCGTGGACGCTGCGGATTCGTGGGCCACCGACGCTCACAAGACGCTGAACGTGCCGTACGACTGCGGCATCGCGATCGTCCGCGACCGCGAGGCGCACCTCGCCACGTTCGGGTCGCGGGCCGCCTATCTGATCAGCGGCGAGGCGCCGGAGCCAAGCGACACTGTCCCGGAGCTGTCGCGGCGGGCCCGCGGGTTCGCCGCATGGGCTGCGCTGCGGAGCCTCGGCCGCCAGGGGGTCGCCGAGCTGGTACGGAATCTGCACGAGCGGGCGGCTCAGATGGCCGACGGGATCCGATCCATCCCGGATGCCGAGGTGCTCAACGACGTGGTCTTCACCCAGGTGATCGTGGCGTTCGGCGACGACGAGACGACCCAGGAGGTCGGGCGCCGGCTGCTCGCCGACGGTACGGCGGTCGTGACGCCGTCGCAGTGGCGCGGCCGCGCCGTACAACGCATCTCGCTCAGCAACTGGTCGACCACGGCCGCCGACATCGACCAGACCGTGGCGGCACTGCGACGAATCACGGCCGACGTCCGAGGCGCCTGATCCACTGGCGGTAGCCAAATCCTGAGACACGCCGGCGTGTCTCGGGATTTGCCTACCCTCAGCGGGGCGGGTGCGGCAGCGGCGCGCGATTGGGGCCGGTGATGAGGCCCGTCGTACCCTTGACCGGTCATGGCTACGACCGCATCGCCCGCGCCCCGCACCTATGAGGTGCGCACCTTTGGCTGCCAGATGAACATGCACGACTCCGAGCGGCTGACCGGGCTGCTCGAGGACGCCGGCTACATCGAGGCGGCCGACGGCAACATCGCCGATCTGGTCGTGTTCAACACCTGTGCGGTGCGCGAGAACGCCGACAATCGCCTCTACGGCAACCTCGGTCATCTCGCGTCGAAGAAGGCCAAGCGGCCCGGCATGCAGATCGCCGTCGGCGGCTGCCTGGCCCAGAAGGACCGTGGCGAGATCCTGCGCCGAGCACCGTGGGTCGACGTCGTGTTCGGAACGCACAACATCGGCTCGCTGCCAACCCTGCTCGAACGCGCCCGCGTCGAGGACGAGGCGCAGCTCGAGATCCTCGAAGCCCTCGAGGTGTTCCCGTCGACCCTGCCGACCCGGCGCGAGTCGGCGTACTCCGCCTGGGTCTCGGTCAGCGTCGGATGCAACAACACCTGCACGTTCTGCATCGTGCCGAGCCTCCGGGGTCGCGAGAAGGACCGGCGGCCCGGCGAGGTCCTGGCCGAGATCGAGGCGCTGGTCGCCGACGGCGTCGTCGAGGTGACGCTGCTCGGTCAGAACGTCAACTCCTACGGCGTCGAGTTCGGCGACCGCTTCGCGTTCGGCAAGCTGCTGCGCGCGTGCGGGTCGATCGACGGGCTCGAGCGGGTCCGATTCACCTCGCCGCACCCGCGTGACTTCACCGACGACGTCATCGACGCGATGGCCGAGACGCCGAACGTGATGCCGCAGCTTCACATGCCGCTGCAGTCGGGCTCCGACGTCGTGCTGCGCGCGATGCGCCGGTCCTACCGCCGCGATCGCTATCTCCGGCTGCTCGATCGGGTCCGCGACGCGATGCCCGACGCCGCGATCAGCACCGACATCATCGTCGGCTTCCCCGGCGAGACCGACGAGGACTTCGAGCAGACTCTCGGCGTCATCCGAGTGGCGCGGTTCGCCCAGGCGTTCACCTTCCAGTACTCCACTCGGCCCGGGACGCCCGCCGCGGAGATGGGCGACCAGGTGCCCAAGGCGGTCGTACAGGAGCGATACGAACGCCTGGTCGCCGTGGTCAACGACATCACCTGGGCCGAGAACCGGGCGCTCGTGGGCCGAGACGTGGAGTTGCTGGTCACCGAGGCGGATGGCCGCAAGGACGAGGCGACCCATCGCCGGTCGGGTCGTGGGCCCGACAACCGGCTGGTCCACTTCGCACCGGGAGCTGCCGCGGTTGAGCCCGGTGACTTCGCGACGGTGTCGATCACCAAGGCGGCGCCGCACCATCTGGTCTCCGACGCACCGGTGCGAGCCGTGCGGCGGCGCCGGTCGGCTGCCTCGGGCGCGTCGGGATCGGGCCCCGGCGTCATGCTGGGCCTGCCGACGGTCGGGGCTCCGGAGCCGATGGCAGTGGGCACCGGGCCGGTCTGCGGCTGCGACTGAGCCTCGTAGGCACCGGCGAGCTGCTGCCGGGAGCCGTCTGCCGCCCGAGAGTTGGCGTGCGATTCAGCTTTCGTACGGCTCGTACCTGCATCTCACGCCAACATTCGCCCGAGCGAGCAGCCGTACGCCTATTTGACAAACTGATTTGTCGAATGCGAGGCTCTCGGCATGGCCGTGGCGAGTACGCGCTTCGTCGACGATCCGGACCGGGTCCGGGCCGCGCTGTCGCCGCTCCGCCGCGAGTTGCTGCGGCGGCTGGCCGAGCCGGCATCGGCCACCGAGCTCGCCACCGCGATGGAGCTGCCGAGGCAGAAGGTCAACTACCACCTTCGGGTGCTGGAGCGGGCCGGGCTGATCGAGCTCGCCGAGGAACGCCGGCGGCGTGGCTGCACTGAGCGGGTCATGCGGGCGGGCGCTGATGCGTTCGTGGTCGACCCGGCGGTGCTCGGCGGACGGTCGCGACTGGCCGAGCGTGATCAGTTCGCCGCGGAGCACCTGGTCGAGACCGCGGCCGCGACCGTACGCGACGTCAGCCGGATGCAGTCGGCCGCGGCCGAGCAGGACAAGCGGCTCCTGACGTTCACGCTCGAGGCCGACGTCACGTTCGCCGAGCCGGCCGACGTGCATCGCTTCACCGACGCGCTGACGCGGGCGCTCGCGAGCACGGCCGAGGAGTTCGGCGCCCACGACGGCGGCCGGCCCTATCGCATCGTCGTGGGCGGCCACCCCGCGCCGGCACCCGAGAGGAACTCAACATGACCGACGACCGGCCCGTCAGCATCGAGGTCACGATCGGCGCCCCGGTGGCGACCGTGTGGCAGTGGCTCCGGGACCGCGAGCGGATCGGCCGCTGGCACGGCTGGCTGGTCGACGGCCTCGACGAGGAGATCGAGTACATCTACTTCGACCACGCCACCGAGTCGGACCAGCCGTACACGCTCGACCTCGACAACGGCGACCGGTTCACGCTGACCGACGACGGCGGCGCCACGACGCTCCGCATCACGCGTGCGCCGCTGGGTAGCGATCCGGAGTGGGACGCCTACTACGACGACATCACCGAGGGCTGGCTGTCGTTCGTGCAGCAGTTGCGCTATGCGATCGAGCGGCAGCCGGCTCGTCCGCGGCGCACCGTCTTCCTCGCCACCGACGAGTCCGGACCGCCGCCGCAGGACGTGCTCGGCGTCGGCGATCTGCGGCCCGGTGAGCGAGTCGAGCTGGCGTCGGCGCCGACGCCTGTGACCGGCGAGGCCTGGTTCGCGGGGGAGCGCCAGATCGGCGTGACCGTCGATGAGCTCGGTCCGGGGCTGCTCGTCATCGGCGAGCGCCCACCCCTCGCCAGTCGGCCGGACGGCGGCGCGATGGCGATCGTCACGACGTACGACCTCGACGACGAGCAGTTCGCCGCCGTACGCGAGGCATGGAGCACGTGGTGGCGCGCGACGTACCCGTCGGCGGCCGAGCCACAGTCCTGACCCGCCGCCGCTCCCGGCCGAAAGTTGGCGTGAGATTCAGGTTCTCGTCGCCCGAAAGCTCAATCTCACGCCAACTCTCGCGCCTGTGGCCCCACCACAGTCGCTCCGGAACCCGAGACCGTCAGCCGAAGCCGTACGTCAGCACCGCCGGCACCGTGCCGGTCGCAAGGTGCTGCAACACGAGCAGCTCGTGTGGCACGACCGGATCCGGCAGCGCCGCCAGCGCGAACCACTCCAGGGCCGCCGACTTGTCCGGCTCACGTCGGGTCGGCTCGCCGGCCCACTGCTCCGCCAGATAGAAGAAGTCGGCCCGCTGCTCGATCGGCCGGTCGGAGCCGTCGGTCCGGTGCACGGTGCACAGCGGCTGCAACGCCTCCGGCGCCACCGCCACGCCGACCTCCTCCCGCGCCTCCCGGATCGAGGCCGCGAGGCACGACTCACCCCGCTCGACATGCCCGGCAACCAACGCCCAGTAGCCGTCCATGTAACCCGTGCCGGTCCGCCGATGCAGCAGGACCTCGCGACCGCGCTCGCCGGAGCGACCGAAGACCACGTACGACGCCGGAACCAGCTGATGTCGTGGTGCCTGCTCCGGGTACGACGTCATGTCAGGCCGAAGCCCGCCCGCGCCGAGCCTGTACCGAGCGAAGCCACAACTCCAGCTCGGTCATGTCCGCCTGCAGCGTCTGGGGGAGACGCAGCCGATCGCGACCGTGGATGAGCCAGACGTAGGTCTGGATGTTGCCGCGGATGGTCATGCTGTGCCGCACGATCTCGGTCACGTCCGACCACTGGACCGACTGGCGGGCGTACGTGACGTCCTCGGCCGTGACCACCAGATGGGGTTGGCCGGAGAAGACCGTACGACCGATGCGTGGCGCCCATAAGGCCACGCCGATGACGATCACCACGCCGATCACGAGGCCCACGAGTGAGCCGGTCAGCGCGATCACGAACGCGAGTAACACGAGCGCGACACAGCCGGCCAGGGCCAGCGTCGAATTCTGTCGACTCGATCGGATGACGACGGTGCCGTCCTCGTCGAGACTCTTCTGCCAGTGGACTACCGATCCTTGGGCCACGGCCGAGCATTGTGGCGGATCTGGCGGCTACGGCGTGGGACCCGCGCCCTTGTGTCGGCCTTGGCGCGAATCTCCGGTCGACTACGTGTTGGGCCCGGACTGCTCCAGCCGCTCCTTGGTCTTGCTGACGCCCTTGTCGATCTTGTCGTCGAAGCGGCCGCCGGTGACCTTGTTGACCGCCTCGCCGGTCTTCTCGATTCCAGTGGCGATCTTGTCGCCGTGCTGTTCGACGACCTGCTCGGCCTGCTGCTTCGCCTTGGACCTGGAGCCCTTGAACTTGTCGAGTAGTGACATCGTGACCTCCGTGACGTGTGGCGATGCCGGATTCGGACAAACTATCGCGAGCCGTACACTCGCCGCAGTCGTAGGTCCGACCGCGGCGGGCAAGTCCGACCTCGCCGTCACGCTCGCTGCCTCCCTGTCCGGCGAGGTCATCAGTGTCGATTCGATGCAGATCTATCGCGGCATGGACATCGGGACCGCCAAGCTGTCTGTGCCCCAGCGGGCCGGCATTACACATCATCTGCTGGATCGATTGGACGTGTCCCAGCCCGCGACCGTGGCGGAGTTCCAGACCTGGGCGCGCGACGCGATCGACGACTGCCTGGCGCGCTCGGTGCCGCCGGTCCTCGTCGGCGGGTCGGCGTTGTACGTCCGGGCGGTGCTCGATCGGTTCGAGTTCCCCGGCACCGATCCGAAGGTGCGGGGCCGGCTCGAGTCCGAGCTGGAACGAGACGGCCCGGTCGCGCTGCATGCCCGGCTCGCCACCCGCGACCCCGAGGCGGCTGAGGTCATCCTGCCGACCAACGGCCGCCGGATTGTACGAGCGCTAGAAGTCATCGAGCTCACCGGCGGGCCCTTCACCGCGGCGCTGCCGACCTACGAGTACGCCTACCCGGCCGTGACGCAGATCGGCGTCGACGTACCCCGCGACGTCCTCGACGACCGGATCGCGGCCCGGGTCGACGCGATGTGGGCGGCCGGTCTGGTCGACGAGGTGCGAGCACTGGAGCGGAAGGGGCTCCGTAACGCCCGCACCGCGAACCGCGCGCTGGGCTACGCGCAGGTGCTCCAGTACCTCGCCGGCGACTGCACCGAGGACGAGGCGCGAGCTGCGACGATCCGTGCCACGCGCCGGTTCGCCCGGCGGCAGGACTCCTGGTTCCGCAAGGATCCCCGGATCGTCTGGCTCCCGTACGACGCACCCGATCTGGTCGAGCGAGCTCTCGCCGCAGTGCGGTCGAATCGGTAAGTTGGCCACTTCGACTCAAGGGAGTGGTATTCATGGCGTTCCCGCACGACATGAAGACAACCGTGGCCGTCGCCTCCGTGGCGGTGTTGGCCGCGACGATGGGTCCGACGGTGGCCGCACCGGACCAGGCGCCCGCCGCTCGGCAAGCACCGGCGAAGACGCCGGTCGCGGTCGGAGCCGGCGGCGCGGTGTCGTCGGTCGATCCGGACGCGAGCCGGATCGGTGTGCAAGTGCTTCGGCACGGCGGCAATGCCGTCGACGCCGCCGTGGCGACCGCCGCCGCGCTCGGCGTCACCGAGCCGTACAGCTCCGGCCTCGGCGGCGGTGGTTTCTTCGTCTACTACGACGCATCGACCGGCAAGGTCTCGACCCTCGACGGACGCGAGACGGCGCCGATGGCGATGCCGCACGACGCGTTCATCAACCCGGACAGCGGGTCGCCGTACACGTTCTTCCCCGACCTGGTCACCAGTGGCGTCTCGGTCGGTGTGCCGGGTACGCCGGCGACCTGGCAGACCGCGTTGGACAACTGGGGCACCCGCTCGCTCGGTGAGTCGCTGCGGCCCGCCGAGCAGCTCGCCTCGAAGGGGTTCGTCGTCGATCCGACCTTCCGGCAGATGACCGTCGAGAACGCCCAGCGGTTCGCCGCGATCCCGCCGACGGCGCGGCTGTTCCTGCCCGGCGGCGACGCACCCGCGGTGGGCTCGGTGTTCCGCAATCCGGAGCTGGCCAAGACCTATCGGATGCTTGGCAGGAGTGGCATGGATGCCTACTACAACGGCCCGATCGCCGACCAGATCGTCGATCTGGTGCAGGCGCCGCCGAAGTCTCCCGACACGAATCTTCCGGTCCCGCCGGGATTCATGGAGCGCTCGGACCTGGCCGACTATGACGCGATCGAGCGGGAACCGACCCATGTCGGCTACCGCGGCCTCGACGTCTACGGGATGCCGCCGCCGTCGAGCGGCGGGTCGACCGTCGGCGAGGCGCTCAACATCCTCGAGCGGTCCGACCTCGGCTCGATGTCGACTGCGGATGCGTTGCACCACTACCTGGAGGCTTCAGCACTGGCGTTCGCGGATCGCAACGCCTATGTCGGCGACTCGGACTACGTCGACGTGCCGCTGCATGAGTTGCTCTCCGACGGCTTCGCGGGTGAGCGGGCCTGCCAGATCGATCCGGACCACGCCGCGACGAAGCCAGTCGCGCCGGGGCAGCCGGACGGCGACTACGGCGGCTGTGCCGTGAGCGACACGCCGGCGCCGAAGGCGGACCACGAGGGCCTGTCCACGACCCATCTGAGTGTGATGGACAAGTGGGGCAACGTCGTGGCGTACACGTTGACGATCGAGCAGACCGGCGGCTCCGCCATCACGGTGCCGGGGCGTGGGTTCCTGCTCAACAACGAGCTCACCGACTTCAGCGCGGTGTACAACCCCAACGATCCGAACCGCATCGAGGGCGGCAAGCGCCCACGCAGCTCGATGGCACCGACGATCGTGCTCCGAGACGGTGAGCCGTGGCTGGCGGTCGGATCGCCTGGTGGGTCGACGATCATCACTACGGTGCTGCAGACGCTGATCAACCGGATCGACCTCGGCATGACGCTGCCGCAGGCCGTGGCGGCGCCTCGTGGAGCGCAGCGCAACACCGGGACGGTGACGTCCGAGCAGGAGTTCATCGACGCCTACAAGGCGATGCTCGAGCCGTACGGACACCAGCTCGCACCGGCCGGGGCGCCGGGTACGAGTGCTGCCGCGATCGGTGCGGTCGCCGCGATCGAGGCGCTTCCCGACGGGCAGTTCCTCGCCGCCGCCGAGCCGCGTCGCCGAGGTGGTGGGTCCGCGATGGTGGTGTCGCCGGGGGAGTGAGGCGGGGTCCGATGAGGACGGGTCCGCGGGCCGTACGCTGATCGGGTGACGCGTACGCCGCTGACCTGGCTTAAGGGCCATGGCACCGAGAACGACTTCCTCGTCGTGCTGGACCCCGATGGCATCGTCGACCTCGACCCGACGACGGTCGCGGCGCTGTGTCATCGGCGGTCCGGCATCGGTGCCGACGGCGTGCTGCGCGTGATCCGATCTACCGCGCTCGACGACCCGGCTGCGAAGGCGGCCGCGGCCGACGGAGTCGAGTGGTTCATGGACTATCGCAATGCCGACGGCTCGCTGAGCGAGATGTGCGGCAACGGCATCCGGGTGTTCGTGCGCTATCTCGTACGCTCCGGCGCGGTCGATGCATCGGCGCCGGTGCCGATCGGCACTCGCGGCGGCGTCCGGGTCGTCACCGTCCGCGATGACGGTCGGATCGGCGTCGACATGGGCCCGGCGCTCGTACAGGGGCCGAGCTTCGTGACCGTCGACGGTGGCCGGCGCGACGCGGTCAAGGTGTCGGTCGGCAATCCGCATGCGGTCGTGTTCGTCGACGCCCTCGCCGAGGCCGGGCCGCTGCTGGGGCCTCCGGGTCATGACCCGTTCGACTTCCCCGACGGGGTCAACGTCGAGTTCGTCGTACGCGTCGGCGACCGCGCCATCGCGATGCGGGTGCACGAACGCGGGTCGGGGGAGACCCGATCGTGTGGCACCGGCGCCTGTGCGGCTGCGGCGGCGTTCGCCGAGGCGACCGGCGTCGACCGGCCGGCGTCGATCGACGTCGCCGTGCCGGGTGGTGCGCTTGAGGTGGTGCTCCGCGACGACGGCGGCGTCGACCTGGTCGGCCCGGCCGTCCTCGTCGCCGAGGGCACTTGGCCGCTGGCCTGAGCAGACCGGGCCACTGGGGGTAGCCAAATCGCGAAACACGCCGGCATGTTTCGCGATTTGGCTACCCCAGTGCGCGGGTGCGTGGCGGGTGCGCCTGAGCGGACCGGAGAATCGACATAGCGGGGGTCGAGCCCCCGCGATGTCGATTCTTCTGTGACTGAGCGGCGTGGCCGTCAGTGCGCCGGTGCCCCGTCACGGGCGCGACGGGGCAGCCCGTACGAGACGAGCAGCGACAGCCCGAACATGCCGGCCGCGACCAGGGTCGTCGCGCGCATCGAGTCGATCAGCGCGTGGTTGGCGAGCAGCTCGAAGAACAGCGTCCCGACCGCAGCCGCACCGGCGGCGTTGCCGAACTGCTGTACGGCCGTGAGCAGCCCCGACCCGGACCCGACCTCGTCGTCGGCGAGGTCCGCCAGGACGATGTCGAACAGCGGCGCGAACACCAGACCGCAGCCGACTCCGGCGACGAACGTCGCGGGCACGAAGTCCCACACCGTCGCCGATGCGCCCTGCGCGCCGATGGTCCACCACATCAGCACCATGCCGCCGGCGGCGACGAGCATGCCGATCTGCAGGCAGCCGCGGCCGAGTCGCGGTGCCAACAGGGCTCCGCCCAGCGGT